>ERZ779637.17-NODE-17-length-118580-cov-15.357899_pt1 | contig 118580 bp, 125 predicted proteins | sample MGYA00514196_ERZ779637 | MGnify/ENA primary metagenome ERZ779637 (study PRJEB29562, sample SAMEA4376700) | mouse gut metagenome | isolation source: Cecum | study: EMG produced TPA metagenomics assembly of the A DSS colitis mouse model was used to assess the...
GGGGGGCGGCAGCCGTTGTGGGGGATGGGGGTGACGTCCTTGATCATCGTCACCTCCAGGCCCACGGCCTGGAGCGCCCGGATGGCGGCCTCACGGCCCTGGCCGGGGCCCTTCACAAAGACCTCCACTGTCTTCAGGCCGTGCTCCATCGCGGCGCGGGCAGCCACCTCGGCGGCGGTCTGTGCGGCGAAGGGCGTGCTCTTCTTGCTGCCACGGAAGCCCTGGCCACCGGAGGAGGCCCAGGAGATGGCGTTGCCCTGGGTGTCGGTGACAGTTACCATGGTGTTGTTGAAGGAAGAACGGATATGGACCTGGCCCTTTTCAATGTTCTTCTTTTCGCGGCGGCGGCGGATGACCCGCTTGCCAGTTTTCGGTGCAGCCATGTTGATTCTCCCTCCTTACTTCTTCTTGTTGGCAATGGTCTTCTTGGGACCCTTGCGGGTACGTGCGTTGGTCTTGCTGCGCTGGCCCCGCACGGGCAGGCCCCGGCGGTGACGGATGCCGCGGTAGCAGCCGATCTCGGTCAGGCGCTTGATATCCAGGGCCACGGAGCGGCGCAGATCGCCCTCCACGGTGTAGCCGTGGTCAATGGCCTCGCGCAGCTTGCTCTCCTCCGCCTCGGTCAGATCCTTCACGCGGGTGTCGGGGTTGATCCCAGTCTGCGCCAGGATGTCCTTGGCGCTCTTCCTGCCGATTCCATAGATATAGGTGAGCCCGATCTCGATCCGTTTATCCTTGGGCAGGTCAATACCGGCAATTCTTGCCATTAGCTTTGCACCTCCAAATTCACTTAGCCCTGTCTCTGCTTATGCTTGGGGTTCTCGCAGATCACCATCAGGCGGCCCTTGCGGCGAATGATCTTGCACTTTTCGCACATGGGCTTCACGGACGGTCTAACTTTCATGTCGTGTAACCTCCTACTTAGTACGCCAGGTAATCCGGCCACGGGTGAGGTCATAGGGAGACATCTCCACCGTGACTTTGTCACCAGGCAGAATTCTGATGAAATTCATCCTTAGTTTTCCGGAAATGTGGGCCAGAATGGTATGGCCGTTTCCAATGTCTACTTGGAATGTAGTGTTGGGCAGCGCCTCCACAACGACGCCCTCAACCTCGATCATATCGGATTTTGCCAAGTGCTCATCCCTCCTGGTCTGGATTACCGTCCCCGCCGGTCTGGGCGAGGGTCCTGCGGAGCTCGCTATTGGTAAATTTCTCTCCGCTTCTGATCTTTTCGGCCACCCGGCAGTCGCTGTGGGCCTGGAAGCGGGCGTGCTTGCGCTTCTTCCGCTTCGGACTCTCCAGCTTGCGGGTCTTGCCGTCCGCCAGCAGGAGGAAGTCCTCCTCCGTCCCGAGGACGAAGAAGAGCTTTCCCTTGTCCCTGCCGGCGGTAGATATCACAATGTCTGATCGCGCAATGTCCATAACCAATTACTCCGCTTTCGCCTCCGGGTCTGTCAGAAGCTCCGGCTCCCCGTCCGTAATCAGGATGGAGTTTTCGTAATGGGCGGACAGCCGCCCGTCGGCGGTCTTGACCGTCCAGCCGTCGGGCATCACCTTGACGCCCGCCCTGCCCGCGTTCACCATGGGCTCCACGGCGATGGTCATGCCCCGCAGGAAGCGGGGGCGGCCCGCCTTGGGCTCCACGTAGTTGGGCACCTCCGGCGGCTCGTGCATCTTTGCGCCGATGCCGTGTCCCACATACTCCCGAACGACGGAGAAGCCGTTTGCCTCCACGTAGCGCTCAATGGCCCCGCACAGATCCGGCAGACGGTAGCCCTCCCGGGCGTACCGGAGGCCCTCGAAGAAGCTCTGCCTGGTCACCTCGATCAGCCTGCGGGCCTCGTCGGAGATTTTGCCGCAGGGATAGGTGGCCGCGCAGTCGCCGTGGTATCCGCCCTTGAAGGCGCCCACATCCACGGACACGATGTCGCCCTCCCTGAGCACCCGGGAGCCCGGGATGCCGTGGATGACCTCGTCGTTCACCGAGATGCACACGCTGGCTGGAAAGCCGTTGTAGCCCAGAAAGGAGGGCGCGGCGCCCTGCGACTTGATGAACCGGTGTACTGCTCTGTCAATTTCTCGTGTGCTTACGCCAGGGGCTACCATAGCTCCCGCCAAGGCGCGAGCCGCCGCGGTAATTTTCCCCGCCTGGCGCATCAGCTCGATCTCGCGGCTCGACTTGAGGATAATCATTTCTCAATCCCCAGGGCCGCCAGAATGGCCTGTGTGGTCCCCTCCTTGGTGTCGTCGGACCGCACGGGCCTGAGCAGGCCTCTGGCAGCGTAGAAGTCCACCAGGGGCTCTGTCTCCGTATGATAGACCTTGAGGCGCTCACGGACCGTCTCAGGGGTATCATCCTTGCGCTGGATCAGCTTGCCGCCGCAGTTGTCGCAGATACCCTCCACCCGGGGGGGGATGGACACCACATTGTAGCTGGAGCCGCAGGCCTCGCAGACCCGCCGGCCATTCATGCGGCGGAGGATCTCCTCCTCGCTGATCTCGATGGAGACGACGGCGTCGAATCCGATGCCGGCCTTCTCCAGGGCCTCGGCCTGGGCGATGGTGCGGGGCACCCCGTCCAGGATATAGCCGCTCTTGCAGTCGTTCTGGGCCAGACGCTCATGGACGATGCCGATAATCACCTCATCGGGCACCAGCTTGCCGGCGTCGATATAGCTCTTGGCCTTCAGCCCGGTGGGCGTACCCTCCTTGATGGCGGCGCGGAGGATGTTGCCGGTGGAGATGGTGGGGATGCCCAGCTTCTTGCAGAGGATCTCCGCCTGGGTGCCCTTGCCGGCGCCGGGGGCCCCTAATAGAATCAGCTTCATATCCCTTAATTCTCTCCTTCTTACTCCAGGAAGCCCTTGTACTGGCGCATCAGCATCTGATTCTCCAGGGCCTTTACCGTCTCCAGAGCCACGCCCACGACGATAATCACGCTGGTGCCGCCGATGCCGATGCTCATGGCCATGAACTTGTCGGCCAGCAGGGGCACGATGGCCACCACGCCCAGATAGATGGCGCCGAAGAGGGTCACCTTATTGAGCACCTTGGCGATAAAGTCGCTGGTGGGCTTGCCCGGACGGAAGCCGGGGATGAAGCCGCCGTTGCGCTTGAGGTTATTGGAGATCTCCACGGGGTTGAACTGGATGCTGGCGTAGAAGTAGCTGAAACCGATAATCAGCACAAAATACACCACCAGATAGAGGAAGCTCTTGGTGTCGATGGCGTTGAGCAGCGCGTACCCGAAGCTCCCCTCCGCCGGCCTGGTGGGCAGAAACGCACCGATGGTGGCCGGGATGGAGGCGATGGACTGGGCGAAGATGATGGGCAGAACGCCGGACATGTTCACCTTCATGGGCAGGTTGCTGGACTGGCCGCCGTACATCTTCCGGCCCACCTGGCGCTTGGCGTACTGGACAGGGATGCGGCGCTCGGCGTCATTGACGAACACAATAAGCACCACCAGCAGCAGCACGCCCACCACAATCAGCACGGTCCAGCCCCAGTGCATGGTGCCGGAGATGATGCCCTGGTACAGATCGGAGACCATGTTGGGCACCCGGGAGATGATGCCGGCGAACAGGATCATGGAGATGCCGTTGCCCACGCCGAACTCGTTGCACTGCTCGCCCAGCCACATGAGGAAGCTGGAGCCGGCCACCCAGGAGACCATAATCACCAGGGCCACCCAGATGCTGTCCTGGGTGAGCATGCTCTGGCCGTTAAAGCCGTTTCTGAGGATGAAGTAGTAGCCGAGAGCCTGGAGGAAGGCGATGCCAACGGTGGCGTAGCGGGTGATGGACTGGAGCTTCTTCTTGCCCTCCTCGCCGCCCTCCCGCTGCATCCGCTCCAGGGCCGGGATGGCCACGGTCAGCAGCTGGATGATGATGGAGCTGTTGATATAGGGCTGGATACCCAGGGCGAAGACCGTTGCCTGCGCGAAGGCGCCGCCGCTCATGACGTTGTACAGGCCCAGGATGGTGGTGCCCATGCCGTTGAGGTAGGCGCTGAGGGTATTGGTGTCCACATAGGGGACGGGGATAGCGCTGCCGATACGGTAGATCACCAGAATCAGCAGGGTGAACAGGATCTTCTTGCGCAGCTCGGGGATCCCCCACGCCTTGCGAATGGTTTGGATCATGTTATTTCACCTCCGCCTTTCCACCCGCCGCCTCGATTGCCTCCTGGGCGGACTTGGAAAATGCGGAAGCCTGTACTGTGACTTTCTTTGTAATCTTTCCGTTGCCCAGCACCTTGTAGCCGTAGGGGCACTTGCTGAGGATGCCGCGCTCCAGAAGGGCCTGGGCGGTGACAACGTCCCCGTCGTTAAAGGCGTTGAGTGCGCTGAGGTTGATGATCTCCAGAGGCTTGGCGAAGATGTTGTTGAAGCCGCGCTTGGGCACCCGGCGGGCCAGAGGCATCTGGCCGCCTTCAAATCCCACGCGCACGCCGCCGCCGCTGCGGGCCTTCTGGCCCTTGTGGCCGCGGCCGGCGGTCTTGCCGTTGCCCGTACCGGCGCCACGGCCCTTGCGCTTCCCTACATGGGTGGAGCCGGCGGCGGGAGACAGTTCATGCAGATTCATAGATCCGGTACCTCCTTACTTCGTCTCTTCCACGCACAGCAGATAGCCGATCTTGGCGATCTTGCCCCGCGTCTGTGCATTGTCGGGCTGCACGGTGGAGTCACCGATCTTCCGCAGCCCCAGGGAGTTGGCAGTGGCGATGTGCTTTTCCAATCTGCCGTTGAGGCTCTTGACGAGCTTGATGTTCAGATTTGCCATGTCCCTTGCCCCTCCTTAACCAACGATCTCTTCCACGCTCTTGCCCCGGATGCGGGCCACCTCGGCGGGGCCCCGCAGGCTCTTGAGACCCTCAAAGGTGGCGGCAACCACGTTCTGGGGGTTGTTGGAGCGCAGGCACTTTGCGCGGATGTCCCGGATGCCGGCCGCCTCCATGACGGCGCGGACCGGGCCGCCGGCGATGATTCCGGTACCTTCGGCGGCGGGCTTGAGCATGACCCGGCCGGCGCCAAACTCGCCGATGACCTCGTGGGGGATGGTGGTGCCGGCCACGGTGATGTTCACCATGTTCTTCTTGGCATCCTCCAGGCCCTTGCGGATGGCCTCGGGGACCTCGGCCGCCTTGCCCAGGCCGAAGCCCACCTTGCCCTTGCCGTCGCCCACGACCATCAGGGCGGAGAACTTCATTACGCGGCCGCCCTTGACGGTCTTGCTGACCCGGTTGAGATGGACGACCTTCTCGATATATTCACTCTGGGGTTTTTCAAATCTACCAGCCATTTTCTCTCTCCTCCCTTAGAATTTCAGGCCTGCTTCGCGGGCGCCCTCGGCCAGCTCAGCCACGCGGCCGTGATACAGGTAGCCGCCGCGGTCAAATACGACCACCTCAATGCCCTTGGCCAGAGCGGCCTGGGCCACGGCCTTGCCCACCTCGCGGGCGGCGGCCTTGTTGCCGCCGTTGCCCTCCAGCTTCAGGGAGGAAGCGGAGCACAGGGTGACGCCGTTCACGTCGTCGATCACCTGGGCGTAGATATTCTTCTCGCTGCGGAACACATTCAGACGGGGACGCTCGGCGGTGCCGGAGATCTTGGCGCGGACACGCTTGTGCCTCTTGAGCCGCTGGGCGTTGGTGTTGGGTTTCTTAATCATTTTTCAGCACGCCTCCTTACTTCTTCGCGCCGGTCTTACCGACCTTGCGGCGGATGACCTCGTCCACATACTTGATGCCCTTGCCCTTATACGGCTCGGGAGGACGCTTCTCGCGCACTTCGGCGGCGAACTGGCCCACCTGCTGCTTGTCGCAGCCGACGATGACCACCTTGTTCGGTCCGGGGACCTCAATGGTGATGCCGTCCACCTCGGAGACGGTGACGGGGTGGGAATAGCCCAGGTTCATCACCAGATTCTTGCCCTCTTTGCTGGCGCGGTAGCCCACGCCGTTGATCTCCAGCTCCTTGCGGTAGGTCTCGTTCACGCCCACCACCATGTTGTGCAGCAGGGTGCGGGTGAGGCCGTGGAGGGAGCGGTGGGCCTTGTCGTCGGAGGGGCGCTTGACGGTGATCTCCGCGCCCTCCTTCTCGATAATCATATCGGGGTGCAGGTTCTTGGTCAGGGTGCCCTTGGGGCCCTTGACGGTGACAACATTCCCCTCAGCGATGGTTACCTCCACCCCTGCGGGGACGGTAATGGGCATTCTGCCAATTCTACTCATGTCAAATACCCTCCTTACCACACAAACGCCAGGACTTCGCCGCCGACGTGGGCCGCCCGCGCGGCCTTGTCGGTCATGACGCCCTTGGACGTGGAGATGATGGCGATGCCCAGGCCGCGCAGGACCCGGGGCAGCTCGTCCGCGCCCGCGTAGACGCGCAGGCCGGGCTTGCTGACGCGGCGGAGACCGGAGATGACCTTCTCCTTGCCGGCGTTGTACTTCAGGGTGATGCGGATCACGCCCTGGGTGCCGTCGTCGATGAGCTGGAAGCTCTTGATATAGCCCTCGTCCAGCAGGATCTGAGCAATGCTCTTCTTCATGTTGGACGCGGGGACGTCGACGGTCTCATGCTTGGCGCTGTTCGCGTTGCGGATGCGGGTGAGCATATCCGCGATGGGATCTGTGATGTGCATGGATGGTTTTCCTCCTCATTTGAAGTTACAGCCAGAGGCTGTTCAGGCGGCGAGGTATCGCTGCGAATTGGGTAATTCACAGCGACCTTTCGCCATCCTTGGTTGACGCAGCTTTGGTCTTCACGCGTTGGACTCCTCCCTCTGTTCCCAGAGAAAGGCGTAACTGCCCGGAGCTTACCAGGACGCCTTGCGCACGCCGGGGATCTCGCCCTTGTAGGCCAGCTCGCGGAAGCAGATGCGGCACACGCCGTAGTTGCGCAGATACGCGTGGGGGCGGCCGCAGATCTTGCAGCGGTTGTACTTGCGGCTGGAGAACTTGGGCTCGGCCTGCTGCTTAAGGATCATAGACTTTTTTGCCATTTTTTATTCCTCCAATCAGCGCTCGAAGGGCGCGCCCACAAGCTCCAGCAGAGCCTTGGCTTCCTCATCGGTCTTGGCGGTGGTGCAGATGATGATGTCCATGCCCCGGATCTTGTCGATCTTGTCGTACTCGATCTCCGGGAAGATCAGCTGCTCCTTGATGCCCAGCGCGTAGTTGCCCCGGCCGTCGAAGGAGTTGGGGTTGATGCCGTGGAAGTCGCGCACGCGGGGCAGGGCCACGTTGAACAGGCGGTCCAGGAACTCCCACATCTTGTCGCTGCGCAGCGTCACCTTGGCGCCCACGGGCATCCCCTCGCGGACCTTGAAGTTGGCCACGCTCTTCTTGGCGATGGTGATGATGGCCTTCTGGCCGGTGATGGCGGTCAGATCCCGCACCACGGCCTCCAGGACCTTGGCGTTGTCCCGGGCCTCGCCGCAGCCCACGTTGACCACAACCTTGTCGATCTTGGGAAGCTGCATGACGCTCTTGTACTCGAACTTCTTCATCAGAGCAGGAGCGGCCTCTTCGGTGTACTTCGTCTTCAGATTAGGCATGTTTCCCTACTCCTTTCTTAAAGCTCGGCGCCGCAGTGCTTGCACACGCGGCTCTTCTTGCCGTTCTCAATCTTGTGGGCCACCCGGGTGCCCTTGCCGCACTTGGGGCAGACTACCTGCACCTTGCTGGCGTAGAGGGCGGCCTCCCGGCGGACAATGCCGCCCTCCTCGCCCTGACGGCGGGGCTTGGTGTGGCAGGTGACCATGTTCACGCCCTCCACCACCACCTTGGCCTGGGCGGGGATGGTGGACTGCACCTTCCCCTGCCGGCCCTTGTCCTTACCGGACAGGACGACGACAGTGTCGCCCTTCTTTACATTCATAGCCATTTTCTCTCTGCTCCTCCTTACACGACCTCGGGAGCCAGCGAGAGGATCTTCATATAATCCTTGTCGCGCAGCTCACGGGCAACGGGCCCAAAGATACGGGTACCTCTGGGGTTCCGGTCGTCCTTGATGAGGACAGCGGCATTATCGTCAAAGCGGACGTAGGTGCCGTCAGCGCGGCGCACGCCCTTGGCGGAGCGGACGATGACGGCCTTGACCACCTCGCCCTTCTTCACCGCGCCGCCGGGAGTGGACTTGCGCACGCTGGCCACGATCACGTCGCCGATGTTGCCGTACTTGCGCCGGCTGCCGCCCAGCACGCGGATGCACTTGATCTCCTTGGCGCCGGTATTGTCAGCCACCTTCAGAAAACTCTCCTGTTGAATCATCTATCGGCACCCCCCTTACTTCGCCTTCTCAATGATTTCGACCACGCGCCATCTCTTGTCCCTGCTGAGGGGGCGGGTCTCCATGACCTTGACCTTGTCGCCCACGCCGCAGGTGTTCTGCTCGTCATGGGCCTTGAGCTTATAGGTGCGGCCGACGATCTTCTTGTACAGAGGATGGGCCACGCGGTCCTCGATCGCTACCACGACGGTCTTGTCCATCTTGTCGGACACAACCTTGCCAACCCTGGTCTTACGGGAGGAAATTCTCGCTTCACTCATCTCAATTTACCTCCTTCTCTTACTTGGCGGCAGCGGTCTGCTGCTCGCGGATAATGGTCTTGACTCGGGCAATGTCGCGCTTGACCTCGGCGATCTTGACCGGATTGTCCAGCTGATTGGTGGCGTGCTGCATGCGCAGGAAGAACAGATCCTTCTTCAGGCTCACCAGCTTCTCGCTGCGCTCCGCCTCGCTCATCTTACGAATTTCACTTGCCTTCATCTCATTCACCTACTTCCTCAGCTTCCGGTACCTCCCGCGCGACGATCTTCGTCTTGATGGGCAGCTTGTGGCTGGCCAGACGGAGCGCCTCGCGGGCCGTCTCCTCGGGGACGCCGGCGATTTCGAACATGACGCGGCCGGGCTTGACCACGGCCACCCAGTACTCAGGGGAGCCCTTACCGGAGCCCATGCGGGTCTCGGCGGGCTTCTCGGTGATGGGCTTGTCGGGGAAAATCTTGATCCACACCTGGCCGCCGCGCTTGGTGTAGCGGGTCATGGCGATACGGGCGGCCTCGATCTGGTTGCTGGTGATCCACGCGGGCTCGGTGGCCACCAGGCCGAAATCACCGTAGGTGACGGTGTTGCCCCTCATGGCCTTGCCGGTGAGGCGGCCGCGATGGACTCTGCGGTATTTCACTCTCTTGGGCAGAAGCATTACTGAGCGCCTCCTTCTTTCTTCTCAGGACGGGGACCGCGGAAGCCGCCGCCCTGTCCGTCGCGGCGGGGGCCGCGGGTGTCGTTGCTGCGGTTGAAACCGCCGCGGTTGTCACGGTTGAAGCCTCCACGGCGATCGCCATCCCGGCGGGGACGGCGCTCACGGCGCTCCTCATAGGGCTTGGAGGTGTCGATGGTGCGGGGGGTGGTGCGCAGGGCCTGGCTGAGGACCTCGCCCTTGTAGATCCACACCTTCACGCCGATGCGGCCAAAGGTGGTGGCGGCCTCCGCGAAGCCGTACTCAATGTCGGCCCGGATGGTCTGCAGGGGGATGGTGCCCTCGTGGTAGTGCTCCACGCCGGCGATCTCGCGGCCGCCCAGACGGCCGGAGCAGCAGGTCTTGATGCCCTTGGCGCCGGCCCGCATGGCCCGGCCCATGGCGTTCTTCATGGCCCGGCGGTGGGAGATGCGCTTCTCCAGCTGCTGGGCGATGTTCTCCGCCACCAGCTGGGCGTTCATGTCCGGGGAGCGGACCTCCACGATGTTGAGCTTGGTGGGCTTGCCGATCATCTTCTCCACCTCCAGACGGGTGGCCTCGATGTCCTTGCCCTCCTTGCCGATCACCATGCCCGGGCGGGCGCAGTGGAGGAAGATGGTCACGCCGCCGTTGGAGCGCTCAATCTCCACCTTGGGCACCTGGGCGTTGTACAGCTTCTTCTTCAGGCAGTCGCGGATCTTCTTGTCCTCGACAAGGAGGTCTCCCACCTTCTCGCTGCTGGCATACCAACGGGAATCCCAGTCCTTGATGACGCCCACGCGCATGCCGTGGGGATTAACTTTCTGTCCCATAAACTGTCTCCTCCCTTATTCCTTCTCCGCGACCGCCAGGGTCACATGAGAGGTCCTCTTGTTGATCCGGTAGGCGCGGCCCTGGGCCCGGGGCATCACTCTCTTGAGGATGGGGCCCGGCGCGGCAAACACCTGGGAGACGTAGAGGCTCTCCACATCCATGCTGAAATTGTTCTCCGCGTTGGCCACGGCGCTCTTGAGGAGCTTGATCATGGGCTCAGAGGCAGCCTTGGGGGTCTGCATGAGGATGGCCATAGCGGTGTTCACATCCTTGCCGCGGATCAGATCAGCGACGATCTGCACCTTGCGGGGAGCGATGCGGAGATATTTCAAATAGGCTTTTGCTTCCATTTTATTCTGCATCCTCCTTCATTATTTGCCCTTGGCGTGGCCGCGGAAGGTCCGGGTGGGGGCGAACTCACCCAGCTTGTGGCCCACCATGTCCTCCTGAATGTAGACGGGCACATGCTTGCGGCCGTCGTGGACGGCGATGGTGTGGCCCACAAAGGCGGGGTAGATGGTGGAGCTGCGGCTCCAGGTCTTCAGCACCGACTTCTTGCCGGAATTGTTCATTTCCTCGACCCGCTTGAGAAGCTCAGGAGCAACAAAGGGGCCTTTCTTGATGGATCTGCTCATATCTTCCTGCCTCCTTTACTTCACGTTCCGACGCTTGACGATGAACTTGTCCGTGGGATTCTTCGTCTTGCGGGTCTTGTAGCCCAGAGCGGGCTTGCCCCAGGGGGTGACGGGGCCGGGACGGCCCACAGGGCTCTTGCCCTCGCCGCCGCCGTGGGGGTGATCGCAGGGGTTCATGACGGAGCCGCGCACCGTGGGACGCCAGCCCATGTTCCGCTTGCGGCCGGCCTTGCCGATCTGCACGTTCTCGTGGTCAATGTTGCCCACCTGGCCGATGGTGGCCTTGCAGTTGAGGCGCACGATGCGCACCTCGCCGGAGGGCATGCGGATCTGGGCGTCGGTGCCCTCCTTGGCCATCAGCTGGGCGCTGGTGCCGGCGGAGCGGACCAGCTGGCCGCCCTTGCCGGGGTGCATCTCGATGTTGTGGATGACCGTACCAACAGGGATGTTGGCCAGGGGCAGGGCGTTGCCGGGCTTGATGTCGGCGGCGGAGGAGGAGAGGACCTTGTCGCCGGCGGCCAGGCCCACAGGGGCCAGGATATAGCGGCGCTCGCCGTCCTCGTACTCCACCAGCGCGATGTTGGCGCTGCGGTTGGGATCGTACTCCAGGCGCAGGACCGTGGCGGGCATATCCACCTTGTCCCGCTTGAAGTCGATGATGCGGTACTTGCGCTTGTTGCCGCCGCCCCGGTGGCGGACGGTGATGCGGCCGTAGCTGTTGCGGCCGGCGTTCTTCTTGAGCACCTGGGTAAGGCTGGGCTCGGGCTTGGCCTTCTTATCCACGCCGTCGAAGCCGGAGACCGTCATGTGCCGGCGGGACGGGGTAGTCGGCTTAAATGTTTTAATAGACATGATTCACTCTCCTCCTTACACCATGCCCTCGAAGAGCTCGATGGTCTTGGAATCCTCGGTCAGCTGCACGATGGCCTTCTTCCACTCCTTGGTGCGGCCGGGACGGCCCGCGCCCACGCGCTTGGCCTTGCCGGGGACGATCATGGTATTGACCTTGGCGACCTTGACGCCGAAGACCTCCTCTACGGCCTTCCTGATCTCGACCTTGCCCGCGGAGGGGGCAACCTCGAAGACATACTTCTTGTCAGCCGCGCCGGCCATGGAACGCTCGGTGATGACGGGGCGAATGATAACATCATAGGAAATCATGCGTACACCTCCTCGATAGTGGCGAGGGCGGCCTGATCGATCACCAGGTACTTGGCGTTCACGAGGTCATAGACGCTCAGAATGCGGGCGGTGGTGGTCAGGACGCCGGGGATGTTGCGCGCGCTCTTGACCACGGCCTCGTTGACCTCGGGGGTGATGACGACGGCCTTGCCGTCGCACTTCACAGCGTCCAGGAAGCCCTGGAAGGCCTTGGTCTTGATGGCGTCCATCCGGATGGAGTCCACCACGATGATCTTCTCCTCCGCCGCCTTGGCGGACAGGACGCTCTTGAGCGCCAGACGCTTGACCTTCTTGTTGAGCACGTAGCTGTAGGAGCGGGGCTTGGGGGCGAACACGATGCCGCCGTGGGTCCACTGGGGGGCCCGGGTGCTGCCCTGACGGGCGTGGCCGGTGCCCTTCTGACGCCAGGGCTTTCTGCCGCCGCCGGAGACCTCGGCGCGGGTGAGCGCGCTCTGGGTGCCCTGCCGGCAGTTGGCCAGGTGGTTTTTCACCACTTCATGCACAACGTGCATATTGGGCTCGATTCCAAAAATGGCGGCGTTCAGCTCCACCTCGCCGACCTGATTGCCGGCCATGTTCAAAACTTTCGTCATTTCTCAGCACTCTCCTTTCCCTTAACGTCTCGCGGAGGCCTTCTGCGGATTGACGCGGGCAGAAGCCTTCTGCGGGTTGGCGCTGATACCGGCGTCGCCCTTCTTGACGACGATGGTCTTGGCGGTGGAGCGGATGGTGACCAGCCCGCCCTTGGGGCCGGGGATCGCGCCGCGCACCACAATCATGTTCAGCTCAGGATCCACCTTCACCACGTCCAGGTTCATCACCGTCACCTGATCCACGCCCATGTGGCCCGCGCCGATCTTGCCCTTGAAGATGCGGCTGGGATCGGTGCCGGAGCCCATGGAGCCCGCGTGGCGGGCAACGGGGCCGGTGCCGTGGGTGGCCTTGAGGGTGTGGGCCCCGTGGCGCTTGACAACGCCGGCGTAGCCGTGGCCCTTGCTGATGCCCGTGACGTCCACGTGATCGCCTGCGGCGAAGGCGTCCGCCTTCACCACGTCGCCCACGTTCATCTCGGCGGCCTTGCTGAGCTTGAATTCCTTCAGGTGCTTCTTGGGGGACACGCCGGCCTTGTCCAGGTGGCCCTTCTCAGGCTTGGTCAGCTTGCGCTCGGGGACGTCCTCAAAGCCCAGCTGCACGGCCTCGTAGCCGTCCTTCTCGGCGGTCTTTTTCTGCACCACGACGCAGGGTCCGGCCTCGATGACGGTGACCGGAATGACCTTGCCGTCGGTGTCGAAGATCTGGCTCATGCCGACCTTCTTGCCGATGATCGCTTTCTCCATTGTGATTCTCCTTTATCATAAGGTTATTGGTCGGCGCGGTCTCAGCCGCGGCGACTTGACCCCGCCCGCCTCACGCAAGTCGGCGGACTGATGGGTAACTAGGGTTGGGCGGCGCCCCGCTCCGGCGGGGGCCGCATGTCCGGCGGGACGAACGCCCGCCTCCGGCGCGGCCTCAGCCTCAGAGCTTGATCTCGATCTCCACGCCGGCGGGCAGCTCCAGGCTCATCAGGGCCTCCACGGTCTTGGGGCTGGAGTTGCTGATATCAATCAGGCGCTTGTGGGTGCGGCGCTCGAACTGCTCACGGCTGTCCTTGTACTTGTGGACCGCCCGGAGGATGGTGACAACCTCCTTCTTGGTGGGCAGGGGGATGGGGCCGGAGACGGAAGCGCCGGTGCGCTTGGCGGTCTCGACGATCTTATAAGCGGACTGGTCGATGACCTGGTGATCGTAGGCCTTCAGGCGGATGCGGATCGTTTCTTTTGCCATTTGCTCGTTCCTCCATGTTGTTGTACAAAGTAGTTTCAGTCTGTTCCTTACTCTGTACGGCGGGAAAGTTCTTTCCACTTATCCATGCGTATCATTCCAGCTCATAGAAAATACCGGCGCAAAAGGCCGGTACATGTCCATGGCGCGGCGATCTACGCTGCGGAAAGGACCTTCTCAGCCGCCCGATTATCGGACATACTCCGCGGAAGTTACCGGCTCGCGCCGCAATCTCCCGCATCATCGCAGTGCCGGCAGGACAGTCCTGCACAAGCTAGACCAGTATATCCCACGGGCCGGAGAATGTCAATAGAAAGTTCTCTTTTTTTCATAAAAATTTCCCGATTTTTTCTATGTATTCTCCAGAAGCACCCCTGTCCGCTGCTCCGCGCCAGATATTCCCCGCAAAGGGTTTGCCTTCTCCGCCCGCCTGTGGTATACTCACAGGTACTGCATATAATAAGGAGGAACCGGCCACGTGATACAGGCGGTCTTTTTTGACATAGACGGAACCCTGCTCTCCCACGCCAGCGGCGGCATCCCGGAGAGCGCCAGGAGGGCCCTGGCCCTGCTGGGGGAGCGCGGCGTCCTGCGGTTTCTGGCTACCGGGCGGCACATCCTGGAGATCCACCGCCTCCTTCCGGACCTGACCTTTGACGGCTACGTGACCCTCAACGGCCAGATCTGCCTGGACGGCCAGGAGCACATCCTCTTCGACGCGCCCTTCCCTCCGGCGGACGCCCGGCAGGCGGTCTCCATCTTCCGGCGGCGGGAGGCGCCGGCCATGCTCGTCCAGCGGGACCGGATGTACATCAACTTTGTGGACGGCGCGGTGCGCCAGGCCCAGAGGGCCATCTCCTCCCCCATCCCCCCGGCCGGGACGTACCAGGAGGGGCCCATCTACCAGCTCATCGTCTACGGCGACGGCGCGGAGGCCGCGCTCCGCCAGCTCCCCGGCTGCAAGATGAGCCGGTGGAATGACCACGCCGTGGACATCCTCCCCAGGAGCGGCGGCAAGGTGCTGGGGATTGGGCAGTTCCTCCGCCGCCTCTCCCTGGACTGGGGCGAGATCATGGCCTTTGGCGACGGGGAGAACGACGTGGACATGCTCCGCCGCGCCGGTGTGGGCGTGGCCATGGGCAACGCGGAGGCCGCGGCCAAGGCGGCGGCGGACTATGTGACAGCGGATGTGGACCAGGACGGAATCTACAGGGCCCTGGAGCACTATGGACTGCTGTAGGCGCGCAAGAAAAGGGGCGGCATGGCGATTGCCATGCCGCCCCTTCTTTTATCATTTTAATCAGTAGGGGATAAACGCCAGGTCCATGTCCACGTTGCCCTCGATCCCCGGCACGCTGCCCTTGTCGCTGTACTGCCAGATGCGGTAGTTGTAGTACATGCTGGGGGTGGAGGCGTACTGGGCAAACCACACGTCGTAGCCCACCAGCCGGTCCAGCTGGTAGTGGGTGTAGCCCACGGGGAGGTTGTAGTAGATCATGGGCGTGTACCCCGCCATCGCCACGCTCTGGCAGAAGGTGACGGCGCAGTCGGTGAGGGTGGTGTTGCTCAGGCCGGCGGTCCTGGCCCCGCTGGCGCTGATGACCTCCCAGTCGTAGACCACCGGGTACTCCAGGTACGCGCCGTTCAGGTTCTCCAGTACGAACCGGGCCTCCTCCTCCGCCTCGGCGGTGGTGATGGCCTGGGAGAAGAAGTACACGCCTATCTTGATCCCCGCCGCCCGTGCGCCGGCCAGATTCTTCTGGAAGCAGCTGTCCAGGTTGATGGTGCCCTCGCTGCCGTAGCCCCGGTAGCCCAGGCGGAGGAAGGCGAACTCCACGCCGGAGGCCGCCACCTTCTGCCAGTCGATCTCCCCCTGGTGGGAGGAGACGTCGATGCCGATGGCGGTGACGTAGGCGGGGTCATTGTAGCGCATGATGCTGCCGTTCTGCACAAAGAGGTTGCGGTTGTAGGGGGCCGCCGGGACGGAGCGCAGCAGGGGCAGGGTCTTGTCCCGGTACTGGATGAACCCGGACTGGGCGGGGTCATTCTTCGGCGTGTAGCTCCAGCTGCTGACCCGGGACACGATGGCGCACATCTCCGCCCGGTTGATGCCGTCAAAGGGGTAGTAGAACCGCTGGCCGCCTACGGCGGTGCCGTTGAGGATGCCCTCCTCGTAGAGGGCCAGGGCGTAGCCGTCGTCAATGTCCGCGAAGGGGGTCGCCCCCTCCCGGGGCAGGATGTCCAGGGCAATGGCGGTGATCCGGGCGATGGTGAGGCGGCTGATGGTGCCGTCCAGGTCCATGATCTCCCCCGGGGCCACGCACCCCAGGCTCTCAGCCAGGGCCAGATAGTTCCCCGCCCAGTGGCCGCTGGAGGTGTTGCCCGGGTCCTGATATCCGGCGGCCGTGAGGATCAGCTTCAGGGCCTCCCCGGCCTTCAGCTGCCCGGCGGCCTGGAAGGTGCCGTCGGGATAGCCGCCTACGATCTTCTTGGCGCTCAGCTCCCGGACGTAGTCATAGAACCAATCCGTGGTCTTCACGTCGCTGTAGGGGTTGACCCAGGTGGACAGGTCGACGTCGCTCCCGGTGCTGCCGCTCCCCTCCCCGTCCCAGGAGGCGGTGGCGTACAGGGGGGAGAGGGCCAGCTCCTCCCCGGTGAGGGCCACGTTCCCGGCCGTGGTGTGCCAGCCCAGGAAGGTCCGGCCCCGGAGGGTGGGCTGGGGCAGCTGGCCGTAGGGCAGTCCCACGGGGTAGAACACGGTCCGGCTCTCCATCTCCCCGCCGCCGGGATCGAAGTGGATGTAGGTATAGGCCTGGGGCCCGTCGTTCTGGTAGCTGCCGTAGAGGAACAGATACGCCTCCCGCAGCCGGCGGGTCACCAGATTCTCCAGCACCGTGGTCCCCTGGTGGCACCAGGTTGCGATGGCGTTGACAATCTCCGCCTCCGTGTACTGGTGGACGCCGCTGATGAGGTAGGAGCAGAACCGGTGGGCCGGGTTGAGCCACTGTGTGCCCAGGTTGTAGGTCATGTCCACCATGGCGTCAAACTGGTACTGGGTCACCTGGATGCCGTAGGTAATGAGCAGGTGGTTCACCAGGTCCTCCGCCGTGACCACGGCCTCACGGAGCAGCCGCTCCGCCTCCTCCTCGCTGACGCCGTTGGGGTAGTCCGCCGGATCGCAGAGGGTGCCGTAGCCTATGTACCACTCCCCCTTGTCGCTGTAGGCCATGGACTTGAAGCCCTCGAACTCCTTGATGAACGCGACGCCCTCGTCGCTGGTGGTATAGGTCTCCACCGCCAGGGCCGCGGCCGGCAGCAGCGTCAGCACCAGCAGCAGGCACAGGCCCATGGATATTATCTTTTTGATGGGGGCGCTCTTTTTCATTAGATCGTCTCACTTTCCCGGGTCTTATGCCGCATAGATTTAGAAGCGACAATAGTTTACCATAATCGACAGGGAATGGGAAGCAAAACATTTCGAAATTAATAAATTTGTAATATGGGCGGGCTCCCATCGCCCCTTTTAAGATAAGTGCTGCTGGCGTATGACTCCGGCGGCTTCTACAGAGGCATATTGATATGGCAGGAGCCTTGTGCTATAATCAGGTCAACAAATCGGAATTTGTAAGAATCATTCGAGAGATTGGCAGGAGGGGCAGTATGAAACTGCGGCTGCGATTGAATGCAAATCATTTAAAGCTGATAGCAATTATTGCCATGACGATAGACCATGTATCTGATCTGATCTATCCCGGTTTTCCCGCTGAACCGGGGGCAATGGCACTGCATATCGTCGGGCGTTTAACAGCGCCGATCATGTGGTTTTTCGTGTGTGAAGGATACTATTACACTCGTAATGTAAAACGGTATATGCTGCGAATGGGAATTTTTGCAGTCATTTCACATTTCGCATATTGCTTTGCATTCGGAATCAACCCAATTCCGTTCCGTACGGGAATCTTTAATCAGACAAGCGTTATGTATCCGCTTTTTATTGCGGTTTTGGTCCTGTGGATGCAGGACAATGATCTGCCACTGAAGGATTGGGTAAAAAATACGCTCATTTTTGTATTGGTTTGGAGCGCTTTCCCGGCGGATTGGAGCTGCATAGCGGTACTTGCCATATTGGAAATGTATAGGAGAAGGGGAAACCTGAATGCACAGATGAAACAAATACTCCTGTATGTTGCGCTATATGCAGCGGTATCCTTCTTTTTTGTGAGTAAAGTTTTCGCTTTGATACAGATTGGTGTTCTGCTGGTCTATCCTGTGTTAAAGCTGTACAACGGCGAAAAAGGGGATGCAAAATGGATGAAGTGGTTTTTTTATCTATATTATCCCATCCACTTGATTGTCATTGGAGTGCTTCGCGTCTGTATTTATGGAGATGTCAGCTTATTGTTTTAGCGAAGGACAAAACAGTTTGACAACTTCCGGTTCATTGGGCAGTTATCCACCAAATGAATAGGGCCTGTTTGAAAATTGTCAACACGCCCAAACAGCGCCATCGGGCAGCCGCCTTTGAAAAGGGACTGCCCGATCAGCGGAAAGCCTGTATTGCTAAAGTGGGGAAACGCCGGAGGGAAGGCGCTTAAAACAGCCCTTTGTTATACCTTCTCTGCACGGCCAGAATGCCGCAAAAGCCCAGAGCAAGACCTGACAGCAGGACAACAACAGCCGTGACCGCAAGCAGATCGGAATCGCCGCACAACCCAATCACGCCGCTGATAAACGGCGCGAGAGCAATCCCAAGCAGCGCCTTTCCAAAGGCTCTGCCATAGGCCGCCTTATCCTTCACCCGCGCCTGATGATAGCTGTGTATCAAATCGGTTTTACCGCGATAGATTATCATACTCAGCACGGTGAAAAGAATAGAGACGCTGAACATCAAAACAGCATACAGCAACATAAGATGTACCCCCTCCAATGCACGTCCGCTGTTCTTATGATAGCACAAAACGCCTTCCGTTTCAATCTTTTTTCAGAAGCTGCCAAGCCGCCCCCAGCTCGCCCGCTCTGACGACGCCCTCCAGCGGTCCGAAAGAAGCGGGCGAGCATCGCTCGCCCCTGCACAGATCCAGCAAGGATCCATCTGCCGCTGTAAAAACGGATTCCCCCCTTGACAAATCCGCGCCCCAGGTATATAGTTCAATAAATGAACTAATCAGGAGGCGCTGCCCATGCTCAACGAGGAGCTTCTGGAGGCCTGGCTGCGGCTGAGCTGCGTGATCGACAACCAGCGGCTGGCGGCGGATTTCCCCTTCAACGAGGCCCTGGTCTGCGGTCTGCTCTCCCAGGGCGGATGCCGCACCGCCAGCGAGCTCTGCGCCCGGACCCGGATCCTCAAGTCCCAGATGAACGCCATCCTCCGCTCCCTGGAGAGCCAGGGCGTCATCGCCCGCCAGCGCTCCCAGGAGGACCGGCGGCGGGTGGAGCTGCGGCTGCTCCCGGCCGGTCTGGAGCGGTACCGGGCCTCCCACCGGCAGGCCCTGGACACGGTGGACCGGCTCATCAGCGGCATGGGGGAGGACGCCGCCCGGCAGCTGCTGCCCCTGCTCCGCCGCGCCGCGGACGCCTTTGATACCATGCAGAAGGAGATTTAACTATGGCAATTCGAATCATCACCGACTCCTCGGCGGACTTTGACAGCGCCGTCGCCAGGCGGCGGAGCATCGACGTGGTGCCCATGTCCATCCAGTTCGGGGACGCGTCCTTCCTGTCGGGCAGGACCCTCTCCAACGAGGTGTTCTACAAGCTCCTCCAGGAGAAAAAGGAGAACCCAACCACCTCCCAACCCACGCCGGAGGCCTTTCTCCGCCTGTTCCAGCAGGCCAGGGAGGCGGGGGACCAGGTGGTGGCGGTGGTCCTGTCCGGTTCCCTCTCCGGCACGCTGCAAAGCGCCGTCATCGCCAAGGAGCTGTGCCAGTACGAGCCCATCTACCTGGTGGACAGCCGCAGCGCCAGCGCCGGCATCCAGATCCTGGTCAACTACGCCTGCAAGCTGCGCCGCAGCGGCCTGGGGGCGGCGGACATCGCCGGGGAGCTGGAGCGGCTGAAGGAGCGGGTGCGCATCTTCGCGGTCATCGACACCCTGGAGTACCTCCGCAGGGGCGGACGGCTCAGCGGCTTCCAGGCGGGGCTGGGGAGCGTGACCAAGCTCAAGCCCACCATCGCCGTCACCAACGGGGAGGTGTCCATTGTGGGCAAGTCCTTCGGCGCGGCCGCCGCGGTGAAGCACCTGCAAAAGCTGCTGGAGGCCCACCCGGTCAACGACGACTACCCCTCCTACTTCCTCTACACCGACGACAAGTCCCGGGAGGAGCTGCTCCTGCCCAGGCTGCGGGAGCAGGGACGGCTGCCCCAGCGGCTCCACTACTGCTCCGTGGGCCCCACCATCGGCACCCACATCGGCCCCGGCGCGCTGGGCATGGCCTATGTGGAGGAGAGCGGGGCGCGGTAGGCCCCCGGGAAAATGGGCGTACATGGTTTATTTTTCTCGCAAAATGCCGAAACCTGTGGTAAGATATCCGTGAGGTGATGGATATGAAAGACCCAGCGGCCGTTTCGGACATTATTGAGGAGCTGAAGCGGCTGTATCCGGAGGCGGCCTGCTCTCTGCCCTTTGACCCGGACAAGGCCTATGAGCTCCTCTTCTCCGTGCGTCTGGCGGCCCAGTGTACCGACGCCCGGGTGAACATGGTCACGCCGGTGCTCTACGCCCGGTTCCCCACCCTGGAGGCCCTGGCCGCCGCCAGCGAGGAGGAGGTGGGGGAGATCATCCACTCCACCGGCTTCTGGCGGGCCAAGGCCCGGGACATCGTGGCCGCCAGCAGGATGCTGGTGGAGGAGTACGGCGGCCGGGTGCCGGACAGCATGGAGGATCTGCTGCGCCTGCCCGGCGTGGGGCGGAAGACCGCCAACCTGATCCTGGGGGACGTGTACGGACGGGAGGGCTACGTCTGCGACACCCACTGCATCCGCATTACCGGCCTTCTGGGGCTCACCGACGGCAGCAAGGACCCGCTGAAGGTGGAGGTGCAGCTGCGCCGGTGCATCCCCCCGGAGGAGAGCAACGACTTCTGCCACCGGATGGTCCTCCATGGCCGGGCGGTGTGCGTGGCCCGGCGGCCGGACTGCGCCGCCTGCACCCTGCGGCCCTGGTGCGCCCACTGGGCGGGCGCCGCGGCTCCGGAGGAGGGGGCGTGACCCCTTTTCAAAATTCCGGCCCCCTTCCAGCAGAGGAAGGGGGCACATTTCCGCCCTGCCCGTCATATACTGGAGAGACAACAACGCGGGAGGGTACGCAATGAAACAGAACAAACCGTCCAATCTCCAGCAGCTCCTCAGTGACAAGGCCGTTCTGGCCCAGGTGGCCAGCTCGCCGGACGCCAAGGCGCTGGCGGCCATGCTCAGCCAGGGCCAGAGCCAGGCCTCTCTCAAGCAGATTGCCGAGAGCGCCGCCAAGGGCGACACCGCCCAGCTGGGCCAGCTGATCCAGTCCGTGGCCGGCAGTCCCGGCGGCGCGGAGCTGCTGCGGCGGCTGAACGAGAGCTTCGGGCAGAAGAAGTAGAATCCCTGGGGACATAGGCCCCGGGGGACCGGCGATTGGAGAAGGAGGGGCGTTTTGTGAGCGAGTTCGAGGAAAAACTGAATGCCTTTCTGTCCAATCCGGACGCCATGGCCCAGGTGATGAACCTGGCCCAGTCCCTGAACCTGGGCGGCGGCGAGAGCCAGGAGGCGGCCCCCGGCGGAGGAGACGCTCCGCCGCCCCAGGGCGGGGTGAACCTGTCCGGGCTGGGGGATCTGCTGGGGGGCATTGATCCCAAGCTGCTCCAGCGCCTGCTGCCCCTGGCGGGGGAGCTGGCCGGCGGAGGCGGGGACGACGAGCGGATGCAGCTGCTCTACGCCCTGCGGCCCTTCCTCAAGCCGGAGCGGCGGGACAAGGTGGAGCGGGCCGCCCGCACCGCCAGGCTCATCCGCGTGGGCAAGAAGCTGCTGGCGGACCTGGGGGACGGCTATGTATAACCGGTACATACGCAACGACAGGGGCGTCTATGAGCGCATCCCGGTCCAGGACCCGCCCCCCTCCCCGGAGGGCGGGCCGCCTCCGCCGCCTTGGGAGGAGCCCTTCCGTCAGCCGCCGCCTCCCCCGCCGCCCGGCGACGGGTCCCGCCGTCAGCCGCCGCCCAAGGGCGGAGGCTTCCTCCAGGGCATCCTCAGCCGCTTCCACCTGGACAGCATCGACGCGGGGGATCTGATCCTCCTGCTCATCATCTATCTCCTCTTCCGGGAGGGGGAGGACGAGGAGCTGCTGATCGCCCTGGGGCTGCTGCTGATTCTGTGACGGCGGGGACATATAGAAAGAGGAGAACCATGATTCGAGCGTTAACGGAAGCTGATTTTGATTTCGCGGCGGACCTTGTCAACGACAGCTGGCGCGCCGTATACGGAGACTATGTGAACCCGGACCTGCTCAGCGCCGAGGGGTGCGCGGAGAGAGCGCGGAGCCTGAAGCGGGACTTTGCCGCCCGCCGGCTGGAGGAGTACGTCTGGGAGGAGAAGGGACGGGTCCTGGGTCTTCTGTCCATAGGGGACACGGCGGACCGGGATCGGCCCGCCGCCCTGGAGATCTGGCGGATCTATCTGGTCCCGGCGGCCCAGGGCCGCGGGATCGGCGGGCGTCTGCTGGCCTTCGGGGAGCGGCGGGCCCGGGAGCTGGGCCGCCGGGAGATCCTCATCTGGGCCTTCCGGGAGAACCGCCGGGCCCTGGCCTTCTATGAGAAGCACGGCTACCAGCCGGACCGGGAGGAGTACCTGGGTCCGCCCTACCTGACATACGGGGTGCGGCTGATCAAGACCGCTCCTCCGTAAGCGCCTGCCGGCCGTCCCCCCATGGAAAAAGCCACAAAACAGCCTGCCGCGCGACAGCGTTTTCTTTTGCTGCCGCACGGCAGGCGCTTTCTTTGACTGCAAATCAGGCTCCCCGGTGGTATAGCCGGCACACTTGAGAATCGGGAAAAATGGCGCTGGGCAGGGCGGAGGATATGGACGGGCTGACGCCCGCCGAAGACGATAACGCCCCCTGCGCCATTTTGACCGTCGAACTTTACCGATTTCAGGCGTCCCGACGATACATTCCACAGAACAGGATGAATCGCAGTACCGATAATACCAGGATCATTCCCACCAGCCCATAGCCCGCCGCCGGACCGCCTATGGCCCCCACCGCGCAGGCAAAGGCGATGATAATCGCGGCGGCCACCATGAGCTTCAGTCCAATGGCGTCTATTCTGCGCAGCGTTTCAATCGCCGGCTGGTCCTTTTCCTCTTTCCTGTACCTGCGAAGACGGCTTGCCTGCAATGCCGCAAAAATAATGGTGAAGATGATAACCACATGCTGGATCACATCATAGTAATCATGCCAGTCCCGTCTTGCCCACATCCAGTAATAGCCGACGAGAAGCAGCGCGTAAATGATTTTTGTTCCTACCAGCTCTTTCAGGGTAACTTTGCCTTTCATCTTTCATTTCTCCCTTGCTATTTATCGTTTGATTTCTATGGACGCCATTCCCAGGCTTCTGTTTATTGAGTGGGGGTAATCACAGGCTTGCCGTTCTGATCCACCAGGACGGTCAGCCCAGTGCCCGACCCCAGATCGTGGGAACCCAGCAGGTAGTTCACGCCGGTCTCCGTATCCACCAGGATCTTCGCCACCTTCACAACCCCCTGGGAGTAGACCTCCACAAAGCGGTCCTTTGCCATACGCTCACCTCCTCTCCCGTTCTGCCGGTGCAAACATTACCACATGATCGGGGTCTTGTGGTCTGAATTTCCTGAATGAACTGCAAAATTTCCTGAACGGAAGGGAACAGGGGAGCGATGAATATCATACCTGGCCTCAGCATACGGCTATTCAGCGCGTTGCTCCGGATAGAAAAACGCCCGGATGGTGCAGGACCATTCGGGCGCTGAGCATAACCGTATGAGCCGTTGGAAACCGGCTATTTTTGCATACCCAGGCAGGAGAAGCCGCCCTTCGGGGCGTAGCGATTTTCCTGCTTGTACGGCTGCTTTTTCCGTCCTGCGGCAGAAATCAGGAGAATGTATATGCAGCGTGCTGCCGCTTGTATGTGTCGTTGTCCTTTTGGCGCAGCTCCTTCTCGACCTGTGCCAATCTTGCTTCCAGGTCCTCCGCTTTGGCTTCATCTGTTTCCCTGCTAATCTGCCGCTCCAGCTCCAGCTTCTGTTTTTTCAGCTTTTCAATCTCACGGTCAACCTTGTCGGTATTGCAGGTACAGCTTTTCATATTTTTGTCAGAACCGCTCTTTTCCAGCCCTTTTACGTCCTCGTCCTGGTTGGGAACATCAGCGGTATCCTCCGGCGTTTCAGGGACATTCGCCGCCTGCTCCGGGTCATCAAAATAAATCTTGGGCTTGCCGTCCTCGTCCTTGCCCAGCCAGTAATACCCTGACGGTTCCGGCTTTTCCTCCGGGATATATTCATCCATCACAGGTCTTTGGCGGCGCTCTTGGGTCTCATCTCCGGGCCGCTGGACCTTTTTTAGTTCATCCAAACCGGCAATCGGCACAGACGGCTGTGCCGCGCCAGAGCTTATTCCAGAAACAGGCTGCACAAATTATTCCTCCAATCCATCAGCAGGCAGCTGATATTCCTATCATCAGTTTACCTCGCTAAAAAAGAATTTCAAGGCTTTTGTATTGAAATGCTCTCTGGATGTACTGAAATGTTCAGCAACAGGTTTAAAGAGAACCGCCGTTCCATTTTTTCTGTCAGCATCGCGCCGTGATATTTCTCTGTTACGGCTTTGATATTGGAAAGACCGGTTCCCGCCGGAGGCAGCGGATTGTCCGAGCAGGTATTTTCAAATGTCAGCATATAGAAGTCGCCCTGCCGCTCTCCGCTGATATGAATTGATCTTACTCCCTCAACGGATTGGCACGCACAGATTGCGTTATCCAAAGCATTGGCAAAAATCACACACAAATCTACATCATCTATTCCGCATGGGTTTGGGAGAAGCAGCGAAACCTCAGCCGCAATGCCATCTGCTTTTGCCATTTTTAGCTTTTCTCCCAGCAAAATATCCACCACTGGATTACCCGTCTGACACGGAAATGACAATATGGCTGCGGCTGTTTCCAGCTTTTGCAGATAGGCTTTGCTCTCTTCCAGTTTACCGTTATTCAGCAGACCGCTCAATACAGAAAGATGGTTTTTTATATCATGGCGGAATGCTTTTGTCTGTTCATAGCGCATTTGTGCCTCAACAATATATATTTTCTGCGCCTGGGCCGCTTGGGACAAAGACTGCATTTCTGCTTTGGTCTGCAAGCTGCGGCATAGGTGGCGATAGGCATACAGTGTACAGAGTAAGGCTCCCAGCCCCAGGGCCTGCAAAAACAGCAGCGCAGCATGTTCCAATAGAAGGGCGAGCGGCAGCGGATCATAGTAAATCTGTGTATACGAGGTCTGCATGATATACAGTTCCGTGGTAAAAAAGAACAGAACAGGAAACAGCAGACAACCCATATTGGTCATGTCGCCAATTTCTTCCGGCAATATGGATTTTATTACGATTGTATAACAGGCAGCGCTTATCACCAGAGAAGCCGCTGTCGCCGCTATGACCATTGCGTACAACAGCAGGGGATTCGCCGCATAGGGAAATATCACCGCCTCCACCGAGTTGATGAGCCCAAAGGAAAACTGGGAGATGTAATTGGCAAGGATTGCCGCTGCCCAGGACGCAGAGGGGCGATTGCCCAGAATAAAGCGGTTTACCCCATACAAAATAAGCAGTTCTATCCCAATAGCTATCCCCCACGGGAAAGAAAATCTGTTTGCAATCCAGTCCAACATGCAGAAAATGAAAATGTATATGGCAAAATGATATGTCCTCCGTTGTTTCCCGGTAAGGCCGGTACAAAATCGGATGTGCATAATGCCCTGGGCTATCAGGCAAAAAATATTGAGTCCTATGCTGAAATAATCCATATCAGCCTCCCCTCTCTTTCATGTAGTGTAAGAGAGCATGTGTCAAATCTCGTTCACGCAGTCTGGAAACGGGTACTTGGGCGCCCTGTGACATTGTAACCATCCCGGTATCACACCCCCGGACATAATCAAGGTTAACAAGATAGCTCCTATGGCATCTGAAAAAACGCCTGTCCATCCGATGTTCCAAGCTTTCCATATTGTCGTAGTAGTCAATGATCTTCCCATCACTTTGATGAACATAAATCTTTCGGCCCTGCACCTCACAGTACACGATCTGTGCCAGTGGAACAACATCGCAGGAGCCTCCCCGCTGAATGACAATACTTTTACCTGCCCTTTGCGCTAAAGTGCTGACAGCCCTATCCATTGTCCGCCCGAAATAATTGCTGTCCAGCGGTTTAATCAAATAGTCATAAGCCTCTACTTCAAACGCATTGAACACACATTCTTTCAATACAGTCACAAAAATCAGTAAACTGTGATTTCCCCGCTGCCGCAGGATTCTGGCAGTTTCTATTCCATCCAGCTTGTCCATTTGAACATCCAAAAAAATGATATCAAAATTACAGTCGCTTTCTAAAAGAGCACGGCCATTTGAAAAGCTGGTGACAGAATATGACGCCATCTTCTGCCCATTCATGTATTGTGAAAGTCGATCTGAAATTTCCCGCACCATAATTGGCTCGTCATCACAGATTGCGAATTTAATCATTTTTCACCTGCTTTCTTTTACGTGTTTAATAATATCCGTTTCATGGCAAAAGAACAACCTCACTATCACAGAATGTCTAAATTATGTAACGAAATGTTTTTGGAAACGCAGCCACAGCCCGCATGGAGGCATACATAAAGTGGTATTGCAAACCTGCACGGGGTAATTTGACGGGCAAACTGCCCGAAAAACGATATAAAAAAAGCCTAGAACCGTTGCGGCTCTAGGCTTTATTCGTGGTGGAGGTGAGGGGAGTCGAACCCCTGTCCGAAAACAATTTCACGGAACGTTCTCCGGGCGCAGGCGGTCATTGTGGGCGGCGCTGCCGCCCAGTTCCCCTCACGGCAGGCAGGCCGTCACGCCTGCCGGTCAGGTAAGAGTCATGGTGCATGGCACGGTCAACTCTTTCCGTGCGCACGTTCACTGCTAAACGACGCCCGATCCTGAGCCGCAGTCCTCTCAGGGCGGACGGCTGCCGTTAATCAGGCAGCGATTGCGTAATTATTGTTGTTCTTTAATTTATAAAGAATGCCCGTTTTAAGGTGGCCAGGCGCCACCGCCCGCTGGTCCCGCTTCCTCATCCCCGTCGAAACCGGTACACCCCCATATACGCGGACTGAGCATAGCACAGTCCGCAGAGAAATGCAAATTACATTTCTGTTACAGCCGCCTGCTTCTTCTCCGGCTCCGGGTACTCCTCGCCCTGGGTGTCCACCCGGATGGAGGCAATCACCTGCGGCTTTTTAGGCTTGTCGTTCATCATGCTCCGCGGCACCCGGGACACCTCAACCGCCGCCTCCGCGTTGTCCGTAATCCGGCCAAAAGCGGCGTACTGTCCGTCCAGATGGGGGGCCGCGTCCACCATGATGAAAAACTGACTGCCCGCGCTGTCCGGATGGCCGGACCGGGCCATGGAGAGCACTCCCAGCGTGTGCTTGATGTCGTTTTTCTCAAAGCCGTTGGCGGAGAACTCACCCCGGATGGCGTAGCCCGGGCCGCCGGTGCCGGCGCCCTGGGGGCAGCCGCCCTGGATCATGAAGCCGGGAATCACCCGGTGGAAGATCAAGCCGTCATAGTAGCCGCTGTTGGCCAGGGCGATGAAGTTGTTGACCGTATTCGGAGCTTTCTCCGGGTACAGCTCCCCGGTCATGACCGCGCCGCTCTCCAGCTTGATTGTGACAATAGGATTGCTCATTTTGATTTCTCCTCTCTGTTCTATCGGTTATAGGACTTCATGGCCCGGTCAATGTCGCGCTTGGCGTCCCGCTTGGCGATTGCGTCCCGCTTGTCATAATTTTTCTTTCCCTTGCAGAGGCCCACCTCAATCTTTACCCGGGCGTTCTTAAAATAAACACTGAGGGGAACCAGCGCGTATCCGTCCTGCTGGGCAAGGGCCTGAAGCCGGTTGATCTCCCGCTTGTGCATCAGCAGACGCCTGGGACGCTCCGGATCCCTGTTGAAGATATTCCCGTGCTCATAGGGGCTTATGTGCATCCCGTGGAGATAGATCTCCCCGTTTTTGGCGATGCAGTAGGAATCCTTCAAATTCAGCGTTCCCGCCCGGATTGACTTGACCTCCGTACCGAACAGCTCGATACCTGCCTCATAGCGGTCCTCTACAAAGTAGTCGTGGTGGGCCTTGCGGTTCTGTGCCGCTACCTTGACGCCTTTTTCTGCCATGAGCACCTCCCTGTGCAGCATCCATTCTCCAGATGCGCCCTTTTCAGAAAAATCTGTTTCCAGCCGAATCGCAAGCGGCATGACGGCATAGGAGACCAATAGATGGTAACATTACAATCATTATACGAAATTATACCACAATTATTACACCTCTGCAACAGAGGATTTCCTCAATCGCAGCAAATTCCAGCTGATCGGGCAGTGGCCTGGATGGGGTAGCCGCCCGCCTTGGATATCCTGTGCTTCTGCTGTATGGAGGGCGGTTTCACCGGCGAATACATTTACGCATCGCCGCCGCTGCGCTGCCGCGCCCTAATTCATCGTCCCCTCGCTGGCCTCAAACAGCTCCCGGGTGCGCTGGGCGATAAGCGGGTGGTCCTCCAGGCCCGGGTCCCGGTCCAGCAGCGCCCGGGCGGCCTGCTGGGCCTCCTTCAGCAGGGCCATGTCCCAGCTCAGATCCGCCACCTTCAGGGCCGGCAGGCCGTGCTGGCGGCGGCCGAAGAAGTCGCCGGGCCCCCGCAGGCGGAGATCCTCCTCCGCAATGCGGAACCCATCCCCGGTCTGGGCCATCACCCGCATCCGGGCCAGGGTCTCCTCGCTGCGGTTGTCGGTAATCAGCACGCAGTAGGACTTGTGCTTCCCCCGGCCCACCCGGCCCCGGAGCTGGTGGAGCTGGCTGAGGCCGAAGCGGTCCGCGTCCTCAATGACCATCACCGTGGCGTTGGGCACGTCCACGCCCACCTCCACCACGGTGGTGGACACCAAAATGTCCGCCTCCCCACCGGCAAAGGCGGCCATCACCGCCTCCTTCTCCCGCCCCTTCATCCGCCCGTGGACGCAGGCCACCCGAAGCTGGGGGAACACCTGCTCCTGGAGGACCCGGGCATACTCCGTGACCGCCTTGCGGTCATCGGCGCCGTTCTCCTCCACCATGGAGCAGATCATGTAGGCCTGGCGGCCGGCGGCAATCTCCCTGGCCAGAAATTTGTAGATGCGGGGGCGGTAGGCCCCTGTGACGGCAAAGGTGTCGATCCTCTGCCGCCCCGGCGGCAGCTCGTCAATGACAGAAACGTCCAGATCCCCGTAGATCATGAGGGCCAGGGTTCGGGGGATGGGGGTGGCGGACATGACCAGCAGGTGGGGCCGCTCCCCCTTGGCGGACAGGGCCGAGCGCTGGCCCACGCCGAAGCGGTGCTGCTCGTCCGTGACCACCAGCCCCAGATCCCGGTATGTCACATCCGGGCTGATGAGGGCGTGGGTGCCGATCACCGCCTGGAGCCGGCCGCTCTCCAGCCCCTCCAGCACCGCCCGCCGCTCCTTGGCCCGGGCGGCTCCGGTGAGCAGGGCGCAGGGGATCCCCAGCCCCTCCAGCAGGGGGGCAAGGCCCTTGTAGTGCTGCTCCGCCAGAATCTCCGTGGGGGCCATGAGGGCGGTCTGGCGGCCGCTGCGGGCGGCGCACACCATGGCCGCCGCGGCTACCATGGTCTTGCCGGACCCCACGTCCCCCTGGACCAGCCGGTTCATGGGCCGGCCGGAGGCCAGATCCGCCAGGATCTCATCCACAGCCCGCTGCTGGGCCCCGGTGAGGGAGAAGGGCAGACTGCCATAGAAGGCGGTGAGGTCCAGATCCCGGAGGGGGGCGCAGGACAGCTCCTCCCGCCGCCGGCTGAGGACCTGCATACCGATTGCCAGCAGGAACAGCTCCTCAAAGGCCAGCCGCCGCCGGGCGATGGCCAGGGTATTCTCGTCGTCGGGGAAGTGGATCTGGTCATAGGCGTAGCCCGTGTGGCAGAGCTGGTGGTCCCGGCGGACCTCGTCGGGCAGGGGGTCCGGCAGCAGATCCCGGCAGGCCGCCAGCCCCTGCTCCACGGACCGGGTCATGGTCAGCTGGGAGATACCGGCGGTAAGGGGGTAGACGGGCATGATCCGGCCCGTCATGGTCCGGCTGTTCTCCCGCTCCACCAGGGGGTTCACCATGGTCCGGCGGCTCCCCTGGACCTCGGCCTTTCCGAAAAAGGTGTAGTGCTCCCCGGCCTGGATGTGGTCTCGCATATAGGTCTGATTGAAGAAGGTGACGTCCAGGGCGCCGGTCTCGTCCACGGCCCGCACCTTCACCAGCTCCATGCCCTTCCGCACCCGGTTCAGGGTGGGGGACGCGGCGGCCATGGCCGTCACGCAGGCGGTCTCGCCCGGCTCCAGGTCCCGGATCTTCCGGAAGGTCCGGCGGTCCTCATAGTCCCGGGGAAAGTAGGAGATCAGATCCCGCAGCGTGAAGATCCGGAGCTTCTCCAGGCTCTTGGCCCGCTGCTCCCCGATGCCCTTGATATAGCGGACGCTGGTGCTCAGCTCCGGCATGGCAGCCCTTCCCCCTCCGCCTGGTAGACCAGAAACTGATAGGCCGTGTCCCCGTGGGCCAGGGCGGCCTCGGACCGGGCGAGCCTCCACTGGGGCAGACGGTCCAGATCCGGGAAGAAGGCGTCGCTCTCCGGAGCCTCATAGACCCGGGTGATGTGGCAGGTCCTGCACCAGGGCAGCAGCAGCCGGTAGATCTCCCCGCCGCCGCAGACCCATGCCCGGTCCGGATCCTGCCCCTCCAGCAGGGCCAGAAGCTCCTCCAGGGAGCGGACCGCCTCCACGCCGGGGCGGGAGAAGGCGGCGTTCCGGGTGAGGACAAGATTGCGGCGGTTGGGCAGGGGCCGCCCCCCGGGCAGGGAGTCCAGGGTCTTGCGGCCCATGATGACCGTACCCCCGGTGGTGAGGGCCCGGAAGCGGCGCAGGTCCTCGGGGATGTGGAAGAGGAGCTCTCCGGCCCGGCCGATGCCCCAGTCCCGGCTCACAGCGGCAATGGCGTTCATACTGCCACCTCAATTCTCTCCCCAAAGGCCCAGGGCTCGTAGCCCTCCAGCCGGAAGCTGTCCACGGTGAAGCCGTAGAAGTCCGTCACGTCCGGGTCAATCACCAGCCGGGGGGCCGGACGGGGCTCCCGGTGGATGATCTCCTCCACCAGGGGCACGTGGCGGTCATAGATGTGGCAGTCCGCGATGACGTGGACCAGCTCCCCCGCCTCCAGGCCCGCGGAGCGGGCCATCATGTGCAGGAGCACCGCGTACTGGCACACGTTCCAGTTGCTGGCGGTGAGCATATCCTGGCTGCGCTGGTTGAGCACGGCGTTGAGGGTATTGCCGGTGACGTTGAAGGTCATGGACCAGGCGCAGGGGTAGAGGCCCATCCGGTGGAGATCGTGGTGGTTGAAGAGGCTGGTGACCATCCGCCGGCTGGCCGGGTTCTCCCGCAGGTCCTTGAGCACCCGGTCCACCTGGTCAAACCAGCCGTCGCCGTACTGGTGGCGCACCCCCAGCTGGTAGCCGTAGGCCCTGCCGATGGTGCCCTCCTCATCGGCCCAGGCGTCCCAGATATGGGAGCGGAGATCGGCGATCCGGTTGGACTTCTTCTGCCAGATCCACAGAAGCTCGTCCACACAGCTGCGAAAGGCCGTGGGCCGCAGGGTCATGATGGGGAACTCCTCACGGAGATCGTAGCGGTTCACCACGCCGAATTTCTTCACCGTGTGGGCGGGGGTTCCGTCGGTCCACCGGGGCCGCACGGGCAGGTCCGTGTCCCAGAACCCCTCCGCCAGAATGTCCCGGCAGACGCTGATAAATACCTGATCGGCGTAACTCATTGGATCGTCCTCCTGTTCTCGTCAGATGCCATGGCCTGACCCAGCCGCCACAGCAGGGGCTCAAAGTCGACGCCCTCCCGCCGGGGCAGGTCCTGGGCTCCGGTGCGGGCCGCGCATTGGCTGGTGAAGTCCGCCGCCAGCTGCGCCCCCTGGACCAGGGACATGCCCCGCACCAGCGCGCCGGCCAGGACGCTGGCGAAGAGGTCCCCGGTTCCGTGGAACTCCCCCGGGGCCAGGGGGGCGGAGACCAGCTCCGCGGCGCCCGTGTCCCGGTCATAGCACACCGCCCCCGCGGCGTCCGGGGTCAGGGCGGTCCCGGTGAGGACCACGCTGCGCCGGCCGTCCAGGCTCAGGGCCCGGGCCCACCTCCGGCAGTCCTCCGCCCGGTCCAGGCGGAGCTGCTCCCAGTCCACCCCCAGCAGCAGCGCCGCCTCGGTGGCGTTGGGCACGATCACGTCCGCCCGGTCCGCCAGCTCCCCCATGGCCCGGCACATCTGGGGGGTGTAGGTCCGGTAGGGCCTGCCGTGGTCCCCCATGACCGGGTCCACCACGGCCAGGGCCCGCCCCTTGCCGCAGAAGGCGTCCAGAAAGGCGGCGGTGAGGCCGATCTGCCGGGCGCTGCCCATGAAGCCGGTGTACACGGCGTCAAAGGCAAGCTCCAGCTGCCGCCAGTGGGCGGTAACAGGGGCCATCTGGTCCGTGAGGTCCAGAAAGGTGCTGCCGGTGAAGCCGCCGGTGTGGGTGGAGAGATAGGCCGTGGGCAGGGGGCAGCACTGGACCCCCATGGCGGACAGGGTGGGCATGACGATGGTGAGGGAGCAGCGGCCGAAGCCGCTGAGATCGTGGATAGCTGCGACGCGGGGCGTGGTCATGGCGGTGTTACTCCTTTTCGGGTGGGATGCGGGCTTGCTCCGGTATGCGAAAAGCGGGCGCTCCCGGAAGGGAACGCCCGCTCTGTCTTGGTGCGCGAGGCGGGACTTGAACCCGCACGTCCGTATTGGACACTAGAACCTGAATCTAGCGAGTCTGCCAATTCCACCACTCGCGCACATATAGGGTGCTGGCTGCCGGATAGAAGGGGGTGGTGCGAGTGACGGGACTTGAACCCGTACGTCTGTTGACACACGCCCCTCAAACGTGCCTGTCTACCAGTTCCAGCACACTCGCATCTCGCGTCCCGCGGCTCCGGAACAACCAACGATGGTTATTATAATGCCTGACGCCCTCTTTGTCAACATATTTTTTCATAAATCCAAAAACTTTTTCCAGCGTTCCTCCCCGCCGCACCCCGGCCCCTCTGCCGCATATACTGGCAGAGGAGAGAGGAGGGTTCAAGATGCGAGCGTCCCTCATCCACCGGCTGAGCAACCTGCTCAGCGTCAAGTCCCTGATAACCCTGGCCCTGACGGCGGTTTTCGCCTATATGGCCTGCAAGGGGGACATCTCCAAGGACTTCATGACCATTTACACGGTGATTATCGCGTTCTATTTCGGCACCCAGAGCCGGAAGACGCGGGAGACAGGAGGCGGAAGCGATGCTTCATAGCAGAGATGTGGCGCTGCTGCGCTCCGACGTGGCGGCCAACTGCCGGGTGTGGCAGGAGCGCTGCCGTGAGGCGGGGCTGAACGTGCTGGTGACGAGCACAGTCCGGGATCAGGCCTATCAGGAGTATCTCTACCAGCAGGGCAGGACCCGCCCCGGCGCCATCATCACCAACGGACGCGTGCCCACCTTCCACTCCGACAAGGCGGGGCTGGCCTGGGACTTCTGCAAGAATGTGAAGGGCCAGGAGTACAGCGATCCGGACTTTTTCCGGCAGGCCGCGGCCATCGCCAAGGGCATGGGCTTCTCCTGGGGCGGAGACTGGCAGAGCTTTCCGGACCAGCCCCACATCCAGTGGGACCTCCACGGGAAATGGACCAACGCCATGATCCGCGCCGGAGAGCTGCCCCCGTCCATGCCCCCGGCCCAGCCGGACCAGAGCGAGGAGGAGGAACCTATGGATATCCACCAGTTCGAGGCCCTCTGGCAGCAGATGCGCCAGGAGCTCCAGGACAACGACAGCAGCCCCTACAGCGAGGAGGCCCGGAAGTGGGCCGTGGAGAAGGGTCTGATTACCGGCGGCGGCCAGACGGGCTATATGTGGGAGGACATGATGACCCGGGAGCAGATGGTCACCGTTCTCTACCGCTTTGCCCAGCTGGCCGGGCTCCTGGAGGAGAACAAGGACTGACCGCGCACCCCGGTGCGATTTGATAACAGCACAAATGAGGCGGACGCTTTCCAGCAGTCCGGCCGGACCGGGTATCCCCCGGTCCGGCCTCTTTATTTATGCCTCACCCGGCCCACTTTTCCTCCAGGGCTCCGCAAATGGCTGCGGGGTCCCAAAAACCGTCCCCGATATAGGTGATATGCGCCGCCAGCCGTCCCTTCACCGCCACCAGCTCCAGCTCCCCGGCAGCCCAGGCCATATCCAGCCCCCCGGGGTCTATGGGGCGGAAGCTTCTCCCCTGATCCCCGAAGACGGCCGTCCCCATCAGGGACTGGGCCATGCCCACAGCCCCCCTCTCCGTCCCCAGCAGGTACACATCCTGCCAAATCCACGCCGTGTTTCCCTGGACGGACATCTCCTCGTACACGTCCCAGCAGTCCGCCAGGAGGGACTGGCTGCGGGTGACGCTGCCCTCCTTCAGGGTCCACTCCCCCGGCAGGCCCAGCTCCCCCGGCAGCAGGTAGGGCTCCGTGGTGAGAAGGGGCAGCTCCCCGGCCCGGGCCTCCATCCGCTGCGCCGCAGCCAGGATCCCGCACAGGGCCATGGCCCCCGCCAGCCCCCAGCACACCGCCCGGTGGACATGCCGCCGGCTCCGTGGGCTGTGGTCCAGGGGCTGGCCCCGCTTCATCCGCCGGATGACCCGGCCCACATGCCACGCGGCGTGGAGGTTGACGTATGCCAGCCACGCCACTGCGGCAAGCAGCAGCAGGCACAGCGCCGTCTCCTCCACCCAGGCCCGGTGGAGATAGGCCAGCCCGCCCAGCCGCCGGCTCTGGAGGAACAGGCTGAACAGAAGCGTGAACAGGGTGGGTATCCAGCCGATGAGGTGCTGCCGGTGCAGGGTCTTCAGGGTGGCCGCCTGCTGGCGGGGGTCCATGTAGAACTCCGGCGCGCCGCTGCCCGCCGGGGCCCGGAAGATCCGCAGAAGCCGCCGGCCTGTGACGAACTCCCAGCCGCAGTCCGCGAACACGGCCAGCCGCCCATCGTCCATGTCCTCGTCAGACAGGTAGGCGTAGTAGTTCTCCTCCGCCACCTCCACCCGGTAGCGGGCGGCGCTGGGCTCCGCGGGGGCGAACCGGCTGAGAAACGCCCCCCGGCTCACCAGCCGCCAGCCCTGGGCCTCCATGTCGCTGTAGAACTTCTCGTTCTCCCCCAGCTCATAGTCCCCGGGGTGAAATCTGTACCGTCTCCTGTTCATCTCTCCGCCTCCTCCAAGATGTCTCCGTCCGCCACCATCCGCTTGAGCCGGGCGTACTCCGCCAGCAGGGCGCTCCTGCCTGCCGGGGTGATGGCGTAGTTCTTCCGCCGCCCCTCCTCGCCGGTGAGGACAATGAGCTCCTCCCGGTTCATCCGGGCCAGCACGCCGTAGAGGGTCCCCGGCCCCATCACCAGCCGCCCGCCGGACAGCTCCTGGATCCGCCGCATCATGCCGTAGCCGTGGCCAGGGCGCAGCAGGGCCAGCAGGATGTAGTACATAGCCTCGGTCATGGGCCCCTGATCTGTCATGCCGCCGCCTCCTCTCCGCTCTATTATGCACCTCGATATATCGCATAACATAATACTAGCATAAACGGACAGGGATGTCAAGAAGGGAGGGGGGAAAAATTTTTTCTGTTTTTTCGTCAACACTTTGCCCCGCCCAAACGTCTTATGGGTGAAGCGGCCATTTCGAAGGCCGGCGCAGACATGCGGAAAGGAACCCCCTGCTATGGTGGAAGAACTTTACACCGATTTCTATGACCAGCTTCTGGGCTGGTGTACCGCCCGGGTCCGCAGTCCGGCAGCGGCGGAGGACCTGGTCCAGGAGACCTTTCTGCGGGCCATGGACCACCTGGAGGACCTGGAGCCCCTGAACCGGGCCCAGCGGCGGGCCTGGCTGTACCGCACGGCCAAGAACCTGGCCGTGGACCGGGTGCGGCGGCAGGCCCGGGAGACCTCGGCGGAGGAGGAGCAGCTGGCCCTGGCCGGCTTTGAGGAGGACCTCACCGCCGTGGCGGTGGCCCAGCTGGTGGACCGCCTGCCGGAGACGGAGCGGGCCCTCTTCTCCCTGCGGGCCTTTGCCGGATACAACGCCACGGAGCTGGGGGATCTGTTTGACCTGTCCCCGTCCACGGTCCGCTCCCGGCTGGCCTCGGCCCGGCGGAAGCTGGTAAGCTGGTATCAGGAGAACAATTAGATTTCAATAAAGAATGATATGGAGGTTGTCAATATGGAGAAGAAAGCCATGCTGTCTGTGCGGGCCGCCGTGTGCGACGCCCGCAGGGTGACGGAGGAGACCTTGGCCGGCTATGACAAGGTGCAGCTGCGCTGCGGCGTGCTGCTGACCACCCCGGAGAGCCGGGAGGCCCTGAGCCGGTACGGCGCGGAGATCAAAGCGGCCAGCATACAGGAGATGGAGGGCGGCGTGAAGGTCACCACCGTCAACGGCAAAACGGAGATCGTCCCCGGTCAGGCTGCCCCGGACTGCAAGCTCTACCTGATGGTCAACGGCAAGCTGGACATCGCCCCAGGCTGCGAGGCGGAGCTGAAAAACTATGTGGGCATCACTGTCAACGGCAAGGTGTCCTGTCCCAAGAGCATAATGCCCCTGCTGGCCGGCCTGATGATGAACGGAGTGATCGAGTCCTATCCTGACGGGTGCATCCGGCTGAAGAGGACCGCCGTGCTGGACCGGACCTTCCGCCTGCGGGCCCGGGAGGGGGCGCTGTACTACGCCGCCGGCCGGATCGCGGCCCTGGACCCGGCCCTGGATTTCGCGGCCCTGGCGGCCAAAAACGTCCGCTTCTCCACGCCCAGCCTGCTGGTGGCGGAGAGCCTGGCGGAGGCGGCCGCGCCCCTCTTTGACCAGGAGACGGAGATCACCGTCCTGCCCGACGGCTGCGCCCTGGTCAAGGACGACGCGGACCTGGACGAGGAGCTGGCGGACCGCTGCGGCGGGAAACTGTACCTGCTGGGCAGCCTGTACGTGGCGGAGGGGAAGGGGGCGCTGCTGGAGCGGTTCACCTTCCTCCGTGTCGCCGGGGACGTGCAGGCCGTGCGGAGCGAGGCCGCGGCGGTCCGCAGCAGCTGCGCGGAGTACCAGCGGCTGCGGACCATGGGCGGCACGGTGATCCGGAACAGGTCCACGCCCGTGACGGTGAGCCGGGCCGTGCTGGAGCAGGCGGAGAGCGGCCTGTCCGTGGAGAGCTGCGTGGACGTGTGCATTGAGGAGGACGTGACAACCGCCCTGCTCCGGGAGCGGCTGGTGAGCATCGCCAACTGCGTGAGCGTCGTCTGCACGGAGGAGCAGCGGGCCGCCGTCGAGGCTGTGACGGAGAACGTGGTAAACCTGGGCGCGGAGGTCCCGCCGGAGGAGGCCTGGGAGGATGAGGCCGTCATCAAGACCGCCTTCTATCAGATGTAATCTGACAATTCACTTCTCACAATAGGGAATGCCCGGCTGGAATGATCCAGCCGGGCATTCTCGTTTTCTATTTCGCGTCCCTGGGCTTGGGCTGGTAGGACACGGCGCTGACCGCGTAGACCGTGATGAAGGCCTTGGGGTCCGTCTTCTCCACATAGCTCATCAGACGGGAGTACTCGTTCTTGTTGACAATGACAATGATCTCCTTCCGGGGGGCGTTGTCATAGGCGCCGGTGCTCTCGTAGATGGTTGCGCCGCTGTGGAGATCGTTGAGGATGAACTGCCGCAGCTCCTCCAGCTTGCTGGACATGATGCACACCCGGCGCTTCTGGTCAAAGCCGAAGATGAAGTGGTCCAGGACAATGCCGTTGAGGTAGGTGCCCAGGACGCTGAGCATGACGGTTTTGGCGTCGTAGAGGAAGGCGGAGGACAGGGCCACGCACATGCCCGCCACGGACACCGCCTTGCCCAGCTCCATGCGGAAGAACTTGTTGAGCAGCTTGGCCACCACGTCCAGGCCGCCGGAGGAGGCGTTTTTCACGAACAGCATGGTCTGGCCGATGCTGACCACAAAGAGGAAGCAGATCATGTCCAGAAAGGGATCGCCCATGATGGACTGGTTGTTGGGGAAGACCCGCTCCAGAATCCACAGCACCGCCGGCACCAGCACGGAGGTGTACACGGTCTTGGTGCCGAACTCCCGGCCGATGAGCAGGAAGCCCAGCAGCAGCAGTCCCACGTTGAGGATGAAGGTGATGACGGAGATGGACAGAGGGATGAGGTTGCTTAGGATAATGGCCAGGCCGGAGATGCTGCCCACGGTGAGGCTGCTGGGGATGAGGAAAAAGAACACCGCCGCCGCGCAGATGACGGTGCCCACCGTAATCATCAGAAAATCTGTAAGCTTCTCTCGCGTTTCCATGGAAAATACCCCTCTCATTTTGATGCTCTATTGTACCATATCCCGGCGGTCGGGGAAAGCTTCTTTTGCGCTCTTTATTGGATTGGGCGAAAAAACCGGCTATGAATACAGGCGCTCACTTCCCGAACCCGCAGCTGGGGAAGGTGCAGGTCCCGCACCCCAGGCACAGTCCCCCCTCCCCCAGGGCGGCGATCTCCTCCCGGGTGACGGCCGCGCCGGCGGCCAGGGAGGGCAGGAGCAGGTCAAAGACCGTGCGCCGGGCGTACATGACGCACCCGGGGAGACCCAGGACGGGGACCCCGTCGTCAAAATAGCCCAGCAGGACCATGGCCCCGGGGAGGACCGGCGCGCCGTAGGAGACCACCCGGGCGCCGCTGCGGCGGATGGCCGCCGGGGTGCTGTCGTCGGGGTCCACGCTCATGCCGCCGGTGCACAGGACCAGCTCCGCCCCCGCCGCCCGCACCTCCGCGATGGCCCGGGCCACCCGCTCCTCGCCGTCCTCCACCACCCGCCGGGCCGTGACGGCGATGCCAAATTCCGCCAGCTTCGCCTCCACCACCGGGGTGAACGCGTCCTGTACCAGCCCTCTGGCCACCTCGCTGCCGGTGGTGACAATGCCGGCGGTGCGTATTTTCCAGGGCAGCAGCTCCAGGAGGGGCCGCCCGCCGCCGATGGCCTCCGCCCGGGCCAGCTTCTCCTCTCCGATCACCAGGGGGATCACCCGGGTCCCGCACAGCGCGTCCCCCCGGCGCACCGCCGTGCCGCCGTGGCGGGTGGCAATCATCAGCTCCCCCAGCAGGTTGATCTCATAGAGCCGCCGGGCGTCCACCCGGAACAGGCCGTCTATGGCGGCGGTGAGCTGAATCTTGCCCTCCTTCACCGGTCCGGGGTCCATGTGCTCCCCCTGGCACAGGGCGCACAGCCGGGCCGCGGCGGCGTCCTCGTGGACCATGCCGGGGATCATCTCCCAGACGTACAGGTGCTCCTTTCCCATGCGCAGCAGCACCGGGACGTCCTCCTCCCGGACCACGTGGCCCTTGCGGAAGCGGGCGTCCTTGTACTGGCCCGGTATGATCTGGGTCATATCGTGGCAGAGCACATGTCCCACCGCGTCCCTGACTGGAATCAGCTTCATCGTCGGTCCTCCTTGTCTGTAAAACTATCAGAGCCAGTATAGCAAAGCCGGTCCGGTTTTTCAACCGGAACCGGCTGTATATCACAGAAAACAATCTCCCGAAAAACGCATCCTCCTGCAGGGGCGCGCATCGCCCGCCCCTTCTAACGATCCTCGCCAGCGGCCCGAAAGCCGCTATGCCTCCCCCGCCCGCTCCAGAAGCAGCCGCCGGTTCTCCTCCCGGGCAAGCCAGGCGAAGGTCTCCGCCGGCACCAGAGGTTCGGTCTCCCGCCAGCGGCCGGCGCGGACCAGCCCCCGAACTGCGGTGGCGCTGACGGCCTGGCCCCCCCGCTCCAGGCGGTCCAGCTCCACCAGCTCCACGCCCTGCTCCGGCAGAGCCGCCGCCATGGCCCGGTTGTAGGCCGCCGTCACCGGGCAGAAGGGCTCGCTGCCCACGAAGCGGCGGGTGACGCCCAGGGTCCGGGCCAGACGGCAGAACACGGCAATGTCCAGGTCCGCCCACACCGCCCCGGCCCGGGTCCGGTCCTTGAGGAAGTAGTCCGGGAAGGTGGCGGAGGAGATGAGATACTCCCCCGTACCCGCCACGGCCACGCTGGGCATGTCCCGGCACACCGCCTCCACAATGGCCCGGCGGTCCGCGGCCGGCACGGCGCTCCGGTCCTCGCTGACCACCAGCACGTAGAGAAAGCCGCAGGCCCGGGCCGCCTCCTCAATGAGGTACTTGTGTCCCAATGTCATGGGGTTGCAGTTGAGCACCGCCGCGCCCACGATCCCCCGGGCCGCCGGGGACCGAATCGACTGGGCCCACCGGTCAAACCCGTCCCGCCGGTCCTCCATGAGCACCGCCTCCCCGGCCCGGGCCACCTCGTGGAAGCCCAGGGCGGTAAACTGGGGCCGGTTCTCCGGCTTGGTGTAGAGAAAAAGCCGCCGCCGCCCCGCCGCCAGGGCTTTCTGCCGCAGGGCGGTGAGCAGGGTGGCCGTAAGGCCCTCCCCCTGGAGGGCCGGGTCCACGGCCACGCACTTGACCACATTCCCCGCCAGGGAGGCGGCCGCCGCGATCCGGCCCCCGCCGTCCCGGACCAGGGCCGTGTGCTCGATCCCCGACGCAAAGCCCAGCCCCGCGCCGGTCAGAAATGCCTTCAGCTCCTCCAGGACCCGCCCCGCCGGGGGGCTGGCCACCTCCAGACTGTATCCGTACTCCATAGCGCCTCCTCCATCGCACCTCGTAATGAGATATAGTATAGGAATCCGGGCCACCCTTGTCAAGTGCCGGGCAGGCCGGTCTCTTTTAAAAAGTGTTGCTGAGGTATTATCTTGCAGTTTCTGCAAAACCAGGTTGATGCCATAATACCTGTGTGCTATAATCAGCTTGGCAAATCGAAATTTGGAGGCCTCTATGAAAGACATATCTCTATGTATTATGACCAGAGAGCTTTGCCACGAATTATATAAAGGTTGGGAGAATGATCCTGACATATATATGGACATGGATTTGTTTGAGCCTTACCAATATAATGAGAACGCAGTAAACAGATATTTTGACTCCAAGCAGGATTCCTCCCGTGTCCTTTTTGCAATTATGAAAGATGACAAACCAATAGGAGAGATTCAACTAAAGCAAATCAATTACAAGAGCAAAGAATGCACATTAAGTATTCATATGCAAAATGACGACGTAAAAGGGCATGGATATGGATCCTGTGCAGAACGGTTAATTTTGCAGTACGCTTTTAATGTTTTGGGAATGGTCGCAGTAAATGCTGATACAGTTATAAAGAATACTCGAAGCCAACACGTTCTTGAAAAAGTAGGATTTCAGTATATAAGAGAGGCGGACGGATTTAAGTATTATCGGTGTGTGTGATAAATTCCAGTTTATCGGGCAGTTACAAGCCTGCATAAGGTAACTTCCCGCTTTAGGGCATGTTTGAAAATTGACAGCATACCCAAACAGCAGACCTTTTTCCGCCATACTGCGTTATGGATTCTGCATGGCCCCACCGAGGGGCCATGCAGAATATGGATGCCCGCGAAAGGTCGCCTTGTCTGGCAAAAACATTCCTTGCTGTCGGGCATATCGTCCATTATCAAACAAGCCCTGGGTCTTTTGACTAATCAATTTCTCAAATGGCGCTGGGCATCACCAATCTGAAAAGGGGCGCAGGCCGGGTTTTGTCTGTTTCCACAAAATTTTCTGTTTTTGTCCGAAAAAGTTTCACCACAACACCGGCTGGCGTTCATTTTTTGTCAACATTTGAAACAAAGTGCCAGAACATATATGACTAATTGACAAAAAAGAAATAACTAACTACAATGCAGTCTGTACGGTACAGTCCGCCGTCCCTGTCCGGAAAGGGGCGGCGGTACACGGTCCGGCCGGCTCCTCCTGGGCGGTACAGCCCGCAGAACCGGACGGACGGAAAGGAGAGCGCATTGGGAATCAATTTAGAGAGCATGACCACGGAGACCCGCAACCCAGACACCATGGACCTGGACCGGATGACGGCCCTGGAGGTGGTGACCGCCATGAACAGGGAGGACGCCAAGGTCCCGGCGGCCATCGCCGCCCAGCTGCCCAGCATCGCCCAGGTGGCGGAGTGGGCCATCGCCTCCCTGGAGGCGGGAGGCCGGGTGTTCTACATGGGCGCTGGCACCAGCGGCCGCCTGGGCGTACTGGACGCGGCGGAGTGCCCCCCCACCTTCGGCGTGGCCCCGGACCGGATGGTGGGTCTCATCGCCGGCGGCGAGAAGGCCTTCCTCAAGGCCGTGGAGGGCGCGGAGGACAGCCGTGAGCTGGGCAGGGAGGATCTGGCCGCCTGGGGCCTGGAGAAGCGGGATCTGGTGATCGGCGTCGCCGCCAGCGGCCGCACCCCCTATGTGCTGGGGGGCCTGGCCTACGCCCGTGAGCTGGGCTGCCGCACCGCCGCCGTGTCCTGCAACGCGGGCAGCGAGATCGGCAGGGCCGCCGATCTGGCTGTGGAGGTGGTGGTGGGACCCGAGGTCCTCACCGGCTCCACCCGCCTCAAGGCGGGCACGGCCCAGAAGCTCATTCTGAACATGATCTCCACCGCCGCCATGGTGGGCGTGGGCAAGGCGTATCAGAACCTGATGGTGGACGTGATGCAGACCAACGAGAAGCTCCACCGCCGGGCGGAGAAGATCGTCATGGAGGCCACCGGCGTGGACCAGGAGACCGCCCGGGAGAGGATCACCGCTGCCGGCGGCAGCGTCAAGACCGCCATCACCATGATCCTGGCCGGCTGCGGCGCTCAGGAGGCCGCCAGCCGCCTGGAGAGGGCCCGGGGCCACGTCCGGGAGGCCATCCAATAGCGGCGCTCCGGCCCGCAGCGGCTGTTACCCCCCTTTTTCGGGGGAAACAGCCGGAACAGCATCTGTGTGTTTTATCAAGAACTGGAGGTTAACATGACAAATCAAGAATTATCCCTGAAGATCCTGGAGCTTGTGGGCGGCAAGGGCAACGTTGTCAGCGCCGCCAACTGCATGACCCGCCTGCGCATCCAGCTGCGGGACAACAGCAAGGCGCAGATTGCCGCGCTGAAGGCCACCCAGGGCGTGCTGGGCGTGGTGGAGGACGCCACGCTCCAGGTCATCCTGGGCCCCGGCAAGGCCAAGAAGGTGTGCGATCTGTTTGTGGCGGACGCGGGCGTGCAGAGCGGCCTGAGCACGGATAACGACTGGCAGACCAACAAGGCCGCCATGAAGGCCGGGCAGAAGGACAGCCCCCTGAAGCAGGGCCTGCGCACCATCGCCAACATCTTCATCCCCATGATCCCCGCCGTCATCGCCGCAGGCCTGTTCAACGGTCTGGCCAGCCTCATGGGCCAGCTGTTCCCCGAGGCCATCGCCTCCGGCGCGGGCGTCATCTTCATCATCCAGACCCTCTTCAGCCTCTTCGGCGCCTCCTTCCTGGGCTATTTCGCCATCTATACCGGCGTGAACGCGGCCAAGGTCTTCGGCGCCACCCCCGCCTTGGGCGGCATGATCGGCGGCATCTCCATCGGCTCCCAGATCGTCACCATCTCCACCCTGCTGGGGCTCTATAACGCCGACGTGCCCCTCAACTCCATCCTGACCACCGGCAAGGGCGGCATCATCGGCGTGATTATCGGCGTTTGGCTGCTCTCCAAGGTGGAGAAGGGGCTGCGCAAGGTCATCCCCGACGTGCTGGATCTGATCCTCACCCCCCTGCTGAGCATGATTATTGTCGGCTCCCTGTACGTGTTTGTCCTCATGCCCGTCACCGGCTTCCTCTCCGACGGGCTGGTGTTCCTGCTCAGCTTCCTCATCAACTCCTCCAACCCCGTTGTCAGCATCATCTCCGGCTACGTCATGAGCGCGGTGTTCCTGCCCATGGTGCTGCTGGGCCTGCACCACGGCCTGATCCCCATCTACGCCGTGCAGCTGGAGACCCTTGGCGGCGTGACCCTGTTCCCCTGCCTGGCCATGGCCGGCGCGGGCCAGGTGGGCGCGGCCCTGGCGATCTACCTGAAGGCCCGCAAGGTGAAGAACCTGCGGATGCAGCAGACCATCATCGGCGCTCTGCCCGCCGGCGTGCTGGGCGTGGGCGAGCCGCTGATCTACGGCGTCACCCTCCCCATGGGCAAGCCCTTTATCACCGCCGGTCTGGGCGCGGGCTTCGGCGGCGCCTTCGTGATGCTCATGCACGTGCAGGCCATTGCCTGGGGTCCCTCCGGCCTGGTGGCCATCCCCCTGATGCGGACCCCCTCCATGATGCTCTACTTCTTCCTGGGCATCCTCATCGCCTACATCATGGGCTTCATCATCACCTGGTTCGGCATCAAGGCCGAGGACGTAGCCAATGTCTGAGAGCCTGGGCTACTCCGTATACCTGACCAGCTTTGACCAGCAGCGGGAGATGCTGGAGCGCTCCGCAGGCGCGGACGCCATGGTCTTTCTCTCCCTGCACATCAGCGAGGAGTTCTCCCCTGACTACTGCGCCCGGGCGGAACGGGTCTGCCTGTGGCTCCACGAGGCGGGGTTCCGGACCATCGCGGACGTGTCCGTAAAGACCGTGGCCCAGTTTGGCGAGCCGGATTTGATCCGGCTCGCCAAGCGGCTGCGGGTGTGGGCCCTGCGCATTGACTACGGCTTCACAGAGGAGGAGACGGCGGCCCTGGCCGCGCAGATCCCCATCGTGGTCAACGCCTCCACCGCCACGGCCCGGGCGGCCCGGCGCATCGCCGCCGCCGGCCCCCTGGTGATGGCCATGCACAACTTCTACCCCCGGCCGGAGACCGGCCTGGACGCGGCCTTCCTGCTGGAGAGCACCCGCGCCCTCCAGGAGGCGGGCCTGAAGGTGCTGGCCTTTGTCCCCGGGGATCAGAGCCTCCGGGGGCCGGTCCACTGCGGGCTCCCCACTCTGGAGGCCCACCGGGGGCAGCTGCCCTCGGCCTGCTTTGCGGATATGGTCCTCCGCTTCGGGATGGACGGCGTATTCGTGGGGGACCCGGGGCTGAGCGAGACGGAGCAGGGGCGCGTCCGCCGCTTCTGTCAGGAGGGCGTGCTCAGCGTCCCGGCCCTGCTGGCGCCGGACCGGGAGGCCCTCTACGGGCAGGTGTTTACCTGCCGGCCGGACTCCCCGGCCGGGCTGGTGCGCTTTGCCGAGTCCCGGGAATACGCCTGCTTCGGCGGCCCCAACGCGCCGGCGGACTGCCGGGCCCGGGTCCGGGGCAGCGTCACCATGGACAATGACCGCTACGGCCGCTACGCCGGAGAGATCCAGCTCTGCCGGGCGGACTACCCGGCGGATGAGCGGGTGAACGTCATCGGCCGGGTGCCGGAGCAGGCCATGCTCCTGGCGGACAGCATCCCCCGGGGCGGGCGGTTTGCCCTGGTGAGACCGTAGGAGGACTGCGTATGGATATCCGGCTAATCTCCCTGGATCTGGACGGCACAGCCCTGCTGCCGGACCAGGCCAGCTTCTCCCAGCGCACGGAGGACGCCCTTCTGGCGGCCCACCGGCAGGGCGTGGCCATCGTGCCCACCACGGGCCGGCAGTTCGCCATGCTGCCCCCGCCCCTCCGGGTGAAGCAGAGCTGGGCCAATCTGGCGGTGCTGTGCAACGGCGCGGAGATCCGCCGCCTGGAGAGCGGGGAGGTTCTGGCGTCCCGCTATATGACGGCGGAGACGCTCCGGCCCCTCATTGACCGGGCCGCGGCGCTGGGGCTGATGGTGGAGCTGTCCGCCGGCGGGACCCTGTACCTGACGGCGGAGGACTGGGCCCGGGAGCGGACCATTGACCGCCTGACCTTCCACCTGGGGGTGCTGGACCGGCGGGGCCAAGTGGCAGAGGGGCCGCTGTCCGCCTTCGCGGCGGGGTCTGGTCTGGTTTTTGAGAAGATGAACCTGATGGGCCTCACGCCGGCGCTCTGGCAGGAGCTGGCCCCCACGGCCCAGGCGCTGCCGCTGTCCTGCGTGTGGTCCTCCCCCCGCTCCATGGAGGTGACGGACCGGGAGGCCACCAAGGCCAGGGGCCTGGAGAGGGTCTGCCGCCTGCTGGGAGTGGACATGGGGCAGGTCATGGCCATTGGGGACAGCGGAAACGACATCTCCAGTCTCCGCGCGGCGGGACTGGGGGTTGCCATGGGGAATGCGCCGGAGGAGGTCCTCGCCGCCGCCGACGCGGTGACCGGGACCAACGTCCAGGACGGCGCGGCCCAGGCCATTGAGCGGTACATCCTGGGGCGGTGAGGACCGCCGCAGAAAGAACAGCAAAACGCCCGGGAGCGGATGGAGATCCGCTCCCGGGCGTGTGTTATGCCGGGGACAGGCTTAGAACCTGTATTCATACCCGGAGAATGCCCCTCTTGCATTATCCCAGAGGCATGTGTATAATGAAGATGAATTTGTCGAGACGAGGGCGGAATATGGTATATATTTACTGCGATGAGAGCTGCCATCTTGAGCATGACCATGCGAAGGCTATGCTGTTGGGCGCTGTCAGCTGTCCCGAGGCAGAAAAAGACCGCATTTATTCGGATATCCGGGCTATTAAGGAAAAGCATGGCCTCTCCTCCTGGCTGGAGATCAAATGGACAGGAGTATCCGCGTCAAAGCTGCCGTTTTATCTGGAGCTGATCGACTACTTTATCGGAGAGCCTCATCTGGCCTTTCGAGCGGTGGTGGCCAAGGACAAGGCCAATTTAAACCATGCAAAATTCAACCAAGGCAGCCACGATCTCTGGTATTATAAGGCATATTTCTACCTTCTGGGAGCCATGATCGGGGCCTCCCAGGAGTACAGAATCTTCATTGACATCAAGGATACCCGAGGAGGACCCAAGGTGCGAAAGCTGCAGGAGGTGCTCTGCAACAACAAGTACGACTTCAAGCGGGAGGTTATCAGGAGCATCTCCCAGATCCGTTCCCACGAGTCAGAGGTTTTGCAGCTGACGGATCTACTGATGGGCGCTGTGGGCTACTACCACAACGGGCACTACGATCATCCGGCGGTCAGCGAGGCCAAGAAGGCCGTTGTTGACAGACTGTTCTCTCAGTATGGAAAGGACATCGTGTATGGAACAGCGCGGGGAGCAGGCAAGGTGGATATTTTCCTGTGGAAGCTGGTGAAGTAATGATGATGTATGGGAAGCTGTCTCCTCCGCTGGCCCTCTCTGCCGATTTCCAGGAGAGTATAGATGCAGCATATGAATACTTTCAGAACGCCATCAATAATCGCGCCAAACGGCCGGTACTGTTTGATAAGGAGGTATTCATTGAGGGCAGGGAGCAGATCGAGGGCCGCCCTGTCGGTTTTTGGCACGCCGTAAGTCTGGAGGAAAACCACCAATTTCGCGACGTGCTGCCCTGCGTCAATGATTTCAGCATATACGTGTGCGGGCAAAACTGCATGTCCGCACACCGCCAGGTGCGCATCAAGTGTGAAACCGAGACTCGGAACCTTTGTCTGCTACGGGCCAGCAGACTGCCGTGGATTGTAGACATTATCCAGCTGGCCAGCCGAGACGATCCCTCCGTGCAGGTTTGGCGCAAATCCAGCGGCAGTCGGGCCTCAGACAAGCTGTATCTGCGCTATAACCAGGACGGCGCGGACTATGTGCTCATATTCTCCGCAGAGAAACGGTTTTATCGGCTGATTTCTGCGTTCCCTGTCTTCTATACCCGTGAAAAGGCAGACTTTGACAGGGACTATCAATCCTACACCTGGTCCTATTTTAAAAGATAAGCAAAAAAGGCTGTCGCAGTACGACAGCCTTGGTCTCCTTCTACAACATGGTAGATGAGATAATGACAATATAACACAGTCTGCGTTATTTGTCAAGACAGCACCAACCCTTTCCGCAGAAATCCCGCCCATCATGTGGACATGGGGGCGCGAGACCGGCGGCGCCGCAGAAAGGCCTGTGCCAAGGGGCCCCTTATAGTATAATCCAAATCAGGGGAAAGTTGCACGCTGGCGTGCAACTTTCCTTTCTCACAAATTCCTGTGTGAAAAGGGGCGCGGCCAGAGGAGCGGGCCCGCCGGGCCGCTACCGGACGCTGTAGCCGCCTCGGACCAGCACCGCGGCCTCGCTGGAGGCCCGCACTCCCGCCGGGGCGGGCATGAGGTAGAGGTGGTTGACCTGGAGCGCGCCGCCGCCGTTGACGCTGCCGCCGGAGGTGGCGTCCACCATGCCGGGGACGCCGGCGCTGTCCGCCACGCAAACGGCGCTGCCGCTGCGCAGCAGGAGCTCGCACCCCGCCTCGCCGGAGAGGGTCTGCCCGGCGGAGAGGGTCACGGCGGTATAGGCGGAGGCCGGGGCGGCCGGGGAGCCGCCGGACAGCTGGCCCCGCAGCTCCTGCTCCCGCTGGGCGATCTGCTGGTCAATCTCCCCCCGCAGTCTGCCGCCGCGCTCATCCAGGGACTTGTCCACCTTTTCCAGCACCTGGGTCAGAAAGGTGTCGTTGAGGTAGCTGAGGGTCACCAGGGGATCCCCCTGGGAGCCCGCGCCGCCGGACGCCAGAGCGGCGAAGGAGGCGAGCACCACGGCGGCCAAAAGAAGGCAGGCGGCGGTGCGGAATGTTTTTTTACGCATAGATACTCCTTATGTACACAGATGGGAAGAACAGGCCCGCGGGGCGCAGCCGCGCCGCGGGCCTGCGTGAATTGCCAAGACTGACCGGGGGCTATACGAGCCGTTCGCTGTGCAGACCGAAGCTGACGGCAATAGCCGTATCAACTCTGTCCATCAGTTCCTTGTCCACGCGCCCCATTTTTTCCCGCAGACGACGCTTATCCAGCGTGCGGATCTGTTCCAATAGTACCACAGAATCCCGGGTAAGTCCATACTTTTGTGCAGCCAGTTCGATGTGCGTCGGCAGCTTGGCCTTGCCGGTCTGGCTGGTGATGGCCGCCGCTATGACGGTGGGGCTGTATCGGTTCCCTGTATCGTTTTGAACGATGAGCACGGGACGGACGCCGCCCTGCTCGCTCCCCACGACCGGGCTGAGATCGGCGTAATAGATGTCGCCGCGTTTTACGCTTGTATCCACAAAGTTCACACTCCGCCGGAAGAAGTGCCCGGTCTGACCGGACCACTATCATTCTCCCACGCAACCGCGGAATTTATACTGCTCTCCCTTCAAATCAGCGCGCCATCCCGCCGGGAGGACGCACCGCAGCACAAGAGCCGCATGACACCGGGGTTTTCCTGCCCCGAGATATCCTATGCGACGGGGCGGGCGGAGGTGCGGCGGTTCGCCCCTACAGCATACCACGTCCCGCCAGGAGGATCCACCGGCAAATACCGGCAAAAAAAGAGGAGCGCAGGACGCAGCGGCCCCGCGCTCCCCTGTTCCTGGGGATTTTATTGAATTTCCAGCCGCCGGGCCGCCGGGACAACCGTGGTCTGCTTGGGCATGGTCAGTGTCAGCACGCCGTTTTCATAGGCCGCGGTGATGTCCTCCGAGCGCACGCCGGAGATGTCAAAGCTGCGGGAGAAGGACCCGTAGGACCGCTCGCAGCGGATATAGTTGCCGTCCTGATCCTTCTCCTCCCTGCCGGAGGAGCGCTGGGCGCTGATGGAGAGGCGGTCACCGTCCACGTCGATGTGGATGTCCTCCTTCTTCACCCCCGGCAGATCGGCCTCCAGCACGAAGGCATCGCCGGTGTCCTTGACGTCGGTCTGGAATCCCCCGAGACCGGCGCCGGAGAAGAGGCTCCGCTCCAGCTCCTCCAGGTCCCGGAAGGGGCGGTACAGGTCCATGCCGCGGCTGCGGGTAAAGGGCATCATTTCAAACATAGTTCATAACCTCCAATGTGTTTTTGTTGATGGCCTTAGTATGCTCTTCAATTATGAACAAATCTAGCAAAAGATATGTAGCGTCTGTGAACTTTAGCACTCAATGTTTGGGAGTGCCAGTCTCAGCAAGGCCACCCGAAGAACAGTGGATGGAATGCGCTTGACCATAGGGACTAGGGCATGTTTGAAAATTGTCAACACGCCCAAACGGCGGTTATTTTTCCGCCATACTGCGTTAAATTTTCTTGCCATCCGTCAGGATGCCTGCGAAAATTTGCCTTGTCTGGCGAAAAAATTCCTCCCCGTTGGGCATATTGCCAATTATCAAACAAGCCCTAGGCTCTTTTGCCCAGAAATTATTCATCTTTTTCGTCAAGGTATCCAAAAAAATCGCCAAGAAATGATTGCTGACAACAAATTGTTGACAATTTTCACCTGCTCGTGTATACTAGGCACCATCAAAAACTCCTGGAAAGATAGCGGGACTGTTGATATGCCCTGCCTTTTGAGGTGAGCCAGTGCTTAATCATGAAACAATCAGGGAACAGGTTTCTACGTATATCAAGGAACAGATCCTGCAAATGAAGCTCAAGCCCGGAGAGCGGGTTATTGAACAGGTTCTGGCCGAGGAGCTGGCCATCAGCCGCGGCCCCATCCGTGAGGCCATGCGCCAGCTGGAGCAGGAGGGACTTCTGGAGTACCGCAGAAACCGCGGCTGCATTGTCAAGCATTTCAGCAGGGAGGACAACGTGGAGATCTTCTACCTCCGCTCCTCTCTGGAGATCTGTTCTATCCGCTATTGCGGAGGGAATATACCGGAGGAGATCCTGTCGGAGATGGAGCGCACGCTGGAGCAGATGAAGGCGCGCATTGAGAAAGAGGGTATTTCCGGGTTTGTGGATCAGGACCAGGAATTTCACGGCTTGATCGCCAGGGCCTGCGGCCTGAAACGGCTCTACAGCCTCTGGGACAGCCTGACCCCCGTGAATATTGTGCTGTTTATGACGGATAACCGCAAAAATTTCCTGCTGGAGACCCAGTATGACCGCCACATGCAGGTGCTGGAAGCCCTCAGAACCAGGGATGTAGACGTTGCCTGTCAGGCGCTCAGCAACCATTACAACAAGTCTGTTGCGCTGTAGGCAGTAGCCGGCGCATGGTTGTATTTAAAATTTTCAACAATCAACACTCGACAGAACGCGGCAAAAATGAGTGGTGATTCAATAATAAGAGCTCAAAGGAGGAGGACCATGAAGAAGAATGGAATTACCATCGGCATCCTGGGCGCCACAGGCGTTGTGGGCACAGAGATGCGAAACGTTCTTGAACAGCGGCAGGTGCCATGCGAGACACTGAGATTGTACGCGGACAGAAATGACGCGGGAACGGAAGTGATTTTTCGCGGCGAAAAGCTGACTGTGGAGGAAGCTGCCGACGACTCCTTTACCGGCGTGGACATTCTGCTGGTGGCGGTGTCCAACGAGGTGAGCCGGCATTTTTCCCCCATCGCGGTGAGAGCGGGGGCCATCGTCATCGACAACAGCTCCGCCTACCGCATGGACCCGGAGGTGCCCCTGGTGGTGCCGGAGGTCAACGCCGGCGACATTGCCTGGCACAAGGGCATTATTGCCAACCCGAACTGCTCCACGATCATTGCCCTTGTGGCGGTCAGCGCGCTGCATAGGGCCCACCCCATCAAGCGCATGATCGTCTCCACCTATCAGGCGGTCTCCGGTGCGGGTATCAACGGGCTGCGGGAGCTGGAGGATCAGGTCCGGGATTACGCCCAGGGCGGCGCGCTGCACAGCAAGGTCTTCCAGCACCAGATCGCCTTTAACCTGATCCCCCAGATCGAGGCGTTTGAGGACAACGGCTATACCAAGGAGGAGATGAAGATGCATCGGGAGGGGCGCAGAATCCTCCATGCGCCGGACCTTCAGATCACCTGCACCTGCGTCCGTGTGCCTGTGTTCCGGAGCCACTCCGAGTCGATCTATGTGGAGTTTGCCCATCCGGTCTCTGTGGGGGAGGCGCGGGAGCTCATTAAAAACGCCAGCGGTACAAAGCTGGCGGACGATCCCCGCGCAGGACAGTATCCCATGCCCCTGGACACATCCAATCAGGATCTGGTGTTTGTCGGCCGTATTCGCCGGGACATGGCAAACCAGAACGCGCTGAATCTCTGGTGCTGCGGAGACCAGATCCGGAAGGGGGCCGCAACCAATGCCGTACAGATCGCGGAGCTGGTTATTGAGAAGCATTTGCAGTGAAAAGGAGGTGATTGCTTGAGGCTGCTGATACAAAAATTTGGAGGAACCTCCGTGGCAACCCCCGAGGCGCGGGCATTTGTTCACCAGAAAATCCGCGAGGCGCGGAACGAGGGCTGGTCCGTTGTGGCAGTCGTCTCCGCCATGGGGCGGCGGGGGGAGCCCTATGCTACAGATACTCTGCTGGATGTCTTCTCCGGCGGAAAGCCCCTCCCCAACAGCCGGGAGCAGGACGGGATCTATGCCTGCGGAGAGATGATCTCCGGCGCCGTCATCGCCAACGAGCTCCAGCAGCAGGGTGTGGACTGCGTGTTCCTCAACGGAGCTCAGGCGGGCATTGTGACAGATTCCCTCTATGGCAGCGCCGCTATTCAGACCGTCAGGACAGAGGCGATCCGGGCCTGCCTGGAGAGGGGACTGGTGGTCCTGATAGCCGGCGGGCAGGGAGCGACGGAGCAGGGCGACTTCACCTCCATTGGCCGCGGGGGCAGCGACACGACGGCCTGCGCCCTGGGGTACTACCTGGACGCGGACGAGGTGCGCATCTATACGGATGTGGATGGGATCTACACGGCCGATCCCCGTTTGATTCCGGACGCCAGGCCGATTCCCTACATCAGCTATGAGCAGTGCCAGCGGCTGGCGGAATGCGGCGCAAAGGTGATCCATCCCAAGGCGGTTGCGTTCTCCAGGAAAGGCGGCAGGGATGTGCTGAGCGTGCGCTCCACCTTTACCGATGGACCTGGCACCAAAATTGGACAGGAGGAGAGCATATACACCGGCATTACCGCCACAAAGGGGGTCTTCTGCATCGAGCCGCCGCAGGAGGGCGTGCCGGAGGAGAGCGTCATCCTGCGCTGTACGGACGGACCGTCCCCTGCCCTCTTTGTCCGGCAGGACAGCGGAGCGTCTGCGAGCCTGTTTGCGGGCGGAGGGCCCAGGGACGTAGTCTTTCTTGTGGGGCAGAAGGTACGGGATGCGCTCAGGCATGTGGTACTGAGCGATCAGGAGGTTGAGCTGGTCCGGTTTGCCGGCAGTGCGACAGCGGCGGTGGCGGCTAAGCCGGGCTGCTGCGAGGCGCTCATCAGCAGGCTGCACCAGGAACTGTGCGTGAGGGAAGCGATATGTGGAAATTTATCTTAAAACGCATTCTCATGATGATACCGGTTCTGCTGGGGGTTATCTTTGTTGTGTTCTTCATTATGAGCCTGTCGCCCGCCAATCCGGCGCAGCTCATCCTGGGGGACGGCGCCACGCCGGAGAGCATTGCGGAGCTGGAGGAGGAGCTTGGGCTCAATGATCCCTTCCTGATCCGATACGCAAACTATGTCAGGGATCTCCTCCGGGGCGACCTGGGCCTCTCCTACAAAAACCGTCTGAGCGTTTCGGCCCAGATCATGGAGAGATTCCCCAATACGCTGCTGCTGGCGGTGGCCAGCATGGTGCTGGCACTGGTGCTGGGCATCCCGCTGGGCATCCTATCGGCCAAGCATCAGAACAAGCTGGTGGATAACGTGACCATGGTGGGTGCCCTGGTGGGCATCTCCATGCCGCTGTTCTGGCTGGGGCTGCTGCTGGTGATCGTGTTCTCCGTCGTGCTGGGGTGGCTTCCCTCCTCAGGTCTCAACACGGAGTCGCTGTGGGCCGTGGTCAAGAGCATGATCCTCCCCACCATCACCCTGGCCACGCTGCCGACGGCCATGATTACCCGTATGACGCGCTCCTCTATCCTGGAGGTCATCCGGCAGGACTACATTGACACCGCGCGGTCCAAGGGCGTTGACGAGCACGTCATCACTGTTCAGCACATGCTGCGCAACGCGCTCATCCCCATCATCACCATTGCGGGGCTCCAGTTCGGCAGCCTGCTCAGCGGGGCTATTCTCACCGAGACGGTCTTCTCCTGGCCCGGCATCGGGCGGCTCACCGTGGAGGCGATCAAGATGAAGGACGCCCAGACCTGCCTGGGGTGCGTTGTGTTCCTGTCTATCATGTTCTCACTTGTCAATCTTATTGTAGACGTGCTGTACGCCTTCGTTGATCCGCGGATCAAGTCGCGCTACAGGGGCAAGTGAGAGGGAAGGAGATGCAAATGGAAAAGACGAACAAAGGAGCTGCCGGCAGCCGGCCGGACCATCGCTCCGCCCAGGACGTCAAATCCCGCACCCTGTGGCAGGACGCCTGGCGGCGCTTCAAGAAAAACAAGGTGGCCCTTTTCGGCCTGTGCTTTCTCGGCGTTCTGCTGGTGATCTCGGCGGCCACCGTTCTGATCGACCTGTTTACCGCCGAGGCGTTCTACAACGAGCATGTCACAAATCAGGACCTGCTCAGCAAGCTGGCCGCGCCCTCCCTGGCCCACCCCTTCGGACAGGATGAATTTGGACGGGACATCCTCTTCCGGATCCTGTGGGGCACCCGGTACTCCCTGTTTCTGGGCATTGCCACGGTGGCGATTGCCGCCGTGTTCGGCAGCATCCTCGGCGCGCTGGCCGGCTTCTACGACAAGCTTACAGACAACGTCATCATGCGCCTGATGGACGTGCTGCTGGCGATCCCCGCCATGCTGCTGGCCATCTCCCTTGTGGCGGCCCTGGGCCAGAGCCTCTTTAACATCACATTGGCTATCGGCATCTCGTACATCCCCACCTTTGCGCGGGTGGTCCGCGCCTCGGTGATGTCGGTGAAGGAACAGGAGTTTATTGAGGCGTGCCGCTCCTACGGAACCAGCGACCCGCGGATCATCTTCCGCTACATCATCCCCAACTCCCTGGCGCCGCTCATTGTACAGGCCACCTTGAGCGTAGCCAACGCGATTTTGATGATTGCCAGCCTCTCCTTCATCGGCCTGGGCATTCAGCCGCCCACGCCGGAGTGGGGCTCTATGCTCAGCAACGCCAGAACCTATATGCGGGACGCCTGGCACATCACCATGTTCCCCGGCTGCGCCATCATGCTGACCATTCTGTCCCTGAACCTGGTGGGCGACGGCCTGCGGGACGCGCTTGACCCCAAGCTGAAGGATTAAGGAGGGGAGACGATGTCTGAGTTACTGCAAATCAAGGACCTGCATATCCGCTACGAGACGGCGGACGGCGTTGTCCGCGCCGTCAACGGGGCCAATCTCACCATCAAAAGCGGCGAAACCCTGGGTCTTGTGGGGGAGACCGGCGCGGGGAAGACCACGGTTGCCAAGGGCGTGATGCAGCTGATCCCCTCTCCGCCGGGCGTTATTGACGGCGGCCAGATCCTTTTTAACGGCACGGATCTGCTCAAGATGCCGCCGGAGGAGATGCGCAGCGTCCGGGGAAAGGAGATCTCCATGATCTTCCAGGACCCCATGTCGGCGCTGAATCCGGTTATGACGGTGGGGGAACAGATCGCGGAGGTCATCCGCGTCCACTCCAACGTGGATAAGGCCCAGGCGGCCCGGCAGGCGGAGGAGATGATGGAGATGGTGGGTATCCAGCGGGAGCGCAGCGGCGAGTATCCCCACCAGTTTTCCGGCGGCATGAAGCAGCGGGTCATCATCGCCATCGCCCTGGCGTGCAGCCCCCAGCTGCTCATCGCGGACGAGCCCACGACGGCTCTGGACGTGACCATCCAGGCCCAGGTCCTGGAGATGATGAAGGAGCTGCGGGATAAATACGGCACCGCCATGCTGCTCATCACCCATGACCTCGGCGTTGTCGCCCAGATCTGCGACCACGTGGCGATCATGTACGCCGGGGAGATTGTGGAGTACGGAGAGATCCGCGACATCTTCAAGCGGTATCAGCACCCCTATACGGAGGGCCTGTTCGGCTCTATCCCCAAGCTCACAGACGATGTGGACCGCCTCAATCCCATCCCGGGACTTATGGCCGATCCCATGAATCTGCCGGAGGGGTGCAGCTTCTGTCCCCGCTGCAAGTACGCCTCGGAGAGATGCAGCGTGGAAAAGCCCGGCATGACGGCGCTGGAAAATGAACACTATGTCAAGTGCTTCCGGGCGGAGGAACGGATGAAGAGGGGGGAATCCTTTGGATAAAAAGGAAATGCTGCGAATCGAGCGGTTAAAGAAGTATTTTAAGACAAAGCACGGGATGCTCCATGCGGTGGACGACGTCAGCTTCTCCATTGCGGAGGGGGGAACCCTGGGCGTGGTAGGCGAGTCCGGCTGCGGCAAGTCCACGCTGGGGCGCACCATACTCCGCCTCCACGAGCCCACCGAGGGCTCCATCTTCTTCCAGGGGCGGGATATCCGCAACTGCGGCAAGTCGGAGATGAAGGCCCTGCGCAAGGATCTGCAAATCATTTTCCAGGACCCCTATGCCTCCCTGAATCCCCGCATGACCATCCGGGAGGCGATCTCCGAGCCGCTGGTCATCCAGAGGCTGTACAGCGCCAGGGACCAGGCGGGACTGGAGAAAAAGATCCGGGAGGTCATGGATCTGGTGGGCCTCTCCCAGCGCCTGATCAACACCTATCCCCACGAGCTGGACGGCGGACGGCGGCAGCGGATCGGCATTGCCCGCGCCATTGCGCTCAAGCCCAAGTTTATTGTCTGCGACGAGCCCGTGTCCGCCCTGGACGTCTCCATCCAGGCCCAGGTCCTGAACCTCATGCAGGACCTGCAAAAGGAGCTGGGCCTCACCTACATGTTCATCACCCACGATCTGTCCGTGGTCAAGCACTTCTCCGACGATATCGCGGTCATGTATCTCGGCCAGCTGGTAGAGAAAGCGCCGGCAAAGCTGCTGTTCCAGAATCCCCGGCATCCCTATACCAACGCGCTGCTCTCCGCCATTCCGGTGCCGGATCCGGACCACGCCATGGACCGCATCCTGCTTAAGGGCGAGCTCACCTCGCCCATCGACCCGGAGCCGGGATGCCGGTTTGCCAAGCGGTGCGTTCACGCCGCGCCGGAGTGCTCTGCGAAAAACATTCCCCTGCGGGAAATTGAGGAGGGTCATTTCGTTGCCTGCTGCAAAGCCGGCGGCGGCGAATGATATAGGAGCGCGAGGTCCTTTCCAATCAACGAAAAACAAAGGAGGAGCAACATGAAAACCCATCGCAGAATTTTGTCCCTGTTCCTGGCCGCGAGTCTTCTGGCGCTGTCTTTGACCGCCTGCAGCGGCAAGACAAACGACGCGCCGGCAGACCCTGCCGTCAACAACACCCAGTCTCCGCCGGCTGACAGCAAGACGGACGGCGGGCCCGCCCAGGACGCCGCGCTGAAGGAGACGCTCACCTGGGCGCAGAGCGCAGACGTGTTCTCGTTTGACCCCAACGTCGGCAAGGAGACCACCGCCATCCAGGTGACCGGCAATATCTATGACACCCTGTTCACCGTCACTGCGGACGGCGAAATTGAGCCCATGCTGGCCACCGGCTGGGAGCAGAACGACGAGCTGACCTATACCATCAAGCTGCGCGAGGGCGTTCTGTTCCACGACGGGACCCCCTTCACCGCCGAGGACGCAAAGTACTCCCTGGACCGGGCCGTGGCGTCCCCCGCTGTCAACTACATCGCCAATTTCATTGACCATGTGGACGTTGTGGACGAATACACCATCAAGATGGTTACGCTGGAGCCCTATGCCCCCGCGATCCGCAACCTGACCCACCCTGGAATGGGCATCACCTGCAAAGCCTACTCCGAGGCCAACGGAGAGGACATCTACGCCACCGCCCCCATGGGCACCGGCCCCTTCAAGTTCATCGAGTGGAAGCAGGGGGACTATGTGAAGCTGGAGCGGTTTGACGAGTATTGGGCCGGCCCCGCGCCCATGAAATATCTGACCATGCGGGTCATCCCCGAGGCTGCCCAGCGCACCATCGCCCTGGAGACCAAGGAGGTGGACATCGCCTATGACATTCTCCCCAACGACGTGGACCGCCTCAACGCCGCCGAGGGCGTCAGCGTGGTCTCCGGATCCTCTCTGATGTGCTACTATATCGGCATGAATTTCCAGAACGAGTATCTCTCCAACGTCAATGTCCGCAAGGCGATCCGCCTGGCTGTGGACGTAGAGCCCATGATCTCCGCCATCATGTACGGCGGCGCGCAGGTGGCCACCACAGTGCTGGCCCCCGCCTGCTTCGGCTTCCAGGGCGATGTTGCGGCCGTGCCCTGCGATGTGGAGCAGGCCAGGCAGCTGATGAAGGACGCCGGATATGAGAACGGCTTCACGCTGAGCATCGTGGTCAGCGACGATCAGACCCGGGTGGAGATCTGTCAGGTCATCCAGAACCAGCTCAAGGAGATCGGCATTGACCTGAAGATCGACGTGGTGGAGCAGGCAACCTACGTTGATACCGTGGGGCGCGGCGCCCATGAGCTGTGCTTCCAGAACTGGACAACCTCCACGGCCGATGCGGACTACACCTACTATCCCCTGTTCCACAGCAGCTGCTACGGCTCCCAGGGCGGCCGCGCCTTTGGTGAGATCCCCGGCATTGACGGGATCCTGGAGAAGGCCAAGGGCTGCGAGGACCCCAATGAGCGCATTGCGCTCTACGGCCAGGCGGAGGCGCTGATTCAGGAGTACGCCGTAAACCTGCCGCTGATGTGGACGGATCTGAACGTTGGCCTGACCGACAAGGTGGAGGGCTTCCAGCTGATGAGCAATACGTACCATAAGCTGTACAATGTTCAGTGCTTCCAGTAACCGCGCACCATGGACATACTGTTCCGGCGGGCCAGACCTGGCCCGCCGGAGACCTGAATCCGGGCAAATCTGCCCCTTTACTATCACCAGGCGCGCCCCGTCTGCCTGTTGAGAAAATACATTTGAAGGAGAAAACTATGAGCATTTTTATTCATGAAAATACCTGGCAGGAAAATGAGAGCGCCTTCCGCGAGAAGAAGGTGGCCATTATTCCTGTGGGCAGTACGGAGCAGCACGGTCCGGCGCTGCCTGTGGGCACCGACTGGATCATTGCGGAATACCTGGCAAAACGAATCGGCGAGAGCACGGACAAGGCTGTGGTGGCCCCCGTGGTGCCCTTTGGCCACGCCCTGTACCACAACGATTTCCCCGGCACCCTAGCCGTGTCCCAGACCACGCTGACCACCTATGTGCGGGAGATCTGTGAGCAGCTGGTGTCCTACGGCATCACCCACATCCTCTTCATCAACGGCCACGGCGGAAACAACAACGCGCTCTACGACGTCGGACAGTATTTTCGCCTGAAGAACGTGCCAGTGGCCAACATTCAGTGGTTTGAGGTGGCCGGCGCTATCAACAGGGAGTGGGGGCTGATCGGCCACGGCGACATTATCGAAACCGCGGTTATGCTCCACGCAGCGCCGGAGACCGTGAAGCTGGACCGCGCCCATATCCCCGAAAACAGGACCTATGGCGGCATCAAGATTCTCGACCTGCACCGGGGCGAGTTCGAGGGGGCCAGCGTCTATCTGAATATCCGTACAAAAGACGCCAGCACCAGCGGCGATCTGATCGAGTACGGACATTCCTCTGACGTGGACTACACCCGCAATCCCAAGGACGCCACTGCGGAGATGGGCGGCGCCATCTGCGACGCGGTGGTAAAGTATGCGGCGCGGTTCATTGACGAATTTTTGAAGCTGAAATATTAACGGCCCGGGGGCATAAGGAGAAAGGAGACGTTTTGCGGTGAGTGCGGCAAGGGAGCCCATGTTGAAACTGCTCCGCCATGCCAGCGTTTACGCGCCGGCCCCCCTGGGGGTCATGGATGTGCTGATCGCGGGGGAGAAGATCTGCCGCGTGGACAGCCATATAGACGGCTGTGAGGGACTTGCGGACGCAGCAGTCCTCGATCTGGAGGGCAGATATCTGCTTCCCGGCTACATTGATCTCCACGCCCACATTACCGGCGGCGGCGGGGAACAGGGGCCCTCCTCCCGGGTCCCGGAGGCGCATCTGAGCGCCTTTTTGCGGCATGGCGTCACCACGGCGGTGGGTCTTTTGGGCACCGACGGCGTCACGCGCAGCCTGGAGAACCTGCTTGCCAAGGCCCGCGCGCTGACGGAGGAGGGGATGACGGTCTATACGCTTACCAGCGCTTACGGCTATCCGCCCGCCGCGCTCACAGGGAGCGTGGAGCGGGACATTGTGCTGCTGGACCCGATGATAGGCGTAAAGGTGGCGGTATCGGACCACCGGGGCGACAACCCGACGGGGGAGGAGCTGATCCGCCTCGCCAGCGGTGCGCGGCGGGCGGGGCTGCTCAGCGGGAAACCGGGGCTCACTGTGATGCACATGGGCGCGGGCAGGGCAGGACTGGATCCCCTTTTCCACATTCTGGACCATTCGGATGTGCCGGCCGGAAATCTGCTGCCCACCCATGTGAACCGCAGCGGCGATCTGGCGGAGCAGGGCATGCGGCTGCTACAGCGGGGCGGACAGGTTGATTTTACGGCCGGCATGGAGCCCGGCGGCACGGAGGAGACGGCCAGGCAGATCCTGCGCTGCCTGGAGGTCTGCGGCGACGCCGGCGAGCGCATCTCCCTGTCCAGCGACGCCTTCGGCAGCCAGCCCCGCTTTGACCGCCAGGGAACGTGCATCGGCCTGACCTATGTTACCCCCGAGACGCTGCACAGAACGGTTCAGGCCCTTGTGGGCTGCGGCCTGCCATTGGAGCGGGCGGCCGCACTCCTGACAACCGTGCCCGCCCGTCTGCTGGGCAGAAGTGGCAGCAAGGGGTGCATAGCGCCCGGCGCCGATGCGGACCTGCTGGTCTTGGATGACGCTTTGACAATCCAGGGTGTGTTTGCCCGGGGCAGAACCGCTCTTTGGGAGGGCGGACTTCTGATGCGGGGGCGGTTTGAGCCCGTTCCTTGAGCGTATGCCAAGGGCGCGTTCAGCTGGTCATGATGTTTGAAAATGGTTCGGACGGCGAGGGCCTGTCCGAACCATTTTGTACTCTTTGGGACAGCAAATGTATTTATCCCCTGCATAGAAAAACCTGCCGCTTGACACAGAGATGGAAACGTGGTATTATTTATCCAACAAAGGTTTCCTAGGAAACAAAAAGGGGAGTGCTTTTGCCTTGGAAAAATTTGTGAAGGAATTGGATGAAACGATAGGCAAGCTGCTGGAATATGACAAGATCGTTTCAAAAATACCAAAGGATTACGGCTGCGGCATTCCCCTTTCCATGAGCGAGATACATACGATAGAGGCCATAGGGAACTATCCAGGCGCCAATGTGACCGATCTGGCGGAGGTGCGCGGCGTTACCAAGGGGGCGCTTTCCAAGATGCTCTCCAGACTGGAAAAGGCTGGATTTATCAGGCGTTACCAGTATAAGGACAACAAAAAGGAGCACTATTTCCAACTCACCGCACTGGGAAGAAAGGCCTATGAGGGGCACTACCTCTTTCACGAGAGCCGGAGCAATGTCACCCACGCCAAGTACAAGGAGTACTCGGAGGAGGAGCGCAAGCTTATTCTGGGATTCCTGCATATGTATGTAGAGTATTTAAAGGACTATATGGAGTAGGTCCTCTGCCGCAGGCGGCACGGACCGGCTCTGCGGCAAATAGTTTCCTTGGTCAACAATATAAGCACGCAGAATGGGCGCGGACGGTGGAAAGACGCAGATCATTTCTGAACATACGCTCATGGGATTTACGGCAGTCAGCGGAGCGGATCGAATTGTTTCCCAGGTTAACAATATGAAATTGTTTCCTTGGATAACAATAATTTGCAGAGGAGTGGAGAGGACATATGAAAAACTACATCTTAAGGAACGCAGCGGTCATCACCATGAGCGACGCATATGTGATGCGGAATGTGGACGTTATGATCTCCAACGGGAAAATCACCCGTATTGCCGCGCATATCGAGCCCTACGGCCTGCCGGTGGTGGAGTGCACGGGGAAGTACCTCCTGCCGGGGCTGATCGACTGTCATGTACATATGGACTCCAATGAGATCACGGAGATGACCCTGGCCAACGGCGTCACAGCCTGCCGCAATATGTGGGGATTTCCGGTTACCCAGCAGTGGATTCGGGAAATCAACGAGGGCGCGCGGTTTGGTTCCCACGTATACTCCACCGGTCCGCTGACCGACGGCGTGACCTACTGGGAGGGCTCCCTCATCGTCACCACGCCGGAGGAGGCGGAGCGGGCCGTGCTGGACGTACTCCACCAGGGGTACGATTACATCAAGACCTATCCCAGCATCCCCCGGCAGGCTTTCCTCCATCTGATGGCCGTGGCGAACAACTACGGAATCAAGGTAGTCGGCCACGGGAACTATAACGTCAGCTTCCAAGAGCTTGCGGACTGCGGCTACTACACGCTGGAGCACTCCAGCACCCTGCCCAAAAATGACGAGGAGATCATCATGCTGGCTGAGTCCGGCATGTGGTTCTGCCCCACGCTGCTGGTAGGACACACGATTGAGTGGTACGTCCATCAGGACCAGAGCGTGGCCTCTGCCAGCCATTATGACGGCATGGCCGCGTATTGGCAGCGGGATTGGGCGAGAATTACACAGTGGCGCAAATCCCTGCACCGCTATGACGATCTGGACTTTGAAGCCGAGCTGGAGCGGAGCCGGCTGTTTGTCAGGCACTCGGACAACATCCTCATGGGGACGGACACCCCCAACCCCGGCGTCGCGGGCGGGTTTTCCGTGTACCAGGAGATGGAGCTGATGGCGGAGATATTCTCCTGGAGTCCCTACCAGGTGCTGCGCACCGCTACGGTGAATGCGGCAAGGATGCTGGGGGTCTCCGATCACAAGGGCCGTCTGCTGCCCGGCATGGACGCGGACATCCTGATCCTGGAGAAGGACCCGCTGGCCGACATCCGGAATGCGCGAACCTTCACGGCGGTTATCAAGGAGGGCTACCTCCACACCCGGCAGGCGTGCAACGCCGTTCTGGAGGATGTGCGCCGGCGGACAGACGAGCAGATCCATCCGCTCATGTAGGGTCTTACTGGGGCAATTTCGCGGACATGCTGCTGTGTGTGCGCGTTTGATGCAAAATGACTATATTAGGAGGAAAAATCATGTTCAAATCAAGGAAGTTGTATGCGCTTTTGATTGCCGCCGCACTGTCGTTTACGCTTCTCGCAGGCTGTGGGAACAGCAATGCGCCAGGCTCCGGCGGACGGGAGGACCTTGTCATCATCCTGCCCAATGATTTTACAACCCTCGATCCGCAGAAGCTCCCATCCACCGCGGAAATCAATTTCTGCGCCAATATTTTCGACACCCTCGTCACCATGGACGAGAATCTGGAGGTCCAGCCCAGTCTTGCGGAGAGCTGGGAGATGAGCGATGACGGCCTGTCCTACACCTTCAAGCTCCGGCAGGGCGTGAAGTTCCACAACGGAACAGAGCTGAAGGCCTCCGACGTGGCCTACACCGCCAAGCGGTTTGCCGCAGAGGAGTGGATGCAGTTCTGCTCCTTCATGGTGGACAGCGCCGAGGCACTGGACGACTATACCGTCAAAATCAATCTGAAGTATCCCTATGCCGCCTTCCTGTCCTCCATGACCGACATGTATGTTGTCAGTGAGCAGTACATGGAGGAGAAGGGCGCCGCGGCCGCCCAGGAGCCCATGGGTACGGGCCCCTACAAGTTCGTCAAGTGGGATATTGCCCAGCAGATCGTCCTGGAGGCCAACGAGAACTACTTTGGAAAGGCTCCCCATATCAAAACCCTCACCTTTACGATCATCCCCGACGCAAACACCGCTTTTGTAGCCCTGGAGACCGGCACAGCGGATCTGAGCTTCAACATCAGCGCCGTTGACTTCGAGCAGGCCGCCAGCAACCAGAAGCTGGCCACAGACAAGTGCATCGGAAATTCCTGCTACTTCATAAACTTCAACACAGAGAAGCTGTCCAAGGAGGTGCGCCAGGCCCTGTGCTACGCCATCGACAAGGAGGCGGTCAACGTGCTGGTGAACGAGGGCACCGGCGTGGTGGCGGACCTGTGCCTGGTGGAGGGTCAGGAGGGCTACACCACGGATATCGAGACCTACGCCTATGACACGGAGAAGGCGAAGCAGGTTCTCGCGGACGCCGGCGTCGCCCCCGGCAGCCTGTCTCTGGACTTCTTCTATGGGGAGTCCGCCGCCAACAGCAAGCTGGGTCAGGCTCTCCAGTCCATGTTCAATGAGATCGGCGTTGAGCTGGAGCTGCGGCCTGTGGAGACCGGCACCTGGTGGCAGCTCTTCGGAGACGGCGACTACACCGTCAGCCGCGGCGGCTACCCCATGGAGACCGCCAACACGGATATCCCCTACTTCGACATGTTCCACAAGGACGGCACCTTTAACGTCAGCCGCATCAACGATCCGGAGATCAACGCCTGGCTGGAGGAGGCCCGGACGGAGCAGGACGCCGGCAAGCGCACCGAGCTGTATGTGAAGGCTGCCCAGAAAATTGCCGGCGAGGCCTACTGCTACCCCGTGTACTTCAGCAGCTCCACCATTGTTTACAACGCGCAGCTCAAGGGCGTGAAGGCGATTTCTGATCAGAAGTACCTGTACAGCGAATTTTCCTGGGAGTAAGGGAAGGCGCGGATCTGCCTGCGCTGTGCCGCAAAGGAGTGGCACAGCGCACAGGGCGGCGGTCCCGCCTCGGGAGGCGGTGCGCTGCCGCCCTGGCCGCAGGCATGGTCTTTAGAATTTGTGTGGGAGTAAAAATATGAGCAGATACATTTTGAAGCGTGTACTGTTGATGATCCCCATCCTGCTGGGCGTCACCATCATCGTATTCACCATCATGTCCTTTACGCCCGGCGATCCGGCGCGGCTGATTTTAGGCCAGTCCGCGTCCCAGGAGGCGGTTGACTCGCTCCACAGAGAGATGGGCCTGGACGATCCCTTCCTTGTCCGCTATTTCCGCTATATGGGCGGCATCCCCCGGGGGGACTTCGGCACCTCCTACCGGACCAACCGCCCGGTATTTGACGAGATCTTCGTCCGCTTTCCCATTACCGCGAAGCTGGCCCTGGTCAGCATGGGGCTGGTGATCCTCATCGGGATTCCCCTGGGCATTCTCTCCGCTGTGAAGCAGTACTCCTTTTTGGATATGCTCTGCACGGTATCCGCCATGTTCATGGCGTCCATTCCCAGCTTCTGGCTGGGCCTGATGATGATTCTTCTGTTTTCCCTGCACCTGGGGCTGCTGCCGCCCTGCGGGACCGGCACGCTTGCCCACTACGTTATGCCCGCCATTGCTCTGGCCCTGCCGATTGCGGCGGAGGTGCTGCGCATGACCCGCTCCACCATGCTGGAGACCATCCGGCAGGACTATATCCGCACAGCCCGCAGCAAGGGGGCCGCGGAGAAGCGGGTGGTATGGCGGCATGCGCTGAAAAACGCCCTGCTGCCTGTGGTGACGGTGGCCGGCTCTGAGTTCGGCGGCCTGCTGGGGGGGACGATCCTGATCGAGTCTGTCTTTGGCATTCCGGGCCTGGGGAGTCTGGTGGTCACGTCCATCCGCTCCAAAGACGTGCCGCAGGTGATGGCGGCGACGCTGTTTATCGCGCTGATTTTCTGTGTGGTGCTTCTGGTGGTGGATATTGCTTACGCATATATTGACCCGCGTGTGAAGGCCCGCTATGAGAAGGCGCGCTGAGGGGGATTTCCATGACAAAAAAGAAACTGGAGAACATTGAGAAATTAGCCTCCCGGCGGCAGAACGGGGCCCTGGAGGTTTGGCGCCGCATGCTCAAAAACAAGCCCGCCATGGCGGGGCTGGTGATCATTTCCGTATTTATTCTGATGGCAGTTTTCGCCGATCAGATCGCTGATTTTGACGACATGGTGGTGGCGCAGAATACCGCTATCCGCCTGCAGGGCCCCAGCGGGGAGCACTGGTTCGGGACGGACGGGTATGGCCGCGACATCTTTGCCCGGGTGGTCCATGGCGCCCGCTCATCTCTGTCCATCGCCTTTCTGACCACGCTCTTTTCCTCGCTGGCCGGCGGGATTCTGGGCTCTCTGTCCGGCTACTACGGCGGCAAGGTGGACAATGTGATTATGCGTGTTGTGGATATGATTATGTGCCTGCCGCCGATGCTGTTTTCCCTGTCCATCGTGGCGGCACTGGGGGCCGGCGTCCGCAATCTGGTCATCGCGGTGAGCGTGACCATGACGCCCTATTTTACCCGCGTGGTCCGCGCCTCCATCCTGACGGTGGTGGGCAGCGACTACGTGGAGGCGGCCCGCAGCAGCGGCTCGGGGGACGTGCGGATCATTCTCCGCCACATCATCCCCAACGCCATCGGACCGGTTATCGTCCAGGCCACCATGAGCGTGTCCTTTATGATTATGCTGGCCGCCGGCCTCAGCTTCATCGGCCTGGGCGTGCAGCCGCCCATACCGGAGTGGGGCGCTATGCTGTCGGACGGGCGGGAGTACATGCGCTACTCCGCCTACATCGTGGCCTTCCCCGGCCTGGCCATCGTGCTGTCGGCCCTGTCGCTGAATCTGCTGGGAGACGGTCTGCGGGACGCGCTGGATCCGCGTCTGAAGGACTGAGGAGGGGAGAGAAATGGAAAACAATACGCTGTTGGAGGTCCGCGGCCTCTCAGTAGAGTACGTGACGGAGAAGGCTACCTTCCACGCGGTTAACGGTATCAGCTTCTCTGTCAGCCGCAGGGAGACCCTGGGACTGGTGGGAGAGACGGGCGCCGGGAAGACCACCACCGCCCTGTCCATCCTGCGGCTGCTGCCGGAGCGAGTGGGCAGGATCACCGGCGGGGAGATCCTGCTGGAGGGCAGAGATCTCTTAAAGGCCAGGGAGCAGGAGCTCCAGGCGGTGCGGGGCGAGCAGATCGCCATGATCTTTCAGGACCCCATGACCAGCCTGAACCCGGTCATCCGGATCGGAGACCAGATTGCGGAGAACATCGAGCTGCACAACCGGGAGGGAAGGCTCACCAAGAAGGAGATCGAGGCGCGGGTATGCGAGATGCTGGAGCTGGTGGGGATTCCCGCCAAGCGGCGCAGCGAGTATCCCCATCAGTTTTCCGGCGGCATGAAGCAGCGGGTGGTCATCGCCATGGCTCTCGCCTGCAGCCCGTCCCTGCTGATTGCCGACGAGCCGACGACAGCCCTGGACGTGACCATCCAGGCCCAGGTGCTGGCGATGATGGACGAGCTCAAGCAGGAGCTGGGCACCTCCATGATCCTCATCACCCACGATCTGGGGGTGGTGGCCGCCACCTGCGACAAGGTTGCCATCATGTACGCGGGGGAGATCATTGAGTACGGCACCATCTACGACATCTTCGAGGGGAAGAACCACCATCCCTACACCCAGGGCCTCTTTGGCTCCATTCCGGACCTGACGGAGCGCAAGTCCCGGCTGACGCCCATTGAGGGGCTGATGCCCGATCCGTCCTGCCTGCCGGAGGGGTGCAAGTTCTCGCCCCGCTGCCCCCACTGCATGGAGATCTGCCAAAAGAACCGGCCGCCGGTATATGCGGAAAACACCCATCAGATCTGCTGTCACCTGTTTGGAAAGGAGGGCGCGGAATGAGCGTGCTGCTGGAGACGGTTGGCCTAAAAAAATATTTCAGCACACCTGCGGGCAGCCTCCACGCCGTAGACAATATTCACCTGACCATCAACGAGGGCGAAACCCTGGGGGTGGTGGGGGAGTCCGGCTGCGGGAAGAGCACCCTGGGACGGACGATTCTCCGGCTGATGGAGCCCACCGCCGGCGAGATACGCTTCGGCGGCCAGGACATCTGCCGTCTGTCCCGGCGGGAGATGAAAAAGACGCGGATGGATATGCAGATTATCTTCCAGGACCCCTATTCCAGCCTGGATCCCCGCATGAGCGTCAAGGAGCTGGTGAAGGAGCCGCTGCTGATCCACAGGGTATACGGCAGCAGCGCCGAGCGGGAGCAGGCCGTGCTCACGCTGATGGACAAGGTGGGGCTGGCAAGGCGGTTTGCGGACAGTTACCCCCATGAGCTGGACGGCGGCCGCCGTCAGCGCATCGGTATTGCCCGGGCGCTGGCCCTGCACCCGAAATTCATTGTGTGCGACGAGCCGGTCTCTGCCCTGGACGTCTCTATCCAGGCCCAGATCCTGAACCTGCTGATGGATTTGCAGGACGAGATGAACCTGACATATCTCTTTATCACCCATGACCTGTCCGTGGTGCGGCACATCTCCAACCACATCATGGTGATGTACCTGGGCCAGTGTATTGAGAGAGCGCCCGCGGAGGAGATCTTTGAAAGACCCCTGCACCCCTACACAAAGGCGCTGCTGGGGGCGATCCCCAAGCCGAACCTGTCCGCCAGGGGGAAGAAGGCCCTGGTGATCCGGGGGGAGGTCACCAGCCCCATTGACCCAAAGCCGGCCTGCCGGTTTGCCGCCCGGTGCGAGCACTGCACCGAGGCCTGCACCCAGAGGGAATTCTCTCTGCGGGAGCTGGAGCCGGGCCACTTTGTGGCCTGCAATCTCTACGAGGGGGGCGGGCACGTATGAATCTGACGGAACGCCACCATGCGTATATTGTCCTGGGCTTTTATAAGGCCCTGACGGACCGGGGCCCCCGGGGCAGGGAGGCCTTTGTGAAAGCGGCCCAGGTGTACGGCGAGAGCCGGGGCCGCCGAATGGCCATGCGGGCGATTCGGGACGGCAGAGCCCTGGATTTTACCTCCTACTTTGCCTACAGCGAGTGGGAGGCCTCCGAGGACGCGTTTGATTCCGTCTTCGAGGCACTTCCCGGCTGCGTGGACGAGCGCGTCACCCGCTGTCCGTGGGCGGAGGTTTTTGCCGGGGAGGAGGCGCTGGCCTGCGGCCTCCTCTACTGCGGGGAGATTGACCGGGCTATCGTGCGGGGATTCAATCCAGCGCTGACACTGGACGTCGCCTCTGTACAGCACGACGGAGGCTGCTGCCAGTTTTACTTCCGGGATGACGGGATTGGTCCAGATCTGTTCGCCCGGGCAGAGGCCCTGCCCCGCGGGACGTGTGTGCGGGAATTTGCCTACCACTGCGCGGACGCCTGGCGGGCGTTCAGCAATGTGGCCGTATCGGTATTCGGTCCAGCGGAGGGCGAGCGGATCATTGCGGACGCGGAGGCCTGCGTGGCCGGCAGCGCTGGCGGCGAGGTGCTGGAGACGGTCCGCCAGTATGACGGCGTCAACTTTGACCAGGTATCCTAATGGGGAGGGACATATGATAAGAACAGCGGAAACCTATGATGTGATCGTGGTTGGCAGCGGCGGCGCGGGCCTGCGGGCGGCCATTGGCGCGGCGGAGAAGGGCGCGAAAACGCTGGTCCTCGGCCGGGGAAAGATCAACCGCAGCGGCGCTACGCTGCTGGCGGGCGCCAACATCAGCGCGGACGTGGCCTGTGACGGCGCAAGCCTGGCCCGCCTGGGGATCAGCGATCGGAACAAGGGCGATACAAAGGAGGCATGGTTTGCGGACCTGGTCCGCGAGGGGTTCTACCTGAACAACCAGAAGCTGCTGGAGCTGTTTGTGGAGACGGCGGCGGACCGGGTGGGGGAGCTGATGGACTGGGGAATGCAGATCCGGGGCATGGAGGGGGATCGGGAGATCTCCGTATTCGGCTCGGATATCCTGGACGCGCTCTACCGGCGGGCCAAGGCCCTGGGCGCGGCGTTTCTGGAGGACACCCTGTTCTGCGATCTGGTGACAGAGGGGAAAACCGTATGCGGCGTGGTGTGTCTGGATCTGCTCTCCGGCGAGCTGGCCTTCTATCCGGCCAAGGCGGTGGTACTGGCCACCGGCGGGGCCCACAACCTGTTCCCGGAGAACAGCGGCTCCACCGATCTGTGCGGCGAGGGTCCGGCGGCCGCTCTCCGGGCGGGGGCGCAGCTGATTGACATGGAGATGATCTCCTTCTGCCCCACCGTCATCACATCGCCGCTCATGTACAAGGGAAATATCCTGCCCTACATATTCTTCTCCACCGGCTACGGGCAGCTGCTCAACAAGTATGGAAAGACCTTCACCCACCGCTATCTCTCCCCCCATGTGGAGCAGCTGGCGCTGGATACGGAGTGGAACAAGATGCTCCTCTCCTACGCCATCCAGAGCGAGATCAACGCCGGACGGGCCAATCTGCACGGCGGCGTCTACTTCTTCCTGGACGGCCGGGAGGATCTGCTGGATGAGCTCTATAGCGATCTGCCGCCCCTGAAATCCGGCATCTACGCGGATATTATGAAGATCTTCACCGCTGGGCACGGGGTTACGGTCAAGCCATCCGCCCACTACTTCGAGGGCGGCATACGGGTCAACGAGAGGATGGAGACCGCGGTTTCAGGCCTGTTTGCGGCCGGAGAATGTACGGGCGGCATGTTTGGGGCAAACCGGGTAAGCGCCGCCACCACCGAGATGCTGGTGGAGGGCGCCAGGGCCGGCGAGAGCGCGGGCCTCTACGCCTGTCCTGCCGCCGTGTGTTCCCCATCCAGGGACGCGCTGGACAGCCTGGAGGAGGAGCTGAGGCGGCCTCTGGGACGGAGTGCCGGGGAGCGGCCCAGCGATGCGGTCCATATCCTGCGGGATATTGTGGGGGGCAGCCTCACCGTTCTCCGGGAGGCGGGACGGCTGGAGGCGGCCAGCGCAAAACTGGCGGACTTCTGTGCCGACACACTGCCGGGGCTCCGCTGTGAGAGCGGGGATCTGGCCTACAACCGGGAGTGGTGGGAATACCTTCAGCTTCGGAGCATGGTTGTGACCGCCGGCGCGATCTTAAAGTCCGCCGCCGCACGCAAGGAGAGCCGGGGCGTCCATGTGCGCAGCGACTACCTCTTTACGGATGACCAGAGCTATCTGAAGAACACGGTTGTGGATGATCCGGCGCTGCATGTTCATTTTGAGGACGCTGTGCAGACCAGAATGCGGCCCGGCGGCCAGACGCTTCCCTATACGGCATATATCGAAAAGGTGATTGACGAGCTGTAAGGTATTCATCATCACAAATCCTTGGCCCTGGTAAAAACGAGTTTTCAGAAGGAGCAGAGTGATGCGCAAAATTACGGTAGTGGTTCAGCGCTACAGCAAGGACCGCGGCACATATGAGCAGACCTATACAGTATCCGCCGGCGAGAAGGAAATCCTGTCGGTAATGAATCTGCTGGAGCACATATATCAGAATCTGGACGGCACCCTGGCCTTTTTTTCCCACGCGGCCTGCAAGCAGGCGGCATGCGGCAAGTGCGCCGTCAAATATAACGGGAAAACAGTGCTGGCATGTAAAGCCTCCGTGGACAGCGATGAAGTCCGTCTTGCCCCCTGCAGGGGCGATGTGGTCCGCGACTTGGTTTGCAGATAGAACACATGGTTCAGCCTGCGCATTCAGCGGTCAAAAAAGTCTGCCTCTTGGCAGACTTTTTTGCGCCCGCAGCCTGTTCCCCCGAAATATTGGCCATCCGCCGTGGACAAGGCGGAGCGGGTGTGGTAGAATACCGCTGTAGGCAAACATTTGAAACATTACCCTTGCAGAAGACGGGAGGCGGGACCATGGCGGAGCTTGGAATAAAGCGGCTCTTTCTGCTGGACATGGACGGGACCATCTATCTGGACGAGGCCCTCTTTCCGGGGACGCGCCCCTTTCTGGAGGCAGTGCGGGCCGCCGGGGGCCGGTACCTCTTCCTGACCAACAACTCCTCCAAATCCGCAGACGCGTATATCGCCAAGCTGGCCCGGCTGGGGATCCCCTCCCGGCGGGAGGACTTTCTCACCTCCGTGGACGCCCTCATCGCCCATCTGGCGGCCCGGCAGCCCCGCTACCACAAGTGCTACGTCTTCGGCACGGCCAGCTTCCGCGGCCAGCTGGCGGCGGCGGGGGCGGCGGTGACGGACCGGCTGGAGGAGGACGTGGACTGCCTGCTCATCGGCTTTGACACGGAGCTCACCTTCCGGAAGCTGGAGGACGCCTGCATCCTGCTGGGCCGCGGCGTGGACTTCATCGCCACCAACCCGGACTGGGTCTGCCCCACCTGGTACGGCTCTGTCCCCGACTGCGGCAGCGTATGCGAGATGCTCTTCCGGGCCGCCGGGCGGCGGCCCCTGGTCATCGGCAAGCCGGAGCCGGCCATGGTCCGTCTGGCCCTGGAGCGGACCGGCTTTGCGCCGGAGCAGGCGGTGATGGTGGGGGACCGGCTGTACACTGACATTGCCGCCGGGGTTAACGCCGGCATTGACACGGCCTTCGTCCTCTCCGGCGAGGGCACGCGGGCGGACCTGGCGGACAGCCCGGTGAAGCCCGCCTGGGTCTTTGAGGATATCGCCGCGCTGCACCGGGCCTGGGCGGGAGCCGAAGAAGGCCGCCGGAATCCTTTATATAGTCAAATAACTTGAAAAACAGCAACACTGTTTTTCAGGCGGGCAAAGCCCGCCTGCGTGTGGAACACGCTGTATTTGACTATAAAATCCAAACCAGGGCCGCGAAAGCGGCCTGCCCAGGCGTTCAGCCTGGGCGCTTGAAAAGAAGCAGAGCTTCTTTTCAAGCTGTTTGATTATAACAGGAGAACATCACCATGAACGAGCTGAAGCTGAACAATAAGCGCACCATCCTGGTGGGGCTGGCGTTTCTCTCCATCTGCGCCTTCTGGCAGATGTACGACAATCTGGTGCCCCTGATCCTCGGGAGGACCTTCCACATGGACGAGTCCCTCACCGGCGTTATCATGGCGGCGGACAACATCCTGGCCCTGTTCCTGCTGCCCCTGTTCGGCAGCCTCTCCGACAGGTGCCGGGAGACCCGGGTGGGCCGCCGGACCCCCTTCATCCTGGCGGGCACCGGGGCGGCGGTGGTCCTCATGAACCTGCTGCCTATCCTGGACAACAGCTATGCCGCCCAGGCCGCCCCCTTCAAGCTGGTGAGCTTTGTTATCGTGCTGGGCCTGCTGCTCGTCGCCATGGGCACCTACCGCTCTCCGGCGGTGGCCCTCATGCCCGACGTGACCCCCAAGCCTCTGCGCTCCAGGGCCAACGCCATCATCAACCTCATGGGCGCGGTGGGCGGCGTGCTGTATCTGGGCGTGACGGCGGCGCTGTATCCCGCCGCCAGGACCCAGGGCCTGGACCACGTGAACTACCAGCCCCTGTTTGTCATCGTCTCTGTGATCATGCTGGCCTCGGTGGCAATACTGCTGCTGACCATCCGGGAGCCCAGGCTGGCGGCGGAGAACCGGGCCCTGGAGCAGCGGCACCCGGAGTGGAATCTGGCCGAGGACGACGGCAGCGGCAGCGAGCGGCTGCCAGCGGCCGTGAAGCGGAGCCTGGGCTTTCTGCTGGCCTCCATTGCCCTGTGGTACGCGGGGTACAACGGCGTAACCACCTGGTTCTCCACCTACGTCTCCGAGGTCATGGGCGAGGGCATCGGCGGCACCGCCACCTGTCTGATGGTGGCCACCGTGGGGGCCATTGTGTCCTATATCCCCATCGGCGTCGTGGCCTCCCGGGTGGGGCGGCGCAGAACCATCATGGCCGGCGTGGCGCTGCTGGCGGCCTGCTTTATGGCCGGGTTCCTCCTCACCCGCCACTCCCACACCATCACCCCCCTCATGTACGCCGCCTTTGCCCTGGTGGGACTGGCCTGGGCGGCTATCAACGTCAACTCCCTGCCCATGGTGGTGGAGATGTGCAGAGGCAGCGACGTGGGCAAGTTCACCGGCTACTACTACACCGCCTCCATGGCCGCCCAGGTCATCACCCCTGTCCTGGCGGGCACGCTGATGAAGCACATCAGCTATCAGATCCTCTTCCCCTACGCGGCCATTTTCGTGGCCTTGAGCTTTGTGACCATGTGCTTTGTCCGCCACGGCGACAGCAGGGCCTCGGTCAAGCGGGGCCTGGACGCCTTTGAGGACATGGACGACTGACAGACAGAACGGCGCCCCTGAAGCCAACAGGGTCCGCCGCTTAAAAAAGCGCAGGGCGGCGGCCTCGGATGGAGGACGCCGCCCTTTTAGAACCTGTATTCACAACCGCTGTACGCCGTCTGGGCGGTCTTTTTCCCGCCATACTGCGTCGATTTCCCTTGCCATACGTCAGTATGGCTGCGGAAAATCTCCTTGTCTGACGAGAAAAATCCTCGTCCATCCGGCATCCCCCGGTTGTGAATACAGGTTCTTACTCTTTTTCAGGCACGCCTGCGCCCGTCCACTGGTAGGGCTGGCCGGGGTGGCTGGCCAGATACCCGTCCAGCACCCGCCGGATCTCCTCCGGGTAGTCGGTGATGATGCCGCTGACCCCCATCTCCAGGTATTGCAGCATCTTCTCCCCGTCGTACACGCTCCACACGTACACCGGCAGGTCCACCTCCCTGGCCCGGGTCACCAGCCGGTTGCTGACCAGCGCCTCCTCCACGGCCAGGAAGTCCACCTGATAGCGCCACACCGCGTCGTCGATGTCCCCGGCCGCGCCGTAGGCGCAGAAGCCCGCCCACCACTCCGGATGCCGCTCCATAACCGTCATCAGGCACAGATAGTCCAGGCTCATGAACATGGCCCGGTCCCCGAAATCGTACCGCTCCACCAGGGCGATCACCGCGTCCGCCAGGGCCTCGCTGCCCCCGGCGGCGGGCTTGAGCTCAATGAGCAGACCCATGTCCTCCCCCGCCATGGCAGCCAGCGTCTCCTCCAGTGAGGGGATGCGGGCCGTCTCCCCCGGGTGGGCGTAGTCCGTCACCGGAATCTGCCGCAGCTCCTCCCAGGTCAGCTCGCCCACGCTCTCCCCCCGGCCGGCCATGCGGGTCAGGCTTCCGTCGTGGAACAGCACCGGCACGCCGTCCGCCGTCAGCTGCACGTCGATCTCCCCGTAGTCCATCCCCTGCCGGGCCGCGGCCTCCAGAGCCTCCAGGGTGTTCTCTATCCCGCCCTCGCCGCCCCGGTGGGCGATGGCAAAGGGCCGGTGGACCGGCAGGGGGCGCTCCGCGCTCAGCAGCAGCACCGCCGCCAGGGCCAGACACATTGCCGGGATGCCGGTCCGCCAGCGCCGGCGGGCCAGCCGCTGCCGCCACCGGCCTGCCCAGGCGTCCCGCCGCCGGGAGAAAATCTCCCACAGCACAGCGCCGTCCCCGCTCCAGGCGGGCTGGAGGGCGGCCCGGCCTGCCCCGTTCTTTTCCAGCAGGGCGGTGAGGAAGCAGATCACCCCCGCCATGGCGATGGTCTGCACCAGGGTCAGCAGGGCCCAGCAGGCCAGATCCTTGCGGAAGGCCTCGGATATGAGCAGGTACTGGAAGAAGTTCCCGTCAAAGTCGTCGTTGCCCAGCAGGTTCCGCCGCCAGTACCGGGCCGCCTCCGTAAACAGCTGGTACCACAGGGCCAGAACCGCCAGCATGGCCAGCCGGTCAGTCCACTCCATGCGCCGCCAGAGGCGGACGCTCTCCCCTGCGGCCTGTCCGAACCGCCGGTGCTCCAGGGTCATCAGCACAGGCACAAACAGCAGCAGGAGGTGGACGCCGTAGAGGACCACGTAGATGGCCACGATGCCCGCCATGCCCAGCGGCGTCTTCTGCATCTCTCCGAAGACAAACCATGGGATGGCCACCTGGGGCACAGCGGTGCTCACATAGCCCACGCAGGCCATGGGCAGCAGCAGCACGTAGTAGAGGGACCCTATGGCCAGGGACCAGCCCCGCAGAAGGCTCAGGTCCCACAGCGCGGCCCCCATCACCTCCCCCAGGGTAAAATCCTCCCCCTGGCGGCACAGGGCGGCCACACGGATGATGACGCTGTACTCGTAGAACACCAGCCAGGCGGCGGCGCAGAAAAGCGCCAGGAACAAAACCGCGCCCTGCAGGCTGGCAAAGGTCCACAGCACGCCCCCGTTAAAGCGGAGGCCCGCTGTGGACACATAGGCGTGGTACGCCCCGCGGAGGAGCGGGTTGATGATAAAGAGGAAGACCAGCTTCCAGAGAAGCTCAAAGCGGAGGATCTTCCCCAGGGCTTTTCCACTCCACATCGGCACTATCTCCCCAGAAACACCATGACGCTCCTGGGCCGGATGGCGAAGCGGCTGCCCTCGTGGCGGCGCGGGCTGGGGGTCTCGTCCCAGGTGTCCGCGGCCAGGGTCCAGCACATGGAGGCCGGCAGCGCCGGCAGCGCCACCTCCAGGGGCTCCCAGTAGGCGTTGGAGGCCACGTAGATCACCTGGGGCCCCGCCCCCTGCTCGCCGCCGGCGAACATGACCCCCACGTAGTGCTCGTGGCCCTCAAAGCCCTCCCGCCAGGGGGTCACGCCGTGGAAGCTCACGTCCGGGAAGCCGCAGCAGCCGCCGCTGACGTTGGCGCGCAGAATGCGGTGGTCCTTGCGGAAGCGGATCATGTACTGGAAGAAGCGGAAGAGGTCCCGGTTCTTCTCCAGCAGGGTCCAGTCCAGCCAGGAGGTGATGTTGTCCTGACAGTAGGCGTTATTGTTGCCGAACTGGGTGTTGCCGAACTCGTCCCCGGCCAGGAACATGGGGATCCCCCGGGAGCACATGAGCAGGGCAAAGGCGTTGCGCACCATCCGCCGGCGCAGGGCGTTGACGGAGGCGTCCGTGGTGGGCCCCTCCACGCCGCAGTTCCAGCTGTTGTTGTCGTTGGCCCCGTCGGTGTTGTTCCAGCCGTTTTTCAGGTTGTGCTTTTCGTTGTAGGAGAACAGGTCCCAGAGGGTGAAGCCGTCGTGGCAGGTGATGAAGTTGACGGAGGCGTTTTTCCGCTTGTCCGGCTCGTAGATGTCCCGGCTGCCCACGATCCGCAGGGCTGCCGCCTGGGCGCAGCCCTCGTCCCCCTTGAGGTAGCGGCGCAGATCGTCCCGGTACCGCCCGTTCCACTCCGCCCAGCGGTTCCAGGCCGGGAAGGAGCCCACCTGGTAGAGCCCGCCGGCGTCCCATGCCTCGGCGATCAGCTTCACGTCCCCCAGGATGGGGTCAAAGGCCATGGCCTGGAGCAGGGGCGGCTTGTTCATGGGGGAGCCGTCCTCGTTGCGGCCCAGGATGGAGGCCAGATCGAACCGGAACCCGTCCACCCGGTAGGTGGTCACCCAGTAGCGCAGGCAGTTCATAATCATCTGGTGGACCATGGGGTGGTTGCAGTTGAGGGTGTTGCCGCAGCCGCTGAAGTTGTAGTACTTCCCGTCCGGGGTGAGCATGTAGTAGATATTGTTGTCGAAGCCCTTGAAGGAGAAGAAGGGGCCCCGCTCGTTGCCCTCGGCGGTGTGGTTGAACACCACGTCCAGATACACCTCCAGCCCCTCCCGCTTGCAGGCCTGGATGAGCATTTTCAGCTCGTTGCCCTCCCGGTTGTACTCGGTGCTGGCGGCGTAGCTGGTGTTGGGGGCGAAGAAGCTGACCGTGTTGTAGCCCCAGTAGTTGCAGAGCTTCTCCCCGTCCACCTCCCGGTAGTCCTGCATCTCGTCGAACTCAAAGATGGGCATCAGCTCCAGGGCGTTGACCCCCAGGCTCTTGAGGTAGGGGAGCTTCTCCATGAGCCCGGCGAAGGTGCCCGGGTACTGGACGCCGGAGGAGGCGTGGCGGGTGAAGCCCCGGACATGGAGCTCGTAGATGATAAGGTCCTCCATGGGGATCAGGGGCTGGCGGAGATCCCCCCAGTCGAAGTCGTCCTTCACCACCCGGGCCTTGTAGTGCTGGCCCTGGGGGGAGGTGCAGCCCCACCGGCTCTGGCCCGTCACCGCTTTGGCGTAGGGGTCCAGCAGGTACTTGGTGCGGTCAAAGATGAGGCCCTTGTCCGGCGCATAGGGTCCGTCTACCCGGTAGGCGTACTCAAACTCCTCAATGTTCAGCTTGAAGACGATCATGGAGTAGACGTTGCCGATGCGGTAGTGCTGGGGGAAGGGCAGCACGGCGAAGGGCTCCTCGGCCTCCCGGTGGAACAGCAGCAGTTCCACGGAGGAGGCCCCGTGGGAATATACGGTAAAGTTGACCCCGCCGGGGATGGCGGTGGCCCCGTTGATCTCATAGTACCCGGGACGGACGGAGAACCCGTTGATCTCGTCCATGGGCACCATGTGTATGGTTCTTGGCAGGATGGACTTCTCTCTTTCCATAGACGCTCCTCCGGCTTTTTTCGTCATAGGCGGTACGCCAAACGGAGTTTGGCGAAAAAATTTTTTCTTTTTGCTTCTTTTTCTTTTTTCAAAAAGAAAAAGAAGAGAAAAAGAGGGAAAAGAAGAAAAAAGCTTTAATACGCCACGCCCCAGATGATATCCGTGGCGCACTCCTTGCCGCACACAGGGCATCTGCCGGTCTCGCCGGACTGCCGGAGGGGCATGCACCGGCTGGTAACGCCGGCCTTCTCCTTCATGGCAATCTCGCACTCCAGGGCGCCGCACCACTTGGTGTGGACGAAGCCGCCGCCGTTCTTCTCCACCAGCTCCTTCACCTGCTCCCAGGTTTCGGCGGTGAAGGTGTTGTCCTCCAGGTTCTTTTTCGCCATGGCGAACATGTTGTCGTGGATCCTGTCCAGCAGCGCCGCCACGGTATTCTCCAGTTCCGCCAGGGGCACGAAGGTCTTCTCCCCGGTGTCACGGCGGGCGATGCAGCACTGGTCCTTCTCGATATCCTTGGGGCCGATCTCCACCCGCAGGGGCACGCCCCGCATCTCGTACTCGGCAAACTTCCAGCCCGGGGCCTTGTCGCTGTCGTCCAGCTTCACCCGGACGCCGGCGGCCTCCAGGCGGTCCCTGAGCTCCCGGGCCCTCTCCAGCACGCCGCCCTTGTGCATGGCGATGGGCAGCACCACCGTCTGGATGGGGGCCACCCGGGGGGGCAGCACCAGGCCGTTGTCGTCGCCGTGGGTCATGATGATGCCGCCGATAAGGCGGGTGGACACGCCCCAGCTGGTCTGGAAGGGGTGGTGGAGCTGGTTGTCCGCGCCGGTGAAGGTGATGTCGAAGGCCCTGGAGAAGCCGTCGCCAAAGAAGTGGCTGGTGCCGGCCTGGAGGGCCTTGCGGTCGTGCATCATGCACTCCACGCAGTAGGTCTCCTCCGCGCCGTTGAACTTCTCCTTGTCCGTCTTCCGGCCCCGGGTGACGGGCATAGCAAGATAGTTCTCGCAGAAGTCGGCGTAGATGTTCAGCATCCGGGTGGTCTCCTCCCGGGCCTCCTCCTCCGTGGCGTGCATGGTGTGGCCCTCCTGCCACAGAAACTCACGGTGGCGCAGGAAGGGGCGGCTGGTCTTCTCCCAGCGCAGGACACTGCACCACTGGTTGTACAGCTTGGGCAGGTCCCGGTGGGAGTGGATGATATTCTTGTAGTGCTCGCAGAAGAGGGTCTCGCTGGTGGGACGGATGCAGTAGCGCTCCTCCAGTTTCTCGCTGCCGCCGCAGGTGACCCAGGCGCACTCGGGGGCAAAGCCCTCCACGTGGTCCTTCTCCTTCTGGAGCAGGCTCTCGGGGATGAGCATGGGCATGGCCACGTTCTCGTGGCCCGTGGCCTTGAACTGGCGGTCCAGCTCCTTCTGCATGTTCTCCCAGATGGCGTAGCCGTAGGGCCGGTAGATGAACATGCCCTTGACGCTGGAGTAGTCGATGAGCTCCGCCTTCCTGCACACGTCGGTGAACCACTGGGCAAAATCAACGTCCCTGGCGGTGATCGCGTCCACCTGTCTCTGATCCTTTGCCATAACGATTCAACTCCTAAATTATATTTGACTTTTTTCTCTTCTTTTCTTTGTGAGCAAAGAAAAGAAGCAAAAGAAAAACTCTAACCGTGGGTATCGAGACTGCCGGAGCCTCTATCCCGCTAGCACAGCTTCGCCCCGGCGGGGATCCTGTCGTCCACCATCAGCAGATTGAGCCGCTCCTCGCCGTGCTCCGTGTGGACGGCGGAGATGAGCATACCGCAGCTCTCCAGGCCCATCATCTTCCGGGGCGGCAGGTTCACGATGGCCACCAGGGTCTTGCCCATCAGGTCCTCGGGGGCGTACCACTTGGCAATGCCGGAGAGGATCTGCCGGTCCGTGCCCGTGCCGTCGTCCAGGGTGAAGCGCAGAAGCTTGTCGGACTTCTTCACCTTCTGGCAGTCCTTCACCTTCACCGCCCGGAAGTCCGACTTGCAGAAGGTGTCAAAGTCCACCGTCTCCTCCGCCTGGGGCTCGATCTCCACCGCCGGCAGGGCGGCCCTTTTGGCCTCCTCCATGATCCGGTCCAGCTCCTCCAGCTCCTTGGCCATGTCGATGCGGGGGAACAGATTCTCCCCCTTGCGGACCGTCACGCCGGCCGGCAGCGCGCCCCACCTGGCGGCGCTCTCCCAGCTCTGGCAGACGCTGTCCGCGCCGGTCTGGCCGAAGATCTTCCCGCAGCTCTCGGGCATGAAGGGGGTCAGCAGGATGGTGCAGACCCGCACCGTCTCCAGCAGGTTGTAGAGAACCCGGGCCAGCCGGGCCCCATTGGCCTCCATGTCCTTGGCAAGCGCCCACGGGGCGTTCTCGTCAATATACTTGTTGGCCCGCTGGATGACCTTGAAGATCTCCTCCAGGGCGTTCTGGAACTGGAACTTCTCCATCTGGGCCTCGTAGCGGTCCCGGAGGCCGGAGACCAGGGAGATGAGGCTCTCGTCCAGCCCGGCGTCCTCCCGCTGGTCCGCAGGCAGAGCGCCGCCAAAATACTTCTCCGCCATGGCGGTGGTGCGGGAGACCAGGTTGCCCAGGTCGTTGGCAAGGTCCACGTTGATGGTCTGGATGAGCAGCTCGTTGGTGAAGTTGCCGTCGGAGCCGAAGGGGAAGGTGCGCAGCAGGAAGAACCGCAGCGCGTCCACGCCGTACCGCTCCGAGAGCAGGTAGGGGTCCACCACGTTGCCCTTGGACTTGCTCATCTTGTCGCCGTTGAAGTTGAGCCAGCCGTGGCCGTAGACCTTCTTGGGCAGGGGCAGGTTAAGGCTCATGAGGAACGCGGGCCAGTAGATGGCGTGGAACCGGACGATCTCCTTGCCCAGGAAGTGGACGTCCGCGGGCCAGAACTTCTCCAGATCGTCATACTGGCCGTTCTGATACCCCAGGGCGGTCATGTAGTTGAACAGCGCGTCCAGCCACACATAGACCACATGGCCCGGGTCGAAGTCCACAGGAACGCCCCAGGTGAAGCTGGTGCGGGATACGCACAGATCCTGCAATCCGCCCTCGCAGTCGATGAAGTTGTTGACCATCTCATTGACCCGGCTTCTGGGCTCCAGGAAGTCGGTGTTCAAGAGCAGGTCCCGGACCCGGTCCGCGTACTTGGAGGCCCGGAAGAAGTAGGCCTCCTCCTCCGCGTCCACCACCTCCCGGCCGCAGTCGGGGCACCTGCCGTCCTTGAGCTGGCTCTCGGTCCAGAAGCTCTCGCAGGGCGTGCAGTACTTGCCCTTGTAGGAGCCCTTGTAGATGTCGCCGTTGTCGTATATCTTCTTGAAGATCTTCTGGATGGCGGAGACGTGATAGCCGTCGGTGGTGCGGATGAAGCGGTCATAGCTGATGTTCATCAGCTTCCACAGATCCAGCACGCCGCCCGGGGCGGTGACGATGTTGTCCACGAACTGCTGGGGCGTGATTCCGGCCTCCCTGGCCTTGTTCTCGATCTTCTGGCCGTGCTCGTCCGTGCCGGTGAGGAACATGACCTCGCAGCCGGTCAGACGCTTGTAGCGGGCCATGGCGTCGGTGGCCACGGTGCAGTAGGCCTGACCGATGTGGAAGCGGCTGGAGGGGTAGTAGATGGGGGTGGTAATGTAAAAGCGCTTGTTCTCCATGGGGAAAACCTCCTTACTGGGATTCTTTCTCATAAAAGGACACATTGTGCATAGTATACCAAAAACATCTCCGGTTTACAAGAGCGGGTCCGGCAATTTTTGCTCCGGGGGTTGACACGGCTGGACCCCAGCGTTGTCATTTGCGTTAGAGCCTGTTTAGTATCTCAACGTGTTTGGATTGGCGAGAGGATTTTTTGCCCTGCAAGGCAAAAATCCGCAGGCATCCATATCGTGCAATGACCCCATCGAGGGGTCATGCACGATTATTCTGCACGGGCGCTCGATGCGCCCGTTGCAGAATCTGACGGATGGTAAGGAACGATTGTGCAATGACCGCATCGAGCGGTCATGCACAATTCAATTCTGCACGGCCCCTCGATGGGGCCGTTGCAGAATCTATAACGCAGTCAGGGCGGAAAATACGCCGCCAAGACAGGCGCGGGGAGATGCTAAACAGGCTCTTATACAGCTTATGTTATCGTGCAAAGAGGGCGCTCTGTCATGCCGAAAGCGCACATCACCCGGGAGATGATTGTGGACGCCGTCTTTGCCGCCGTCCGGACGGCGGGGGCCCGGATTCTGTGGAGCGCCTCCCCGCTGGCGGTTGCGGCGGCCTGCGCCCTGAGCCTCCTGAAAACCCTGCCCCCCAGACGGTTCTCCCCCGTCCCAGGGCCGGACGAATAAAAATTCTCTTCTCTTTCAGCCGGTTTTTCAAATGTTTTCCCTATTTCCCAACTTTTTCAGCCAGGAGATGTTGACATAACGATGTGGAAAACGATGTGGATAATGTGTAAAACCCTGCGCCTGCGGTGCTCCCACGGGTTTCCTGTCTGTTATGGCCCTGCGGAGGGCGGTCACTTTTTTCGGAGTTTCACGGTTTTTTGTCAAACCCGCCCCCATGCACTGTGCCAAAATTCCCGGGGCCGGGGGAGAAAAAAGCGGTGCGGCCGCCCTTTTGTCCCTTTACAGCGGCGGCCGCAGATGGTAAGATGGAGCGGAACCCCGCCAAAAACCGAAAAGAAAGAGTGATGGACTATGGACCGCCACAGCGGTATCCTCATGCATATCTCCTCCCTCCCCTCCCCCTACGGCATCGGCACCCTGGGACGGGAGGCCTACGCCTTTGCCGATTTCCTCCGGGCCGCCGGCCAGAAGTACTGGCAGCTGCTGCCCCTGGGCCCCACCAGCTATGGCGACAGCCCCTACCAGAGCTTCTCCACCTTTGCCGGCAACCCCTACTTCATTGACCTGGATCTCCTGGCGGAGGACGGCCTCCTCTCCCCCTCGGAGCTGGAGGCGGAGGACTGGGGCGGCCAGCGCCGCTATGTGGACTACGGCAGGATCTACGCCGCCCGCTTCGGACTGCTGCGCAAGGCCTTCCAGGCCGGCTATCCCCGGGACCGGGCGGCGGTGGAGGCCTTTTGCCGCGAGAACAAGTGGCTGGACAACTACGCCCTCTACATGGCCCTCAAGGCCCGCTTCGGCATGAAGAGCTGGCTGGACTGGCCGGACGAGGACCTGCGGCTGCGCCGGGCGGAGGCCCTGGAGCGGGCCAGAGAGGAGCTGGCGGAGGATATCGCCTTTTACGCCTACCTCCAGTACCTCTTTTTCCGGCAGTGGGACGCGCTGCGGGAGTACATCCACTCCCTGGGCATCCGGATCATCGGGGACCTGCCCATCTACGTGGCCATGGACTCCGCCGACGTGTGGGCAGAGCCGGAGTTCTTCCAGCTGGGGGAGGGCAACGTGCCCACGGAGGTCTCCGGGGTGCCGCCGGACTACTTCAGCGCCGACGGCCAGCTGTGGGGCAATCCCCTCTACGACTATGACCGGATGAAGGCCGACGGGTACGGCTGGTGGATCCGCCGGGTGGAGGGCGCAGGCCGGCTCTTTGACATCATCCGCATTGACCACTTCCGGGGCCTGGAGAGCTACTGGGCCGTGCCCTACGGGGCGGACACCGCCAAAAACGGTCGCTGGCGGAAGGGTCCGGGCATGGATCTGGTGGGGACCCTGACCAGCTGGTTCCCCGGCCTGTCCTTCATCGCGGAGGACCTGGGCTTTCTCACGCCGGAGGTCCGCCGGCTGCTGGAGGACTCGGGCCTGCCCGGGATGAAGGTGCTGGAGTTCGCCTTTGACGCCCGGGAGCCCAGCAACTACCTGCCCCACACCTATAACCGCCACTGCGTCTGCTACGTGGGCACCCACGACAACGAGACCGTGGAGCAGTGGCGCTGGCAGGCGGACCGGGCGGACGTGACCTTTGCCAGGAAGTACCTGGGCCTCAACGACGCGGAGGGCTTCCACTGGGGCATGATCCGCGGGGGCATGTCCTCGGTGGCGGACACCTTCCTGGTGCAGATGCAGGACTGCCTGGGCCTGGGCGCGGAGGGGCGGATGAACACCCCCGGCACGGGCTGTGGCAACTGGCGCTGGCGTCTGCTCCCCGGAGAGGCCAGTCCGGCCCTGGCCAAGAAGCTGCGCTGCTATACCAAAATGTACGGCCGGTAGACTGCCGGACTGAAGAGAGCCGCACCGTGTCCTGCGGTGCGGCTCAGTCTATGCGAAATGTTCCCTGCCTAACAAGCTGCCATTTTACAGGAGAAACAGCAAATATTACGGATAGTTCTTCTATATTGTTATGTATTCATTGCACAAATGCAGGGCTGTCTGTCAATAGAAAATCGTAATTATCACGAACTCCACCCATTCAGCGCCTATAGCTTGCAGCAACCGCCGAAGGGGACTGCATCTGCCTGCAGCGATGCTGCGCCCCCACCTCTCCGAATGCCAAAGGCTTCCATAGTCTTGACAAACATCCCTTGCTATGCTATTTTTTCTTTGCCAACGCATTGTTAAAAACGGACGCCGTTTTCACACTGCCAGCGATGTATCCCGCGAAGGCGCCGCTGGTCAAACCGGATAAAACAGCCGGCTGACAGGAAGAGGGACAACGAATGAAAACAAAGAAGGCCCTGGCAGAGTCGCTGAAAAACCTGCTTCTTCAGAAACCGATGAATAAAATTACCATCAGCGATATTGCAGATGACTGCGGTATCAACCGCATGACCTTCTACTACCATTTTAAGGACATCTATGATCTGGTGGAGTGGACCTGCGCAGAGGAGGCCGCCCAGGCCATGGAGGGGAAGAAGACCTATGACACCTGGCAGGAGGGCTTTCTCAACATCTTCTCTGCGGTACAGGCCAACAAGCCCCTCATCATGAACGTCTACCGCTGCGTCAGCCGGGAACGAATCGAGCAGTACCTGAATCCGCTGATTTGCAGCCTGATCCTGGGCGTGGTAGAGGAAAAATCGGCGGAAATGCCGGTCAGCGAGGCGGACAAGCGCTTCATTGCGAACTTCTACGAGTATGCCTTCATTGGCGTTATGCTGGAGTGGATCGACAACAATATGCGGGAGGAGCCATCCGTGCTTGTCGAACGCACCAGCCGTGTGGTACATGGCAGCATTCTCCGGGCGCTGGACGCCTTTCGTGCCGGCGGGCCTCTCCATTCAGCGGAAAGCCCTTAGATCCTATCAATCATGCCCCGATGATAAGAAACTTATCATCGGGGCATGATTGTTTATTGTGAAAGGAAAAAAATTGTCCTATGATAGCCCTATCAGGTGAACAACCCAGCCAAAACAGAATGAAAGGATGTTTTTTATGTATTATTCCAGCGGAAACTACGAGGCATTCGCCCGTCCCCAGAAGCCCGAGGGCGTGGATCACAAATCCGCCTATATCATCGGCACCGGCCTGGCGGCCCTCACCGCCGCCTGCTATCTGGTCCGGGACGGTCAGATGAGGGGCGAGCATATCCATATCTTCGAGAAGGACCCCATTCCCGGCGGGGCCTGCGATGGGTGGAAGTTCGAGAACGTGGGCTACGTTATGCGGGGCGGCCGGGAGATGGACAACCATTTCGAGGTCATGTGGGACCTGTTCCACTCCATCCCCTCCATTGAGACCGAGGGGGTCAGCGTCCTGGACGAGTACTACTGGCTCAACAAGAGGGACCCCAACTACTCCCTCTGCCGGGCCACCGTCAACCGGGGCCAGGACGCCCACACGGACGGCAAATTCGACGTCTCCGACAGGGCGGCTATGGAGATCATGCGCCTGTTCTTCACCCCGGACGAGGACCTGTACGACAAGCGCATCACCGACTACTTCGACGGCGAGGTGCTCAACTCCAACTTCTGGCTCTACTGGCGCACCATGTTTGCCTTTGAGAACTGGCACAGCGCCCTGGAGATGAAGCGGTATATCAAGCGCTTCATCCACCACATCGGCGGCCTGCCGGACTTTAAGGCCCTGCGCTTCACCCGGTACAACCAGTATGAGTCCATGATCCTGCCCATGGTCAAGTATCTGGAGGGGCACAGCGTCCAGTTCCACTACAACACCAAGGTGGTCAACGTGGAATTTGACATTCAGCCCCAAAAGAAGCTGGCCAAGCGCGTCGAGCTTCTGCGGGAGGGGCATCAGGAGTTTGTGGACCTGACGGAGAACGACCTGGTCTTCATCACCAACGGCGGCTGTGTGGAGAACTCCTCCATGGGCTCCCAGAACGAGCCCGCCTCCTACAACACAGAGATCAGACCCGGCGGCGGCTGGGACATGTGGCGGAAGATCGCCGCCCAGGACCCCGCCTTCGGCAACCCGGACAAATTCTGCTATGACCCGGAGCAGACCAACTGGATGAGCGCCACCGTGGAAACCCTGGACCAGCGGATCATCCCCTATATCAAGAACATCTGCCAGCGGGACCCCTTCACCGGCGGCGTGGTCACCGGCGGCATCGTGACGGTGAAGGACTCCTCATGGCTCCTCAGCTGGACCATCAACCGCCAGCCCCAGTTCCGCGCCCAGCCCAAGGATCACTGTCTGGTGTGGGTGTACGCCCTGTTCAGCGATGTGCCCGGCGACTATGTGAAGAAGCCCATGCGGGACTGCACCGGCAAGGAGATCTGCATGGAGTGGCTCTACCATCTGGGGGTCCCCGAGGACCAGATTGAGGATCTGGCCTCTGTCAGCGCCAACACGGTGCCGGTGATGATGCCCTATATTGACGCCTTCTTCATGCCCCGCAACGACACCGACCGGCCCAAGGTGGTGCCTGACGGCGCGGTGAACTTCGCCTTCCTGGGCCAGTTTGCCGAGACCGCCCGCGACACCATCTTCACCACCGAATACTCCATGCGCACCGGCATGGAGGCGGTCTACACCCTGCTGGACGTGGACCGCGGCGTCCCCGAGGTCTGGGGCAGCACCTACGACGTCCGGGACCTGCTGGACGCCACCGTGAAGCTCCGGGACGGGAAGAAGATCACAGAGATGGACCTGGGACTGAAGGAGAAGCTGGTCCTCCACGAGGCCCTGAAAAAAATCGCCGGCACGGACGTCGAGAAGCTGCTGAGAGAACACCTTGTCATCTGACCCCCAAAAACACCAGCGCCCTACCCCGTCAAAGGGGGTAGGGCGCTAAATCGCCGCGGAATCGGCGCTTCCTTATCCCATCAGCACGCCGATCAGCGCCGGGATCAGGAAGATCAGGCCGCTGGACAGATTGGCGGCCATGGAGCAGGCCAGCTGCTCCTCCTCGGACAGCTCGTCAAAGGGCACGATATGCTCGTCCGCGAAGTCCGCAATATCCCCGGTCAGCCGTCGGCGCTTCTTCTCCTTCTTCTTTCCCCTGGAGAGCAGGTGGGGGACCTCCAGCCCGTCCAGGCGCAGATAGTTCAGCCACGCCAGACCAAACAGGAACAGCGCCGCCACAAAGCAGCCGTCCCGTCCCACGGGCAGCAGCCCCTTGTTGACATACCGGTCCCACAGCAGCACCACCGTCAGCATAACCGCGCACTTGGTCACGGCCCGGTAGATCGTGGGCCGGATCATTACTACTGAAAACAGCGACAGCATCTTCTTCATCCCGTCTGGCTCCTTTTTACGTGAAGGAGGCCGGCCCTTGGGCCGGCCTCCTCGAAATATTTTGCTTAGGCCTGGATCTCTCTGCGGTACTGCTCCAGCTCCTTCTTGTTGCCATAGATGAAGTGGCCGGGCAGAATCTCCTCCCAGATGGGCTTGTCAGTGCTGTAGTCGTGGACAGAGGGATCATACACCACCAGCTGCTTCTTCTTCTCCATCTCCGGATCCGGGATGGGGACCGCGCTCAGCAGCGCCTTGGTGTAGGGGTGCAGCGGGTGGAGGAACAGCTCCTCCGCCTCCGCCAGCTCCACAATGCGCCCCTTGTGAATAACAGCAATCCGGTCCGAGATGAACCGCACCACCGACAGATCGTGGGCGATGAACAGGTACGTCAGCCCGCGGCTGACCTTCAGCCGGTTGAGCAGGTTGAGCACCTGGGCCCGGATGGACACGTCCAGCGCGGAGATGGGCTCGTCAGCCACCACAAACTCAGGCTCCATAATCAGCGCCCGGGCAATGCCGATACGCTGACGCTGGCCGCCGGAGAACTCGTGGGGGAACCGGGAGGCAAACTCCGGCAGCAGGCCCACTTCCCGCAGCGCGTACTCCACCTTCCTCTTCCGGTCATCCTCGTCCTTGTAGAGGTGGTGGTTGATGAGGCCCTCGGAGATGATGTAGTCCACCTTGGCCCGCTCGTTCAGAGAGGCCATGGGGTCCTGGAAGATCATCTGGCACTTCTTGATGACCTCCAGATCCAGCTCCTTGGAGATCTTCCCGCTGATCCGGCGGCCCTTGAAGAGGATCTCGCCGGCAGATACCGGGTTGATGCGGGTGATTGCGCGGCCAATGGTGGTCTTGCCCGAGCCGGACTCGCCCACCAGGGAGAAGGTCTCCCCCTTGTAGATGTCGATGTTGACGTGGTCAACGGCGACAAACTTTTTCCTGCCACTTCCGAAGGTAATTTGCAGGTCCTTGATCTCTATCAGCTTTTCACGCTCTGGCACAGCAAATTCCCTCCCTTACTTCCGCATCTGTTCACGCAGCTTTTTGATGGACGCAGGCTGCTCGATCTTGGGCGCTCTGGGGTCTAAGTACCAGGTCTTGGCCTTGTGGGTCTCCGACACATCAAAGAAGGGCGGCTCCTCCTCAAAGTCAATGGCCAGGGCCTGCTGGTTCCGGGGCGCGAAGGCGTCGCCCTTCACCTCGTAGAAGAGGTTCGGCGGCGTGCCGTCGATGGTGGGCAGATCCTCGCCCTTCACCCCCAGCTGGGGCAGGCTGGACAGCAGCGCCCACGTATAGGGGTGCCACGCGTCGTAGAAGATCTCGTTCACCATGCCGTACTCCACGATCTGTCCCGCGTACATGACCGCCACGCGGTCCGCCACGTTGGCCACCACGCCCAGGTCATGGGTGATGTAGATGACGGTCATGTTCAGCTCCCGCTGGAGCGCCCGGATCAGGTCCAGAATCTGGGCCTGGATGGTCACGTCCAGGGCCGTGGTGGGCTCGTCGCAGATGAGAATCTGGGGACGGCAGGCCACGGCGATGGCGATCACCACTCTCTGACGCATTCCGCCGGAGAACTCGTGGGGGTACTGGTTGGCCCGGCGCTCCGCGTCGGGAATGCCCACCTTCTTGAGCATCTCAATGGCCAGCTTCCTGGCCGCCTCGCCCTTGATCCCCTGGTTGAGCTCAATGCTCTCCTGGATCTGCTTGCCGATCTTCTTGAGGGGATTGAGGCTGGTCATGGGGTCCTGCATCACCATGGAGATCTTCTTGCCCCGGATGGTGAGCCAGTCCTTCTCCGCGGTATACTTGGAGATATCCGTGCCCTCATACATGATGGTGCCGCCGGTAATGGAGCCGTTGGCGTCCAGCATGCCCAGGAAGGACTTGGTAAACACGCTCTTGCCGGAGCCGGACTCGCCCACGATAGCCAGGGTCTCCCCCTCGTACAGGTCCAGGGAGCACCGGCGGATCGCCTTGAGGATCTTGCCCCGCAGACTGAATTGAATCTCTACGTCCTTTGCGGACAGAATCGGTTCTTTCGCCATTCCTTCTCCCCCCTCCCTTACACGTGGTTCCTGGGGTCAGCGGCGTCGGACACCGCGTTGCCCACCAGGTAGAAGGTAACCGTAATCAGAGATACGATCACCGCCGGCTCAATCAGCAGATAGGGGTAGTCAAGGAAGAAGTTGCGGGCGTTGCGCAGCAGCAGCCCCAGGGACGGGGTGGCCGCGCCCAGGCCCAGGCCCAGGTAGCTCAGGGTGGACTCCAGGGCGATGGTGCCGGGGATGGACAGGGCCAGGCGCAGAATAATCACGCTGATGAGGTAGGGGAAGATGTTCTTCACCAGCACCCGCCACACCGGGGTACCCAGGCACCGGGAGGCCAGGTTGTACTCCCGGTCCCGGTACATGAGCACCAGATTGCGCACGTTCCGCGCCATGACCAGCCAGCCGATGGCGATCATCGCCGTGGCCATGATGCCGAAGCCCTGGCCCACGATCAGGGCCACCAGGGTCATGTAGATGACAGTAGGTATATTGTTGATGACATTGTACAACTCGGTCAGCGGCCGGTCCAGCCAGCGCACGTAGCCCCACAGGCACCCGATGGCTACGCCCACAATGGCCTCTCCGACAGCCACCACGAGGGCCAGCTTGATGGAGACCTGGGCGGCGTACCACACCTGGCACCAGTAGTCCCGTCCCAGGTTGTCCGTGCCGAACCAGTACTCGGCGCAGGGGCCCAGGAAGGTCTTCTCCCGATCGCTCATCAGCTCCGTATACTGATACTTGCCGATGGCCAGGGCGATGAAGGTGAAGACCACCAGCACGATGAACACGATGGCCATGAACACGGCGGACTTCTTCTTCAGGAAGTTGTGCCACACAGAGCGCCAGTAGGAGTAGTTGGAGTAGCCGATCCGCTCGGCGGCGTCGGCGGAATATTCCACTACGCGGAACAGTTCGTCTTGGTTCACCTTGCTCATTATCGGGTCTCGCCTCCTCCCGCCAGCTTGATGCGCGGATCAAGAATCATCATCAGGATATCGCCAAGGAACACGCCGATGATGCCCAGGCTGGCGTACAGGAATACGCAGCCCTGGACCACGTTGGTGTCGTAACGGTTGATGGCGTCGGTCATCAGCGTGCCCATGCCGGGCACGGAGAAGAACCGCTCCACCAGCAGGGAGCCGCCCAGGGTGAGCAGCAGAGACGCGGGGATGTACTGGGCCAGGGGCACGAAGGCGTTTTTCAGCACGTGCTTGACCATGATGCTCTGACTGGACATACCCTTGATCCGGGCCAGCTTGATGTAATCCTTTGTGGACTCATCCACCATGTACCGCCGGGTCCACAGCGCGTAGTGGGCGATGGACGTGAGGGCGAGACAGGCGATGGGCAGGATACTGGAGGGCCCGGGGTTGCGGTTGGAGTAGAGGCTGGGCAGCTTGAGGATTCTGGCGCCGAAGGCCAGAACCAGGGAGTAGGACACCAGCGGAGGCACGGAGTTGACGAATACTGTGTAGACGGTGCCCACATGATCCATCAGACGGTCCTTCTGCCGGGCCTGCAGCACTCCCAGGATCACGCCCACGGCCAGAGAGATGGCCATGGCGATCAGTCCCAGCCGCATGGAGATGGTGAACTTGCCGGCCACGATGCTCCACACAGAAACACCAGTCTGAATCCTCCGCGACTCACCGAAGTCCAGACGAAGGAGACCCCTATAGAACCGGAACAACTGTGTGGGTATCGGGTCCAGCAGGCCCGCGGCCTGCAGCATGTCGTGCTTTGTCTCCTCGTCGTACTTCATCTGCTGCTCCTCAGTGAAGTAGTAATCCGTGGGGAGCATGCGCATGAGCACAAAGACGATGGAGACAATGATGAAAACCGTCAGAAGGGATTGCAGCAGCCGCTTGACCGTGTACTTAGCCATCAGTTGGCGTTATAATTCTCGACGAACTGAGCGTAGGCCTCGGCGGTATAGGGCTCCGTGGAGGTTTCCCAGTTCTTGTAGGTGTAGTTCTGGCAGCCGTACAGAGCGTTCATCTTGGAGTAGTCGTTGATCTTGGTCATCTGCCAGGCGTTCTCGTAGTTGCAGGGGATGGACAGGGCGTGGTTGAGCAGGAAGGCCTCGGCCTCGGCGAACTTCTCATAGCGGGCGTCCAGATCGTCGAAGATGTTCTTGGCCTCGCGCTCCAGGCGGGTGAACTCCTCAAAGAGGGCGATGGTGTCGGGATCGGTCAGATCGTTGATGTTGGTGTAGTTGTTGGCGTAGTAGGCGTTGTCGTCGCCGTAGACGATCTGATCCAGGAAGTTCTCCACGTCGCCGTAGTCAGCGCCCCAGCCGTTGCCGGTGAAGCTCTGGAGCCTGGGATTGACAACCTCCTGCTGGAGGGAGGAGACGTACTCGCAGATGTTCAGGTTGATGAAGTCCTTGCCCAGGGTGCGCTCGAAGTTCTCCTTCAGAACGGTAGCGGCGTCCAGAGCGGAGCCGCCGCCGGCCTTGATGTAGTAGTCCATCTGCACGGGGAAGGTGACGCCCTTGGCGGTCAGCTCCTCCATGGCCTGCTCCTTGTACTGGAGGGCCAGCTGCTCATTGAAGCGGCGGGGGCTGCCGGTGCCGGCGGGGCCGATGTTCTCCAGCTTCTCAATGACCCGCTCGGTGTAGTCGGTGCCGTCCTCAAAGTACAGCAGACCCTGCATGGTGAAGCACAGGTTCTCCAGGTTCAGGGGGTTGACCTGATTGAGCCGGGCCCAGGTGGTCTCCAGGTTCACGCCGTAATACAGGGCCTTGCGGAAGGCCTCGCTGGTAACGGCGGTGTTCCAGTTGGTGTCGGGGGTGCCGTCGGGATTGTTCTTGGCAAAGTTGAGCTGATACTGGTAGGAGTACTTGCGGAAGCGGGTCTCCACCAGGTAGTCGTTATCGGGATCGTCGGGGTTGCTGAGGATGGTCTTCAGGGTGGACTCGCTCAGCTCGGTGTTGTCCACCTCGCCGGTGTCGAAGAGCTCGTCGTCCTTGGTGGCCTCGTCGATCATGACGATGGTCACGGTGTCGAACAGATAGGCGTCCTTATCCCAGTAGCTGGGGTTGCGGGTAAGGATCTTCTCGTTGTTCATGATGTACTCGGTGATGGTGTAGGGGCCGTTGTACCACATCTGGGTGTTGTTCATGCCCACCATGCCGTCCACGCCCTTCTCATCGATCTCCGCCTGGGAGACAGGGTACAGGGCGGCGGAGGTGCAGAGGGTGTCGAAGTAGGGGGTGTTGTTGATGCAGGTGTAGTTGAGGGTGTAGTCGTCGGGGGCCTTGACGCCCACCTTGTCAAACTCGGGGTTGTTCTCGGTGGTCAGGGCCTTGGCGGCGCCGGGGGTGGTCTCCGCCAGCTCCTTGGTGTAGTTGTAGTAGTCCATGGCGCCCTCCACCATGGTGACCAGCATGGAGGTGTTGCTGGCGTCGTTCTTCTCAAAGTTGAGGATCCACTCCATGGCGGTGACCCAGTCCTGGGCGGTGCACTTGGCCTTCTCATTGCCCTCCATGTCCACCCAGGTCACGTCGTCGCGGAGCTCGAAGTGCCAGGTCTTGCCGCCGTCCTCGAAGCCCCAGCTCTTGGCCACGGCGGGCTGCAGCTTGCCGTAGTTGTCGATCTCCAGCAGGGGGGAGTAGGCGTTGCAGAGGACGTTCAGGTCCGCGGCCTTCTCGGTGTGGAGGATAAAGAACTCCTCCAGCTCACGGGAGCCGCTGCTCTCCCAGGTCACCAGGTCCTTGATGGGCTCGCCGCCGTTGCTGGGGGCGGGGGGCTCGGTGGGGGTGGTGTTGGTGTTGTCGGTGTTGCCGGGGGTGTTGGCGTTGTTGTTGTCCGCGGGCTGGTTGTTGTTGCCGCCGCAGGCGGACAGGACCAGCAGAGCGGTCAGCAGCATCGCCAGAATACGAGTTGCCTTTCTCTTCATCTTGGTGTCACTCCTCACAAAATTGTCAAATAAAGCAAAGCCCCCCGCTGGAACTCCAGCCCTGCCGCAGGCGGACGCGGCAGAAGGACCTTTGTTTCCCCGCGCCGCGGGGAAACAAAAATGGCTCGGGAGCCATTTGGAATTTCCGGGAGCCTCTGCTCTATTTGCTACCAATAATTTATCATTTTTGTCACAGCCTGTCAAGCATTTTTCCGGCTTCTGCTGGCAATTTTGGACAATGTGCCAATACCTGTGAGCCTGTCCGGCGGGGGAAAACGTCCGCCCGGGGTGGCCGGACAGGGCCGGAAATATCCGCCGGCAGGGGAATATTCCCATTGCCGGCGGGCGGGGACCGGACCTGTCCCCCGGGCGGGCCGGTGAGCCGGGGGGAGGAATATTTTTGATAAGATTGCAATAAACTGATCTTTTAACCACTATTCTGCGAAATCCCCTCTGATAAGTTGAAAAAGATTGACAAAATCGGAGTCATCCTGTACAATCGGTACAATCCAGCCAGACCATCGGAAAGGGGACGGAGTCGCTATGACCTTGTCGGAGTATATGAACAGCCAGTTTTCCCTGTGGCAGAACGTGGATTTCTTTCTGCGCATCGCGGCGGCCTGCGTGTGCGGGGCCTGCATCGGCGCGGAGCGGAGCAAGCGGTACAAGGAGGCGGGCATACGGACCCACATCATCGTGTGCTGCGCCTCGGCCCTGCTGATGATCGTGTCCAAATACGGCTTTGCGGATCTGACGGACCCGGCGGGGGCCATGTACAGCGGCATCCGGGGCGCGGACCCGGCCCGGATCGCGGCCCAGGTGGTCAGCGGCATCAGCTTTCTGGGGGCCGGGGTGATCTTCAAGCACGGCAACGCGGTGCGGGGCCTGACCACGGCCGCCGGGCTGTGGGCCACGGCGGGCATCGGCCTGGCCATGGGGGCGGGGATGTACCCGGTGGGCGTGTTCGGCACGCTGATGATCGCCCTGCTCCAGATTCTCATGCACAAGTTTGTCATGCAGGCGGACGCCCTGGCCAGCAACCACCTCCACTTCACGGTTCAGGACAGCGCCCAGTTCCACGAGCGGCTGGGGGACTACCTCCAGGAGCGCAATGTCCAGATCATGGACAGCCGCATTACATACCACGACGACGGCTTTGTCAGCTACGATATCACCGTCCGGGCCCCCCGGGAGATGACCATCAGCGATCTCAACCAGTTCCTCCGCTCCTGCGGGGACGTGCGGGGCATCAGCTATACGCCGATCTATTAGGGGGCGGGGGCAGTCGTTCAAAAGGCGGACACACTTTATCTTCCCGGCGTGCCGCGCGTTCTTGGTCTTGGGATTTGCTGCGGGCATTTTGGCGCTGACGCACCACGCTCCCTTGACATTCCCCGCAAACTATGATAAGCTGATAAAGAAAAGAGCGCAAGCGTATCATCAAATACGCCTGCGCTCTTTTTGTTATGCACGCAATCATTTGGAAACGGAGGACAAAAGAATGAAAAAACCGGAGAGGGGTTCAGGACCGTGCAGATCGGAGACCCATCCTGACCCGGCCCGGCGGATATTGCCGCAAAAGAGGCGGTATGCCGGAAAAGCATACCGCCCGCTGTGAGCCGCGCAAAACCTACAGAATATGTACCGACTCCGGATCGAAGGCCAGATGGCACCGCTCCCCCACCTGATAGATCCGCTTGTTCTTGGGGTTGTAGTCCGTCAGCTTCACCAGGGTATTGCCCACCATCACATGGTAGTTCTGATAGGAGCCCATGAAGCAGGACAGGATCACCTTGCAGGGCAGGCCGCCCTGGTCCGCCAGGACCGCGGACTCCGGACGGAGCACCACCGTGTACGTCTCGCCGGACCTCATGTCCGCCTTGGCGGGCACCCGGGTGGGATTTCCCTCGATGCGCAGCACCGCGTGGTCCCCCTCCAGGCCCTCCAGCGCGCCGGTGAGGAAGTTGGCCTCGCCGATGAAGTCCGCCACAAACTCGCTGTTGGGGTGGTAGTAGATCTCCTGGGGCGTGCCCATCTGGGCCACCACGCCCTTGTTCATGATGATGATATTGTCCGAGAGCGCCATGGCCTCGCTCTGGTCATGGGTGACGTAGATGGCGGTGATGCCCACCTCCTGCTGGATACGGCGGATCTCCGTGCGCATAGACACCCGCAGCTTGGCGTCCAGATTGCTCAGGGGCTCGTCAAAGAGGAGCACGCTGGGCTCGATCACCAGGGCCCGGGCCAGAGCCACCCGCTGCTGCTGGCCGCCGGAGAGCTGGTTGGTCATGCGCCCCTCCATGCCCGTCAGCTCCACCAGATCCAGAATGCGCATCACCCGTTCCTGAATCTCATTTTTCGCCACCTTGCGCAGCTTCAGGCCGTAGGCCACGTTGTCAAAGACGTTGTAGTGGGGCAGCAGGGCGTAGCTCTGGAAGACCATGGCCGTGTCCCGCTTGTTGGGGGTCAGGGCGTTGATGGCCTCGTCCCCTAAGTAGATCTCCCCCTCGTCGGGGCTCTCAAAGCCGGCGATCATCCGCAGGGTGGTGGTCTTGCCGCAGCCGGAGGGGCCCAGCAGGGTCACAAAGGAGCCGGGCTCGATGGTCAGGGAGGTGTCCTTCACCGCATAGAAATCCTTGCCGGTCTTGGGGTCCTGGTAGATTTTGGAGATATGCTCCAGCTTGACGCCCTTTTTCACTTTAGACATGGCTGTCCTCCTTGATTTTTCTGCTGGTGCCGAAGAACCGGATAAACAGGTTCATCAGCAGCACCGCGCCGTAGGTGATGATAATCAGGATGGTGGCAAACGCGCAGGCGATGGAGTAGGAGCCCTTCTCCGCAAACTCGTTGATCTGCACGGTGATGAGCAGGAACTGCGGCGTCACCAGCAGGATGATGGCGGAGATGGCGGTGATGGAGCGGACAAAGGCGGTGACAAGGCCGCTGAGGAAGGAGTCCTTGATGAGGGGCAGGGTCACGGTCATGAAGACCTTGAAGCTGTCCGCGCCCATGTCGTAGGCCGACTCCTCAATGGACTTGTCGATCTGCCGCAGGGCGGAGATGCCGCTGCGGGTGCCCGTGGGCAGGGAGCGGACCACAAAGACGATAATCAGGATGGCCGCGCTGCCGTAGATGCCCTGCAAAAACCCGGTGTGGAACACGCCGCCGGAGAAGCCCCGGATGTACCCCACGCCCAGCACCGTGCCGGGCACGGCCATGGCCAGCATGGACACGGCCTCAATGAAGCCCTTGGCCTTGAACCTGCGCTTGACCACCAGATAGGAGATAATCATGGAGAGCAGGGCCGTGATGGGGGCGGCGATGAGGCTGAGGACAAAGGAGTCCCGGAAGGCCCGCAGGCCCTTGTACTTGGTGAACACCTGACCAAACCACTTGAAGGTCAGGGGGGTGAACTTGTAGCCCCAGGTGGGGAACAGGGCCCCGATGGGCACGCAGGCGTACATCATGATGACGAAGAAGGCCGCCAGGGCGCACAGGATAGTCAGGGGGACGGAGACGCTCCGGTCCTCAATGAGCATCCTGCCCCGGGATGCCTTGCCCGTCAGGGTGGCGGCGGTCTTGGCCTCCAGGTAGTACTTCTGCACCGCGAACATGAGCAGGGTGATGCTCAAAAGCACAACGGCCATGGCCGCCGCGCCCTCCTTGTCGTAGGCGCCGGTGATTTGCAGGTAAATGGTGGTGGCCAGCGTGTCGTAGGACCCGCCGATAATCATGGGGTTGGCGAAGTCGGCAATGGACTCAATGAAGGTCACCAGGAAGGCGTTGCCCAGGCCCGGCAGCAGCAGAGGCATGGTGACGGTGAGAAACACCTTGCTCCGGGAGGCCCCCATGTCCCGGGCCGCCTCCTCCAGGGAGGGGTCTATGTTCTTCAGCAGGCCCTTGAGCATCATGTAGCACACAGGGAAGAAGGTGAGGGTCTGGACGATGACAATGCCCCAGAACCCGTACACGTTATTGTCGTAGATACCCAGCAGGAACCGGGTGATGAGCCCCGCCTTGCCGAAGAGCATAATCATGGAAAGGCTCAGCACAAAGGGCGGCGACACCACCGGCAGCATGGACACCACCTTGAAGAGGCCCCCCACCGCCTTTCCCACCCGGACGTAGACCTCCACATAGGCGAACAGCAGGCCCACAATGGTGGAGAGGATACCCACCAGGAAGCCCACCTTCAGGGTGTTGGTGATGGCGGTGATGAAGTTGGGCATGGCCATAATGCGCTGGAAGGTGGCCAGGGTGAAGCCGTTCCCGCCGTAGAAGCTGTCCACCAGCAGGATGGCCAGGGGGTAGAGGATGAACAGGGTGAGGAATGTGATGAGGACCACAATGGTCAGCACCATAATCGGGTCCGCCATCAGCTTTTTTCGGTCCAGCATCGCGCTCTGACTTTTCGCCAAGGGTAGCCCTCCTTTCTTGTCACAAAACACAGAACAGGTCTTCATTCTTTTCTTTGTGAACAAAGAAAAGAATCAAAAGAAAAACTTTACAGGCTGTGCGTATGGGTACAGGCAATCTCACAATCGCGCGTCAGGCCGCTGGCAGTTATCAAAACACCTCTAAAGTTCTTTTTGCCTACTTTTTCTTTCAAGAAAAAGCAGGGTTCTTTTTGATTCTTTTTCTTTTAAGAAAAAGAATGGATACAAAACGGGGGATGGCGGCGTGGGCCATCCCCCATCTGTGCTGGGTTCGATTTACTCGGTCTGGAAGCGGTCGTCGCCGCCGCCCAGGGCGTTCATGACCTCTTCAATATAGGTGGTGATATTGTTCTTGGCGTCCTCGAAGTCGTACTTCATGACGTTGTTGGGATCCAGGCCGAAGTCCGCAGCCTGGGAGGGCTGCTGGGCGTTGTCGATGACCAGGAACTGATAGGAGCCGTAGTCGTCGGCCAGCTCCACGCACTCGGGGGACAGAGCGTACTCAATCCACAGCTTGGCGGCGTTGGGATGGGCCGCGCCCTTGAAGATGGCGGTGGCGCCCACCTCGAAGGAGGTGCCGCTGGAGGGGATCACCAGCTCGATGTTCTCATAGCCGTTGTCCACGATCTGGGTGATGCCGTCGTGGAGGAAGCCGATGCCCACCACGCACTCGCCGGTGCCCACGTTCTTGGACGGGCCGGAGCCGGACTTGGTGTAAACCTCGATGTTTTTGTCCAGGTCCACCAGGTACTGAATGCCCTCGTCGTGGCCGTACTTCTGGATCATGGTGTTGATGACCAGCTTGGCGGTGCCGGCGGTGTTGTAGTTGGACAGCCAGATCAGGTCCTTGTACTCCTCCTTGAGCAGATCCTGCCAGTCCTGGGGGGCCTCCAGGTTCATGCGGGCCAGCTCGTCCTTGTTGACCATGAAGCCCAGAATGCCCTTGTAGATGCCGTACCAGTAGCCGTCAGCGTCCCGGTACTGGGCGTCCAGCAGGTGGGAGGCGTTGACCGCGTCATATGCCTCCAGCAGGCCCTCGGCCGCCACCACGTTGTAGGGATCGGTGGTGCCGCCGAACCACACGTCGGCGGAGGGGTTGCCGTTCTCCTCCTCAATCTTGGCCTGGACCTCGCCGGTGGACAGGCGCTGATAGGTGGTCTTGATGCCGTAGAGCTCCTGGAAGTGCTCGCAGGCGGCGGAGAGGTACTCCTCCTCGCAGGAGCCGTAGACCACCAGCTCGCCCTCGGCCTGGGCCGCGGCCACCAGCTCCGCCATGGGATCGGCGGGCTCAGCGGGGGCGGCGGGCTCATTGCTGTCCGCCGGCTTCTGGCTGTCGGTCTGGTTATCGGCGGGCGGCGGGGTCTGGTCCGCCGGCTTGTTGTCGTCCTTGCCGCCGCAGGCCGCCAGAGACAGGGCCATCAGCAGGACAAGCAGCAGAGATAAAAACTTCTTCATGCGTTTGTTCCTCCAATCGTATTTCCCACCGGAGAGGGCGCTCCCCCTCCGGTCAGTATTTTTATTGTAGTGCTTCCGGCGGAAAATGTCAATATGTCCAAAGACACTTCTCGATTTCCCGGGGATTTTATCAGTCTTCTCCCGTTTTCACCATCACGCCCGCCCGGCACAGGGCCTGACGGAGGCGGCCCACGTCGCCGTCAAAGATATATCCGTCCATGCCCGCGCAGAGGGCCCCCTCCACGTTGATGTTCAGATCATCCACGAAGAAGCACTCCGACGGCTCCAGGCCGTACTCCCGGAACAGGATCTCGTAGATCTCCCGCTCCGGCTTAAGGACCTTCCAGTGGGCGGAGATGACCGCGCCGTCAAAGAACTGGCTGCCGGGTATGCCGGGGAAGTACTCCGGCTGGCGCACCGTGGCGTTGGAGAGCAGGTAGAGGCCATAGCCCAGGCCCTTCAGCTCCTCCAGCAGCGCCGCCATACCCTCCACGGGCATGAGGGGGCCGTCCAGCCACCAGCCCAGCACCAGCCGGCGGGCGTACTCCCACAGACGCCGGGGCAGGCGGGCCTCCATGGCGGCCACGGCCTCCTCCTGGCCCAGGGTCCCCCGGTCCATGCGGATCCACTCCACAGAGCCGAACACCTCCCGGGCCAGCAGGGGCTGGTCCTCCGCCGGCACCCCCAGCCGGTCCATGAACACCTGGGGGATGTAGTGGATGAGCACGTTGCCCATGTCGAAGACAAGATTGCGAATCATGGCGAACTCCTATCTCTTGAATTTTGCCTGGATGCGTTCCAGCCGTTTGCGGCGGCGGTCCCGGATCTCCAGCCGCTCCCCCAGGTCCCGGGCCCCCACGCCGTAGACCAGATAGAGGATCACGCCGGAGACGATCATGATAAACACCGTGGACGCGCACCGGCGGCCCGAGGCGTTGACGTTGTAGCCGTAGAGCCCCTCCTCCGCGCACATGGACTGGATGACCATGGCGTAGGTGGTGCCGTAGGAGCTGGCGAAGGTGGCGGACATGTCGTACTCCGTGAACAGGGCGTTGAAGTTCAGGGCGAACACCGCCAGCACCGAGGGCAGGATAATGGGCAGCTTCACCTTCAGGAAGGTGACCAGGGCGCTGGCCCCCAGGTTCTTGGCCGCGTCCTCCAGCTCCTCGTCAATGGCGTAGAAGGCCGCTTTGATCATCCGCAGGGAGAAGGGCAGCTTCACCACCGTGTAGGCCAGGATAATCAGCAGCCGCACGTGCTCCCCGTAGTAGAGGTTGCTGCCCCCCACATACCACACGTCCTCGCTGTTGAAGTAGATGCGGTAGGAGTAGCAGATGAGGATGGTGGGCAGCAGCCAGGGGAAGAGGAGGGCGTACTCCAGCACTGTGCCCGACTTCTTATTGCGGTTTTTGAAGATGTAGCTGCATGCCGCCACCACGATCACGCAGGCCAGGGCGGCAGCAATGGCGGAAAGTACAAAGCTGAGCTTGATGCCCCCCAGGGTGGCCTCGTTGGCGAAGAGGCCGGAGATGGAGCCCTTGCGGGTCTTGTAGGTGCCCCGGTTGGTGAGGTACTGATAGTCCTCGGAGCCGAAGAAGTTCACCAGGGTCCAGTTGGTGAGATCCAGCTTCTTCATGCGGATGGCCCCGTAGGTCTGGAAGGAAAAGACGATAATCATCACCACCGGGATCATGTAGATGACAAAGAGCACATAGGCGTAGATATGGGCCAGGACGTTGGAGACCGGGTTGGCGATCTTCTGCTTTTGCAGCCTGGCCTTGGTCTTGGAAACCGACAGGTAGTGGCCCTTTCGCTCGTAGGAGGAGAGCACCGTCAGCAGCACGATGGTGAACATGGCCAGGATGATGCTCAGCAGGGCCGCCCGGGCCTGGGGGAAGGCCTCGTCGGCCGAGGAGGAGCCGGCCAGGCGGACGATCTCCGGGTTGATGGAGTCATAGCCCAGCAGGGTAGGGGCGGACATGGCGCACAGGCCCGTGATGAAGGTCATGACCGTCAGGGAGAACATGGTGGGGACCAGGGTGGGGAAGACCACCTTCCAGAGGACCTTGAAGGGCTTGGCCCCCATGTTCCGGGCCGCCTCCACGGTGTTGTAGTCGATGCCCCGGATGGCGTTTCGCAAAAAGAGCATGTGGTTGCTGGTGCAGGCGAAGGTCATGGTGAAGAGCACGGCGTTGAACCCGGAGAACCAGTTGGGGTTCACGCCCGGGAAGGCGTTGACCAGCAGGGTGGTGATGATGCCGTTGCTGTCGTAGAGGAACAGGTAGCCGGTCACCAGGGCCACGCCGGAGTAGATGAGGGTGGTCATATAGCCCAGGCGGAGGATCCGCGCGCCCTTGATGTCAAAGTACTCCGTCAGCAGCACGGTGGACACGCCCACCACGTTCACCGTCACCACCAGGCAAACGGCCAGCTTCAGGGAGTTCCACACGTAGGAGCCCATGCTGCCGGCGAAGAAGAAGCGGATCACCGCCAGGGGGTCCCGCTCTCCGGCGGCGTTGACGGTGTTGAACACGCTGGCCAGGGTGTTCAGGCAGGGCAGAAGCATGAAGCCCAGAAACAGGTATGCGAAAAAGGCGAAGCCGAAGACCTTCGCCAGGAGCTTGGGGCTGAGGCGCTGGGAACGTGTCGCGCTCATGGGGCACACCTCCTATTGATCCCGTTTACTGCTGCGCGGCCGCGGGGTAGGCCATTACATCCCTGGGATCCATGACCACCCGGACCCGCTGGCCCGCCTCGTAGATGTTCACGCCGTCGTTTTTCTCAATGACCTTGATGGTCTGGCCGGCCAGACGGATATAGTACTTGATGTACAGGCCGTAGTACTCCCGGCTGTCCACCGTGCCCTCCAGCACGGCCGCCCCCGCCTTGGGCTCCACGTTCACGTGGATGCGCTCCAGGCGGATATAGTTGCGGGCCGCCGGGTCAACGGAGCCGCCGGCCTGGTTCAGGGCCCGCACCGCCTCCGGCTCCAGGCGGTTGATGTCCCCGATGAAGTTGCACACGAACTCCGTGGCCGAGTGGTTGTAGACCTCGTTGGGCGTCCCCACCTGCTCGATGACCCCCTTGTTGAACACGGCGATCCGGTCGGAGAGGGTGAGGGCCTCCTCCTGGTCGTGGGTGACGTAGATGGTGGTGATGCCGAAGTCCTTCTGCATCTTTTTCAGCTCGTTGCGCAGCTGCACCCGCAGCTTGGCGTCCAGGTTGCTCAGGGGCTCGTCCATGCAGATGATAGCCGGGCCGGTGACCAGGGCCCGGGCGATGGCCACCCGCTGCTGCTGGCCCCCGGAGAGCTGGCTGACCGCCTTGGCCAGCTGCTCGTCGCTGAGATCCACCTTCCGGGCGATCTCCCGGACCCGGCGGTCCACCTCCGGCTTCTTCAGCTTTTTCAGCTTCAGGCCAAAGGCGATGTTGTCATAGACGGTCATGGTGGGGAACAGGGCGTAGGACTGAAAGACAATGCCGATGCTGCGCTCCTCAATGGGCACATGGGTGATGTCCTTCCCCTTCACCACCACACTGCCGGACACGGGCTCAATAAAGCCGGTGAGGGTGCGCAGGGTGGTGGTCTTCCCGCAGCCGGAGGGGCCCAGGAAGGTGAAGAACTCCCCCTCCTTCACGTGGACGTTGATGCTGTGCAGGGCGGTGAAGTCGCCGAATTTGACCACAATGTCGTTCAAGCGAATCATAGAAGCCTCTCCCTCTCTCTTGAAATTGGTTCTTCTCTCCTGGCTGGAACAGGGGTGCGGGGCATAAAACCGTCCCGCACCCCGATGAAGGCACCGGCAAAATGGAATTTGCCGTCTAACCGCGTGTATGGATACTGTATCAGCCGGCGGACTGGGTGAGCGTGGCCCAGTCCAGGCTGTCCCAGTCGGGCTCAGAGGCCGCGCCGCTGGCGTCCGCCCAGTAGAAGCCCAGGTTGGTCATGATGTTGGTCCACTCGCTGGAGTGGCTGGCCACGTACTCGGCATAGGTGGTGTCGCCGTCCACCTTGGTCAGAGCGAAGTTCTTGAGGGTGTAGATCTCGTGCACGCCGTCGGGATAGAGGATGTTGGCGGCCTCCTGGTTGCAGGGATAGGAGTCAAACTCCTCGCCCCAGGCGGCCTGCACGTCGGCTGAGCCGAACCACTCGGCAAAGGCCTTCACAGCCTCGGTCTCCTCGTCGCTGCGGCCGGCCTTGTCCAGCACGCCGATGTACTCCGCGATGTAGTAGGTGCCGTCAGCGATGTCCACCAGGGCCCAGTTCTCCGGCTCCATGGTGCCCTTGAGGGGGGTGCTGGAGTCCTCGCCGGCGGCGTCGATCTTGCCATAGAGGGAGGAGGAGTAGAAGGTGGAGACCTGTACGTCGCCCTTGTTGAGGGGGTCAAAGCCGTACTTGTAGTCGTCGCCGCCGCTCTTGCCCTCCTCGCAGTACTTCCACAGGGTCTTCCAGCCGTCCACGCTGATGCCGCCGGCGGGGGAGGCGGGATCCACAAAGGCGTAGAGCATGGCGGAGTTGATGTTGGCGTTGGTGGTGCCGCCCACCTTGTTCTGGCGGTACCAGCTGTAGCCGCAGTCCACGATGTCGGCCCAGTGGTCAAAGTGGAGCTCCGCGCCGTTGGTGCCCAGCTCGTCGTTGCGGTAGAGCATCAGCACGTTCTGGATGACAAGGCCGTAGGCCTGACCGGGGTAGACGTACTCGCCCACGTCAGCGGACCAGGAGGGGGTCCAGTCCACCAGCTTCAGGTTCTCGTAGGTGCCGCCCGCCACCTGGCTCCAGCGGGTCTCGTTGAGGCCGAAGAGGATGTCGCCGTCCTTGTTCTCGTTGGCGGCCTGGATGGCGGCGGTGTCGCCGGAGATGACGGAGTTGTCGTCAATAGAGATGGTGAAGCCGGCGTCCCTGGCCTCGTTGATGAGCCAGGTGGTGCGCTCGGTGGAGTTGGAGTTGGAGTAGATGCGGATGGTGTAGCCGGAGTAGTCCTTGTCCCCGCCGTCGGCGGGGGCGGGATCGGGGGTCTTGGCCGGCTCGGCGGGGGCGGGATCGGGGGTCTTGGCCGGCTCGGCGGGGGCGGGATCGGCGGGGGCGGGATCGGCGGGCTTGTCGTTGTTTCCGCCGCAGGCTGCCAGGGCCAGGGTCATGACCAGGGCCAGCAGAATGGCAAGAGCTTTCTTCATGGTGTGTTCTCCTTTTCATGAATTTAGACGCTGGGACAGTATCTTCCATAGATATATTATAAGGTGGCCCGCGCCAAAACGGAACGGGACAAAACTGCGATTATTGGGTGGATTCTGTCCAAGGCCGCACAAAAATAGGGGGTGGATTTTGTGCATCCTGTCGAGGGGCGGTCACTGGCGCAGAAAACCGGCCCCCTGCCGCCGCGGGCAGGGGGCCGGTCTGATCCTTTTGGGTGATGCTGTATCCGCCGACGCTCTCAAATTCTCTCGCTCACTTCGCCAGGGTGAACTGGTCCACCAGCTGCTTCAGGCCGGCGGCCTCTGCGGACAGCTCCTCGCTGGCCGCGGCACTCTCCTGGGCGGTGGCGGAGTTGGTCTGCACCACGCTGGAGATCTGGTCCACGCCCTCGGTGACCTGGGCGATGGCGGTGGTCTGGCTCTCCACGGCCCGGACCACAATATTCATCTGAGTGGTCACGTTGCCGGCAATGCTGCTGGTCCGCTCCAGGGACTCGGTGACCTTGCTCACCACCTGACCGCCCTCGGTGACGGCGGCGATGGAGCCCTCGATGAGCTCCTTGGTGGCCTTGGCGGCCTCGTCGGACTTGGAGGCCAGATTGCGGACCTCGTCGGCCACCACGGCAAAGCCCTTGCCGGCGGTGCCCGCACGGGCGGCCTCCACGGCCGCGTTCAGGGCCAGGATGTTGGTCTGGAAGGCGATGTTCTCAATGGCGGCGATGATCTTGGAGATCTCCTCCGAGGAGGTGGAGATCCGCTCCATAGCCGCGTTCAGATCCTTGACGTACCCCACGCTGATCCCCAGCTGCGCGCCGGCCTGCTCCACAAACTGACTCGCCTGATCGGAGGCGGCGGCGGTCTCCTTGGCGCTGGCGGCGATGTCGTTGATGGTGGCAGCCAGCTCCTCCACCGCGCTGGCCTGCTCCATGGAGCCCTCGCTGAGCCGCTGTGCGCCGGTGGACACCTGGTTGCTGGCGGAGGACACCTGACCTGCGGCGGCGTCGATCTGGAGCACGGTGCCGCTCAGCTCTGTCTTCAGGTGGCGCATGGACTGCAAAATGCTCTGAAACTCGCCCACATAGGCGTCCCGGTGGGCGGAGCGCACGTCAAAATTCTTGCCGGCCATCTCCGTGAGCAGATAGCCGATGTCCTCGATAATGCTGTTCAGCCCGGACACCATGTCCGCCGTGGCCCGGGTCAGCTCCGCCGTCTCATCCTGGCCGCTGACCTGGGGGACAGGGGACTTGAGATCGCCCTCCACCAGCTGCTTCATCCGCTGGCAGCAGGCCCGCATGGGATTGCTGATATGGCTGGACAGCTTCAGAGCCACCACAATGGAGGCCAGGCCGGAGGCCACCACCACCAGCACATCCACCAGCATTCCGGCGTATGTATCCTTGAGATAGTCCTTCTTCATGGCCATCACGGCAATGCTCCAGCCGTCGGTGCCGCTCACCGGGGCGTAGGCCGCGTAATAGGGGCCCTCGCTGCTCTTGAAGCCGCCGAAGCCGTTCTCCCCCTGGCGCATCTGCTCGTGAATGGCGGCCAGCTCCTTCAGGGAGGCGTCGCTCTGGGCCTCCCGCTCAATGTTCTGGGTGGTGATGGTGTCCAGCGTGTTGTCGGCAATGGTGTCGCCGGACTTGTTGATCATATAGGCCCTGCTGTGCTCGCTGACCTTGATGGAGGAGACAATATCGTTCAGGAAGGTCTCCGGCGGCACGAAATAGACCACGCCCACAATGGAGTTCCCCCGGCTGCCGCCGGCGTAGATGGGCGCGGCCACGATGATGGACAGCTCCCCTGTGACCTTGCTGACCAGGGGCTCGGACACATACACAGCGCCGCCCATGGCCTGCTGCACATACTCCCGGTCAGAGTAGTCGTTTCCGTCAAAAATGCTCCTGCCGTTGAGGCCAACGATATTGCCCCGCTGGAAGCCGTGCATGGACACCCGCTCGTCAATGATGCTCCGCTTGACCTCCACCGACACCATGCCGTCGGACAGCTGGGGGATGCAGCCCGTATCCATGGCCACATTCTTGTACGCGGTCAGCTCCTGCTCCACCCGCTCCGCCGCCAGCACCGCGGTTTGGCTCATCATCTGGTCCACCGTGGCGATAGTGCTCCGGTAGTTGAGAGTGATGCTGGTTGCTCCCACCAGGAGCAGCGCGATCACAACGGTTGCCATCAGGCATACCGTGATTTTCTTGCGGATACTTGTCATCTCTGCGCACCTCACAATACTTATTCAGTTTGCTTTGTCTCTTCCCCTATACCTTTTTGTATTATATGAGATAGGGGCGCCCTTTGTCAATGGGTTTGCCGGTTTTTGGCTTTTTTTATCCCGGGAGGCGGCCGGCGGGTTTTGACCAAACGGCAAAAAATGATACCAATTAAGACAGAACGCCCTGGATGGTACATTTTAGGCCATCCGGGGGCGCTGTGTCCCTTGAGAAACCCGGGGCGGGGGACTATGCTGAGGGCGGACAAGAGCGCCGCCGGGACCGCGGCGCGGGATGTGAGAATCAAGATCAAGAGACAGAAAAGGAGAATCACCATGATTCCGAAAACGTTGAGCAAGCTGGGCCTGAAGACCGCCCTCGGTTATATTGAGAAGGACCCGGAGCGCAACCTGCCCAAGCTGATGGAGTGGGTGGACAAGCTGGCCGGAACCGGGCCCGACAGCTTCCAGGAGCAGCGGGACGCCTTCCGCCGGGTCATCACGGATCCGGACAACAACATGTACCAGCTCATCATGAGCATCTTCCGCGACGTGGACAACGAGGTGCTCAAGGCCACCTTTGAGAACTTTTTTCTCAACGCCAACATCATCGGCTGGCCCATCCAGGAGAAATACCGGGCGGAGTACGGCTGCAACATTCCCTGGGCCATCCTCCTGGACCCCACCAGCGCCTGCAATCTCCGCTGCACCGGCTGCTGGGCTGCGGAGTACGGCAACCGGCTGAACCTGAGCCTGGAGGAGATTGACGCCATCATCCAGCAGGGCAAGGCGCTGGGCGTCTACATGTACATCTACACCGGCGGCGAGCCCCTGGTCCGCAAAAGCGATCTGATGACCCTGTGCCGGCGGCACTCCGACTGCCAGTTCCTGGCCTTCACCAACGCCACCCTCATTGACAGCGCCTTTGCCCGGGACATGCTGGAGGTGAAGAACTTCATCCCCGCCATCAGTCTGGAGGGCTTTGAGGAGGCCACCGACGGCCGGCGGGGGGACGGGGTGTACCGGAAGGCGGTCCAGGCCATGACCATTCTCCGGGAGAACCGGCTGCCCTTCGGCATCTCCGCCTGCTACACCAGCCAGAACCTGGACTCCATCAGCTCCGACGCGTTCCTTGACCAGCTGGTGGACTGGGGGGCCCGGTTTATCTGGTACTTCCACTACATGCCCGTTGGCAACGACGCCGCGCCCGCCCTGCTGCCCAGCCCTCAGCAGCGGGAGACCATGTACCGGCGGATCCGGGAGGTCCGCGCCACAAAGCCCCTCTTTGCCATGGACTTCCAGAACGACGGGGAGTACGTGGGCGGGTGCATCGCCGGCGGCCGGCGGTATCTCCACATCAACGCCAACGGCGATGTGGACCCCTGTGTGTTTATCCACTACTCGGACGCCAATATCCGGGAAAAGAGCCTGCTGGAGTGCCTGCAAAGCCCCATTTTCATGGCCTACCACGACGGCCAGCCCTTTAACGGCAACCACCTGCGGCCCTGCCCCATGCTGGAGAATCCGGATCTCCTCCGGGCGATGGTCAAGGGCACGGGCGCCCATTCCACGGACCTCCAGTCCCCGGAGAGTGTGGATCACCTGTGCGACAAGTGCGTGTCCTACGCCCGGCAATGGCAGCCGGAGGCGGACCGCCTGTGGCGGGAGAGCCGGGAGCAGGCCGGTCAATAGACGGCATCGCCGGGAAGCAATGGCGCTTCCCGGCGATGTCCTTCTGCTGCGGCTGGCTGGGCCGCGTTGACAGCTTTCAGCGACGCCCTATGCCAGCATGAATTTTGTGACGCCGAACAGGCGGGCCAGCTGGAGCTTGGCGGCAAGGCTCTCCTCGCTCTGATACCAGACCACCGCCGTCTGTCCTTCCCGGGGGGTGTAGATGCAGTAGTTGCTCTCATAGCGCTCAGAGTAGTAGGTTTTGACCCCCTTCTGCCCCAGCAGCTCCTCCACCTGCTGGGCGGTGAAGGTGTCTGTGGACAGGATGGTCCCCTCCTCGTCCACCACAGTCCCGGTCCCGCCGGCGGACAGGCAGAGCACCGCCTGGTCCATGTCCGCGCCGCTGCTCTTCAGCTGCCGCAGGGTGTCGTAGAGCTCGGTCAGGGGCTCCAGGGGGGTGGTGGGCAGCTCGGCCCCCTCCTCCGGCGCAGGGGTCTCCACGGTGACGGTCCGGTACTCCCCAGCCTCCTCAAGAAGGGTGGACCGGGCGGTGAGCAGATCGTGGACCCGCACCAGCATGGCAGCGGCCTGCTCCCGGGTGGCGGTGCCGTTGGAGGCGAACAGATCGTCCCCTACGCCCCCTACGATCCCCAGGTCATGGGCCACCACGATAAAGCCCCGGTTGGTGTTCACATCGCTGAAGGGGGCGCTGTAGCCGGCGGCCACGCCGGCCAGGGAGGTGTATCCCAGGGCGCGGATGAGCATGGAGGCCATCTCCTCCCGGGTCACATCCTCCGTGGGGCGGAAGGTGCTCTCAGCGGCGGCAATGGCCTCGTTGGCCAGGGCGGTCTCCACCGCGCTGTAAAACCACCGCTCCGGCGTGACGTCGGTAAAGGCGTTCTCCTCCGGCGTCACCGGCTCCCAGTCAAACAGACGCATGAGGGCGGTGACAAAGGCGGCCCGGGAGATGGGCTGTCCCCGGCCAAAGGTGTTCTCCCCCACGCCCTGGAACAGGCCCAGCGCCGTGGCCCGGTTCACGCTGCTGGCGGACCAGTGGTCCGCGGGCACGTCGCTGTAGGTGATGGTCCGCTCCAGGGAGAGCGCGGCGTTGGCGGAGGCCGCGGGGGCGTCCACCGCCGCGGGAACAGCGGCGGGCGCGGTCAGCCCCAGACAGCACAGGCCCGCCAGTATCATAGAAATCAGTCGATCAATCATTGGTGAAATCCTCGCTTTTTGTGGAATGGGGTCCATTGTATCAGATTTTTCCCGGTTCGTCAAATTTTCAAACCGGCTTGTTTTTGAACATTTTTTATCCAATCATCATCCCGCGAGGAAAAGAGGAAATCCGCCGTCTGCTTCTATGATATGGGAAAGGCGCGAAAAAAGGGATCTTTAGATAAAAGAATATTTTTGCTGTGCTTTATCCGATGGAGGGTGTTGGCGGAGAAGCCCTCCTTACCTTGGTCTGATAAACAGGCTGAAGGCTAGTCATTTTCGTCTGTTTCCTCTACCTCCAGACAGCGCTCGATCATGCTTACCACCACGTTATTAAAGCTGGTATCATTCTCTTTGGCGATGTTCTCCAGGGCGTCAATCAGAGTTTGGCGCAAATAGATGGTTTTGTACCTGGCCTCCACCTTTTTCTTTGTCTTCTTTGGTACAAACGGCATAGCTATCACCTCTCAAGGGAATTTTATTGCAAAACAAGCAAATAATATACAGGAGAAAAATATATTGTAAAATTAATTTTTAATTTTTGCAAACCCGTTATATAATTTTTTCGGAGTGATAAAATGCCAAATTACAAAAAACGCACCTCAATGATGATGCGAGAGACAGAGAAGGCAATTGACATATTGATTGCAGCACAGTGTCAGTGCGAGGAGCTCTACATTAGTGCGCCGGAGACGGAGATCACAGTGCTGCCAGTAAAGGACGAGGAGCAGGGTGAACATTCTTAAAACATGGACCAGCGAAAAAGCCTTGAAAGCTCTCGCTTTCAAGGCTTTTTCTAACAAACTGCAAAGGACCCCTTAAAACACAGGCCTTGCCCTTCACGGTCTTCTGCTCAGTCTGCGTCCCTTTTTCTATTGCTGTGCCCGCGCTGTGAATCCAGGGAGAAAACGCTTTACATAGGATTGCTCTCCAGCCAGCGGCCCACGCTCTCCCCCACCTCTGCGGCACAGCCGGGGGCGTAGGGCAGGCGCAGGCCCGCGTCCTCCACCAGCTCCCGGAAGGTCCGGGTGCCCGCCTCGTCCACAAAGCGGAGGTAGCGCTTCCACGTGTCCTCCCGGTTGGCCAGGGAGGCCTGCCAGAACTGGAGGGCCACCATCTGGGCCATGCAGTAGTCCAGGTAGTAGAAGGGCTCCTGGTAGATGTGGAGCTGGCGCTGCCAGCCCGCGCCCCGGCTGTAGAAGGGCAGGCCGTCAAAGTCCGTCCAGGGCCGGTACTTCCGCTCCAGGTCCAGCCAGAGCCGGTTGCGCTCCTCCGGCAACAGGCCCGGCTGCTCATAAACACCCTGCTGGAACTCGTCCACCATGCACCCGTAGGGCAGGAAGATCAGGGCCTGCTCACAGTGGTCCCGCTCATACTTGGCGGTCTGGGGCCCGAAGAAGAGGCTGTGCCAGGGGGCGGTGAGAAACTCCATGGACATGGAGTGGCACTCGCAGGCCTCGATGGTGGGGCTCTTCAGGGCGTCCAGGCAGTCCATCCGGGCGGCCCGGTAGGCGGCGAAGGCGTGGCCCGCCTCGTGGGTGAGCACGTCCACGTCCCCGCTGGTGCCCACGAAGTTGGAGAAGATGAAGGGGGCCTTGTAGTCGGCCAGCTCCGTGCAGTAGCCGCCGGGGGCCTTGCCCTCCCGGCTGAGCACGTCCAGCAGCTCGCCGTCATAGAGGAAGTCGATGAACTCCGCGGTCTGGGGGCTCAGCTGGCGGTACATCTCCCGTCCGGCGGCCAGGATGTCGCCGGCGGACCCCTGGGGCACGGCGTTGCCGTCGGGGAAACGGATGGCATCATCAAAGAACTTCAGCTTCTCCAGGCCCAGCCGCTTGGCCTGCCGGTCCTTTACCCGGGAGACCAGGGGGACCATGTCCCGGGCGATCTGCTCCCGGAAGGCGGCGGCGTCCCGGACGTCCCAGCAGTTGCGGCTGAGGCGGTCATAGGCCACGGGGATGAAGCTCTCGCGGCCCATGGCCCGGCCCTGGGCCGTGCGGTTTTTCACCAGACGGTCATAGAGCTCGTCCAGCTCCTCCCGGTGGCTGTCGTACCACCGGCCCTCGGTCTCATAGGCCCGGCGGCGCACCTCCCGGCTGGCGCTCTCCTTGAAGGGCCCCAGACGGGGCAGGGGCAGCCGCGTCCCCTCCCAGTCCACCACGGCGGAGGCGCAGAGCTTCTGGTACTCGCTGCGCAGGCGGTTCTCCTCCTGCATCAGGGGCATGATCTCCGGCTTCATGGACCGGGCGCTGATCTCCAGGTTGGTGAACAGGAGCTTCCCGAACCGCTCCTCCAGCTCCCGCCGGAAGGCGGAGCCCAGCAGGGCCAGGCTGACCCGCTGGCGGAGTTCCTGGAGGGCCGGGGCGATCTGGTCCACATAGTCGTTCTCCTGGTCGTAGAAGCTGTCCCTGGTGTCAATGGTGTGGCGGATGCTGGCCAGGGTGCAGGCGGTGGAGGTCTCCCGCTCCAGGGCCTCAAAGTCCAGGTAGGCCCGGGCCTGCTCCTCCGCCGAGGCGGCGGCGGAGATCCGGCGGAGAATACCGGCGGTCTTCTCCTCTATGGCGGCCAGATCGGGCCGCCGGTAGGGCATCTGGGGAAATTTCATAGCGCGTCTCCTCTTCCAATTTATTCTGCTGCCAGCGGCGCGGCTGCCGGCCGCGCCGCTGGATCGTACTGCTACAGCCTGGCCAGCACAGCCACCAGATAGGCCCAGGTGCGCCGGAGGGAGGACAGGGAGGCCCGCTCCCGGGGGGTGTGGATGTCCGCCAGATCCGGGCCGAAGGACACCGCGTCCAGCGCCGGCATCTTTGCGGACAGGATGCCGCACTCCAATCCCGCATGGATGGTCTCCACCTTGGGCTCCCTCCCATACTGCTCCTTGAAGACCGCCACCATGGTATCCCGCAGGGGGGAGTTCTTGCGGTACTCCCAGGCGGGGTAGTCCCCCCTGCGGGTGAAGGACCCGGCGGCGGACAGGGCCTTGAGCTTCTCCACCAGGGCCTCCTTTTCCGCGGCTGCGCTGCTGCGCACACTCCAGGTCAGGCGCAGCGCGCCCTCCTCCAGCCGCAGGATGCCCAGGTTCAGGGACGTACGGACCTGTCCGGGCAGATCCGGCTCCATGGCCTGCACGCCGTTGGGGGCGGAGAGGATGAGCTCCAGGGCCCGGCGGCTGTCCTCTGCGGAGAGGGCCCGGCAGGACCCGCCGCCGGTCTGGGCCAGGGCGCAGGATGCGCCGGGGAGCTCGCCCGCCAGGGCCTGCCGGAAGGCGCTCTCCAGGAGCCCGCTGTCCGCCCCGCCCGCGGGCAGGAGGACCCGGGCCTCGGCCTGGCCGGGGATGGCGTTGTCCTGCTCCCCGCCGTGGAGGGAGATGAGCCGGACGCCGGGCAGGCTGGTCAGGCACCGGGCCAGCACCCGGTTGGCGTTGGGAATGTTCTTGTGGATCTCCGCGCCGGAGTGGCCGCCGGGCAGGCCGGAGACGGAGAGGGTAAAGACATCGCCGGAGGCGGCCTCCGCCGGGAGGGGGATGTGCAGATCGCACCGGGCGCCTCCGGCACAGCCCACGGTGAGGATCCCCTCGTCCTCGGAGTCGATATTCAGCAGGTATTTGCTCTTGAGATCGGAGCAGTCCAGGGCCGTGGCCCCCAGCAGGCCGATCTCCTCGTCCACTGTGAGCACCGCCTCCAGGGGCGGGTGGGGGATGGCGTCATTATCCAGCACGGCCATGGCCATGGCCACGGCGATGCCGTCGTCGCCGCCCAGGGTGGTGCCCCGGGCCCTGATCCAGTCCCCGTCCACCGCCAGCTCCAGGCCGTCCTTGGTGAAGTCGTGGTCCACGCCGGCGTCAGCAACGCACACCATGTCCAGATGGCCCTGGAGCATCACCGCCGGGTGGTCCTCATAGCCCGGAGAGGCGTCCTTCCAGATGACCACGTTGCCCGCCTCGTCCCGGCGGTAACGGAGGCCCCTGGTCTTGGCGAAGTCCACCGCCCAGTCACTGGCGGCGGCGGTGTTCCCCGAGCCGTGGGGGATGGCGCACAGCTCCTCGAAAAAGCGGAGCACGCTCTTCGGCTCCAGGTTGGCTAAAACTTGTTTCTCCATCGTTCGTTCTTCCTTTACTTATGAGAGTTGACAGCCTTTTTCCTCAAAAGGCAGGAAAGGGACCTGGAGGGGGCGGCGGAGGGCCGCCGGCCAGCCTCTGTCAGACAGTTTACCACCTGCCCCACGGCCCGTCAAGTGCGGCAAGGGGCCGGGGCCCCGCGGCCCCAGCCCCTTGTTCTCTTTACCGTGAATACGTTTTTCCCCGGAGGGGGCGGCGGTATTCGTTGCTCAGCAGTGTCCCCGGTGCCCGCCGGACGTATGGGCGCCGTAGCAGTCCGTTGTGCAGAAGCCGCCGGCGTGGTGTGCGCCGCAGTAGGTCTCCCCGTCGTGGACGTGGCGGCCCGTCAGGGTGCAGCCCTCCACCGTGCAGGCGGGGACCCACTGGCCGCTGCCCTGGTGGTAGCAGCCGGCGGTGCAGACGCCGTCGGCGTGGTAGGTGCCGCAGTAGGTCACGCCGTCGTGGAGATGGCGGCCCGCAATGGCGCAGCCCTCCACGGTGCAGGCGGTCACGGTCTGGGCGTTGCTGGCGTAGCAGGCGGCGGTGCAGCAGCCGTCACCGTGGCTGGTGCCGCAGTAGGTCACGCCGTCGTGGAGATGGCGGCCCGTCAGGGTGCAGCCCTCCACGGCGCAGGCGCTCACCTTCAGGTTGACGCCCTGGCTGTAGCAGCCGGCGGTGCAGACGCCATTGGCGTGGTAGGTGCCGCAGTAGGTCACGCCGTTGTGGAAGTGGCGGCCCTCGATGGCGCAGTCCTCCACCGTGCAGGCGGGGATCTGGGTGGCAGTCCGGCAGCCGTGGCGGCCTCCCCCGTGGTGGGCGGCGGCCGGCAGGACCAGGGCCAGGGCCGTCAGGATGCTCAGCAGTCCGGCGGCGGCCCTCCTCTTGCGTGCGGTGTTCATAAAAAACTCCTCCTTCATTCATACTATATACATTGCGCCGCTGATATGATCTATTGTCTCGGGGCTCCTATTGGATGCCCCGCAGCAGCTCGCTGACGTCCACCTCGTACAGCTTGGCCAGGGCCAGCAGGTTGGAGGTGCTGGGCTCCGCCGTGCCGTTCTCCCACTTGCTCACCGCCTGGCGGCTGACGCCCAGGGCCTCGGCCACCTGCTCCTGGCTCATGCCGTGGGCGGCCCGCCGGGCCTTGAGGGCCTCGGCCAGGGACTGGCAGAGCGCCTCGTTGTCCCTGCGGCTTCGCCGGTCCTTCGCGCCCTTGAGCAGCACATAGAGAAGGATTGCCCCGCCGGCCACCAGGGCCAGCAGCAGAAGCGTGGTCAGAATGGAGACGGCAGACATCCAGCCGGAGGCGTGGTGCATTTTCATTGCGCCCAATGTGATCCCCCCTTTCTCCTGAATTTTCGGGCTCAGTATACCACATCCCGCCGGTTGCGTCTACCAATTTGTGGCGCAACTTTTGGTTGCGGGACGGTTTTTTGCCCCCAAAGGGGGATCTGCGGGCCGGGGATTCCCGTCCTTTGGCGGTTATGGCAAAAAGGAAGGGTCATTCTTGACAAAGCCTACAAATCACTTCCAGATTTTTTCCGCGGGAAATGACGATTGACAAACGGGGCGTTGCATATTACAATACGCTTAACAACTCATCTTTGATGAGTTAATTAATTAGGAGAGAGGAGCTTTCAAATGCAGGATTATCTCAAAATAGCAAACAGCGGATGGATGTGGTTCGCCGTAGCCGTCCCCATGGCCGTCCTGGCCTGGCAGGTGTTTCTGCTGCTCAGGCGGTCCCTGCGGGACGGCAGGCGGATGGGGGTCAAAAACGAACAGATCAAGAGCGCCGTCATCGCCTCCGCGTCCGCCTCCATCGGTCCCTCCGTCTCCATCCTCACGGGCATGGTATCCCTGATGGTCATGATGGGCGCGCCGATCGCCTGGATGCGGCTTTCCTACATCGGCGCGGTCATGTTCGAGATGACCTCCGCCGACGTAGGCGCGGAGGCGGTAGGCGTGGCCTTCGAGCAGTCCTCCATGACCGCCGAGGCCTTTGCCAACGGCGTGTGGGCCATGATTCTGGGCAGCGTCGGATGGATCATCGTCTCCGGCCTCTTCACCCACAAGATCGACGGCCTGCGCACCAGACTGGCCGGCGGCAACCAGAAGGCCCTGCCCATCATCACTGCCGCCGCCACCCTGGGCTGCTATTGCAGCCTCACCTTCAACAAGATGTACCCCGTGGCCATAGACAACAAAAACATCTATGCCACCATCGGCGGCGCGCTGACCATCCTCCTGCTGACCATGTGGAACAAGAAGCGCAGGGCCAAGTGGGTGAGCAACTGGAGCGCCACGCTGGCGATGATCGTCGGGCTGATCTTCGCCTGTATCGTTTAACGGGAGGTAAGAGCAATGAACGAAGAAATGACCACGCAGCAGATCTATGACCAGGAATATATCCCCTACAGTATCAAGTGGGGACGGCTGACCAGCCTTATCGGCGTGGCAGCCAGCTTCTTCCCCGTCGTCATCCTCTCCTTTGTCTTCAAGGTGGTCCCCGCCCTGGACGCCATCGCGGCGGCCGCCACCATCCGGATCAGCGCCTGCCTGGTGTACTACTTTATTGAGCCCATCTCCTTCCAGCCGGTGCTGGGCATACCCGGCACCTACATGGCCTTTCTCTCCGGCAATCTCTCCAATCTGCGGGTGCCCTGCTCCTCTGTGGCCCAGCAGGCCGCCGGGGTGGAGGAGGGGACGCCCGAGGGCGCGGTACTCTCCACCATCGGCGTGGCCGTGTCCATTGTGGTGAATCTGGCCATCCTCACCCTGGGGGTCTTCCTGGGCAGCCAGATCATCGCCCTGATCCCGGAGAGCGTGGTAAACGCCCTGGTGTATCTGGTTCCCGCCCTCTACGGGGCCATGCTGATGCAGATGATCCTCTACGCGCCCAAGATCGCCCTGATCGCCGTGCCCCTGAGCATCGTCACCCTGGCCATCAGCAAGACCGGCATCTTCGACAGCTCCATGGCAATCCTTATCAGCGTGTTCGGCTCCATCATTATTGGACGGTTTTTGATGAAAACGGGGTGGCTTGATGATCAGAAATAAGGAAGAACAGATTTTTGCATCCGTGGATGCCCGGGAGGAGGCCCTTACCGCCCTGTCCCGGGAGATCTGGGAGTATGCGGAGCCCGGCCTGAAGGAGATGAAGTCCTCTAGGGCCATTGCCAAATTCCTGGAGGCCGAGGGCTTCCGGGTGGAGCTGGGGGTGGGCTCCATCCCCACGGCCATCCGCGCCGAGTACGGCTCCGGCCGCCCGGTCATTGCCTACCTGGGGGAGTACGACTCCCTGCCCCGTCTCAACCAGGAGGTGGCGGACCACAAGGAGCTCAAGTATCCGGACGAGCCGGAGCGCCCCGGCCACGGCTGCGGCCACAACAACCTGGGCGTAGGCGCGGTGGGCGCGGCGCTGGCCCTGAAGGACGCCATTGCCGCCGGCCGGGCCCAGGGCACGGTCCGCTTCTACGGCTGCCCGGCGGAGGAGACCCTGGTGGGCAAGGTGTTCATGGTCCGGGACGGCGCCTTTGAGGGCGTGGACTGCGCCATGACCTGGCACTCCCACGCCTACAACGGGGCCTGGGGAGCCTGCTACACCTGCATGAACTCGGTGAAGTTTCACTTCCACGGCAAGGCCGCCCATGCCGCCGGCCACCCCTTCGACGGCCGAAGCGCCCTGGACGCGGTGGAGCTGATGAACGTGTCCGCCAACTACATGCGGGAGCATGTGAAGCCGGACGTGCGCATCCACTACGCAACCATCTGCTCCTGCGCCCCCAACGTAGTGCCGGACGAGTGCTCGGTGTGGTACTACATCCGGGCCCCCAAGCGGCGGGACGTGGACGAGGTATACAGCTGGCTGTGCGACTGCGCCAGGGGCGCAGCCCTGATGACTCAGACCACATTTGACATCGAGTTCCTCACCGGCTGCAGCGAGGTCATGCCCAACGATGTGCTGGAGAAGGTGATGCTTCAGGCCTATCAGGACACCGGCGCACCCCGGTTCACCCCGGAGGACCACGCCTTTGCTGAAAAAATGGCAGAGACCTATCCCGATATTCTGGACCGGGACCGCCGTGTCATGAAGGAGGAGTACGGCGTGGACGGAGACGGTAAGTTCCTGTGCGACGTAGTCTTTGACAAGGTGATCGAGGACCGGCTGGTAGCCCCCGGGTCCACAGATGTGGGGGATGTGAGCCATGTGGTCCCCACCTACCAGATCTACGTGGCCGGCCAGGGGATCGGCTGCCCCGGCCACTCCTGGCAGATGACCGCCTACAGCGGCCACCATGTGGGATTTGCCAGTATGCTCTGCGCGGCCAAGGTCCTGGCCCTCTCGGGACTGCGGCTGCTGGAGGATCCCCAGCTGGTCCAGGAGGCCTGGGACAACTTCCATGCCCATCAGACGGAGCCCTATGTCAGCCCTCTGCCGGAGGGGCTCATGCCTGACCTGGAGCAGGTGAAGAACTGACCGACAGGCCCACCCGCAGAGGGTGGGCCTGTCCGGCGGCAGAAACAAGGAAATGAGGTATTTGGTGCCTATGGATCCTATTTTATGGCTCTCCGGGGCGGATGTGGCCGCCACCGGGGTGTGTGATTTAGGGAACCACTGATTAAATCCCCGTGTAGGAAGAAAATGTGATAAAATAGA
>ERZ779637.18-NODE-18-length-109132-cov-9.763864_pt1 | contig 109132 bp, 81 predicted proteins | sample MGYA00514196_ERZ779637 | MGnify/ENA primary metagenome ERZ779637 (study PRJEB29562, sample SAMEA4376700) | mouse gut metagenome | isolation source: Cecum | study: EMG produced TPA metagenomics assembly of the A DSS colitis mouse model was used to assess the...
GCTACAGCTTACTCTATTCTCCCCAGCATAGCTGGGGGATTAGTGTTTTCATTTACAGCCTAATCCCTCTTATTGTAACGTTTGTCCTCTCTACTCAACGGAAATATACTCATGGAACACATACCCGACCGTGCCATCTTCGAGAACGATCTCATACCATGCACCGTCTTCTGTATAGCCGTTACAGACGTAAGTCTCTCCCGCCTTCGCTACCTTCAGGACATTGGTGCCGGTAGTACTCGGCTGGTCACGCACATTCACATTAGATACGATCATAAGTTCGGATATTCCACCGGATACCCCGGCCTGTTCCCGGCTGTCACTCGTCTCTTCTTCCTGGTCGAGTGTCTCCTGACTCTCCTGCCCTTCCTGCTGTTCCTGTACCTGTTCCTGCTGCTGTTCTTCCTGTTCCTCCGCCGCTCTGTCATAATTCTTGGGCAGATACTGCCGTAACAGCTGGTAGCCGAGAAAAGCTACAACGATCAAAAGAACACAGCCGACCACTACCGTCATGATCGTGATCACGTCAATCCCTTCACCGTCTTCTTCATCATCCCAGTCGTCGTCCCAATCCTCCTCTTCGTCCCAGTCATTCTCTTCCCACACTTCCTCCCGGTAGACAGGCTGCTTCTTACGCGGAGGAGGCGCCGGTACAGAAGACCTTTTCTTCGGCCTTATCTCTTCGGAATCACTGCCCGTCCCAGCCGATTTCCTTACCGGGACAGCGTCTGCCGCTCTTCTTGTCTGTGTACCTCCGGCTGCTTCACCCGTGGCCGCTCTTCCTCTCTCTTTCGGATTTCCCGATGTGGTACGCCTTGCAGGCGCCTCCTTCACCGATGCCTGTTTCCTGGGCCCGGATTCCGTTCTGCGCTCCTTCTTGATCTCCGCTGCCGTTTCCGTGAGGATATTTCTCTCGATCGCCTCGATAGGAATATCCAATGTCTCATCCGATACCACCGGTCTGCTGCTCTTACCGCCAACCGCCCGGCCGCATCCAGGGCAAAATTTCACACCGTCACGCAAAATCTCACCGCATTCCGTACATCTCTTCTCCTTTATTGCTTTGACTACTTTGGCGCCGCATTTCGGGCAAAATTGATCGGTCTCCATCAAGCGTGCGCCGCATTTCGTACATATCATGTCTTTCTCACCTCGTCCCATTCCCCTTATGATCCCTTTACACTCACAAAAAAGGTATTCTTTCATACTTCTCATAATAATGTATCAAAAAATTGTCATTTTGTAAAATAATATACAAAGATTTTTCCTGATTTTTTCATGAATAATTCCTGACGATTCGTACATCCTTGTAAGAAAAGATATTTCACCGAAAGGACGGGGATCACTATGGTACAGGGTAAAGTAGAAATCTGCGGTGTCAATACTTCCAAGCTGCCGCTTTTAAAAAATGCAGAAAAAGAAGAATTGTTCAAAAGAATTGGGAACGGTGACGAAGCTGCCCGCAAAGAATATATCAATGGAAATCTGCGCCTTGTCTTAAGTGTCATCAAGCGCTTTCACTCCAGTAATGAAAATGTGGACGATCTGTTCCAGATCGGCTGCATCGGTCTGATCAAGGCCATCGATAATTTCGACAGCACTCTCAACGTGAAATTCTCAACGTATGCGGTTCCTATGATCGTCGGCGAGATCAGACGTTACCTGCGGGACGCAAACAGCATACGCGTTTCCCGTTCCCTCAAAGATACTGCCTACAAAGCGATCTATGCCAAAGAACATCTCACCCGCATTAATTCCAAAGAACCCACCGTAACGGAGATAGCCGCCGAGATCGGCGTGGCAAAGGAAGACATCGTCTACGCACTGGATGCCATCCAAAGCCCTATGAGCCTTTATGAGCCGGTCTACACCGACGGCGGTGACACACTCTACGTAATGGATCAGATCAGTGATAAGAAAAACCGCGAGGAAACCTGGGTCGAGCACATCTCTTTAAGTGAAGCCATGAAGAAACTCAGTGAACGGGAGCATGAAATCATCACGCTGCGCTTCTTTGAAGGTAAAACACAGATGGAAGTAGCCGATAGGATCGGTATATCCCAGGCCCAGGTATCCAGACTGGAAAAGAACGCACTAAAGACCATGCGCATGTACCTTACCGCATAACAATACAGGCAAACCCGAATGGCCGAAAGAAGTTGCTCAGCGGGCCGTGCGGCCCGCTCCTTTCTTTTTGCTAAGATTCCTTGCTCATTTCTTTCTTTAACCTGCGCATGATCTTTTTCTCCAAACGCGATATGTAAGATTGTGAAATTCCTAAAAGCTCAGCCACCTCCTTCTGTGTCAGTTCCTGTCCGTCCACATTTCCCAAGCCAAAGCGCAGCCTTATGATAGTCTGTTCTCTTTCTGAGAGCTTGGATATTGCCTTTACCAACAGCTTGCGCTCCACTTCATTCTCAATGTCCTTATAGATCACATCCTCATCTGTCCCCAGAATATCCGAGAGCAGAAGTTCGTTGCCGTCCCAGTCTACATTGAGCGGTTCATCGATGGACACTTCCATCTTATGCTTACTGTTTCTTCTCAAATACATTAAGATTTCATTCTCAATACACCTCGACGCATAGGTCGCCAGCTTTATGTTCTTCCCGGGATTAAAGGTATTGATGGATTTGATCAATCCAATCGTACCGATGGAGATCAGATCCTCCACTCCCACCCCTGTATTATCAAACTTCTTAGCAATATACACGACCAATCTCAAGTTATGTTCTATCAGGATCGCCTTGGCCTCGTCTTCATACTCTGTCCCAAGATCGCTTATAATTTCATTCTCTTTCTCGCTTTCGAGCGGCGGTGGAAGTACCTCCGTCCCTCCTATGTAATGAATATCGCCCTGCTTCGTCATAAGAAATCTGGTATCTTTATTTACCATCCTAAACTGTACTTTGCCGGGAAATGCCACTTTCAAAACCATCATCAATCCTCCTAGTTTTCTAATAAACGGGGGTGGAGTATCATCTGACATACACTCTCTTCCGAAATACCTGCATCACAAATTGCCAGGATAACGTGTTCCTTCTTAAGCTTCCTTCCATGTTCTTCTATGGTCAACTCTGGCAGTTCATATGCATGCAGAATACCGCTTTCCTTTCCGACGCTCCTATAAGGAATAGCATGATACTTCTCCGTCCTAAAGCAAGACTGCATCTTTGCTGCCAGCCTTCTGCTGACCACACACACCGGCGCCCCGCTGACAGGATCTGCCAGATGATTGCCTGTATCAAGAAATGCCTGTATTTGCATGTTCTGCTGCAGTTCCGGAATGTAAACGGACACAGTCCGTATACAATTCTCCTTCCTGGACTGAAAGCCTTTCACGACACCCTTCATAATGCAATATGCCAAATAGCCTGACACAAGTGTCATTATCATACTGTTTCCGTCACTTAGAATCATTCTGAAGCGGTTAAGAATCCATATCATGATGCTGCCCGAAAAAAAGCCACAGCCAGCCATGATCAGGCTTCCATGAATCAGATTTCTGCTACGTTCGATCCGATAGACGACACGTAGCATACACATACTGACAGGTAGTTCACTTATTAAGATCCTGATCCAAACCGGCCCTGCCGGCACAAAGACTGCCGCACAGAGCATCGCTGCTCCCATTGCCGCTCCCAGCCAGATCCTCAGATGCGTGGCAGTACATCCAAGAACCCTCCCGGACAGAGACAGCAAATACAGATTACTCACTGTCTGCAGGATAAAAACACTGTCAATATACAATTTGTAATACACATCTCACCTCCGTACTTCTGCTTTATTATAAAAAATGAGACATGAATATTCTGTCGTAACCAGGGAGCATTTCCAATATTTTTAAAGACAGATAACAACAAAAAACCACAGGATACGCTCTATCTGCTCCTGTGGTTCTCTATGATCTGTCTCTTATTTATTATTTCTGCTGAGGAATTCCGGAATCTTCAAAGATTTCTCCTCAATAGAACTCTTGATATCACCTGATTTATTGATGCCGCTTATGGTCTTAAGGGATGAACCTCCTCCTGCTTGTCCGGTCGTACTGCCCGGTTGGCGGATACCCGGCTTCATTCCTGAAGGTGCCGCGAAATTGCCAAGCCCTGCTCCAGGTACCGCACTCGGCTGTCTACCCTGCAGAGAAGTCGGGGTTATGTATCCGGATTTGAAACCAAGGCCACCTGCCTGTTTCGCCTTCTCCTCAATACCGGTAGCAATGATCGTGATATTACACGTATCCGTCATGTTCGCATCGTACATTGCACCAAAAATGATATTAACCTCGTCGCCGGTCAACTCCTGTACATAGCTAGCCGCATCGGAGGCATCTGCCAGTGAAATATCACCGGACACATTGATGATCACATGCGTTGCCCCGGATATCGTCGTCTCAAGCAGCGGACTCTCCACTGCCATCTTAACAGCTTCGCTGGCCTTATCGTCTCCCTTACCACTGCCAATACCAATATGCGCGATACCCTTGTCCTTCATGACAGTCTGGATATCCGCAAAGTCCAGATTGATCACGGACGGCACATTGATCAGATCCGTGATTCCCTGTACAGCCTGCTGTAATACCTCGTCCGCCTTCTTCAAGGCATCCGGCATAGTCGTTCTTCTGTCAACTATCTCAAGCAACTTATCGTTCGGTATTACGATCAACGTATCGACATTATCCTTAATCTTCTCAATGCCTGCAAGCGCATTGGTCATGCGTGCTTTCGCCTCAAAACGAAACGGCTTGGTCACAACACCGACAGTCAGTATCCCCATGTCCTTGGCTAACTTCGCAACTACAGGCGCTGCCCCCGTTCCGGTACCTCCACCCATACCGCAGGTGACGAATACCATATCTGCACCCTTGAGCGCTGCCGCCACCTCGTCCGATGTCTCTTCCGCAGCCTTCTCCCCGATCTCCGGCTTGGCTCCAGCACCGAGTCCCTTCGTAAGCTTCTCTCCTATCTGTAACAAGGTAGGCGCTTTACATAACTGCAACGCTTGTTTATCCGTATTGATCCCGATAAATTCCACGCCGCCAATCTCTTCATCAATCATTCTATTTACAGCATTATTTCCTGCACCACCAACACCGACTACGATGATCTTCGCCGCAGAATCAGCATCATTTGACTTAATCTCAAGCAAGGTATTTCCTCCTTCTATAATCCATGCATAAACTCTCATAGATTATCATATAATTATTTTTCAAAATTCGCAACCCATTTTTGTGTTTTTCTCTGTCTTAATTTTCAGTTGTTGAACCATAAAGCCATTCCTCAGTCCTGCTCAAAACTATAAGATTTCGTATCCTCACTGTACTCCCTCATATCCAGCACACCGCTTTTTCCCAAAAGATCTGGCAGAATATACTGTAGTTTCATAATCTTTTCTTCAATATATATATCATTTCCAAGCGCTACTCTCGCTTCTCCAAACAACAATGTGATCTGATAGTTCGCGTCAAAATAGATCTTGTCTGCTGACATGGAATACTTGTCCAACTGCTGCGTGATATTAAGTATTTCCGCAAACACTTCCGGTTTCTCTACCGGCAGCCGCTCATGTAAGATCACATGGTCGAATTTAAGTCCGGTAACCTGTGGGATTCCTTCCGTCTTCTCCGTTGATGTCTCTACCACGATACCGTCCTTATCAAAGTACACATACCGCCCCAGATACGCCACGTAGCCGGCAAGCGCTTTCTCATATACCGTGATCCTGATCGTATCCCTCGCCTCAACGGTCACATCCATCATCTCAATGAAAGGAATGTTCTCTATACCCTTATCCCTGTATTTGAGAGAGAGGAGCAAAGAGTTATCGCCGTAAGCTCCCCCCATCACCATCTCCATGATCTCCTCATTTGTATAATGAATGTTACCCTCCACATGCACTGTAGTAACCGTATAATTGTTAATGATATAGATATAGGCTGCGATCAAAAAACCCAACAGTGAAAGCAGTACAGCGGACAGGATCATCATTCTCTTGGTCTTGCCAAACCTGACCTTTTCTTTCCGTCCGCTATTACTACTCTCCGGTTTCATATCGTCATTTTTCACAAGACGCAGATTCGGATTCTTTCTTTTTACTTTATTGACCGCTTTCTTGTTACTCATCCATAAACCTCATGCAAGTTCTATATCTGCCCCCAATTCCCGCAGATGCGAAACAATATCTTCATATCCTCTGTCAATGTAATGACGGTTAGTGACGATACTGGTTCCCTGTGCCGCGAGCGCCGCAACGACGAGCGCCGCACCTCCCCGCAGTTCCTGGGCCTGCACGATCGCACCATGAAGACCCCTCCTCCCGTTCACGTAGGCCGTATTGCCCAGAATGCTGATATCCGCCCCCATTTTCTTAAGCTCCGGCACGATCCGGAAACGATTCTCAAATACGGTCTCTTCAATTCGACTATCTTCTCCGCACACTGCCATCACCACCATGAAGGGAGACTGCATATCCGTAGGAAAATCAGGGTAACATCCGGTCCTCAACACACACGGGGCACTTGCGCGCGCCCGGCCCGTTACCAGAACGCCGTCCGATGCACAGTCTACCATGACTCCCATCCTGCAGGCCTGGTCCAGTACACTCCTCATATCCTCTGCCGGTGCACCTTTCAGAAAAACATTGCCGCCGGCACACATACAGGCACACATGTACGTACCCGCAACGATCCTGTCCGCAGGGACCGAATACCTGACAGGTAAAAGTCTCTCCACACCGTGAACCACCAGACAGTTACTGCCCCTTCCTTCGATCTTAGCGCCTGCCATCCTTAAAAATTCACATAAAGCACGTATCTCCGGCTCCCTTGCCGCCGGTTCGATCACAGTGGTGCCTTCTGCCAGGACCGCGGCAAGCAGCAGATTCTCGGTCACGCCTACACTGACAAAAGGCAGCCTGAATACCGCACCTTTCAACCTTGCCGCCTCAGCCGAAAATCCCGTTTCCCGCTGTTCGATCGCAACTCCCATCCTGCGCAGTGACTGCAGATGCAGATCAATGGGCCTGGCGCCGATCACACAGCCGCCCGGATACTCCATACTGACTCTGCCGGTCCTGGCAAGCAAAGCCCCCAGAAGCATGATAGAAGAACGCATCACCCCCACGGAATCGGCCGGCATATCACATTCCCTCAGACATCTTGTATCTATCCGCACAAGTGTCCCTTCTCTTTCAACCTTACACCCAAGACTCTCCAATAACCGCTGCATGTGATATACATCGGCTATATCAGGACAATTCTCAATCTCACAGATACCGTTTATCAACAGCGTTGCCGCAAGAATCGGCAGTGACGCATTCTTTGACCCTTGTATCGTAGTCTGTCCTTTCAGACAGTTACCACCATAGATACGAACAGCGTCCATATTCATCTACCTCTAATCTAAAAATATGACCTATTCTATCTATATGGTTTTCCACGCAAAAGTTATCTTGTCCTTATAAATCCTTCAACCGTATTCCTCGTGCCACGCTTAAGACGAGCCCGATCTCGATCAGCAGGAACATGACCGACGAGCCTCCATAGCTGATAAAGGGCAGCGAAATTCCTGTATTTGGAATGGTGTTAGTCACAACCGCAATATTTAAGATCACCTGGATGGCAATGTGCCCCATGACCCCCACTACCAGAAGTGCGCCAAACAGATCCGGTGCATTGTTGGCGATCACCATAAACCGCCAGATCAGCAAAATAAACATGATCATCACCGCATAGCCGCCAAACAATCCAAGTTCCTCACAGATAATGGAAAATATCATATCATTCTGCGCCTCCGGGAGAAAACCCAGCTTCTGCATACTGGCTCCCAGTCCCTTCCCCATGACACCACCCGAACCGATGGCATAGAGCGCCTGTATCGTCTGAAATCCCTTACCGTTGGCATAGGCTTCCGGGTCGAGCCACGCCAGAATGCGCGCTCCTCTGAAATCCAGACTGTCCGTCTGAGACGCTCCCATCTGCACGATGACAAAGACAATAAGGGCAGCACCCGCGGCAGTCGCCAGCCCCAACAAAATAAACCGCTTATAATCCGGACAGGCGACGAACAGCATCAGTACCGCTATTCCCACTACAATGATCGCCGAACTCATATTCTGCGTGATCTTCCATATCATCAGAGCAATCGGCATCGGTACCAGGATCACCATCCAGAATCCTTTACGGTATCGTATCTGTTTCCCCATGGTACAGATCATACTAGACAGAAATAATATCATGCACAATTTGGCAACTTCCGCCGGCTGCAACGAGATCGGTCCTATGTATAACCAGCGCTTTGCACCGTTAGCTTCGTGTCCGAAAGGAATGATCAGAAGGATCAGGACTACCGAGACCAGATAACCGATCACCGCAAACCTTTCCCAAAAATGATAGGGAACATTCGCCACAAAGATCATAGCCACAAGTCCGACTATCGTGGCAAATATCTGTTTCTTTAAATAATAGGCAGAGTCCCCAACGTTCAGATTCGCATCATAAGAACTGGTGGAATACACCATCAGCAGTCCAAAAGCCAATAGAAACAGCACAATAAACAGCAAGCTGTAATCCATGAAATTTTCACTATTTGATCTTCCTCTGCGGGATGCATTTCTTCGCTCCACTTATTCCGATTCCTCCAATCGATTCACAAGTTCCTTAAAAAGTCTTCCCCTGACTTCATAATTAGGAAACATACCCCAGCTTGCACAGGCCGGAGACAACAGCACTGCATCTCCTTTTACTGCTTCCCGCACACAGAATGCAAAAGCTTCCTCAAAACTGTCCGCTAAGATAATATTGGAAACACCGTGACTTCTCGCACAGGCAGCAATCTTCTCTCTTGTCTGTCCGATCAGCACAAGGCACTTTACTTTACCCTCAAAGGCCTCTATCCACTCATCATATGCACTCTGCTTGTCGTAGCCGCCGCCGATCAACACCGTCGGCTTACTCATCGCTCTGATCCCCTGTATTGCGGCATCGGGATTGGTCCCTTTGGAATCATTGTAATAGTCCACCCCGTTCCTGGTGGCAACAAACTCTATCCTGTGTTCTACGGCCTTAAACCTTCTCACCACTTCCAAGATCGTCTCCATCGGCACTCCCATGGCCTGTGTGACCGCGATCGCCGCCATAACGTTCTCCACATTACAGGTGCCCACAAGATTCATATCATGAATGTTCATAACAGGAACACTCTCACCCTTCGTTGCCTGGTAGATCTCCTCACCCTCCTGGTAATAGCCGTCCTTAAGCTTACGACCGGAAGAAAACCATACAACGCGGGCCGGACATCGCTCCCCGAAGGAACGCGTGAAGCTGTTCTCATAATTCAGTACACAGACCTGATCCTTCGTCTGTCCGCCTGCGATCGCCTCTTTGGCCGCCGCATAGTTTTCCATCGTATGATGTCTGTTCAAATGATCCGGCGTGATATTTAAAATCGCGGAAACATCCGGACAAAACGCCTCCACAGTCTCCAACTGGAAACTGCTGATCTCTGCCACCGTCACTGTATCTTCCGTTGCATCTAAGGCCGTCAGCGTATAAGGATTACCTATATTCCCGACTACATCCACATCCTTGCAATGTGCCGCCATGATCTCCCCTACCAGGGAAGTGGTAGTCGTCTTACCGTTGGTTCCGGTGATACCGATCACCCTACCCCTACCGATGCGATACGCCAGTTCGATCTCTCCCCATATTCTGATTCCCCTGGTGCGAAAGCTTTCCACAAATTCAGTATCCGTCGGCACTCCCGGGCTTAAGATCACAAGTTCCACCGTCTCGGCCACCTCACGCGGCAATGCACCGATCAGAATCCTGATCTGTATTGCCGGCAGCAGCTTTGCCTCTACTTCCTCCTGCTGCAGATTCTCATTGGCATCATATAAGATCGGAACAGCTCCTACATGCACCAATGCCTTTACAGCTCCGATACCGCTGATCCCAGAACCGACTACCAGCACTTTCTTCCCTTCTAAATCCCATGTATCCATAACCGTCAATCCTCTCCCGATTTCCAAAGCATCGTCTCGAAACGATCCTCCTACCTGACTCCTACCAAACACCCATCAGAGCCACCAGGCACAAAAGCGCCGTTATAATAGAAAATACCGCTACTACCCTGGTTTCCGACCAACCGCACAGCTCGAAATGATGGTGGATCGGCGCCATCTTAAAGATACGTTTTCCACCTGTCATCTTAAAATATGTCACCTGTATAATATCGGAAAGTACCTCCACCATATAGATAAATCCCACGATCACAATAAAAAGCGGCATCTGCATCATGTAAGCCGCAGCCGCCACGAATCCCCCCAACGCAAGAGACCCGGTATCTCCCATAAATACACTGGCCGGATGAACATTAAATAGAAGAAACCCAAGCAGTGCACCCACTACCGCACAAGTGACAGGTTCGATACCGCTTCCCGTACCGATCGCCACCACGCTGAAAAAGGTAGCTACAAGCACAGTCACAGAACTCGCCAGTCCATCCAGTCCGTCTGTAAAATTAGTGCCGTTAACGGTACCGATCACAATAAAAAACAAGATGGGAATATTCATCCAGCCAAAGTCCAGATACAGATCACTCACAAAAGGCACTTTCATCACAAGAGAGACATCCGTGTAATGAAGCAGATAAAATACAAAAACACCTGTTACTATAATCTGGAGTAAAAACTTCTGCCAAACCCTAAGTCCGAGAGAGCGTCTTAATACGACCTTAATGTAGTCGTCCAGAAACCCGATCAGCCCAAATCCCAACGTCAAAAATAGCACTGGTATGATCTTCGGATAATCCTTCACAAAGAAAACAGACGTTATTGTTATGCTGGTCAGTATGAGGATCCCGCCCATCGTCGGCGTTCCGTTCTTCTTCAGATGGCTCTCTGGCCCCTCATCCCTGACCGTCTGCCCCACCTTCAACCTGCGTAGAAAAGGAATTCCTGCTGGTACCAGCACCACACTGATCGCAAACGCTAACAAAACCGACATTAAAATCGTATTATTCATCTCTTCCTCCAATCACCCCGTAGACCATCCATCTTTCCACCACAAACATATCTGATGTTATTTAGGGCTTCGTATTTTGAAGCCTTATAAGGCTTTATGTAAACATATCCAATGTTCTGCATCATCCCCTGATACCCTGATAAGACTTTATGTCTTATTATAGTCCATCTTCTCCAAATAGGGAAGGATGTTTTCAAAAAGCTGCCGCACTACCGGCGCTGCGATCTGCCCGCCATAGTAAGTACCCTGCGGATCATTGATGATGGCGACCGCAAGCACCTGCGGGGCATCAGCCGGCGCAAATCCCAGAAAAGAAGCAATGTATTTACCGCTCCCCCTGGGCAGTGTCTGGCTGGTAGCTGTCTTACCACCCACACGATATCCTTCTACAGCGCCATTCCTGCCGCTTCCCTCTGCCACCACCTGTTCCAGGATATAACGCATGGTTTCTGAAGTCTCCGCAGAAACCACATTTTCTCTGACAGGATACGTAAAAGTATAGTCTCTGCTCCCGTCACTGTCTGCTGCCTTGACGGCAAAATGCGGCGTCACTCTTCTGCCTCCGTTAATAATGGAAGACGCAGTCACCGCCAGCTGGATCGGCGTGATCTGAAAGGACTGTCCAAAGGAGATCGTCGCCAGCTCCACCGGCCCGATATTCTCTACATTATGCATGATCGTACCGGCCTCTCCAGGCAGATCGATCCCGGTCCTGTCAAGCAGTCCAAACTGCTTAAAATAATTATAATACCGCTCCACACCGATCCGCATCCCCACCGTGATGAATACTGGATTACAGGAGTTCATCGTGCCCTGCACGAAATCTTCAGCGCCATGTCCTCCCACTTTATGGCAGCGTATCTTGCGGTCTTCCACCATGATATATCCGGGACAGCTAAATGTATCCGTAGGTTTGACCTCTCCCGATTCCAGACCTGCCGCGGCCGTGATGATCTTAAACGTAGATCCCGGCTCGTAAGTATCATTGATACACCCGTTACGCCATATACCATTCAGCAGATTCTGCTTTTCTTCCTCACTGATCGTATCCGCATCTACCGTTTCCGGAAGTGCATAAGGATCGTTTAAGTTAAACTCCGGAACATTGGCCATGGCCAATATCTCTCCGTTCTGCGGATTCATGACAAGAATGGATACGCTCTTCGCTTCCTTTGTCTCCATAGTCTGCAGCGCCAGCTGTGTGGCGTAGCTTTGAATATTCATATCCAGACTGATATAAAGATCCTGACCGTCGATAGGTTCCACCCGCTCTTCGCCCGCCTCCGCCACCTCGACGCCCTTCGCATCTGTCACAGTGAGGATTGTTCCCGCTTCCCCCTGCAAATATTCCTCATAGATGACCTCCAGCCCAATGATACCCTGGTTATCCCCTCCTGTAAATCCAAGCACCTTGGATGCCAGCGAATCATAGGGATAATAACGCTTGTAATCTTCATCCACCTTGACGCCTGCCAGATCATAGGCACGGATAGCATCTCCTATGCTCTTATCCACATTGCTCTTGATCTTTTCTATTGAAGAATATTTCTCCACTCTTTTCCTGACATACTCTTCTGATAATCCCAGCTCTTTGCACAGCATGGCGATCACTTCTTCCTGGTCCGTGATCTGGTTGTGGATCACAGAGATCGTACAGACTGTCTTATTGTCCGCCAGGATCTTGCCATTGGCGTCTATGATCCTGCCTCTGGCCGCCTTGATACTGCGCTCCCGCTCATGAAGTTCCTTGGCCTTCATCGTATAATATTCTGACTGGAAGATCATCAGATAGGCCAGCCTGCCCATCAGGCCGGCAAATGCGATCAGGCATAGAAACAGCGCTGTCACAGTCTTACTCCTGTGATATGTTTTATGTTGATAAGGTATTTCTTCCTTCATAGCAAAACCTCACAAAAGGTATTAGTATAATTTATTACTGCTTTTGTGAGGTTATTCTTACTTCCTGTTCCGTTTTCACCACTCCCAAACCCCAGGATTCAGGCAATATCCATAGCCGTTTTGCTTTCAACATTCCAGATGACGTTTCAATACTCCTTGGAGATTTCATCGATTCCATAGGCCTTCATGAATTCATCCAGCTCCCGGGGATTCCTGATCAGAGCGATCTCCTCAAATTTACCAGTACGGATATCCTTAAAGCCTGCCACCTGTTCACCATTACAGATACTGCATTTCAGGACCGGTTTCTGTATACTTGTGTCGTACTTTCGTCTATCTTCTGTTGTTTTGGCACCCTCTTTGCTGTCCCGCATCCCACGCAGTCTTCCCACTGCTGCCTCCGTCAACTTCCCCAGACGGTCTTTCATTTCTGACATTGTCCTATTCATTCTTTCTACTCTAACCCTCGCGACTCCGCTCTGCGGAATCATGGATTCATGCGGAGAATACTCTTTGAGGAGCATCAGCCGCAAGATGACTGCCGGCTATCCGCAGCCGGTCATTCATCCTCCTGTGGCTGCTCTCCTTCTTCCGTAGTCTTTCCGTCCCCTGCCGGTGTACCGGTTCCCTGGGGTACTTCCTCCCCTCCCAGCAGACTGCCGCCATACACCTGCGCACCTGTCTCCGGATCGTACAGGAAACCGGTGGCCGGATCTTTGAGATATCCTGTCTCCGGGTCTTCCGGAAAATCCTTCCATGTTTCATCAGGCTGCGTCTCTTCCGGCGTTGTATCGCCTTCCGTCCCTTCCTCCTCGCTGCCTTCCGCATCCTCCGGAGCGATCGGATTCCCTTCTTCATCCGTCTGCGGTTCCTCCTCTGTGCCACCGCCCGCCATCTTGATCTGGATTTTCAGCTCTTCCAGTTCCTCTCTCTCTTTATCGCTGAGCTCCTCTGTCATAAAGATATTCAGATAGGGCAGAACTTCGGTCAGTACTTTCCTGACGATTCCTGTTGCATGCCTTGCGTTGTCCTGAATCTGTACATTAGGCCTGTCCACCACCACATAGATGGCGATCTGCGGATCATCCGCAGGCGCATATCCCATAAAGGACACAACGTATTCATTGTTGCCGCGCGGCAGCGTCTCCGCCGTACCGGTCTTACCACCGATCATATAACCTGCCGGTCTCGCCGTCTTTCCTGTACCCTTCTCACCGGTCACCACGGTATTGCAGAATTCCTTGATCGTATCGCTGGTGGACTGGGAAATCGTACGTTTTAACACTCTGGGCGCAATATTCTCTATCGTCGCACCGTCGGCGGTGGTGATCTTGTCCACAATATGCGGCTCATAATAATATCCACCGTTGATGAGAGAACAAAATCCTGTGATCATCTGAATCATGGTGGCATTAAAGCTCTGCCCGAAAGAGTTTGTCGCCAAGTCAGTCGGCCCCATCGTATTCTGATTAAACACCATGGACGCAGTCCGTGCCTCTCCTGCCAGATCAATGTTGGTCTTCAATCCCATGCCGAATAGTCTCTGGTAATCTACGAATGCATCCTTTCCAAGTGCAAACGCCACATTCATCAATACGACGTTGCAAGAACGCTCAATTCCCTGCTGTACGTTGATATAGCCGTCCCCGTAAGTCTGATGGCAGCTGATATCATAATCCCCTACATGAAGCTCTCCTTTACACTCATAGGACTCATTCCCTTTGATCGCACCGGCTTCAAGCGCCGCAGCTACCGTGAAGGGCTTGGCCACCGATCCCGGCTCGTAAGCATCCGTGATACAGTAGTTTTTCCACAGGGCGTTCAGCTGCCGATACATAGCTGCATCGTCCATACCATCCAGAATCTCCCGTGTCACACTCTCGCCGGTCCTCACACTGTCCTCATTCAGCAGGGGCATCCCGATCAAATTGTCCTTATTTCTCGTGTCGTTCAGATCATAGTTCGGATAGTCCGCCATCCCCAGGATCCTGCCCGTATTGACTTCCATGATGATACAGGCAACATGCTCCGCCGCATTTCCGGGCCTGTAGTTATCCTTTAACTCCTCCTGAAACTCTTCCAGGTATTTGACAATTATACTCTGGATATTACCATCCAGCGCTATGTGCAGATTGTTGCCATCCTTAGCCGGTATCGTTGTCCGCTCCAAGTTGGAGTCCTCGTTCAGATACCCGTACTCCCTTCCGTTGGTACCGCAGAGTATGTCATTATAGAACTCTTCCAACCCATAAGTTCCCACATTGTCATTTGTCGTAAATCCGATTATGTCACAGGCAAGCCGCCCGTTCGGATACTCACGCTTATATTCAGGTTCAAACCATACCCCGCGCAGGCTCACACCCGTTTCCGGATCCGTGATCATTTCCTGATAGGCACTCATCTTCTCATATTCCACACGTTTTGCCATCACATAATAGGAAGAGTCCGGATGCTGTGCTATATAATTTCTCACTTCGGCCGTATCGATCCCGAAACACTTACGCAAAGCTTCCAATACCGGCTCGACGTTTTCTTCCTTATCCATCAGAACTTTCGTGTCGAGAATGACATTGTATACTTTATTGCTGACAGCGAGGATCGTGCCATTAGAGTCCACTATATTTCCACGCTTAAAAGGTATTGTCGTTGAATCATATTCCTGCTGCGACAATACCTTCTGCTTATATTCTTCTCCACTGTCTCTCGTGATCAGATACAGCTGCGCACTGAGCCCTGCAAAGATAAGCATCAGCGCCAAGAAAAGCACCACCAGCTTTCTCTGCATCTTGATCGTAAATCTGTTACCGGAATATCTTCCTCTTCCTCTATCGCTCAAATCATCACCTGCCTGTTTTATAACGAAACGGATCCGTTTCCTTGGCATGATCCCCTGCAGACTCAAAAATCTGCAGCACTTTCTCGGACTGCCAACAATATCTATTATGAAAGCCTTTGACTTTCATAGCATGGATGGCCATGCGGCCCGCCAAGCGGCAGGCTGTGCATGATGGGGGGATTACTTTGGAATATCTGCCAACTGTTTCACATAATCATTGCTTTCGCTGGCAAAGGAAATGATCTGCCCTTCCTCGGCATACTGCATGCCCAGTTCCTGGATCGCTATCCTTCTGATCTCCTCCAGATCCACACTACTCGTTATCCTGGTGTACTCCTCATCATTGGCCAGCTTCAGATCGTTCAACTCCTTCTCCAACTTAGATATATACTCCACATTGTTGGTGATATCAGCCTGCAGCCCAACATAGTTTACCAGAACAAACCCTGTTGTCACAAGTGCTATGCATAAAAAGAACACATATCCGGCACTCATATGCCTTGCCTTATCCCTGTTCTTACGGGTCCGGTTACTGATCTTCTTCTGTGGTCTTTGCTCGATCTCCCTGGCCACATTTAATTGTCTTGCCGTATTTCCCTGCACGTAGTATCTGCTTCTGTTATCTGTCGTGCGCCGTTGATTTCTTGCTCTCTGCACTGCTGCCATGACTGTCCGTCTCCTCCATTCTACTAGTCCACGTGCAGTCTGCGCTTTGCTATGTCCTGCAAAACACCCTCAATTTTGCACTTTTAGACCTTTTATTCTCAGCCAATTCCTCTCCGGAAGGAAGAATCGGCTTCCTGGTGATCACTTTACCTTTAGAAGCCTGTCCGCAAACACATACCGGAAAATCCGGCGGACAGGTACAGGGGGACTCATTTTTGCGAAAGGCCGTCTTCACGATCCGATCTTCCAATGAGTGGAAAGTAATGATGCAGATCCTTCCTTCAACCGTCAGCAGATCGATCATATCGTCTAAGGAATCCCGTAATACTTCCAGTTCCTTGTTGCACTCGATCCTGATCGCCTGAAATGTCCTTTTGGAAGGATGTCCCCCTGTCGCTCTCATTTTCGCGGGAATCGCAGCCCTGATAATATCATTGAGTTCCCCCGTTGTCTCTATTGGCTTATCCGCTCTTGCCTTAACAATATGCTTTGCTATATTCTGTGCAAATTGCTCTTCTCCATAATCCCTGATGATATGATACAATTCCGTCTGCGTATATTGATTTATGATATCTTTCGCTGTCACGGTCTTTCTCTGGTCCATCCGCATATCAAGCACCGTATCATACCTGTACGAAAATCCTCTTTCAATATTATCCAATTGAAAAGAAGATACGCCCAGATCCAGCAGGATACCGTCCACCTTCTCCACACCGGCCAGTTTCAGCACCTGCCTCATGTTACAGTAATTATCGCGGATCAGCGTCACCTTGTCTTGATACGGCTTCAGCCGACGGCTGGCTGCTTCTATGGCTGCTTCGTCCTGATCGATCCCGATCAAACGTCCCTTGTCACCCAGTGCAGAGGCTATTTCATAAGAATGTCCCCCTCCACCCAGTGTACCGTCCACATAGATGCCGTTTGGTTTGATCCGCAGATTCTCTATTGTTTCTTTCAAAAGAACTGATGTATGTTCAAATTCCATCTTTTCGTCAAATCCCTAATCCCAGTTCTGCCATATGTTCCGCTATCTCATCCATATCCTCGAAAGACGCAATGCCCTCGAAGCGTTCTTTGCTCCAGATCTCTATTCTGCTGGCCACACCGATGAGCACCACATCCTTGCTGATCTGTGCAAATTCTCTTAGTATATTCGGCACCAGGATTCTTCCCTGTTTATCAACTTCCACTTCTGCTGCTCCTGCCAGAAAAAATCTTGCAAACTGTCTGGCTTCTTTATTGGTAAGAGGCAGTGATTTCAGTTTTTCCTCGAATGCGTTCCACTCCTTGTTGTCATACACAAACAGACAGCCGTCGAGTCCTTTGGTCACCACGAAGGTGTCACCCAATGCTTCCCTGAACTTCGAGGGGACGATCAGCCTGCCTTTTGCATCGATTGTGTGATTGTATTCTCCCATAAACATCATCAATCACCTGCCCTGAGTGTCTGCCGCAGCTAACCGCCATCATCCATACACCTTCCGCCATCCAAGTGGTCTGCCACGGAATCATAGATGCAACAGAAAAATTGGTTTATATCCACCACTTTATTCCACTTTGCACCACTTTCCACCACTTTGATACCAATTTTATACTAAACAGGGTCATAATGCAAGGAAATTATTAAGAAATTCTTTAGACAAATAGAGTCAAAAAAAGAACCTTGCAGACCGTTTCCGACCTGTAAGGTTCTTTTTTTCATTAATTGTATTATTGCTATTTCATAAATATCTTCGCAAATATCACGGCCATCCCCGCAATACCCTCTACTCACTTTCCTGCATATCCGGCATCTCATCCGCCGTCAGGCCTCTTTTCCTCAACCGGATACGCACCGCAAGATCGGCGATCAGAGCTGCCACAAAAAGTACGGCGGCCAGCACCTGCGATACGGCTATCGTTGTGTGCGGAATGAAAAGGGTGTCCGTCCTGATCCCCTCGATCCAGGCTCTGCCAAGTCCATAGCCGCCCAGATACAAAAGCCACATTTCTCCCTGGAATTTCTTGTGCTGTCGATACACCAGCATAAAAAGAAGAAGCGCAAGGTTCCACAAACCTTCGTATAGGAAAGTGGGGTGTACCTGGATGTAATTGGTACCCTCTATAATATGACTGGCGATGCTCTCAGAGATATCACTGCTTCTGACCGCATCGATGGGCAGCCGCATGGCCAACAGGCTGTCCGTATACTCGCCGAACACTTCCCGGTTCATGAAGTTTCCCCATCGTCCGATGATCTGGCCGAGCACCAGGGCCGGCACACAGATATCCGCAATCTGCAAAAACTTCTGCTTCTTCACCCTGCAATATACCCACAGCGTAATAAAAGCCGCAATCACCGCGCCATAAATGGCCAATCCGCCTTTGCGCGTGTTAAAGATACTGAGCAGATCGTCCTGATAAAGATCCCAACGGAAGATGACATAGTAAATCCTCGCTCCGATAATGGAAAAAATAATCGCATAGATCGCAAAATCCCAAATCAGATCCGGATTCAGCTGCTCTTTCTTCGCAATGTGCGCCGCCAGCAGGATTCCACAAAAAATACCCAAGCCGATGATCACACCATAGAAAGCGATACTAAACCCGAAGACGCTAAAACTCCGCGGCACATTCCTTAAATAAATTCCAAGATGCGGAAACGCAATGTCCGCCACATCCATGATATCCTGCATAATCAACCTGACTCCTTCCCTGCATGCAACTTATGCTGCATCGGCTCCAAAAGGCCGCGCTAACCTCCATGTCGCGTCTCCGCACCGACACAAAATCTGAAAACAAACAAGTTTGTCTGGGAGAATGCCCGTTTTCTGGGCATTCTCTTGTGTGAGATGAAGTTGCAAGGCAACTTCTAGTACTTCTAAGTCAGCTTTGCTGATTTTGCGATGCAGCCTTTGCTGCGAGTGATTAGAAGTACTTCTCACACTATACATTGAATCGGAACAGGATCACGTCTCCGTCCTGCACCACATACTCCTTGCCTTCCATACCTACCAGGCCCTTCTCTCTGGCAGCCGCAAGAGACCCCTGCTCCAGCAAGTCCTTATAGTTGACCACCTCTGCCTTGATAAAGCCCCGCTCAAAGTCTGTATGTATCTTACCCGCAGCCTGCGGAGCCTTCGTACCGATCTTGATCGTCCATGCTCTTGTCTCATCCTCCCCGGCCGTAAGGAAACTCATCAGGCCCAGGATATGATAGCTCGCCTTGATCAGCTTCTGCAGCCCGGACTCCGATAACCCCAGATCCTCCAGGAACATGGCCGTCTCTTCCTCATCCAGCTCAGCGATCTCCTGCTCGATCTGGGCACAGATCACGAACACCTCGCTGTCATTTTCCGTCGCGAATTCCTTGACCCGCTTTACACCATCATTGCCGGCGCCGTCGTCTGCCAGGTCTTCCTCCGCCACATTGGCCGCGAAGATTACCGGTTTATACGTCAACAAGTTGTAGGAAGCCAGAAGAGCTGCCTCGTCTTCATCCTCCGTCTCATAGCACTTCGCCAGCTGTCCGTTCTCCAGATGCTCTTTCAGCTTCTCCAAAAGGGCCGCCTCCTTGGCAAGCGTCTTGTCCATCTTGGCCGCCTTACCGGTCTTAGCGATCCTGCGTTCCAAGATCTCCAGATCCGAGAAGATCAATTCCAGATTAATCGTCTCAATATCCCGCATCGGATCGATGGCCCCGTCCACATGCACGATATTGCTGTCCTCAAAACAACGCACCACATGCACAATAGCATCCACTTCCCGGATATTGCTCAAGAACTGATTGCCCAGACCTTCCCCCTTCGATGCACCCTTTACAAGCCCGGCGATATCCACGAATTCGATGGTGGCAGGCGTCACCTTCTTCGACTGGTACATATCTCCCAGCAGCTTCAGTCTTTCATCCGGCACCGCCACAATGCCGATATTCGGGTCGATCGTGCAGAACGGATAATTGGCCGATTCCGCTCCCGCTTTCGTCAAAGAATTAAAAAGTGTGCTCTTACCCACATTTGGAAGTCCAACGATGCCTAGTTTCATTTTTCTATATATCCTCCTTAAAAACCTTGATTTTATGCGTTACCTGAGAATCTCTATTTTCTACTGTACCAATTCCGCACCATTTTGGCGTTGAAATATGTAGCGATCTATCGTTATTTTTATGCAAACAGCGGTTATTTTTTATAAACCATTCTAATCATTGAAAAAGAGTCCAACACGATTTTATATTATATCATGCCAGACTCTTTTTCATCAACAGTATTTTGAAAACTATTCGGCTAATGTCGGGATTTCTGGGGTTCCTTTGTAAAGTACAAAGGGGGCATCCAGACTACTTGAGCATCGCATCAATCCCCGTCACTGTTAAAGCAGACCTCATCAAGCATCCTGTTATAGACCAGCAAGGCTCAAAAGTAAATTATATCATCATCACAATTACTAATATTGCTGTGCTGAAGTCTTGTCGCAGTATATCTCTTTTGACTTCCAGCCATATTTCATTCCTTTAGGAAAGCTAAAAAATCCCGGTTGCTTTCCGTGATTTCTTCCATCACTATAGTAAACATCCAGAATCCCTTTCAACAGGAATTGCAAGCCAAGATGCTCCTGCTCCCGATGGATATACATCTGATACTCTGCCCGTTCATTATTCCTTATATTTTTTAATTGTGTCCCTGGTTTATGGCACTTATGTATTGTCCATTCTGACAGATTACCGACAAAACATGGCAGTTCCTCATAACAGACCGGTCTTTGCACAAAAGCATTGTTGATTTCTTTTTCTATCAAGTTAGCACGTGTCTTATTCATCTTGCCATATTCATCATCCATACCTACCAAAGCAAGAAACGGACCTTTCCTCCCTTTCAGCGAGCACAATTTCGCCACCCGCTTCAACGCTTCAATTTCTCCTTTAATTTCTCCTTTACGCAGAGTCTTCTTAACCGATATGACTCCCAACACTCCCTCCGGCAAAACTACGGCGGTATCTTCGAATCTCTGATAAACTGGATAATTCTGCACATCATATATGATCAAATCCAACTGTGATGAATGCAGATCCTCGTCCTTTTTTCTTGCTTTTCCAGACATGTCGCTTTCCACTCCCGCACGCAGAATGAATCCTGTTAAAATCTCAATCCCCGTCGGCAGAAATTTCTTTAACATCTCTTTCAGAATACTCTCAATATAGCGTCCGTCTTCGCCTCTGTGCGCCGCCCCTTTTCCTTTAGATGCCGGAATCAGCGTTTCAAACTGTCTGTATTTTTCCAAAAACGACTTCACTTCATATGACCAATACTTTTCAAGACGCTTACCACCCATATGCTCTACTCCCCTACTATTTTGGATTCATATTTCTCTAATTCCTCCAACAATATCTCAATATGCTTTAAAAAACGCACAATCTTCTTATCTACGTCCTTTACGCCGTCTCCCGTCTGTAATACAGCAATCAGCCAGGAACGATATCCGCAAAGGTATTGGATCAGTCTGGCTATTGAACTGAAAACTATTTTTTCAGAATTTTTTTGCAACTCAAGGTTGTTCAAACCATTCAGCATATTCTGCAAAGCGCTCTCCCTGTCGGGCGCATCAGGGGACGGGATAAGGTTTCGGTCTATCCTGTATTCTTCTACGTTCTTGTCCCGGCAAAAATACAGGATCCGTCGAATATTTTGCAGTTTTTTTCTGGATAAATGCAACTTTCTATCTAAAACATAACCGTTTAGCACTACTTTATCTTTTCCTATGACCGTTTTCCACTTATTGAGCCAAAACCCATTTTCCCTTAAAATTCTTCTTACCATGCGAAGAAAATTCAGATTCTCTTTGAAGTCGAAGCAATTAGAACTAAAAAGCATATCGTCGGCATACCGGGTATAACAGATCACCATTCTTTCTCCCTGTTCCAATTCCAAATCGTGATTGTGTCTACGCCCCTCTTCAATCGTCTGGCAATATTTTAAGATTCTTTGATCGATCCTGCGGAAGAGAACGTTAGAAAGCACCGGCGAAGTACAGATTCCCTGCGGCAATTCATCATGCAATGTACACAATTCTTTAACAACAAAATATGCCTCTTCATTTTCAATATGCTCATGCAACACAGTATCCAACAATTCTAAGGAAAAAGAAGAAAAGAAGTTTTCAATATCCAGCCTCATAAAAAAAGAATTTCCAAGATGCGGTTCCAAAAAAGTCTGATAATTTTTCCCTTTTACAAAACCGTGTGCCGGGGTGGCAATCTGAAGTTTACACAAAAAATTCCGATACAGGTTTTTCTGCACCTGTATCAGTTTCATGCCTCCATTATTTTTCGCCGGCGTATGAATCTCCCTCATTCCGTTCTTTTTGGGTATTTCAAAAGATTCATATAACGAGTCTTTATTCTCTATAAGCGACTTGATATCCTCCTGCCGGCTTCTCACTATTATATTAAGGAAATATTGATAATCATAGATTTTCATCATTTGTCAAAAAAGAGCAAGCACACCTTAAAATTTCCATCAGGGAACTATGCAGTCCGTAGTCCGTAGGACTACGGGACGCACGAAAACATACGTTAACGATTGCGCTAATTTAATTACCAAAGTTACATGTATCCCATGGGTTAACCGAACATAGCGTCTCATGAGTTTGCGGTATAACGTTACACACAAAATTACTGCTTGCTCTTATGCTAGTTTACCACTATTTTTCTCTATTGTCATCTCTAATTTGTGACATAAATTATATAATTCTTTAAAATCCATCTCCACCCGTCTTCTAATAAGTTCCTTATGGTTTCTCTTTTCTATCCATTTGCGAAACTGCTGGAAGTTATGCACATCCGCATCATTATCTATTCTCTTCACTGTTTCCAGAAAATAATACTCCAGCCATTTACTTACCCACCCGCTTGTCTTTTTTACCATGTTCATCTTTTTCAAAAGCTCATCATATATTTTTGCATTCTCTTCCTTAATTTTCTTTTTTGTAAGAAGATAATCACTTTTTCCACAAAAGATCAACCGCATATAATTCAACTGCTGATTTCTGTCTATTTTAAAAAAAGGATACTCCTCCAGCATCTGCACAAAATCAAAAAGGTATTTACTTTCTCGTGTAAATTCAGTAAAAACCCCCAGATTATCTATAGTGATAAGCGCCCCCTCTACCGTATTCCGCCATAAATGCACACTGTAATTCTCATAATACTCTATAATGAGATCCAATAGAAATATAAAATTTCCATCTTCACAGCTGAAAAACGGATACCGAAAAAAGAAATTACATTTTTCACACATACTCTTAATACGCTTTCTAAGATATAACGTATCTCTTCTTTTTTTCCCATAATGATAAATCTCTTTTTCAATCGGATAATCTCCTTTTAGCTCTTTAAAATCAAATCTATTCTGACCGTCTTTTTTCATTAAAACCTTATCCATATCCATAACGCAAAAACCGGGTACCTGATAATTCCTTTTCCCTGGCGCAGTCAGATTATAAATAACATGATTGCTCATACCGCTGACGATTTCCACTTCCTTTAACCACGGAAATACCAGTTTGAGATATTGATTCCTGAATAACTCCAACTCAGTTTCACCCTCAACATTCAATACCATTCTGGAAAAGCAGCTATTCGTATAGGCCTCCGTAATAACTACCCTTTCTCTGGCATCTTCTTTTGCCAAAGAACGCACACGCTTTATTTTCGTATACTTTCCTCTTAATGCGATATGATAAACAGAGGAATTTTCTTCCTCTGACTCCAACAATGCTTTCACGCATCTCGATGAATGTGTCGCCATTAAGGACTGTATATTATCTGAAATCTCAAAAATTTTATCAAGCAAGGAATCTATCAGCAAACAATGAAGACTGATCTCCGGTTCATCAAGTACAATAATCGGTTCTTTTAGTTTATAGCGCCTCAGCATATATAAAATATCCATCAAAAAAACCGTATAATTATACGCATTTGTTCCATTAGAACATTCTTTCAGACTACGCTCTCCAAATTGAAATATCTGTCCTCCCACTACGATTTTAGCAACCACTTCCCCAAGTTGTCTTGATGTCAACTTCTTTACATTAATGTTTTTTTCTTCTAACAATCTACCCAGATGCTCCAAGCGGTTGTTTGTGGATGCATAGTCGTCTTTGATTTTGTTCTTTATATCATTTTGCAGTCTTTCGGAATCCTCATTGCGCAACTTCACAAGATCCCCGATCAATTCCCAAAGATTTCTCCAGTCTGTAAGCATGATCTGACGAGAATCAACAACATATAACGGAAAAAGGAACGAAATGATCTGACGGATATTATAGCTCTGGTTCCACATAGTCCGTTTTTCTTTTCTTTTTATCATTTCCAAAATAACTTCATCATTCTTGGCAATTGCTAATATTTTCCGATAGTAATTCTCATATTCATTAGACTCAACATTCTGATTATGCTGCACTTTTTTCAAGATATTCTTCAAATCATAGGTAACCCTGATACACACTTCGTTCCGCAGTGGATTGTTAGCATCAAAAATATTCTCTTCCCTCTGTTCTGTGGTCAAATTTTTGTAAAACAAATTCAATGCCGAAAGAATATTAGATTTTCCGCTTCCATTCGCCCCTATAAAAGCCGTTATTTGTTCAGCCTCTAACTTCATATCATCTATAGAACGATAACCTTTTATTTCCAGTCTTTTTATTGCCATATATACCTCCATCCGCATCCACACTTGAGTGCATTAAGCACAGATGGCAGATTTTTCTGTAAATTATTCATCTGATACCATAACTTTTTTTACACTTTTTCTTTTGTAATTTCCAATGGACCCACGGCCAACGTCTTCCCTAAAGGCGCCGATACCTTCATAATTGTATCCACCTGCGGACCGGTGGTACCCTTTTCCATTCTTGCAATGACAGGCTGTTTCACCTCGCTTAATTCTTCCAGCTTTTCTGACTTATCCCCTTTTCCTGCTTTAAGCGTTTAAGAATTTCCGATAGTACCAAAATGATAGGAAGGGGCTATCGGTTAATACCGATTTTAGCCCCTGACTTCGTGTCCGATAAACCTTTCTGACTGAATCATAAGACTTATTGTACCGTTATATTATAACTCACTTTTATCTTTCCACACTTTGCCGTTACCGTCGTACTTCCCGGTTTCAAAGCAGTTACCTTACCAAATGAATCAACCTTTACAATTTTTTTGTCTCCGCTTGACCATGTCACCTTTGAATTTTCAATACAATCCATGTTACTGTCAAATACGGTTGCCATCAGTGTGGTAGAAGCATTTGGCGACAGAGTATCTCTCCCTGTGATAACCATACTATCAGGAGTACCGTAGATTTTTATTTTGATTTCCGCCTCGGCTTTATATCCGTCCTGAGCAGATGCCCTCAGATATATTGTTCCCGACGATACAGCTTTTACCACCCCTTTACTGCTAACAGTAGCGATTGCATCCGGATTTGGAACGTTATCGTCAAAAGCATCATATGCTTTTGTGATCATCCAGTCAACTTTCTTATTATTCACTGTTTTAGGCAAAACAGTAACTTTATAAGTTGATGACTTCCCGACTGTCAAAACTGCACTTCCCACAATATTGATATCTTCTGCCGGCTGTACCACCTTAACTTTTATCGTTGCCCTTTTTCCTGCATAAGAAGCTGTGATCTGGGCTGAGCCTTTCTTATGAGCAGTAATGATTCCATTTGTAATGTCGGCAACTCCGGGATTACTGCTTTTCCATACAATATAAGAGTCGTTCATCTCTTGACTGTTTTGGTCAAACAAATTGTATTCAATTTTTTTACTTTTTCCCAATGCGATCGTCAGATTGGATTCCGAAAGTTCTATAGCGCCTGCTTCCTTCGTAATGATCACCGTTTTTGTATCATGCGCATCATATCCATCTTTCGCTTTAATGCGTATAGTCACTTTTCCTTCAGCCACCGCCTTTAGCGTTCCGTTTTCTATCGTCGCTATTCTGGATGTGTCCTCTTGCGGATCACCGTTTACATCATAAGCCTGTATGATTTCCCAATCCACCTTCTTTATATTTGCCGTAGTGGGAGAATAGATTGCCTTGTAGTTTTCCTTGTTCCCAACTGCAACAGCTGAGGCACCGGAAATCGTTACAGATGAAACAGGTTGCACCACTTTGATCTTGTAAGTGACCGATTTTCCGCCATATGATGCCTTCACTTTAGCAATGCCTTTCGCATTTGCATAAATAACATTACTTCCATCGTAGCTTGCACGACTCGCTACCGAAGCCACTTTAGAACTGCTCGATGTATAAGTTACCGCCCCCTTTATAATGTCACCATATTTGTCCTTGGTCAAAGTTTTAAGCAATATTGAACTTCCCACAGTTACGGTCTGACTTTTCGACGTTACATTGCTCCACTCGATACTTTTCACGGGTTCAGAAATATCAATGCGCTTAGTTGTGTAGGCTCCGCCTCCGTCGCTGGCCGATGCTCTTACATACACATACCCTGCCGCATATGCTGAAAGCTTTCCACTTCTAGTTATAGTAGCTATTTTTGATGCAGGCACCCTATCGCCGTTTGCATCAAAAGCACTGTATATCGACCAAGAAACCTTCTTATTATATGCCTTATTAGCAGGTTTGGCCTTCAATATAGTATTACGTCCCACTGTCAGATAATTACTGCCGCTTATATTGATATTTTCTGCATATTCCCTCACTTCTATTTTGAACTTAACGGATTTACCGTCATAAGACCCCGTCATTGTCGCCGTACCGTTCTTCTTTAGATACGCATAGTAACCGGACACGCTAACTACACTACTATTACTGCTTTTCCATTTTACAGCATATTTACTTACAGATGGAATGTTAATATAATTGGTCAAATTCGTACTTGTGTTTTTGTATCCATACAAATTCTTATATCTTGCCGTTATCCTATTGACTCTTTTGGTTACATCAACATTATAATATCCTACTTTTCCGCTTCCATCCCTGGATTTGGCCGTAATCTCCGCCGAACCCACACGGTGGGCGGTAACAACTCCGCTACTGTTTACCGAGGCTACACTATTATCCGAAGATTCCCACTTTACTTTGCTATTATTGGGCGTATTTCCCCTGTACCCTGTTACTTTTGCCTTAAGTTTAATCGTCTTTCCAATCGGTATGTAACTGTTCCCTGAACTATTAGTCACGGTAATATAACTTACAGGAACCTGCACTTCCAACGGAATCGTAGTCTTATATACTCCAACCTGAGCTGTTAACTGCGTACTTCCTTTTTTATCGGCAGTTACTACTATATCATCTACTTTTGCAATCTTGGAATTTGAAACCGCCCACGTAACATTCGGCAATTCCACCGCTTTGCCGTTGACTGTTACCCCCTGCGCACGTAATGTTTCAACATCAGAGGGCCGCATTTTAAGCACACCATCCGCCACATTATCAGATAATATCGTTATACTATCCAAAGCATAAACTAAAATTCTAATTTCTTTGATTTCCGAAGTTTCTTTAGCGATATATCGCAATGTAATCTCACCGTCAGAAAGCCCTGTTACTTTTGCCACATTGCCGTTATACCTTATTTTTGCGATATCTTCGTCTCCCTTGCATTCCCATATGCCGTCATATACAGGCGCTATAAGAATACTCTCACCAACTGCAATCTCCTGCTCTGTTGTAAGAAACGCATTGGGAATATAACTTGCGATGAGCGTCGTCTCACAATTCGGCATACTAAAATAAGTATCTTCACTTCCTGAGTCATAGAAATATCCCCCATCGGACGTTGACCATCCTGCGAAATCATAACCTCTTAAAGGATCGGACTTAACTTTGACAATATCGCCAACATAGTAATTTCCAAGCTCTTCCGTAGTCTTGCTTTCTCCCTTTTGGATTACAAGATGTAGCGGATACGACTCTTCCTCCCTCCACAGAAAATGCAGATATTCCATTTCGGTATTATTTTCTTCAATAAAATCTTCACTGTTTGTATCAAGCGTAATATATAATTCATCAACATCCGCATTGCCCGCGATAGAAAACAGATCAAGCTGCAGCGCATATTCCTTATATGCGTCAAGGGTTCCAAAACTCTTTTCATATAAAATAGCACCCTCTTTTTCATCCGCCCGGACTCGCAACACGGTATCGTCAGCCAACATTCCTGTCTTATTCTGTATTACCACATTGCTAAAATAGGAACTATCTGAATAATACGTTGTTGACTTCACAGATATATCTGTATACCCAATTTTTACTATCTGCGAATTATCACCCTTTCTGTCATCTGACTCCTCGTTTGCGGTAACGGTAAACAGATAATCGTTGACCTCTGATAAGTCACCAATAAAAGCATGACTCAACTCATAGATTGCGCTTTCACCTCTTGGTAGATCAACATTTTCTATCCATGAAGACGACTCATTTGTAGATGTATTAAGTACATTAATTGTTATTGTACTGATATCTGTAGAGCCGTTATTTGTCAAGGATAGCTCAAAATCAGTCGCTGCTGAAGGCTGCACAGAAGTATGATCAATGTCTACATTATCTAAAGCCAGATCAACCACTGAAGAGATTTTTTCAAACGCGATATCCGCCGCATCATCGTCCAAATAATTTAGCAGATACGCGATATATACTTCACCACCATTTTCAATAGCTGTAATATCACCTATAGAATTAAGTTCACTCGTTACGATTTTATAGGCTGAGGAATAGCCACCATCTGCTTTATCGCTCTTATAAATATTATATTGAATAATATTCATAGCTGAGATGGAAGAACCTGCCCACAATACACTATTATCATTTGTAATGCAGAAATTAGATGAAGCGGCTACGGCTCCCTCAGGAAGCACCGCATTCACACTAGCCCCCGCAGTATTATCTGTCACATAATAGATCTGGCCATCCGCATACCAGTACAGAGCCATTCCATCCGGCGAAAATTGAGGATTTTCATCACATATATCATCTGATGTTTTAAATCCTACGGAGTCAGTCGATGCATCCCACAAGTAAAGATTATGATCCTCAATTGTGTTCAAATTCTTATCATTGTCCAATACATATGCCACTGTAAGCTTATTACCCAAACTCCCAATATCAACAGATACAACGGGGATTCCCTCCAGACTACAGATTGTACTGATGATTCCTGTAAATATTTTTTCATTTATATCTACTGACTCTTCATCACTGCCATCAATACCACTTTGTACTGTCCTTTCTTCATCAAGTTCTTTTTCAGAGCCGTCTTCATTGGAATTTTCTTCTGCTTCTGAGTCGTCTCCGGTCTCTGCATTTTCTTCCTCGGAATGTTCCTCATCTGTTTCTAATTTTTCATCTTGATCTTCTGTTTCTGAGTTCGACTCGTCTTCGGTCTCTGCATTTTCTTCCTTTTCAGTCGTATCGTCTAAAGAATCAGGTTCTTCCCGCTCAGATTCAAAAACATATAAGCGAAACGCTGCTTCGGAATCTATCTCTTCAGTATCCATATCTCCGGAACTTTCTTCTTCGGTGTTAGTGCCTTCTGGAACTTCTTCTCTCCCATCTGTATCCTCGGTATCCGTATCTCCGGAACTCTCTTCTTCAGTATCAGCGCTTTCAAAATCTTCCTCTCTCGTATCTGTATCCTCGGTATCCGTATCTCCGGTATCCGTATCTCCGGTATCCTCTTCCGCTTCGCCATCCTCCTCTTCCATATCCTCTTCTTCAGTATCAATCTCTTCTTGATCAATTTCTTCTTCATCTTCCGATGAATAGTTGGCTACGCTGACAGAATCATATGTGATCGCTGCCATATTTAAGGTTGTATTACCGCTTTGTGTTAAGATATCATTACTTTCATTTGTGTACCAGACTACATATGGCAGTCCACTATTAACGGTAATCTTCGGCAGCATATCGGCATAGCCATTCTGACTGGTAACCTTTGTGGACACAGCCATATCCGCAGAAGTATCGATGCAGGCATAAGAAATATCGCTGTTTCTAGCCATTTCCGTAAGTCGATCAGCATCACTCATATTGTTCCAGCTGCTACCACCAAACTCGACAGCCATATCCTGCCATACTATATGTATCTTAGATCCGTCAGAAACCACATCGAAATTAAAGTCAGCCGTTCCGTCATCTTTCACTGCCACCGGTTCTGACCATTCTCCATCATACTTTGAATATACCAGACTGGTCCTATTCGCCTCTGTACGGTTAATATCATCAGCAAGCCAAAACATGTATGGCGTACCATCTACCATTACAATTTTCTGAGATGCACCCGGGTATACATTTTGAAAAAAGCTTTCCATTTCCGCAGCAACATCTGACCTGTTTGGGTTGGCCGACAGGTACTCTCTGCTCATCATAGAGTACGAAGATCGATCATAGAATACTTCATATATGCTCTGTTGATCTGCACTGGATTTTGTAATATATCCACTTGTAATATTCCATGTTCTTTCTGCGATCACATACTTGGCCGAGAACATAAAGGCCTTCGCACTTAATGCAATACTACCTTTAACTTTTGCATCATAATATTGTTGCTGAAAATCATACCCTAACAGTAAATGAGCTTCCCCTTCACCGCCAACAGTCAATACTCCGACGAGTCCCAATCCTCCATAAAGACTTGCATAAATGTCAATATCTATCTTCCCCTTATTTCCTGTAAAATCAAAAACCCTTTCATTAGCCAGATTCTTTCCTACAGTCAGAGTACCGCCTACCGTATAGGTACCTTTTACTCCCACCTTAAACTCAAAACCAAGGGGGATATAACCTACAATATACTGCTGAGTATATTCATACTCCCCCTTCACTCCCAATATAAGCATCAGGTCTACATTACAGTTGCCATAATCATCGATTTTTCCTTCTGCGTACCCCTTGCCGACAAAAGATACATCAAACCCTCCTGCTATCTTCCAGCTTGTAGTTCCCTGATCATTCGTGAATACACTCTGCAGGTTACTACCTCTCTCATATTTTGCAAACAGTTCATCCCATTTCTCTTCTTTCTCTTCCCAGGTATTTCCAAACTCATCCAGTCCTACCGAAACCTTTACCGTTCCATCATCAAAGGCTTCAAATTCTATCGGCAGACCCGGCATGTCCATATTCAGTTCCATACCGCCAAAGGCTACCGCATCATTCGGAATTTTAAAGCCTACACCGGAGCCTCCCAGCTTAATACTACCCTCTGTGTCTTTTGAATCTTCGCCGAGTATAGTTTTTTGTGGATTTACAAGTAGTGTGGTCGCAATCTTATCTGATAAAGAGCCATCAGTCGTCTCAATCTGAACATACACACGTTTCCCCGCTTTCAGCTTGCTTTTCATCAGTCTGACTGTCCGAGTATCCCTGGTAATGTCTTCCTGTAAAATAACTACATTATCCTGTATAATTTTATATCTTCCTACATTGCCCTTTCCGTTACTCGTTGCTGTTATCCTAATTTCATAATAAGAAGTTTCCGCAGCTTTTGAATCAGCTTCCACAGAATAATTCTCCGACATAAGATCTACATATTCTGAAAAACTACCGCCGTCTGTTCCTATTAGACTAATTGATTTTACATAGGGTTTCCCGTTATCCGCAACCATGCCAACAGCACTGCTTCTGTCTTTTGAAACCATGCGGAAAACATCTTTGGTTCTATACCCATTACAACTTATCGTCATTTGCTTTCTGGAAGCATACGAACTTATCGGCAGATTACTGCTAAACGTTGCAATACCGTTTTCATTTGTAACTGCGGTTCCGACTCCTTCAATCTGTACCGTTGCTCCGGCTAGTAATTCTTTCCCGGAATTTTTTGTGACCAAAACCACATATTTATCTTTCGTATCAAACTCTATCGGAACATCATCTATCCCCCCATTACTGCTTAATCCTACCCCATAATACGTTTCAACAGTATTGGTACTTCCTGACGCCAAAGTGATCGGATTCCAGTAAAATGCTACCGCGCTATCATTTGTCACTTTACGGTCTGTATTTATTGTATAGTCCCATGTTGTTGCGTAAATGCCACCCCAGGAAGCAAATTGTACCTTATCTGGCTTTCTGCTCTGATTTCCTTTATAAATCGTTCCTATTGCAAATACGGAAGGATCTGACAGATTGTCAAACGCCTGCCAATATGCAGGCACCTGACTTCCTACAAGTTCTAATTCTTTGGTCACCTCACCTCTCGACGGTATTCTAAAGGGAGCTCCATCATTATTTCCAAGCATTGTATCCATCATGATACGGACACCTACACGTTTAGATGTAGATGTTAGATTAATTGTCGCATAGCTGATATGTACAGTATCTTCCAGACCTGTACTATCGTTTTTGACTATCTGCAATGTTTGTACTACTTTCACACCTGACACAGTCATCGTGGAGGTTGCTTTTCTATTCTCCATATCATAAACAGTACTATCTGCTTTAAATATATAATTTGTACCATTAATCTGAATCGTGGTAAAAGAGGACCATGGATTAGGATGACCAAATAACAATATTTGATTATTATCACTGCTATAATTCGGATTTCCTTCAACTGTTCCTATGGTGAATCGTCCATCTGTTGTTTCATCATTATGAAGATCACCATTCTCCCTCACGACAAATTCAACATAGTCATTTTGGATCATAGTATTATCATATCCGTATGTACTCAGAACGCTAACATCGGAACGCGCATTTACCTCTTTCCTGTCGGCAAGGGCTAAATGCGCATCCATATCAAACGAATAATCTTCATCACTTTCTTCCAAAGTCATCGTCTGCATTTTTAATCCTGTTTCTTCATCAATGGTCAGACTATCTTCAGGTGCGATTTCTCCCTGTATGCTTTTCTCATTTTCCGCTGCATATGTTATTCCCTGGTTTTGTAAAAGCAAAGCCACCACTACCGTACATGCTGCAATTTTTTTCCATACTTTACGTTTTCTCATCTTTTCCTCCATTCCGAAGCGTTTAACGCGAAGGCTGCAAGCCAAATTTCAAATTTGGCTCTGTCACTAACTCTAACTGAACTTGTTCAGTTTGTTGAACTAAATTGCTCATCAGAGAATTTATTCAACCTTGTTCCCCTCATTTGAATTACGCATATGACCATCAAGTTATACTCTTGTCATAAATAACGACCTTTTAGATGACTCAACCGTTATCACGATTGCCAAAGCCTCTATTTCATATTTATGCTCCAATATATCTATTTTTTGGATATATTTACCCTTATGCATCTCACGCCAGCAATGTAATACTGCATGATCCCTCCACATCACCTCATAATCTGTATCATAAATGAGGCCTTTTATTTCATATGCACTGTTCTTGATCACAAACTGCGGCTTTAACGAGGATTTCTGTACAACTTTGAACTCTGCTTCCTGACTGGAAATCATATAAGCAGGCGTAATACCTGGTATCTGTCGTATTTTTGCTACCTCGTTTCTATATTGATCTTTCATGGAAGCTATTTTCGTAAAAAGACCTGAGCTCTCCTTTACTGAATATACCAACCTCCCGCGTTCATCCGTAATCTTTAAATTCATTAGCCTTTTGTGCGTTAAATGCTCTAAAAAATACATATTATCCCTTTCTCCTTTTGTAGTTTTATTTCATAGCAATCTTTACTTCTTGTCGTCTATCGATCGTTCTATGTTATTGTTGAGCAAGTCTTGCTATGTTATGTCATCCAATTATACTACGTTTTTAAAATAATATAATAGTAACATTGTATCATTCTTTTTCAGTTCTTACCATACATAGTTCCCGACAAACTTTAGTACAATATAACGGACATCTCAAAATATCGTCAACTTAAGAGTATCTGATTCAAAAAAACTGAAAGGAAACAGAATCGATATCAAGTACGATAAACGCATGAGTAAATAAATTGTAAACTGTCCCTTTTTCTAATAAGATCAAAGAAAAAGGACGCAGATCGCCACGCATGGAAGACATATGGAACCATTACAAAAATACAGAAATAGAAACATATGGAACTACTGCGGAAGTGCAGAAGCAGAGATTGACGGAACTAAGAGATTAAAACATACATACGCGTAAGCGTGATAGGACATGATAAACAACCTACTGTCTTTTTCTGGAGTCAAAGTCAGCAGCGCTCAGCTCATAATCGGCCGAAGATTGAAGCTGTCCAAGCTGTTTCTTCCAAGAATCAATGTTGGTTCTCACCTTGCGAAAGCCAAGTGATTCATATACATGCCTCGCTCTTGTGTTTGTCACGTTAGTATCGAGGACAATTTTGGAATATCCGTTCCTGAACAGCCAGTCGATCAGCATACGCAAAACTTTTCTGCCAACACCACAATTCTGACAATCTGCTTCACAGATCTTTATGCCGATTTCTGCAACACCATCCGCTGCGTTACGGTAATTACACTCACCGATCAGACGGGCATTTTCCTCAATGACTTTGAAAACGGCAATATTGGCATCGGCAAACTCAAGGGCTGACACTTCATGACCCTTACGGGCAAAGTAAAGGCTGTATTCTCCTGCACCTGCGCCGACATCAAGTATCCTGTCGCTCTCTTTTAAGTATTTTTCTATGTAGCAAACGGTGGTCAAAAATTCAACCCTTACAGCTTTTGAATGATTAATCCTGCTGTTCTCGTTGAATATATCATACGTTCTATTCACTCGTTCGCTCTCGTTTTCAATTATTCCAACCGCACAGGTGGAATTTTTGTAAGTTGTGCAAAGTGCAATAACTTCTTTCCTGTCTGTTTAAGCCTCTCTCCAGGTGCCTGGCTGACCAGTATAGCCCCTTCTGCTTACCAGTCCAAATCTTATAGCAGGTGGAAGGTTGAATAAATTCTCTGATGAGCAATTTAATTCAACAAACTGAACAAGTTCAGTTAGAATTTGTGTCGAAATGTCACAAATTCTATTGATCGCAGAACAGAATCTGAAATTCTGCTCACGTCCTCAGCGTAAAGCGCTTCGGAATGGAGGCATAAATGAAAAACCATGGCTCTTAGAAACGTTTTCTGTCTTTCAGTTCCTGATATAATACCCTGTAATTGTCATAACGCACCCGGCTGATCTTTCCCGACTCAACAGCCTCCTTCACGCCGCAGGAAGGTTCGCTGATATGTGCACATCCGCTGAATTTGCAGTACGGTTCATACTGCACGAATTCCGGATAGTAGAAACCCAATTCTTCTTTCGTGATCTCGGAGATGTCAAGCGATGTAAATCCCGGCGTATCTACTATATAAGTCCCTTCACCAAGAGCGATGATCTCCGAATGACGAGTGGTATGTCTGCCCCGTGCGATCTTAGCACTGATGGCGCCGGTCTCCATGTTAGCCTGCGGCGCCAGCTTATTGATCAGAGACGACTTACCCACGCCGCTGGGTCCTGCCACGGTTGTAGTCCTGCCGCTTAACAGCTTCCTTACTTCCTCAAGCCCTTCCTCCTCCAGCACACTGATGAACAGGACACGACAGCCGCAAGTCTCATATGCCTGCCGCAGCGCCTCCTTCTCCTCTCTGGACGCAATCTCTTGCTTATTAAAGCAGATAATGGTCTGCAGATGCTGCTGTTGCATCCGGATCAACAGTCTGTCCAGAAGGTTAAAGTTTGGATCCGGTTTCACGACGGCAAACAAGATAAGCGCCTGATCCACATTGGCAACAGCCGGCCGGATCAAAGCGCTCTTTCTTGGCAGTATTTCTCTGATATTGCCAAGCATCTCTTCCTCGTCCAGTATATCCGTCAACACATTGTCCCCTACAAGAGGTTTCACATGATCTTTTCTGAATATTCCTTTGGCCTTGCATTCATAGATTCCTCTGCCCTCCACATGAACATAGTAGAATCCTGCAATTCCCTTGATGATCTTGCCCTGCATACGCTTATCCTACTCCTGCGTAAAGCTGACTTCTCTGCTTACTGTCCTGTCTTCCGAGACAGCCTCGCTGGTCACGGTCTCCCCTGTATTTGGATCCGTCGTCGTAGTCGCTTCCTTCTCTACCCGAAAGGTGAAAGTGATGGTCCCGGTAGGTGACTTGATGCCGGTATAGTTAGCCGCTACCGGAAAAGTCGTAGTCTGGGTACTCAGAAGCTGCGTGCCGTCCGCCGTCATGACTGTAACATTCACTGCCATTCCGTTCTGATAATCCGGATCCTCCGTCGGCGCCGTAATGCCTTCCGAATACCGATAAGTGGCCGCCTCCGGCCCGGTACTGATGGAAATATCAATGGCTGTTCCCTTATCTACATAGGAACCCACAGAATAACTCTGATAGCACACCTTTCCTGACAGTGAGGCATCCTCATTGGCCGCAGATGTCACATTTCCCACCTCCAGTCCAAGCTCCGTCAGGGTAACGGTGGCATCCATCTCCTCCATGCCCACCAGATTGGGTACTCTTACCTTATTCTCATCCGCCCCCTGACTGATCCGTATCGTGACTGAGGATCCCGGCGGCGCCGTCGTGCCTGCCTCCGGTGACTGAGAAATAACATACCCATTCTGCACCGTATGATCATATCCTTCCGTCACATTGACTACAAATCCCTCTTTCTCCAGGATAGAAGTCGCCTCTTCTTTGGATTTACCGGTGGCTGTCGGAACTTTGACTCCCTCCGCACTTTCCGCCACTGTCAGAATGATCACCGTACCCTTATTGAGCATCAGTTTCTCCTGATCCGTACTCGTCGCAGCGCCGCCCTGCACGCTGGCCCGAAGGACAGTCCCTGCCTCGTGCGTAGCGCTTGCCTCATAGCGGATCTCCGGTGTCAGCCCAATCTCCAGAAGAGCACGTTTAGCCTCTTCCACATTCATTCCGGCCACCTTGATCATCTCTACCTGCTCTGTAGATTCTTCCTGTACCGGTTCCTTCTCCGGCACCGTGCCAAACTGGAATACCCCCATAGCCCTGCCGACCAGGAAGATAACGATACATCCCACAAGGAGCGCTGCTACAACAGCCAGGATCGTTGTTATTCTTTCCATCTTGGGATCATAATCCTCTTCGTCTTCGTCCCACTCCTCCTCATCCTCATCCTCGTCCTCATCTTCTTCCTCCTCTTCATAGGCACGCAGATTGTTCTTTTTCAGACGCATCACTTCATCCATGGAATCGTGTCTGTCGGATTGCCGTTTGATCTGCGCCATATCCCTGTCCGTGATCATTCTCGTGGAAGCTTCCTCGTCCGGATCCATCAGTTTGACAAAATCCTCATCCGGATTGATCAGAGACTGCTTCAGATCGGCAATCAGTTCCTGCATGGACTGATATCTTCTGTCCGGACTCTTCTGACAACACTTACACACGATCTGTTCCACACTGATCGGAATCTCCGGCACATATTCCCTGGGGGACGGCATCTCCTCCTGAATGTGTTTGATCGCAATCGCCACCGTCGTCTCCCCGTTAAAGGGCACTCTGCCGGTCAGCATCTCAAACATGGTGATGCCCAGTGAATAAATATCGCTCTTCTCGTCACTGTATCCACCCCTGGCCTGTTCGGGTGACGTATAGTGAACCGAACCCATCACATTGGAAGTGATCGTATTGCTGGTAGCTGCCTTGGCAATGCCGAAATCCGTTACCTTGACCTTGCCTTCTTTCGATATGATTATATTCTGCGGCTTAATATCCCGATGGATAATGTGATTATTATGCGCCGCCTCCAATCCCATGGATACTTGGATTGCAATGCTTATCGCTTCCTTGACGGATAATCTCGCTTTCCTCTCAATATATTTCTTTAAAGTGATGCCTTCTACCAATTCCATTACAATGTAGTAGGTGCCACCCTCTTCGCCAACATCATACACATTGACTATATTGGGATGCATGAGTCCGGCCGCCGCCTGCGCCTCAACCCAGAACTTCGAGACGAAATTGGCATTCTCACTGAATTCCTGCTTTAATACTTTGACTGCTACAAATCTGTTTAGTTTATAATCTTTCGCTTTATATACATCTGACATACCGCCGGTACCGATCCGCTCCAGGATCTCATACCGTTCCCCTATCATCATACCTATCTTAATCATGTTCCACCTCGTCTGCAGACAGTTCAATAACGATTACTGAAATATTATCCTTGCCGCCGTTTTGATTGGCTACCTTCACCAATTCTTCTACCCTGTCCTTAAGACTGCCACCTCTCCTTAAGATACAGTGGATCGTCTCGTCGTCCATCATATTCGTCAATCCGTCAGAACAAAGTAAAACCATATCCTCCGCCTGCAACTCCAGATTAAAAAAATCCGCCTCGACATGATCTCTGGCGCCGATCGCTCTGGTAATGATATTCTTATCCGGATGATTTCTAGCAGAAGCCCTGTCGATTCCTCCCATACGGACCATCTCCTCCACAAGAGAATGATCCTTCGTGATCTGCCTGATCCTCTCATTGACAACATAAAGTCGACTGTCCCCTACATTGGCTACCTCCAGATATCTGCCGATAAAAGTAGCAATGACAATCGTCGTTCCCATACCGCTGTAAGATACATCCTCCCTGGCCCGCTTACGGATCACGGCATTTGCTTTCTCGATGGCCCTTCCCATGATCTTCACCGGGTTCTTTTCAAAAGAGGCTTCTATCTCTTCCGCCACTGTCTCCACCGCGTAACGCGAAGCAAAATCTCCGGCATTATGGCCTCCCATACCGTCCGCCACAATAAAAACATTGGGCAGATTCCCGATGGGGCCCTCTGACAGATAGATAAAATCCTGATTCAGTTGTCTTTTTTGTCCGATATCTGTTGTCGCATAGGACCTAAGCACTGTACTGTTCCCCCTGTTACTCCGGATCGGCTCTCGCTGTCTTGCCGCATCCGATCCAAAAGACTATTCTATATATCTACGCCGCAACTGACCGCATGCACCGTCAATATCCCGACCCATTTCCCTTCTAATAGTAACATTTATTCCATTTTTTTCAAGTTTATTTTTAAACGACTCCACCGCATGACGCTCAGACTGCACATAATCACGTTCCCTGATGGGATTCACAGGTATCAGATTTACGTGGCAGTTCAAACCTTTTATCAGTTTCGTCAGCTGAATAACATCCTCATTTGTATCATTGACATCTTTTACCAGACTATACTCAAAAGTGATTCTTCTGCCTGTCTTCTCGAAATAATACTTGCAGGCCTCCATCAGTTCCTGCAGCGAATACCGATTGGCCACCGGCATCAGCTCCCGTCTCTTCTCATCCGTTGCCGCATGTAAGGATAAAGCCAGCGTGATCTGCAGCTGTCTGTCGGCAAGCTGGTACATCCTGGGCACGATGCCGCAGGTGGAAACGGTAATATTCCGCTGGCTGATATGCAGTCCGTTCTCATCCGTCAGCAGCATGATAAACTGCAGAAGATTGTCAAAGTTATCCATTGGCTCACCGGTCCCCATCACCACCACATTGGATACCCTCTCTCCGGTCTGCCTCGTGATCGCATAGATCTGCTCTAACATCTCCGAAGGCAGGAGATTCCGTTCCAGCCCGTCCAGGGTGGAAGCGCAGAACCGGCAGCCCATCCGGCAGCCTACCTGGGAAGAAATGCATACGGCATTGCCATGCTTATAACGCATCCACACACTTTCCACCAGATTGTCATCCGGAAGGGCAAAGAGATATTTTCTCGTGCCATCCAGTTTGGATTCCTGCATCTGGACCGTCTTAAGCGTCGTATACTCAAAGCGCAGTGCACACTGCTCTGCCAGCCTGCGGGGAATATTCGTCATCTCCTCGTATCCCTCCGCCAGCTTTTCATGCATCCACTCGTACAGCTGTCCGGCCCGGAAACTTTTCTCTCCCAAAGATTCCATCTCTTCCTTTAATTGTGACAAAGTGAGCGACTTAATGTCTTTTCTATTTATATTCTTCATCCGTTTCGTCCTGCTATATCACCTGCAGCATCAGCAGATCCATATTTCCGTTGCCTGCAGGCAGCATCCATTTAATTAGCCTGTTCCCGTCTGCGCAATTTGGCAATAAAGAAACCGTCCGCCTCGTGGATCCCCGGCAGCAATTGGAGAAATCCCTTTTCCCCCAATGGCTTTAACGCGTCCGGCAATTCCTCCTGCATCCCCACCGTCTCCATGGCAAATTCGCGGCAGATCCACTCGACCATCTTCTCGTTTTCTTCCGGATTCATGGTGCAGGTACTGTACATCATGACCCCTTCCGGTTTTAGATACTGTACCACATTTCCCACGATCTCTCTCTGCAGTCTGACGATATCCTGCAGGGACTGCCTGGTCACCCGGTACTTGATATCCTGCTTCTTGCCGATCACCCCTAAACCCGAACAGGGCACATCCACCAAAAGCACATCCGCCCGCCCCACCAGCTTCTCGTCTCTCTCTCTGGCATCCTGTATTACAACGGACAGATTGTTAATCTGCATTCTATCCCTGTTCGCTTCGATCTTCGCCGTCTTATAGGCGGTCAGGTCACAGGCGATCACCTGCCCTGTTCCCGCCAGTTTCCCGGCTGCATGAATGGCTTTGCCGCCAGGGGCCGCACACACATCGATGACCGTATCGCCTGCCTTGATGCCGGCCGCCTCCACCACCAGCATCGAGCTGACATCCTGTACCGCAAAAGCGCCCTCTTCATATCCTGCCAGACTCTTTATGCCCTCTGACTTTACTACCTCCACGGCGTAAGCAAGATACGGATTTCTCCGTACTTCCACTCTTGCCTCCCGCCACGTCTCAAAAAGCCGCTCCTGCTCTTTAGCAGGCAGGCTCTCTTTCATGCGGATGCTGACCGGCCTTCTCTGTAAAAAGGACTGTAGGATCCTTTCACACTGCTCCCTCCCATACGCATCGCACAAATGCCGCACCAGCCATACCGGGACGGAATAATAAACAGACAGATAGGCATCGGCGTCCTGCTGCCTGTCGGGATATCGTATCTCTTCCTTCCCTCGGGAAACCGCCCGCAATACTCCGTTTACAAATCCCTGCAGAGACTGAAACTTCCGTTTCTTCGCCAGTTTAACGGCTTCATTACAGACAGCAGCATCGGGAATGTGCTCCATAAACAAGAGCTGGTACACACTCATACGCAGCAGTTCTCTGATCAGCGGCTTCATCTTCCTCACAGGCACCTTGGAAAACTGATCCAATATATAGTCAATCTGAATCTGCCGCTCTACCGTTCCTTCACATACCCGCTTGATGAAAGCCTTTTCTTTCCCGTCAAGATAATCATATTTATCCAACACCCCAAAGAGCAGGATATTCAAATACTCGCCCTGTCTGTCAAACTCCAGTAAAATATCCAATACGAGTTCCCGTATATTCATCCTTTCCTCCATTCCGAAGCGTTTTACGCTGAGGACGCGAGCAGAATTTCCAATTCTGCTCTGCGATCACTAGAATTTGTGACGCCTCGGCACAAATTATTGGTTGAATAAATTGCTCATCAGAGAATTTATTCAACCTTATCTCCATGTCGAAGCAGTTTTTACGAAGGCTGCGAGCCAAATTTCAAATTCCTATATCATCTGCGCTACGGATGACCGGCACTAATCTCTTCGTCTGTCATTGTTCCCAAACAGCAGGACCAGTCTGAGAAGCTGCAGGATCGCCGATGCAGCCGCCGCTACATAAGTAAGCGCCGCCGCACTCAATACTCTCCGGCATCCGTTCGTCTCCTCACGCTCCAACATGCCATAGTCTCCCAGCATGGCAAGCGCGCGGCCGGAAGCATTGAATTCCACCGGCAGCGTGACCAGCTGAAACAGCACCGCGATCGCAAATACCCAGATCCCCACCTGAATCAGAATATTGTTCATCCCCAGTAAAACTCCGAGAAAAATAAGTGGAATCCCTGCCTTTGACCCGATGTTCGCCGCCGGCACAAGCGCAGTTCGTATTTTCAAAGGCGCATATCCCTTGTCGTGCTGTACAGCGTGGCCGCACTCGTGAGCCGCAACCCCGATGGCCGCGATGGAGGAAGATCCATACACGGAATCGGACAACCGCAGGACTTTATGAGCCGGGTCATAATGATCCGTCAGTTCTCCTCGCACATGTTCGATACGGACGTCGTGAATACCGGATAACTGCAGGATCCGTTGCGCCGCCTGCGCGCCGGTCAGGCCGCTCTTACTCCTTACACCGGAATATTTCCTGTAAGTAGAAGATACCCGCATCTGTGCGGCTATGCATAAGACCGCCCCGATCAGTACCAGCAAATAAGTCGGATCCATATAATATCCATAATAATATCCCATTGTTCACTCCATTTCTGCGCCGCCGTAATTCTCTGTCCCTTGAGCCGCGCCAGTAATTAACTCAAACTTCCTGTATAAGCAGGTTATGACGCCGAGAACGGTATACAGACCTGTCCGTCACTGCAGCTGCTCCCCCACTTTCACCTGATAACCGAGAAGAAACTCCTTCACCGGCATCCGTTTCTTCCCCTCCGGCTGCACCGCCAGAATCTTCAAGATTCCTTCCCCGGTCTTCACATAGAATGCTTCCCGCGTGACGGCGACCACCGTGCCCGGTAGGACAGCATCCGGATCCGAGTGCACTGCCGAATCTTCCGGTACATTTCTCGGTCTCTCGACTGCCTCTATCTCCCAAATCTTCAGATTCTTCCCCCGCAGTACGGTATATGCGCCCGGCCAGGAGATCAGGCCTCTGATCAGACAGTCCAGCTTCCCTGCACTCTGCTGCCAGTCAATCCTGCCCATGGACTTCTGGAGCCGCTTCGCGTAACAGGTGTCCTCCTCGTTCTGTTTCTCAGGCACCAGCTCACCGCGCTCCAACTTAGCCAATGCTTCCACGATCAGCCCTGCGCCCACTGATGCCAGTTTATCATGCAGGCTGTCCCCGGTCTCTTTCGGGTCTATTACAACCTCTTCCTTCAACAGCATATCACCGGTGTCCAGCCCTTTATCCATCTGCATAATGGTAACGCCGGTCTTCTCTTCTCCGTTGATGATCGCCCACTGGATCGGTCCTGCCCCTCTGTATTTCGGCAGCAGCGAAGCATGAATGTTCACACAGCCATATTCCGGCATCGACAGGATCTCTTCCGACAACAGTTGTCCGAACGCGGCCACCACAAAAATATCGGCGTTATATCCGCGAAGGGTTTCCACCGCTTCCTTTTCCTTCACTTTGACAGGCTGGAACACCGGGATCCCATGGGCCATGGCACAGGCTTTGACCGGTGTCACCTGTATCTCTTTTCCTCTGCCCTTAGGCTTGTCGGGCTGAGTCACTACCGCCGCCACCTGATGGCCGGCCTGCAGGATAGCTTCCAGCGCCCCCACCGCAAAGTCCGGCGTTCCCATAAATACGATTCTCATCTACACCATGCCTCCTCTGTCTCGTCATCTACTGCTCTTCTTCCAGATCCTCCGTGTCGATAAGCTTTCCCTCTACCAGTTCCACGTAAAGGTGTCCTTCCAGATGATCCATTTCATGGCAGATCGCTCTGGCAAGCAGTTCTGTCCCCTCCAACTCAAAAGGATTCAAATTCTCATCATAAGCAATGACCTTGACATAATTCGGACGGGTCACATTGCCATGTTTGCCGGGTACGCTCAGGCAGCCTTCGTATCCCGTCTGCTCCCCGCTGGATTCGACAAGCTTCGGATTGATTAGCAGCAGCGGATCCTCACCAGTCACATCGATCACTACGATCCTTTTCAGAATGCCTACCTGCGGCGCCGCAAGTCCCACCCCCTCCGCCTCATACAACGTCTCAAACATATCATCGATCAGTTCCTGGATCCTGGGTGTGATCTCTGTCACTTCCTTACAACACTTATTTAGAACCTTATCTCCGATCTCCCTGATTTTTCTGATTGCCATTTCATCCTCCATTCCCAAACGCTTCCGATACATTACGACCAGATTTCCTGTGTAAATTCTGTCCACAATTACCGATACACAATATCAATATGTATTCATCGGGTCGAAATCATATTGTACCGTCTGATTCTTAAGTTCTTTCTCTTTACAAAAATGTTCCAATATATCCTTGATCTGTACCAGCACCTGATAATCCTGGTGTTTTATATAGAACACATGGCGATACTGATCATTGATCTTGCTGATCGATGCCTCCGCCGGCCCTATTACCTGCAGCTGCTGCCACGTCTTCTCCTGTTTCGCCTCCCTGCCCGTCACACTTTCCTCCGGCAGTATCTGCGCTCCGGAGCGCATCTGCTTTGCAATGACAGCCGCCATCTCATCACTGAGCGTCTCTCCCTGCTCCTGCTGTCTGGAAGTGATCAGTACTGCCAGCATGTGCGCTGCCGGAGGATATTGCATAAGTTCCCGATAGGCGATCTCTTCCTCATAGAATCCCTGATAATCCTGCTTCGCTGCATGGACGATACTGTAATGTTCCGGCTGATAAGTCTGGATCACCACCTCACCCGGCTTATCTCCCCTGCCGGCGCGTCCTGCCGCCTGAGTCAGCAGCTGAAACGTTCTCTCCCCGGCACGGTAGTCATTCTGATTCAGCGAGAGATCCGCTGCCAGAACACCGACCAGCGTCACATTCGGAAAATCATGTCCTTTCACGATCATCTGCGTTCCTACCAGAATATCCGCCTTCTCATCTGCGAACGCCGACAATATCTTCTCATAGCTTTCCTTACTCTTCGTGGTATCGGCATCCATACGCAGCACCCGCGCCTCCGGAAACTCCTTGTGCAGTGCTTCCTCTATCTGCTCCGTGCCTGCTTTGAAACCCATCAGATATTTGGAACCGCACACCGGGCACTTTGCTGCCCTCCGTTCTTCATGACCACAATAATGACATAATAACATATTTCCCCGGTGTTCGGAAAGAGAAACATCACAATGTGGGCATTTCATCACATGCCCGCATGCCCTGCAGGAAATGAAACCGGCATAGCCCCGCCTGTTTAAGAAAAGCATAGTCTGCTCTCCTGCCTGTAACCGGCTGTCGATCAGTTCCCGCAGCTTCCTGCTGAAGACCGAACGGTTGCCCTGCTTTAATTCTTCCCTTAAATCTATGGTATATACCCTTGGCAGTGTACTGGCACCGGGACGGGTCATCATCTCAAACAGTTTGTAGTCACCTCTCTTCGCCCTGTAATATGCCTCCGTGGAGGGAGTTGCAGAACCCAGCACGACACTTGCCCGGTGCATGGCAGCTATCTGCACCGCCGTCTCTCTCGCATGGTACTTCGGCATGGATTCGCTTTTGTAGCTGCTTTCGTGCTCCTCATCCACTATAATAACGCCCAAGTCTGGAAAAGGCGTAAACAGCGCCGATCTGGGGCCGATGATCACATCCAGTTCCCCATCCCCCGCCCGCCTGATCTGATCATACTTCTCGCCCTGGGAAAGGGAGGAATTGATCACCGATACCCTGTCTCCAAACCGCTTATAGAACCGCAGCAGTGTCTGATAGGTGAGTGCGATCTCTGGGATCAGCATAATGGCCTGCTTTCCCATCCCGATCATCTGCTCTATGATCCCCAGATAGACCTCCGTCTTACCGCTTCCCGTGACACCATGCACCAGGTAGGTGCCCGGCTGTCCGGCACTGTAATCTCCCACTACACTTTCTACGATCTCCTGCTGCGCTTTGCTCAGCACCACTCTTCTTTCTTCTCCCGCCGTACACCTGACCGGGTTGCGATAGTAAGCTTCCGTCTCTATCCGCAGGCATCCTTGCTTTTCCAACGCGCTAAGCGTAGCAGACGACACATTCAGCTTCTGCCGGATCAGCTCGTAGGGAAGGATCTCGTCTGTCAGCAGTGCCCGCAGTACCCGCGCTTTTGCCGCCTGGTGCTTCTTCTCACACAACTGCAATGCTTCAAGAAGCGCTTCGCCTTCCATACACCGTGTTATCTTCCTGCGCTCTAACTGCTTAAGCTTCTGCTTTACCGGAAGCACCGTCTTAAGCGCCGCGATCATAGTCGATCCATACTGTCTTTTCAGCCAATATGCAATCTGGATCTGGCTTCCCTGTGCCGTGATGCCCTTATCGTCCACCGCGGTGATAGACTTGATCTTATCCACCGGATAGTCCGTCTCCCCGGAAATATCCACCACATAGCCTGCTTTATCCAGATTGCCCCTGCCAAAGGGCACATGCACGCGGACACCCGGATACACCGCTCCTGCCAATTCCGGCGGTATCTTGTACTGAAACGGCCGGTCAACCTTATCATGGGAAATATCTATGATCACATCCGCATACCGCTTCTCCATACCGTCTCCTTCCTGCCTCTTAGCACTCTCGCCGCGTCCCCGTCAGCCCCGGTCCAAACACTGTCGCTCCGTTAAGATCTCCTCGATCAGCACTCTCTCATCCATGGGGTATTTCACCCCGCAGATCTCCTGATAATCTTCATGTCCCTTGCCGGCCAGGACGATAATATCCCCCGGTTCTCCATGGTCGATCGCATAGGCGATCGCCTCTTTTCTGTCACAGATCTCCACATAGGCGCCCTGTGTCTTATAGATGCCCGCTTTGATATCATCGATGATCGCCTGGGGCTCCTCATATCTGGGGTTATCCGAGGTGATAATCGTCAGATCTGCCATACTGCCGCTGACCTCTCCCATCTCATACCGTCTGGACTTAGCCCTGTTGCCGCCGCAGCCGAAGAGACAGACGAGCCGGTGGGGCTCATAAGCCCGCAGCGTTGTCAGAAGGTTCTTAAGTGCCATGGCATTATGCGCATAATCTATCATGAGGGTAAATTGATCCGAAACCTTAACAGGCTCGATCCTGCCCTTCACTTTCGCCTGCAGAAGCGCCTTCTTTATGGCTTCCTCCTCCACCCCGAAATGCCTGCAGACCGCAATGGCCGTCAATGCATTGTATACACTGAATTTACCGGGCGTTGCTATCTGGGCCGGGAAATTCATAAGTCCGGCCACTTCAAATGCCATACCCAAATTGCCTGCTTCTCTCACAAATGCGATATTCTCTGCGCGGATATCCGCATCCTCATCGATACCGTAAGTTTCCAGTTCACACGTATGTTCTGCAGTCACGGCCTTCCAATGTGCATCATCCTTATTCACAATCCCTGTTCTGCACTGCTGAAAGAGTAGTCCTTTACAGTGCAGATAATCCTCGAAATCCTTGTGTTCCCCCTTACCGATATGGTCCGGCTCTAAATTGGTGAAGATTCCAAGGTCAAAGATAAATCCCTGTGTCCTGTGCAGCATCAGTCCCTGCGAAGAGACTTCCATCACCACCGTATCACAACCGGCGTCCACCATCTGCCTAAAATATTTCTGGATCAGATAAGATTCCGGCGTCGTATGATCCGCATGAATATGCGTCTCGCCGATTATGATCTCTATCGTTCCGATCAATCCCACTTTCCTGCCTGCCTGCTCCAGTATAGACTTCACCAGATAGGTGGTAGTCGTCTTCCCCTTGGTTCCCGTGATGCCAATGATCTTCATCTCTTCTGCCGGATGACCAAAGAAAGCCGCCGACACAAAGGCCATGGCATAATGGGTATCCTCCACCCGGATCACTGTCACATCCGCCTCCTCCGGCAGCTCCACATCCTTCTCCACCAGAAGGGTGCCAGCGCCGGCGTTCACGGCATCAACGGCAAACTTATGTCCATCTACGACAGCCCCGGTAATACAGACAAACATACTGCCGGGAACCACCTTGCGGGAATCATAGACAATGTCCATGACCTCCCGTTCCAACGTACCACGAACGCATTCATGATCGATCTCCACCAACAATTCTTTCAAAGCTGCCATCTGATATCCTACTCCTCTCTATTACAGATCTCCTGTCTTTCCTACGGACTTTACTGCAAACACAAAATCCTCACAACTCTATTCATGCTAACCGCCATGATTCCGCTCTGCGGAATCTCTAAATCCAAAGACAAACTTGTTTGTCTGGAAAAACGCCCGTTTTGGCGTTTTTCGGTGTGAACCATAGTACTTCGCCGCGAAATGCCCTCTGGCATGAGCAGCCAGAAGTACTTTTCACGCTATATTAAGATAGCACGAAAGCCGCACTATTTCAATATTTACTCCGTTTAATCCGGCGCAGTAGTGCCTTTCATCAATACTTTATATTCTCTTTAATCTTTCTTAAGGTATTTTTATTTTTTTCTAATAATCTGAACACATTTTGGACACATTTACAATTTATGATTATATCAAGATAGTTGATGAACTCACTATCTCCCCCCTCATAAGAAAATGCGAAAAAGTCTGGGACGCCCCAGACTTTTTTGTTGTCCGGAATATCATTTTCCAGGAAAGCTGCGCCAGCCACACTAATACAACCCACATTAGCATCCGCTGCCCGGCGCATAGTCCTGCATGATCATCTGCATCCGCTCCCGGCCTTGATACGCATCCACTTCCGGATAATAGATCACATGGATCCGGATATCTGTTCCTGTCCCATATCGTCCCCGATACAAACGTTCACAGGCTCCCTGTCCGAAATGCTCTCTCAGGAAATCATGCCAGACCTCCAGATTGCCGAAATACATCATATCGTATTGCCTGCCACTCTCATCCTCCACACGATACTTGCCCACATTGTTGTTCCTGCCCAGAACGCGTCCGCTTAGCAATCTGATGTCCTTCTGCGCAAAGACCGGCTTTGGATTACCGTTACCGAAAGGTTCCAGCACCGACAACTGCTTTACAAGATCAGCCGTCACATAGGACATGGGCATTGGCACATCAATATGTATCCTCTCTTCCAGATCTGCCTCTGTCAGTCCGCAGTGCGCATTCAGGTACATACGAAAAGGCTCCACATTAGCTTCCGGCATGGAGACTCCCGCCGCCATCTTATGACCGCCATATTTCGTATAGAGCTCTTTGCATTCACTCATCTTCTCATACATATGGTACGCTTCGACAGACCGTCCTGATCCCTTGACACCACCCTCGGCCCGTGTCAGCACAAATGTCGGCTTATAGTAGCGCTCTCTGATCCGGCCAGCTATGATACCGGCCAGACTCTCATGACAGTCCGGCAGATAAATGACCAGCACTTTATCATCCTTTAATCCGGTCTTCTCTATCATTTCCATAGCCGCTTCCGTCCCCTGCAGCGTCATATCCTTGCGGTTATCATTCAGTGCTTTCAGTTCTCCGGCGATCACCGCCGCCTCTGCAGCGTCCGTTGTCCGAAACAGATGAAGTGCCCTGTCAGCCGTATCCAGTCTCCCCGTAGCATTGAGACAGGGACCCAATACAAACCCGATATGGTACGCCGACAATTTCTTATCCCGCAGACCGTTAGCCTCAATCAGTGCCCGCAGGCCGCAATTGGCAGAACATGCGATCTGCCGCAGCCCATAGCGGACAATGATCCTGTTCTCGTCAATAAGTTCCATCACGTCTCCCACTGTGGCGAAGGCTGCGAATGCCAGAAGCTCCTGCAGAAGTTCTTCTGTCCCCGGGGCAGCTTCTTTGCCAGACGATGCAAACAATACCTGTAAAAACTTATATGTGACTACGGCGCCGCAAATACCATCGAAAGGATATTTGCACGCTTCCCGCTTGGGATCTATAACTGCGTCTGCTTCCGGCAGGCATTCTCTCCGGCTCCCATTCTCCCGTATCTCATAAGGCACCTCGTGATGATCGGTCACGATCACGGTCATCCCCAGCGATCTGGCATAGGCGATCTGTTCCTTCGCCGCAATGCCGTTATCACAGGTCACGATCGTATCCGTTCCCGCATCATGCGCCTCCTTGATCAGATGATCATTCAAACCGTATCCATCATGGATCCGATGCGGGATCACCGCATCCACCACTGCCCCATAATGCTTCAATCCGGCATACAATATGTATGTGGCACAGATCCCGTCTATATCATAATCCCCTATGATACGGATATGTCTGCCCTCCTCTGCCTTCCTTCGCAGAATCTCTGCCGCTTTCCCGGCATCCTTCAGCAAGAAAGGATCGTGCAGATCGTCTAACGTACCATGCAGGAAACGCTTGATATTATCTTCCCCCACAATGTCCCTGTTACGAATGATCCTGGCAATGACCGGATCGATATGAAATTTCTCTGATACCGCATTAAAATCTGCCCGCTTGGCAGATACCATCCATTTCCCCATTTTCCCTCCGTTCCGAGGCGTCACTGAACCTAACTGAAATACACACTTACAAAGGGCGTCCTGCAAACCGCAGAACGCCCTCTATAGCACAAACGTTTCGTTTATTTGGCCGTCTTAGCTGCTTTCTGTCCTACCTTCGTACGGAGCACATACCAAAGTGCACCTGTCAGACAGATGGACGAATACGTGCCGCAGATGATACCTGCGATCAACGGTAACGCAAATTCACGAATAGAAGATACCCCGAATACTTCCAACGCCGCCACCATAAAGAAAGTGGTCAGGGAAGTAAATATACTTCTGGACAACGTCTGGGATATACTCCTGTTGACCAGATCCTGCAATTCTTCCTTGTTCCGCATCTCCTTTAAGTTCTCACGGATACGGTCAAAGATAACGATCGTTGCATTAATGGAATAACCAACGATGGTCAACATACATGCAATGAAGGTATTGCCAACTGAAATCTTGACGATCGCATAGAAGGCAAGCACCACCAATACATCATGTACCAATGCCGCAACGGCGCTGGCGCCGAAACGGATATCCTTAAACCGGAACCAGATGTAGAGAAGCATCAGGATCGTCGCCACAACGATCGCCTTTACCGCCCCTGTCTGCATCTCGGAACTGATCGTGGCACTGATGGTCTCTGCCGTGATACTGTCCTCCGCCACGCCAAAGTTATTCACCATAACATCCGCAAATTCTTTACGTTCTTCTACATTTAAAGTCCTGGTCTTGATGATCACCTGATTGGAACCCGCAACCTTCGTGGTCTGCACGTTGCCGTCCCCCGTGATCTCCTCGATCAAAGGTACAATCTGTGCATCTATCTCCTCGATACTCATATCTTCATTCAGTGTCATCGTCGTGGAGGTACCGCCCACGAAGTCAAGACTGTAATTCAGCGGCATACCCATTCCGGACTGATTGATTCCCATCACCACGAAACCGATCAGGATCGCAGCAATAGAAATGCCGAAAAATGCTTTTCTCTTTGACAGGAAATTGATGGTCTTCTTTTCTTTGCCCACACCGTACGCCTTCTCACTCTGGACACCCAGTGCATACAGCACATTGATCAGAAATTTCGTTACAAAGAGTGCCGTGAACATGGATAAGACGATACCCAGCATCAAAGTGATCGAGAAGCCTTTGATCGTGCCGCTTCCCATCAGATACAGTACGATAGCCGCGATAAAAGTCGTGATATTACCGTCCAGGATCGCCGACAATGCCTTGCTGAAGCCAATCTTGATCGAAGACTGTACCGTCTTGCCGGTAGCCAGTTCTTCTCTGATCCTGGCAAAAATGATCACGTTGGCATCCACTGCCATACCGACTGACAGGATGATACCCGCGATACCGGGCAGTGTCAATGTTGCTTCAAACGCATATAACAGAATCACCATCAGCTCCGTATACAGACAAAGTGCCAAAGATGCTGCCAAACCTGATATATAGTAAACGGCGATCATAAAGACGATCACCAGTGCAAGGCCGACTCCGGCAGCGATCAGGCTGGTGTGGATCGCTTCCGAACCGAGCTGGGCACCGACTACGTTTGATCTAAGTTCTTCCAGTTCCAGTTTCAGGCCACCGATACGGATCGTGGATGCCAGCTGCTCCGCTTCCGCCGGCGTACTCTGTCCAGTGATCACCGCATTACCGTCTGTGATCACCGCCTCCACACCGGGTACGCTGACAAATTCATCATCATAATAGATCGCGATCGTCTCGCCATTGTCATAAGCCTTCTGCGTCGCCTCGGCAAAGGCCTGCTTTCCTGCCTCATTGAGTGTTAACGCTACCACATTCTGGGAATTGCCCATGGAATCCTGCTGCGCTCTCGCCTGTGCGCTGTCCACTTCCGTACCGGTCAGAACGATGGAACCGTCTTCTAACATTTCGTCGATCGTCTTATTGAGCATGTACTGTGGAACCATATTACCTGCCGCGTCCACACCGTAAGTGCTGACATAGTTCTGATTTCCTTCACTGTCCGTCTGAGCGATAAAATACAGGCTTCCCGGTTTGCCAAGTTCTTCCAGGATCGCATTGGCATCCGACACACCCGGGATCTCAATATTGATCCGGTCAGCACCTTCCTGATATACCTGTGCCTCCGTGCTGTAATTCTGTACACGCTGCTGCAGCTTGTAGATCGTATCGTTCATGTCCTCGGCATCGGGGTTCTCATCCCCTACAACTTGATATGTGATGCTGACACCACCTGCCAGATCCAATCCAAGTTTAATACTTGACGCCGAACCGGACTTGTCCGACCCCACCCCGAAAACTGCCGTGTAACCGAGCAGTCCGAGTATCAGGACAAATACGATCAGACTGATCATCGCTTTACTCTTTTTCATAATGCTTTCTCCTTTTCCTCATCGGCTAGCGCCGCTTTTATCATGATCGCGCATTCCACACGCTTCCTTTGCAGCTCACAGCCAAGGTCGTATGCCCCGTTTATACTGCCGCTGAAATTATATGCGTTGGCTGCACATCCGCCGCTGCAGTAGAATTTCGCGAAACAGTCCCTGCATTTCTCCTTCGCATACACATTGCAGGTCTTAAAAGTGTCTCGGATATCTGTACGGACGATTCCCTTGTCCACGTTCCCCATCAGGAATTGCTCCTGTCCCACAAACTGATGACAGGGGTAGAAATCTCCCCAGGGCGTGACCGCCAGATACTCTGTTCCCGACCCACAGCCGGACAGCCGCTTGGCCACACACGGGCCACCTTCTAAATCTATCATAAAATGAAAGAAATTGAAACCTTTTCCTTCTTTTTTTCTACGGATATATTCCAGGGCAAGCTTGTCATACTCGGAAAGGATCACCGGAAGGTCTTCTTCCCGCAATGCGTACTCTTCCGTATCTGCCGCTACGACAGGCTCCACGGAGATCTGCTCGAATCCCTCATCCGCCAGATGCTTGACATCCTCTGCGAAATCCAGATTGTTCCGCGTAAAAGTACCCCTGACATAATAATTCATCTGCTTCCTGCTCTTCGCCACCTTCTTGTACTTAGGGACCACCTCATCATAACTCCCCTGTCCGCCCCTGTGAGGACGCATCAGATCATGGATCTTTTGCCTGCCATCGATGCTCAAAACGATATTCGCCATCTCTTTGTTGGCAAATTCCAGGATCTCATCATTCAGAAGCACACCGTTGGTCGTCAAGGTAAACCGGAATTTCTTATGATGTGGTTCCTCCAAACTCCTGCCATATGCCACTAGGTCTTTCACCACCTGCCAGTTCAGGAGCGGTTCTCCCCCAAAAAAGTCCACTTCAAGATTGACCCGATTCCCGGAAGACGCCACCAGAAAATCAAGTGCTTTCTTGCCTACTTCAAAACTCATCAGCGCTTTTCTTCCGTGGTACTCGCCCTCTTCCGCAAAACAATATTTACAAGCCAGATTGCAGTCATGGGCAATATGCAGACAAAGCGCCTTCACCACCGTCTCTCTGTTCTTAAACTCGCCAATGTATCGTTCATAGATATCCTCAGTATACAGCATCCCTGCCTCTTTCAACTCCAGGATCTCTTCTATCACTTCCCGCAGTGTTGAAGCCTCCGCCGTCTCACCGGCACATATGCCCAGTCTTTCTGCCACATAAGCCGTCAGCTCCTCTATGCCTTGCGCATTCTGTGCAAGCGCTTCTTCCACAAACGGTACGGCACGATATGTCATCTCATCCACCACGTGCACACACCCGCTGTTGACATCCAGCACGATGTTATATCCATTGCTCACATATTGATGTATCACGTTATTTCTCCTATATAGTATTTCCTTACGCATAATAAGCAGCGATCGCAAATCGCTGCTTACATTTCCTAGCCTTTAACAGTTCCATACTGTAAACCGCGGCGGCTGACTATCTGGCCTTCTCACAGCTCTGATTACCTACGGTACAGGATGTCTTACAAGCCGACTGACAGGATGTCTGGCATTCACCGCAGCCGCCTTTCTTCATGGATTCTTTTAAATCTCTCGTTGTCAAAGTTTTAATATGTTTCATATGTTTCCTCCTTATGTCCATTCCGAATGAGACTTGATCCCATAACTTTATGTAGTATATCATATTTTCTACCGCCGGAAAAGCATTTTTATAAAAAAATTTCCGTCAGCTGATCATTCCTCCCAGCATGCCGCTGCCTGCGCACAGAATAAATACCGTCAGCATGTTTCCTGCCACATCCTGCGGTCCTCTGTTGACGATCAGGGACACTGCTACCAGGATCACATAATAAGCGATCCCCATCGCCAATCCCCACAGAAACTTTTTCCTGCCGGCGCGCTTACCGGACAGCATGCCGATTAAAAACGTGACCGCGATATAAATACCAATGATACATATGGACACTATTTTTTCGGAAAGTCCAAATTTGTACAGCATAAACGCCAATAACAACAATAGTCCCGCCGTCAGTATATATGCCGCCAACATACATTTTGTCACAAAGACCGCTTTCTGCGTATAAAATTCCTTTTTCCCCATATTCCCTCCATTTCTCATGTTAAAGACCTGCCTCCGCTCCCGCCCGCGAACTGTGTTACTAAACACCCATACCCTACATTATGATACCACCAGGAATAGAAGCGGGTGTTTAGTAAACTATAATATAGTAACAATTCAGCCCTCAACATTCATAAAAGCGTCTGCCGCACATCCGGCGCCGCTTTGCGGCTCATCTTTTATTTCACCTGAGGCGCTCCACTCAAGAAATAATTCTCAGTCAGTGCTTTGTGTGCAAGCACCCACGCACAGACCGCGAATTATTTCTCGGCTGAACTGTTACTAATATATTCCAACCATTGGAAAAACTTGACACATTGTTGGTTTTCATAGTAAACTTACTTCATGCAGCCAATATGAGGCATAGTCAAATACTCGTGCAAGCACGGTACTTGGCTCGTTGCTCGCGGGAATAGATTACATAGTATAAGGAGTGAACATTTCAATTGGATACCACAGGTGTCATACAACTCGTATCATTACTGATTCTGGTGTTGTTATCAGCATTTTTCTCTTCTGCCGAGACATCATTCTCGACAGTCAACCGAGTACGTCTCCGTACTCTAGCCAGCGAAGACCACAAAGGAGCCATAAGGGTTCTTGGCATATTGGATCAATACGGCAAGATGCTAAGCGCGATCCTGATCGGCAATAATATCGTCAATCTGTCCGCTTCTTCCGTTGCCACGACCTTTGCCATCAGAACATGGGGCAGTCACGCCGTCGGTATCGTGACCGGTGTCCTCACCTTTGTCATACTGATGTTTGGTGAGATCGTGCCCAAGACCTGGGCCATGCAGAGGGCAGAAGATATCGCCCTGCTCTACAGCGGCATCATACGTCTGCTCATGACGGCTCTGACGCCCGTCATCTATGTCGTAGACCTGATCTCCAACTGGATCCTCCGCTTTATGCATATCAGTTCAGACGGCAATAACTTCAGCATTACCGAGAAGGAGTTGAAGACCTACGTAGATGTAAGCCACGAGGGTGGTGTGATCGAAACTGAAGAACGGGAGTTGATCTACAACGTATTTGATTTTGGCGATACCGTAGCCAAGGATATCATGATCCCCCGAATCCAGATGACAACCGTGCCAATCGAGGCGACTTATCCGGAACTGCTCTCCACTTTCCAGGCTTCCATGTTTACCAGGATCCCTGTCTATGAAGGAGACCCGGATCACATCGTCGGCGTGGTCAATATCAAGGATTTCATTCTGGTGAAAGACCCGGAGAAATTCCAGATCAAGAAAATACTGCGTGATGCATACTATACATACGAATATAAGAGCGTGTCAGATCTGTTGATGGAGATCAGAGAGAAATCACTCAGCATCGCTTTTGTCCTCAGTGAATACGGCACTACAGTCGGCATGATCACCATGGAAGATATGATCGAGGAATTGGTGGGTGAGATTCGTGATGAGTACGATGCGGACGAAGAAGAATTGATCCAGCAGCTTTCTGACGAACAGTATCTGGTGGTGGGCAGCATGAAGATCCACGATATCAACGATGCCCTGGATATCGAACTGGATTCAGAAGATTATGATTCGGTAGGCGGTCTGATCATTGAGAAACTGGAGCGCCTGCCTCAGGATAAAGAAACCATCGTTCTGGAGAACGGCATTACCCTGCAGGCAGACGGTATTAAGGATAACCGTATCCTGAAAGTATTGATCACTCTGCCTGTTCCGGACGACGAAGATACGGAAGAATCTCCTGAGGAGTCCTGATCATATGGATCTCCTCAGCACCTGCCGCAAGCAGTTCCTCTTCCGTCCGAAATCCCCACATCACACTGATGCAGGGCATGGGAACATTGGCGGCAGTCTGCAGATCGACCTCTGAATCTCCCACATATACGGCATGTGCGGCATCTGCATTTAATTCGGCCAGCGCCTGATAGACCATATCAGGCGCCGGCTTTTTCTCTACCCCGGGATGTTCTCCTATGGCAGCCTGCACCCAAGCCGCAAAATATTTCCTATAAAGCTGTTTCACGGCTCCATCGGGCTTGTTGGATACGATGGCCATCCGATAGCCTTCCCCGTGCAGCTGCTCCAGCATCTTAAGAACTCCCTCATAAGGCCCGGTCTTCTCTTCACAATGCTCCTGATAATGCTGCCTGAACGCATTCAGGATCTCGTCATAGGCGGCGTTCTCCCTTCCCAGCGGGATGGCACGCTCGATCAGTCTCGCTGCACCGTTCCCCACAAAGGTCCTTATCTCCTCGATCGTATGCTCCGGCAGCCGAAACTGCCGCATCGCATGGTTGACACTGTCAGTCAGATCCTCCAATGTATTGAGGAGCGTACCGTCCAGATCAAAAACTATGGTATCTATCACATTCTTCTTATCTATCTTATCTGTCATATCTGTCATATCTGTCCTATCTCCTGCTCTCTGCCAGCTGCATGACTGCCTCGATCTCGGCCCCGTTATCCGGTGCGCTCTCTATCAGCTCATGCTGCCCCTCGGGTGTGATCTTCCCGATCATATTGCCTTCTTCCGTCTTCTCGAAAGTATAGTATAAGATTTCTGCCGTATCCCGCATCCAGACCGCATACGCGCGATAGCAAAGCCCTTTTCTTACCGTTTCCGCCGGCATATCTATTCTGGTCATCTGCATGTTATCAGTGAGATTTAGAGTCATAACGGAGAAATCCTCCGGATTCACTGCCACAGCATCCTTTCTGCCCTCCGGATATGTTTCTCGGTAAAACTGCAGGATAAAATCTCCCTCTTCCTTCTGCAGGGTGACAAGCCCTTCTTCCTTCTGCGTGAACAGATATTTGGGCAGAAGATGCATCACCACCCTGTTATGCACCAGATCCTGGAACTGTTTCTCCGTCATCCTGACTGTCCTCGTCTGCTGCACCGCATTCCTGCGCTTATCAGCCACTTCCACAATTTCCTTAGGCAGTACCACATTATGGGTAAAAGGATTCAGTACAATGGTCTCCGCCTGCACCTGTTTGCCCGTCACCATCGCCACACAGGAAAAAAAGGGCATCGCCACCACTGCCGGACTCTTCTTATCCTTCGGGATCTGCGGTATGGAGGTAAACATAGGAAACACCTGCTCACCATTCTCCTTCCGCAGCATACAGGGCATGATCCTGGCTTCTTTGGGCAGCTTTACCTGCCTACCCTCCTGCATCAGCTTCTGTGTCTCCTCGTCCAATCCCTGCGGAGCCAACGTAGGCACCAGGACTACGGCTTTCTCCAGTAGCTCCATGACTGCAGCATATTTCTCCCGCTGTCTGTCTTTCACAAACTCTGTCACCGCCGTTTCCAGTTTCGTATTATCCAATCTATTCTCAGCCATTCTCTTCCACTCCATTTCTTATTCACCTGATTATCGGTTCTGCTATAGTCAACGACATCAGACGTTGCTAGCGATCTATTATGCCGTCAGCTATAAGTATAGCAAATTATATCTATTCTGCCAATCGGCAGTTACCGCTTTGTTTCTCCTGAAGACCGCTGCGTTTGAAACCATGCGGAAGCGCGTCCGAAGGAGAATCTCAGCATTGCTTCTTCCGGTTCGGCAGCTGCGCGAATGAGATCGCCATGGTCATCATAAGACAGCCATACAGCTCCCGGCGGCTCATAGCCTGCCCTAACAGCAAAAAGCCCGCTATCACCGACACCACGGACTCCAGGCTTAAGATCAAGGATGCCACTGTCGGATTCATGCCTTTTTGTCCGATGATCTGCAAAGTATAAGCCACGCCGCAGGACATGATACCGCCATAGCAGATCGGCAGCCAGGAGATCATGATGCTGTTCAGATCTGGCGATTCAAAGAGCAGACTGCACAGCAGCGACAGGATGCCGCATACCCAGAACTGAATACAGGACATCTTAACGCCATCCACCTTCTGGGAAAAATGGTCGATCACCAATATATGCAGGGAAAAGATAAATGCACAGACCAGCACAAGAGCATCTCCCTTCTCCAAACGGATGCTGTCTTTCATACACAGCAAATACAGGCCAGTCACGCCAAAGATCACACCGATCCACACCTGCAGTCCCACTTTCTTATGTAACAAAAGCCCGAGGATCGGAACGATCAGAATGTACATGGCCGTGATAAAACCTGCCTTACCAACCGTCGTATACTGAATGCCAAACTGCTGAAAATTGCTGGCAGCAAAAAGAATGATACCACAGCACAGTCCTCCTATGATAAGCTGTCTGTTATCATTACCGGGCTCTTTCTCCCCTGCCGTCTCTCTTCTGCTCTGCAAGTCGCCAGTCTCTTTCCTGTCCGGCGCATGCCTGCCCTGTATCCTGTTGAGCAGCGCTATACATGGCAGCAGTACCAGGCCGCCCAGCAGAGACCGCACGCTGTTGTATGTGAAGGGTCCCAGATGCTCCATACCCGCGCTCTGGGCTACGAATGCCACACCCCAGATCACTGCTGTCAAGAATAACAGCAGCGATTGTCTTACCGTATATACCGTCATAGTTGCCTCCTAAAACTCTACTCAAAAAAGTTACCTCTTAAGTGCATGAAAATACTTCATTTTCCTTAGAGGTAACTCATTCCGGTTATCTGTTTAATGATATATTCTTAAGCTGTTCAATGATTTCCATGTCATCCGCAGTGATCTTCAGATTCGAGTCAAAACACTCGCCTGCAGCAGTCGTCACCCTGACCTCTATAATGCTGCCCTCTCTGATTCCATTCTGCGTCACTGCGGAAAGGAATTTCGGAAACTTAGGATGGTTCTTTTGAAAGCGGCTCCACAAGTTCATCATCTGAAAGAGCGCTGCCGGATTCTGTAGATTCATAGTTATGCCCATGCTCCTTTCTTCGAGTGCAAATTCATGTCGGCGATCGCAAATACCGATTTTACCCCTTCACATTCGTCCAGGAGTTTTACCGCTTCAGTTCTTCCCGGTAAAACTCTTTAAATTCCTCATACCCCTGCGCGGTAAGCTGCTCTTTCTGGAACTTCTTGTTCTTATTCATGCGGGCCACCAGGATCTGATTGCCGCTTTCCCGCTCCTTCTGAGCCTGTGCCATCACTTCACACAATCTGTCAGAGTCTAATCCCTTCTCCAACAGATAGGCGATCTTCTTACCTGCTTTGGGAACCTTGAATCCATTCTCCAAAAGCAACAGGATGATACGCTCAAAGCCAATAGAAAAGCCACAGGCCGGCACATCATGTCCGGTAAACTTACCTATCATCTTATCATATCTTCCACCGCCGCCGCAGCTGCCGCCGAACTGAGGCATGTCGATCTCAAAGATCGTGCCTGTATAATAGGACATCCCCCGTACCAGCGTCGGATCGAATACCAACTCAAAATAATCTCCTTTGGTCGCTTCCACACTGGCAACGATCTCCCGAAAATTCTCCATCACGCCCTCCGAAAGCGCCTGCTTCGTCTTCTCCGTGATGTAGTCAATGGTATTATCGGCAGTTTCCAGACCTCGATACAACTCCATATACCTGACGACACTCTCCTGATCAAAACCGGCTGCCAGCAATTCCGCTTCCACGCCGTCTGCTCCGATCTTGTCCATCTTATCCAGAATAATAAATACCTGATCGTAATCGTCCTCTGTAAAACCGCTGCAAGATGCCATAGCCTTCAGTATCTGCCTGTCGTTGATCCGTATCCTGAAATTCCGAAAGCCTAATCTGCCGAGCGTCGTCGTCGTGGCCAGGATCAACTCGATCTCCGCCAGATTCCCCGCCTCACCCAGAATATCGATGTCACACTGCATAAACTGACGATATCGTCCTCTCTGCGGCCTGTCCGCCCGCCATACATTCCCCATCTGCAATGCTTTAAACGGCGCCGGCAGTTCATTGGCATGATTGGAATAATACCGCACAAGCGGGACTGTCAGATCATAACGCAGTCCTCCGTCCACCAGATCGTCCTCATTCTGCGCTTCCTGCAAACGCAGCTTCTCACCCCGCTTTAAGATCTTAAAGATCAGTTTCTCGTTCTCACCGCCTGCCTTGCAGTTCAAATTCGCAAGGTTCTCCACGCAGGGTGTCTCAATGGATGTAAAACCGAAATTCCCATAGGTTTCCTTGATCACACCGATGACATAGTCGCGGATTTCCATCTCCTCCGGCAGAATATCCTTCATGCCGGTTACCGGTTTCTTACTCAGCGCCATAATTTCCTTCTTATCCTTTCTCACGCTATTACTGGTACGATTTTACACTTTTTTCAGGAAATTTTCAAGGAAAAAAATATTTATCCGCAGAACATAAACTCAAAACGGCTTCCCCTGCATCCCCAATGAATGTTGAAATTACTCAAGAAGGTAATTCCCTTCCCATAGATATCGTCATCTTTCCATTGGCTGGAACTGTCATAGTACTTCGGATCAAGAAGCAGGCTTCCACCTATCTTAGTCGGGTACACCGAGGCCATAAGGAACATCATCGAAGAATATCCCTTTCTGCGATCCATGATCTCTTCTTTGATCCCCTCCATGTCCCCCTTGCCGTTCCAAGCATAGTTTGAACTGCAATACACAAATCCCCTGGGCGGCGCCATATTCTCATCGATCATGCCAATATTGACCACCTCCTGCACATTCCTCTGCCATACAACGGCACTCCACACACCGTTGTAGGTAATGCCTCCGTCCAACGTAAATCTGGTGTTCTCCTCTACATACTCATAATCCACATGCTCCACGCCGTATTCGTCCGCCAGTTCATCCGCAGTATCCCGAAAAAGTTCCTGCATCTTTTCACATGCATAATACCAATCTGCATTATAATAGATCGATCCGTTTGGGCTCACCCCATTGTGTTCCATCAGCTCCGCGCCCTCTTTCCGATTCTGCGCACACGCATTTCTGGTATTGGCTCTGCTGAAATGCTCGTATAATCCCGCCAGATATCTTGTGGCAAGCGCAGTACCGTCTCCGGTCCGCAGCACCGCCTCCGGTTTTTCCTTACTTTCGACATCTTTAGCAGTCGTCCCCATATAGTGATAGAAGTATTCCTTGAAAATATCCTTCACCTCATCCCGGCTCAGTTTCCCGTCATAATAATCCTGCATTACCTCATAAGTCTCGTAAAACATCCGGTTTTCGAGCGGAGCGATCCTACTCCCCGTCTGTGTCTTCAACATATTCTTTACTTCTTCATAGTTATCTGCATCCATCGGAATCTTAAATGAATCTGCAGAAAGTTCCACACAATCTTTCGCATAATATACCTTTTCCTGCCCTTTTCCATTCTGATAGGAATAAGTCCTGAATACGATATCATCCGGCTTCCTTTCATTTATCCTGTTCGTTTCGACTCCTCTGTATCCGATCTCTGTCACTGCCATGCGATTTTCCTCCTGCCCTTCCTTTGCTTCTTATCCTTACATTTCTCACATCTTCTTAATGCGAAAAACCCTATAATCAAAGCCCCACTGCACGCAGTCACTTGGCTCGTTGCCCGCGGCAATAAAGTTATCGGCATGTTCCTATCCTTCCCCTACCTTTATGCAACAAAAAACTCTTCTTTGTGAAATAATCGTCATCACACAAAAAAGAGTCTCTAACATTAATCATACAGTGTGATCACCCAGATCACAGCCGCCACACCGCCAAGCAATACCGCACCGATCAGGAAAGCCGCACCCAGCGCCATAAAGATGTAGCGCACCCGTTCCTGCCAGGTAAAAGGCATATCCTCCCAGGGATCTCGCCCTGTCCTGCCTTCTTCTATGCCGCCATCACCGTTATCATCTCGTCTATCGTTCTTTCTTCCCCTACGTGAAACAGCGGCACGCCTGCCGAACAGTCCGACACCCTCCAGGTCGCTCATATCGGCAACGATGCGCCCGTCATCTTCGAACTCATCCCGCCTTTTCATGCCTGCACCTCCACATTCTCCTCGATCCAAACTCCAGTGTGCTGCCTACTACGGACAGTACACCGGCTCTTATAAGAAGAATCGCCGGAAAGCGATTCTTCAAGACAGCCTTATTCTTCTTATACGTCATCATACAAGTGGCACACCACATAGTGGCCGGGCTCGATCTCCTTCTGTTCCGGAGCCACTTCCTTACATTTGGCCATACAGTTGGCACAGCGGGTGTGGAACTTACAGCCGGAAGGCGGATTGGCCGGGGACGGAATGCTGCCCTCCAGCACGATCCGGTTCATCTTCGCATCGGGATCCGGAATCGGGATCGCCGAGAACAGTGCTTTCGTATAAGGATGCAGCGGATTGTTGAATATATCCTTCGTATCCCCGTACTCCACCAGATTGCCCAGATACATAACGCCCACAGTATCCGATATATGCTCCACCACACTCAGATCGTGGGAGATAAACAGGTAAGTCAGATTATACTTCTCCTGCAGGTCTTTTAACAGATTGATGATCTGCGCCTGTATGGAAACATCCAGCGCCGATACCGGCTCGTCGCAGACCACGAACTCCGGATTTAAAGCCAGCGCCCTGGCGATACAGATACGCTGTCTCTGCCCGCCGGAGAACTCATGGGGATAACGGTCCTTATGGAAAGGCTGCAGACCGCAGTGATCCATGATCCGGTCGATATAGTCGTCAAACTCTCCCTTCGCCGCCAGCCCGTGTTCCCGCACCGCCTCACCGATGATCTCGCCTACCGGCAGTCTCGGCGACAGACTGGAAAAGGGATCCTGGAAGATGATCTGCATCTTCGTCCGCATGGCCCGCATCTCTTTACCTGAAAGGTCATAAACCTCTTTGCCGTTAAACAGCACCTGCCCGCCGGTCTTCTCACCGGACAGACGTAAGATGGTACGTCCCGTGGTAGTCTTGCCACAGCCCGACTCTCCCACCAGTCCCATGGTCGTGCCGCGCCTTAAATTAAACGTAACGCCGTCCACGGCCTTCACATGGCCGATGGTTCTGGCAACCATACCGCTTTTGATCGGAAAATGCTTCTTTAACTCATTGACCATCAGGATATACTGCGGGTCATAAGTTACAGGGGTAAACTCTTTCTTTGTGGTATTTGTATCCGCCATTTACTTCTCCCCCTTTCCGTCATAGAAACGATAACAGCTGACCTTATGGGTGGGTGACAGGCTGATCTCACCGGGATATTCTCCCGCACAGCGCTCCACGCACATCTCACAACGGTCTTTATAATAGCAATAATCGGGCATATTAACAGGGTTCGGCACCTTGCCGGGGATCGAGTAGAGTCTGTCCACCTGCTTGCCGACCACCGGTTTCGACGCCATCAGACCGATGGTGTAAGGATGACAGGGATTACTGAAGATCTCCCGCACCGTTCCCTTCTCCACCACGCGCCCTGCGTACATGACTACCACATAATCCGCCATCTCCGCGATCACGCCCAGGTCATGGGTGATCAGCATGATGGAGGAATTGATCTTGTCTTTCAAATGCCTCAGCAGATCCAGAATCTGCGCCTGGATAGTCACATCCAGCGCCGTGGTCGGCTCGTCCGCAATGATGATCCGCGGGCTGCACGCAAGCGCCATGGCGATCATCACACGCTGCCGCATACCCCCTGACAGTTCATGAGGGTACATCTGATAAACACCCTCACTGTTGGCAATGCCTACCATCTTCAACAGCTCTATCGTCTTTTCTTTGATGGTCTCTTTGGACTTGCCCTCCTCGTCATGCAGGGAGATGACCTCGTCCACCTGTTCTCCAATGCGGAACACCGGATTCAAGCTGGTCATAGGTTCCTGGAAGATCATGGACACATAGTTACCGCGCAGTTTCATCATCTTCTCATTGGGTGTTTTGGCGATGTTATACGCCTTGCCCTCCCCCAAATTCAGACGAATCTCGCCCTCCACGATCTGTCCCTGGGGACGCTGGATCAGCTGCATCAGGGACAGGCTGGTCACGGACTTGCCGCAGCCCGACTCTCCCACTACGCCCACAGTCTTGCCGATGGGTACTTCAAAACTGACGCCGTCCACCGATTTAACCGTGCCGGCATCGGTGAAAAAGTAGGTGTGCAGATCGTCAAATTCCACCGCGTTATCCGGATTGTGCATGGTCGTCAGATACTCGGACTCCGGCACATTCTTCCGTTTTCTCTGTTTTTCAAACTGATTGGTGATACGTCGGTTTTCTTTGGATATCTTCCGAGACTCTTTCGCGGTAAGATACCCTTCCGGTTTATTTTTAGCCATACTCTACTTACACCTCCTAACGTTTCATTCTGGGATCGAAAGCATCCCGCAGGCCGTCGCCCACGAAGTTAAATCCCAGAACTGCCAGCGACAGACAGACGCCGGCCGGAATCCAGATAAACCAGTAATTGGTCAAAACATAGGAGTTCTTTACATCATTGATGATATTGCCCCAGGAAGCAAAGGGGAACTTCACGCCCAGTCCCAGGAAGGACAAGGTTGCTTCCGTCAGCATCACGGAACCCAGCTGCATCGTACAGGTAACGATCAGCTGCGGGACCACGTTAGGGATCAGATGCTTGAAGATCCGGCGGGATACCCGAATGCCGCAGGCTTCCGTAGCCGTCATAAACTCCTGCTCACGCAGAGAGAGGATCTGTCCGCGGACAAGACGGGCGATACCCGGCCAGCCCAGAATACCAAGGATCAGCATCAGATACAGCATACGCAGTTTCGGATCCACCCGCATACCGTCCATGGCAGCACCAAGGATGATGATCAGTGGCATTGAAGGGATACAGTAGAAAATATCCACGATACGCATGATCAGGTTATCCACCCACTTGCCGAAATATCCTGAAAGCCCCCCCAAGATCACGCCCAGCAGACACTCGATGACCACGACAATGAAACCGATGATCAGGGACACTCTGCCGCCGTACATCAGACGGGTCAGCATATCCATGCCGTTGGTGTCCGTGCCCAGAGGATGCTTCGCGGAAGGAGCCTCATACTGGCTGTACACATAGGTCTCCGTCTCCTGCATGACGGACCAGATCTTGGTGCTGGCGTCATAAGTGATCGTATAGTTGTGCTCTTCGCCGTCCTCACCCGTGTAGGCAAATTCCGTACCTTCGGCATCCAGCACCTGCTCTAAACTTTCCTTGAAATCTCTGGGGATAACGACGCCGTTCTCCTTCGACTGTACGACAAAGCGGCTGATATAGCCAAGCACTTCCTCACCCTGTAAGATGTTGCCATCCTCGTCCAGCGAAAGTTCCATGCCGTCTGCCGTGAAACTGCCGGTGCCGTCATTGGTATACAGCTTCAGCGCCTCGTATTTCACGTTAAAAGCCGGCTCTTCTTTATTATCCGCAGCATTTACGATATCCTTATAAGCGATGGCGATCACGGAACCGTCCAAGGAAACCGAATAGAAATCCTTCCCTTCCTCCGCCACGCCATAAGTCACGTCTTTATAATCAAACTCCGTCTTGCCCATCATCTGCGCCATCAAAAACTGCGCCTGCGCCGCCGAGCCGAAATCCGCTCCTTCGGCCGAGACATAACGGAAGTCTTCATTCCTCGTCACACCTACATATTCTTTTTCCATATAAGTATAGGTATAAAACTGCTCATCCTCACGATAAGGAGAGATCATGCCGCCCACAAAAGAAAACAAAAACATGATCGCAAGGATCACAAGCCCCAGCACCGCCAGCCGATTGCGGAAAAACCGCTTCACCACCAGTGCACCGGGAGAGAGTGTCTTCACACGCCGGTCATCATTCAAAGAGAGAGTTTCTCCGGAAGTGCCGTTCGCCTGTTCGTTCGGCTTATTCATATCAGACATATCCATACTCCTCCTTCCTATGCGATCCGCACGCGGGGATCTACCACGGCATACAGTATATCGGTGAGCAGGTTGCTCGCCAGTGTCAAGACAGCAATAAAGGTCATATAGAACATGGTAAACGGAATATCACCGATGATCATGGACTGATAGGATGTAAAACCAATACCCGGAATGGAGAACAACGTCTCCGTGATCAGCGCGCCGGTAAAAAAGCCGGGCAGAGATCCGCCGATGATCGTCACCAGAGTGACCAGTGTATTACGAAAAGCATGTTTGTACACAACGGTATGTTCACTTAAGCCCTTGGCTCTCGCCGTCCGTATGTAATCGGCGTTCAGAACCTCAAGCATATTGGTTCTCGTATAACGCATCAGCGGACCGATGGACGTGATCACAAGTGTAGCGATCGGCAGGACCAGATGATGCGCCTTATCCATGAACTGCCCCCAGGAATCGAGCTGGGCGTAAGTACGGCCTACAAGACCGGACACATCGAACCACTGCAGATTCACGGCAAAGACAAGTTTCAAAAGCGTTGCAAAGAAGAAAGGCGGTAACGATATACCAAGCAGCGCACCCGCCGTGATCACATAGTCTGTTCTGGAATACTGTTTGGTCGCAGCAATGATACCGAGCGGTATCGCGATCAGAATCTGCAGCGTAAAAGAAATCGCCGACATCACAAAAGACAGCCAGATCACGTCATGGAACTTCTGGATCACCGGAACCGTAAATTTCCAGCTGTCCCCGAAATTCCCCCGGGCAAAGTCTCCCAGCCAGGTAAAGTACCCGGCAATAATACCCTTATCCAATCCGTACGATGCATTCAACTGTTCGATCCATTCTTCATAGGGCTTCGCCCCCGGCGCGGTAGCCAGCTGCATGGCCATCGACTCCACATAGGAAGCCGGCAGGCAGCGCAGAACGGCATAGATGATCAACGTCACGCTGAAAAGGATAAGGATTGATAACAAAATGCGCTTGATGATATAGGTACGCACAACTATCCCTCCTTCTTAAAAAAATTCCCTGCCCCAACGGAGCAGGGAATCCTCTGTTCTTGCTATTTTTCAATATCTGTCTCTGCTTATTCGAGTTTGCCGAAGGCAAATCTCGCAAAGTTAATTTGCAAAGTTAATTTGCAAAGCAAATTTACTTTTTTGCAAATTTACTTTTTTTATTTCATTTCCAGATTCTGTACTTCCTGCTGCCATGACAGATAAGGCGTCATGTCGGTGGGAAGCGTATCTCTGTTCACGCGCTCGGTAGAGAGCATTACGCACTCGGAACGCTGGTATACAGGAAGCTCTACGCCCCAGTCCATGATGATTTCCATAGCCGCTTTGTACAGGCCTTTACGATAAGTCTGGTCTGTGGACAGACGTGCTGCCTCGATCATCTCATCCAACTCTGCATCATTGATCTGATAGTAGTTGGTAGAACCGTCGCTGTGGTACAGCTGGAACATATCCGGGTCAGTACCTGCCTGCCATGCCGCACACCACATATCCGCTACACCTGTCTGGTAAGAAGCATACAGGTCACTTGAATTCGCAAGGTCATTGACTGTCAGTGTGAGACCGATAGAGCCCAGCGCATCACTGGCATTCTTTAAGATCAGGAAAGTAGGATGGTCACCTGCACCGTTTGCGCCGATGTTTACCACATACTCCATCTTCGCGCCTGCGGGAGCTGCCGTAACCTTACCGTCTTCTACGGTATAACCTGCTGCCTCCAGATAGCCAAGCGCTGCTTCCAAAGCTGCCGCATATCTGTCTTCTGTGGACATTCCGTCCGTGTAGATCGGATTGCCTTCCACGTCTACGGAGTAAGCCAGCTGATAACCGTCGTCCGTAACCTGAGGCGCTGCCCAGGATGTATTGGAGATCGGGTAGTTGATCACGGATGCCGTATTGCCGTAGTAGGAATCGATACCCTCATCACGGTAAGCGGAGATCACGGTCGCGATCGCTTTACGCAGGTTACGGGACTCCTCGGAAGAACCGTCCTCGCCAACCTTCACGTTGTTTGCCGCAAGACCTACATAACCATAACCGCGGTAGTCGATCAGGCGGGTAGTGATCACATCGCCGTCCAGATCCGCATTACCGCCGTTAAGATCGGCAACCTGGTTTGCCACGTCTGTGGAATAACTGGGATCTGTGATATCCATCGTACCTGCCGTGATACCTGTTACCCTATCTGCCTCTGCAGACTCCATGAAATTCAGGTGCGGAATCTTCGGTGCGCCCTTGAAGTAATCCGGGTTGGCATCCATGTAAACAACACCGTTGGAGTAATCCTTGAAGATGTACGGGCCTGCGCCTAACGGCTTGCCGGTCTTCTCCTTCACGCCGGACAGGTCACCCTTCGGGAAACCGAAGCTGTTGTTCTCATAATCATACAGGCTCTCGTCACCATAGTAGTGCATCGGTGAGATCGGAATCTGCAGCTGATAGATCATAGTCGCGTCAACCTTATCCGCTACCACACGCATGGAGTAATCACCTGTACGCTGGATACCGGAAACGTTCGGAGCAGACTCGCCGGTCTCAACACCAACCTGGTAAGCTGCGTCAAGCAGGCTCCAGATCGTAACGCCGTCTGCCGCTTCTGTCTCGGACAGTACATTGTAATCGCCTTCATATTTTTCTAACATGGCATCGAAGAAATCCTGAACGGTAGCGCCTTCCGGCAGTCCCTCGAATCCCCAGTTGGGAGCGATCTTCTCTACCGGATCGCCTTCTGCAGCCACACCCTGTGCGATACAGTAATCCAGGATCGCCTGTGCGAAGCCCTGCTGCGCTGCCGGGAAATCTGTCTCCCAGAATGCCTTCTGAGTCGCTTCATCCCAGTTGGTGAAATCCGTATTGTCTGCGCCTGCCTTTACCAACAGGCTGTAGAGCGGTTCCATACCGCTGCGGTATGCCTCGATACCCTCGATTGCTGTGGAGTAAAGAGTTGCGTTACCATCATAAGTAGGATCCAGGAGCACATACATACCGAAGATAACGTCGTCGATATCCGCGGTCGTGCCGTCTGTGAACTTGATGTCGTCACGGATCGTCATATCATAGAAAACAGTGCCGTCTTCATTCTCTGTGATCTCGATATTGGATGCCGTATAATAAGTATAGTCTGTGCCGTTGTAGGAACGGGTCTCTCCTTCGATACCGTTCAGGATCGGGTTACCCACGCGGTCAACTTCCATCGTGTAAACACGAACCATCTCGTCGATCATCACATCATTGGCTGCCAGAGCGAAATACGGAGAGAATTTACCCTCCAGACCCTGCTCTACGCTGGCTACCAGTGTATCATTGGCAGGAACTGCCGCAGAATCAGTTTCCTCTGTCCCGGAAGCGTCGCTCTCTTCCGGCGCTGCCGTCTCTTCCCCGCTGCTCTCAGCAGGCGCTTCATCAGTTGCCGGAGCGTCGCTTCCGCCGCCGCAGGCAGTCAATGAAAGTACCATCGCTGCAGAAAGCAGCAAGGCTACATGTTTCTTCTTCATTGAAAAAACCTCCCTTTCTTAAGTGCTTCTTATTTTTTCCTTATATATTTTACATAAGATTATCTTTCTCGTCAAATAAAAAGTGAGAAATTCCATAAATTCTCTGGATTTTGGTGCATTTTTCAGGATTTCCAGAGGTCAGCCACCCTGCACCGCCCTGCCATGACGGATGCCGCGATCTGTACTGCACTGCAGATGAGGCACACCACCGCCCCTTCTCCACTGCCGTCCCGCAGGAGAAAAACAAGCAGCCCGGCGGCCGTCAGCGCCGCCCCCGTGAGGGGTAACAGGGTACGAAAAGCATAGCGGGCCACGCTGCGTTCATAAATATAGTCCCGCAGCGGGTTGCCGCCAAACGTCATGCTCCCCAGCGTATAGGTGAGCGTGATATCCGAAATAAGCCAAAGCATATAGGGCAGGATCACATAGAAAGTATTCTGCAGCCCCGCCGTCGTCACGAAACCGGGAAGGATGACCGACAGAAGCATCCCTGCCTGCAGCGCCCAGAGTTTTACAAGCATCCGGCGCCGCAAAGCAGGGTCGGCATGCCACATCTTCCCGGTATAGACATAGGCGCCGTCCGCATTTTTCGCAAAATCGCGGAGATAACTTCTTCTGTTCTTCTTCGGACTGTCCTTATCGTCCTGCTTCCTGTCCTGTCTTTCCAGCTGCGTCATTCATCGCTCTCCTGTTTCTCACCTTATGCCAATCCTTCCAGATCGTACTCTTCCAGCCACTTGCGTGCAGCCGCGCATACTTCCTTCAGACACTTATCGCCGAAAGGATTGTCCAGTCCGGCATTCTTAAGCAGATCGGTAAATACCGCGCTACCGCCCTGCTTCGTGTATGCCATATAGTTTTCCCATGCCGCCTGCGGGTCTTTCTGGATTCTTGCCCAGAACTGCAGAGCCACCGTCTGTGCCAGACAGTAGTCAATATAATAGAAAGGACGGTCATAAATATGATGCTGTCTCTGCCAGCCCTCCCCGTCGGCATAGAACGGAATATCCCCGTCCAGACGCATCCAGGGCATGTAGATTCCCAGCAGCTCTTTCCAGACAGCGTGGCGCTGCGCCGGCGTCAGATCCGGCTCCTCGAATACTCTGTGCTGGAAATGATCTACCATGGTACCATACGGAATGAACGTCAGCGCATCGGACAGGTGGGAGTAGTAGAACTTACGGGTATCCGCACCGAAGAAGCCCTCCGCCCATTTCCAGGCAAAGAATTCCATGGACATGGAATGTACCTCGCACGCCTCCAGCGACGGCCACACCGATGCCAAAGGCACACGGTCTCTGTTCATCCATGCCGCAAAAGCATGTCCTGCCTCGTGGGTCACCACCTCCACGTCATGCTGCGTTCCGTTGAAGTTTGCGAAGATAAAAGGCACCTCGTAATCGGGAATGCTGGTGCAGAAGCCGCCGCCTGCCTTGCCTTCCGTCGAAAGAACATCCAGCAGCTCCCCGTCCAGCATCATGCGGAAGAACTCGCTTGTCTCGGGGCTTAATTCGTCATAGAACTTCCGGCCCTGCGCCAGAATATCGTCCGGCGTCCCTACAGGTCTCGCATTGCCGGAACGGAATGCCAATGCGTTATCTGCAAAGCTCATAGGGTATTCCTTACCAAGACGCTTCGCCTGCTCCTTATAGATCTCCGTCGCCACCGGCACCAGATATTTCACCACGGCCGCACGGAACTTCTCCACGTCTTCCTTCGTATAGCAGTTGCGCATCATCCGGTAGTAACCAAGCTGCATATAACCATCGTAGCCCAGCTTGCGTCCCATCTTATCCCGCAGATGCACAAGCTCGTCATACAGACGGTCAAGATCCGCCTGATGATCCTTGTACCACTGTCCCTCCGCCTTCCATGCGGCCAGACGGCGTGCGTCATCCGGATCGGACTTAAAAGGCGTGATCTGTGAAAGTGTATAAGTGCCATCCTCAAAAGGGATCTGCGCCGAAGCCAGCAGCTTATTGTACTCCTGCTTCAGATCGTTCTCCTGCTGCAGTTCCTGAATGATCTCCGGGGAAAAGGTCTTAAGCTCCATCTCCGTATTCAGGAACATCATGTTGCCGTATTCCGTCTCAAATTCCGGCCGGAACGGACTTTCCAGCATCGCCAGGTTCCATGCCTGGAAGTCCTCTTCCATCTCCGGCATGGCGCCGCTCCAGAATTTCACTTCCTCATCGTAGAACGTATCCCTGGTATCAATGTCATGCCGGATATGAGCAAGCGTAGCCTGCGTCTCGATACTTTTTCCCAGTTTTTCCTTCGCCAGAAAAACTTCTTTCGCCGCAGCATAGTCTCCCGCTTCCTTCAGGCGCTTCGTCAGCGCCGCCAGCTGTGTCCTCAGTTCCTGTACATCCGGACGTGTGTAAAGCATTTCAGAAAATTTCATGATCTTGTTGTCCTCCTTTTATGATCACATGGCCTGTGATATCTTTAACGAAAAATAATATCTTCTACCGTTAGCAGGTAACAGGCACTATTATACCACATCCGGAATAAATTCCCAATTAAAATTATAAATAAAAATCAGAACCTGTAACAGTTCAGCCTTCGGCTTCTATAATCCGGCCATCAGCCTTTCAAATTCTGCATTCCCTCTGACAAAGGCAAATTCCTCACCATTTACCAGATCGTTGCAGACGGTATCCAACACTCTCTTTGAGAACGTCGTATTTTCCTTCCCGTTCAGATTACGATACAGCGGGCTGTCCTTCGGATTCCAGCTTTCTTTCATCGCGGGCAGCATTTTTGCCAGGATAGCTATGCATCTGTCACTGTCCTTCTGCGCTACGGCAAGCTGCATCTGTGCGGTATAGGCGCTCCATTTTACAAGATGGAACTGTCCGGATACTGTCTCATACAGATCGGCATAAAACACCGCATCCTCTTCCCGCTCCTCCCGCAGAGCAATCTCCATCATGTTCATCAGAGCTGTCTGTATCTGACTGACACCACCCAGCACCCTGTGCTCCCACTTCTTCTTTGCCTCCTCATACTTCCCCTGCTGGGTGTAAAGGGCTGCCAGCTGCTCCTCCCGGTCTATTCTGGAAAAAGGAAGACCTTTGATCAGCTCTTCCGCTTTGGCATAATCTCCCCGATTGCGATTGTAGGGAATCAACATTCCGATCGCGTTCTCTCTGATCTCGTCCGTCTCACTTTTCGACAGACGAAGATAAAATCCTTCCAACACATCCTTATACCGTTCCTGCTGCGGCACATTATACAAGAACAGCGCCCCCTCCAGATAGAACGAAACACTGTAGAGCAGTTTTTCACAGGTAGGATACTCTTGTATCTTATCCAGTGCCATTTGAAAAGCAACCTCATACCCCTGCTCCTGCGCTGTCTTGTCAAGCCCATTCACAAAACTCTCGATCTCTATGTCGGTCAGATCCTCCTGAAAGGACAGCAGCGTGTTGACATCCGTCTTGAGCAGCCGGGCCAATGCCGGCAGCAATGTTATGTCCGGATATGTGGCTCCTTTTTCCCATTTATGGACTGCAGGGGCGGATACCCCTAAATACGCCGCCATCTGTTCCTGCGTCATGGACAATTCTTTGCGTTTTTCACGGATTAACTGGTTGATCTTCATACCGCACCTCTCTTTCCTTTTATATAGTCTCATCATAACAAAGCCGATCGGAAGGCACAATGACGCTGTTGTTAAATTGTCGGTCAAAAAAGTTTCCCGGAGGTTAAAATCCACCGATACGGCCCGGTCAAGACAATGCTCTTTGCCTGCATTGATTTCTTCAGGCAAAAACATCTCTCTTTTTTGTGCAAAAATAGCGAGGAAAAAATCAAAAAAAAGCCTTATACTGATAAGGACAGGTTCAAGTCTACAAAGCACAACGTGTGCGGATAAGGAGGTATCTCATGGAATGGGTCGAAAGATTAAACCAAAGCATGAATTATATTGAAGAGCACCTGACTGACGAAATTGACTATGAACAACTCGGACGGATTGCCTGCTGTTCCACCTATCACTATCAGAGGATGTTTACTTATATGGCGGGGATCACGCTGGCAGAGTATATCCGTAAAAGAAAGATGTCATTAGCGGCAGTAGACTTACAGAGCGGGGATGAACGGATCATTGATATCGCAGAGAAGTACGGCTACAAGTCCCCGACCGCATTTAACCGAGCGTTCCAGTCTTTTCACGGGATAGCCCCATCGTCCGTGAAGGACGAGGGCGTATCCGTGAAATCTTTCTCCCCCATTGTATTTAAAATTGCTGTGAAAGGAGCGACAGAAATGAATTATAGGATCGAGACAAAAGAGGCATTCCGCATCATTGGCATATCTGCACCGCTTGACAGAGAGATCGAGAATAACTTTATGGTCGTGCCTAAGATGTGGCAGGAAGCGTCTGCCAATGGAACAATACAGAAACTGGCGGGAATGATGGATGCGCCGCCAATGGGGCTTTTGGGCGTGAGCGCCTGCAATGATGAAGAGCACTGGAAATATTTTATTGCCGTTTCCAGCACGATAATAAGCGATGAGTTTGAAGAATATACCATACCTGCGTCTACTTGGGCGATCTTCTCCGGAGCGGGTACAAACCAGTCCATACAGGAATTGGAGCAGCGGATCATAACAGAGTGGCTTCCGACCTCCGGGTATGAGTATGCCAATGCCCCCGATATTGAGGTCTACCTAAATCCGGATCCACAGAACGCACAATATGAGGTATGGATACCAGTAACAAAGAAAAACTCTTGATCGGATCCAGCCTGCCTGAATCCCGCCGTCCTACAGGACATTGCAGCAACAGCCGGCAGCAAAATGCTGTCGGCTGTTTAAGAAACATCTATACCGGATCAAACACGAAGCAAACTTGCATTCTGTCAGCTTTCCTCCAGCATATTCGTGCAGACAGCTTCCTTTCCTTCCGAGAGACGCACGGTCTTGATCTCAAAAGGCGTAAAGGATAAGGTAAATTCCCTGTTCAGGGAAGGAATCCTGCATTCTGCGGTGGTATGCCTGCCTGACGCCTCATAGGCGCGTAAGATCAGATCGCCGCTTCCGTCCTCCGCCTCCTTTAACACTTCCACAAATATATTGTCCTCGCTTACACTTAAGAAAGAAGCCTTCTGCGGGAGCTGTCCCTTATGGTAAGTCTCAAACAGGGCAATCGGTTTTTCATTCATGATCTTTGCCCGCTTTACTGTTTGTGCCTCTTCCCAGTGTCCGTCATGAGGGTAAATGCCATAGGTAAAAGTCTGGACGCCCTGATCCAAATATACATACTCCAGTTCCGGATCAGGCACATAGGGCTCATGCTGCGCATAGATCGGACTTCTAAGCACCGTCAGCTCACCGTTCTTCCCTGCCGCATCCGCCGCAAATTTCCCGTCATTTAAGATGGAAATGCCATGGATCATTGTGGACAGCCCGGGTGCCGCCCCTTCCAGATCAAACCAGGTCTGTACCGGAAATTCTTCTCCGTTCGGCTCTCTCTGGGCAACACCATAGGGAATCTCATAGCTGGCTCTCAGATAATTCATATTCACAGGGAAGCGCAGTTTCAACATGGACATTTTCTCATGCCAGTCTACCGTCGTTTCCACGGAAATATAGTCCAGTTCCTTATAAATGGAAAAATCCTGGAACATTCTGGAATTGCAATAGGTGCTGGTAACCCTGATCACCGCTTTCACCGGCCCGTATTCGATGCGCTGCACCTTAACCGCCTCAAACCGCCCGACCTCATTATTAAAGATACGCACGCCATGCGACCAGGTATCACTCTCATCCCTGATCACCACCGGTACCGCTGCCGGAGCAGCAAAATACTGCGTCCCGTCATTCTTTTTCACAAGAGAAGAAATATAACCCTTTTCATCAAATTGGATGGAGAACCATTTATTCTCCGCCCCGGTCTGGGTGGCGCTTATATTCTCGAACTGCTTTCCCTTCTCCCGCACCGCGAACCGGTATGTGCGGTATCCCAAAGAAGGCAGCTTCGCGATGAATACGATCCGGCATCTTCCGTTGCTGGAAGCCCCGGACTGGACAAGCTGATAGGGAATCTGATTATCCTCCTCATCCAGAAGCACGGTACCTGCCTTCAGGGCCGCAGACTCCACTGCCACTTCCGCCAGCGTCTCAAAGGCATTGGGGTTCATGACTACCAGTGGTTTCATGCCTTCCTCCGCAGGGATATCGATATTCCAGCTTATGGACTGGAACGCACTGTTCAGCCGTCTGCCTGCCACATGGAGCGCATGGCCGTAATCTTCTCCTGCGTCCCGATATGCTTCCTCTAAGCTGGCTCCGGCCAGAATATCATGGAACTGATTAAACAGTACCACCTTCCAGGCCCTGGTCAGCTCTTCCTTCTCATATTTGCCAGCCGCCAGGATCTTAGCCATCACCGACAGCTTTTCCGCCATGCAGAGTCTGTTTTCTGCCCTTCTGTTTCGCCGCTTTATCTCCGAATGCGCGCTGTAGCAGCCGCTGGCATGATGGAGCAGTTCTCCCGTTACCACGGGCAGCGCTCTGCCCGACCGCTCTACGTCCCTGAAATAATCTACCGGAGAGGCAAAGACCAGTTCCGGCAGATCCTCCCGCTTATTCATGGCCTGGATGCTTTCAATATTCTTCCTTGTGGGACCGCCGCCATGATTGCCCACACCGTAAAAGCACATAATGCTGTTACCGGAATCTTTGATCTCTCCCGCACACCGCCTTACATGTTCTTCAATCCCCTCCGGCCACGTGCAGTACTCAAAGGGAATCCGGAATGCCTTCACTTCCGAACCGTCTATGGATCTCCACAAAAAAGTGTCCCCGTCCATCCCCTTTTCATGCCTGCCAGGGCGCATGAACACATAGTAATCCAGGCCCGATTTCTTCAGGATCTGCGGCAGGCTGCCGTTGTGCCCAAAACTGTCCACGTTGTATCCACAGACCGCTTTCACACCGAATTTCTCTTCAAAATATTTCTGCCCGTAAAGCCCCTGGCGCACGAACCCCTCCCCGGAAGGGGCATTACAGTCGGGCTGGATCCACCAGCCGCCCACGATGACCCAGCGGCCCTCCTTTACTCTCTCCCGTATCTCCGCAAACATGGCCGGATCGTTTTCCTCCACCCATTCGTAGAAGGCCGCAGAACTGCCTGTGAAAACAAATTCCTCATATTCCTTCATCCGGTCAAGCGCCGAGCGGAAAGTAGCCTTGACTTCCTGGAACCCCTCCTGCCACCGCCACAGCCATACCGGGTCAATATGTGCATTTCCTATCATATACAATTTCTTATCTTTCTTCATGATTACCTCCATTTCTGCCTTACCTCCTATTCCGAAATGCTCCAAACTCCTGCTTGAAACATCCATCACTTCCTGCTTTCGCAAAGCGCCTTCTGCGCCCCGATCCGTATGGCAGCGCCACCTTTCTCCATCGCCAGCAAAAGCCCTTTCTCTCCTTCCCCGCTCCCCAGACAGAGCAGCGCTCTATGCAGGATCACCCACAGCATCTGCCACCGCTGTGCCAGCAGCCCTGTCCTGTTCTCAGCCAGGAAGGCCGCCTCAAATTCCGGCAGACCCACAAGCCTGCAAAGCAAAGGAATAAACGCCTCTCTTGCGCTGCGTTCCCCGGCATAGGCAATGGACTCCATGTAGGGGAAAATTCCCTTCCTGATATCCGTATAGTCCCTCTTTCCTGCCACCAGCCTGTCTGTCACTGTCTCGTAAGGCTTCATGGTAAAACTCCGGCCGTGAGACAAAAGATTCAGTTCGTAAACCACCTCCGGCATCACCCCATGATCCGGAAGAAGCTGGGCACACATGGTGGATCCCTTCCTTTCCGGCAACGCTGCCCCGCTTTCGGAAAGCTGCCGCAAAATACGGGCCTCTATTTCTTCCGTATAAGCATCCGAACCGTGGAACAAGGCCAGCTTTTTCAGGATCAAAAGCGCTTCTTCTCCCGCACCTTCCATGTCCTGCGCAAGGATCCCGATCCTTTCGGCGATCGCCGGCAATGCCTCTTCCCGCGCTCCGTACACCAACGCAAGCAGAGGACTGATTTCCTTCTCCTCATAGGTAAAAGGCACGTCGATCCAATGGCACCGCTGCTCTTTTCCCACCAGAGCGGCAGCTTCCCGCAGACTGCCAAACCTCTTCCTGCCAGGAAGCGTAAGCGGATCGCCGGTCGCCTCTTCTATCCACCGGCGGCAGGCTTCCCGCGGCAGCCTGTCTATATCCATACCCGCCTGCACGGCCTTCGCCGCCAGAAGCCCCAGCACCGCCCCCTGATGCATCAGATCCCGCTGCATCCTAAGCCCCGGGAAAGCATTATGCTCGGCGGAAATGGCCTTCCCGGCTACGACGAGCCCCTGTATCGGGTGTCCTGTCCCGTCCACCGGCAGGAGGGCTTCCAGAGGAACCTGCATCTTCACCTGAGGCACCAGATAGCCGCAGTAAACAGAATCGGCATCCAGCTTCCCCTTGGGATCGTAATTGGAAAAGCAGGTGTAGATGCCATCCTCATAGGTCGCGGACAAACACACTTCCTTAAGACCGATGCGCTTCCTGCCCCGGATATGCCTGCTCTCTCTGACACTCACATAGGAACCATGATCGAACATCTGTCCGTTTCCTCTTCTTCTGCCCGTAATGATAAAATCGGTAAAATCCTCCTGATCATCCAGCCGCACCATCGAAGAAAAATTGTTCTGGTAGCTGTCGGGTCCGGTATACTGGGCCAGGGACCCCCATAGGGTAAATCCGTCCCGTTGTGCCCCATATACCACATCAGCCCCTGCCATCACCGCCAGATCCCCGTCTCCGGTGGCATCGATGACCAGGCCGCCGCAATATGCTGCAGCGCCGCCCCTGCCAGCTGTCCTGACTCCCACGACCCGTCCGTCTGCTTTGATCACATCGTAGACCAGTCTGCCAAACCGTACTTCTACGCCCGCCTGTAAGCAGAGTTCCAGCAGAGTCATCCCCTTGATCCCGCCGTGAAAAGCATCATACTTTCCGAATGTCCCGGCAGGACGTTCTACGCCGCAGCGCCGGCACAGACTATCAACCTTATCGTCAATCTCGCGGGTATCGTCAAATGCAGCGCCAAACCAGTAGGCATTCACCCCGCCCAGAGTAGCGGTGCCGCCCAGATCATACAGAGGCTCCAGCAAAATGGTCCGCGCCCCGCCCCTGGCCGCATACAAAGCGGCCAGAGCTCCTGCCGTACCGCCGCCCGCCACGATCACATCTGCGGTATGGCCCTCCTCCTGGCGTTCCCCTTCCACCCTGCCGCCCCACCGGTCTGCAAATCTGCCAAGAACAAGATGTGGCTCCCGCCTCCTTCTTTGCTGAAACAAAGCAATCAATTCCTGCCGCAGGGCAAGCAGCTTCTTTGCGGAAACGCTGCTCCCTGCCGCTTTGCATGCGCCTTCTTCTTCCTCCAGCTGTTTCACCTGCTGTGCAGAAAGGGAAGCTTCCAGCAGGCTTGCGCTCCCGTCCCGTCCATCCTTTACCCAGGCCCGCAGCGAGATCTTCCCCTCTAAATCCGTCTCTTCCTGATACCATTCCACATGTCCGTACAGGACGGAGAACACGCCGCCCTTTCCCGTCAGTAGAGCCAAGCGGGAATCTGAATCTTCTTCCACGAAATACAGTCCATAGTAAAACTTAACGCCTGCCTCCAGACACAGTTCCTCCAGATAACGCTTGGCCCTGTCAGGGATCATGATGTCCCCCGCAAAACACGCCGCCGGGAAAAAATCTGCCGGAACCTCATCCCTTCCATACAGACACCGTCCGCAAAGATCCGCCGCCAGATAAGTCTCCTCCACGGCCAGCAGGACTTCTCTCCCCTGGCCCGCCAGTTCCAATGCCCGGCATACCCCCTGAAAAGTGTTGCCGATCAGAAGATATTCCGTACGCCATTCTCTACTCATTCCACACAAAATCCTCATCAAGTGTCAGCGTCTTCTCGCTGCCGTCTCTGTCCAAATAGGTAATGTCAAAACGCTTTGCCGCAAGCCGCGCTGTCAACACAGCCTTAAGAGCTCCCTCCTGCCAGGAGATCTGCAGGATATCGTCCGCCGTATCATGCACCGTCATTTCTCCGTCAAACACGGGATAGTCATTCCGAAACTGCATCAATCTGCACAGCCTCCGCACCACAGGCTTTGTCACCCGCTCCCGTATTTCCTCCACCGTATAATCATGGCGGCTGATATTTCTGTCATAATTGGTGCGCCTCATCAGCTCATAGTCATTCTCTCCCGCCAAAAGCCCCATATAGTACACCTGCGGAATACCCGGTGTAAAGAACTGCAGCGCCCTTGACAGCAGATACGCATCGTCATCTTCCCCGACCGCAGAATAATACGAGCAGTTGATCTGATAGACGATCTTCTTCCCGGTGGAACCTGCACTGTAATCCCACTTGAAATTGGCTCCATACCTTTCCGTCTGATTGATCACATCCTGCAGCTCATCCGGACTTAGCAGATCCGCCACATCCACAGTGCCCAGACCATCGTGCGTGTCAAGCGTCGTCTGCTGATTCCTGGGGCAGATGGAAAGCCAGTGTTTCATCCTGGCCCCGCTTCCCGTATAGAGGGTATGGAGCACCATCACCGGCAGCACGAAATCGTAAATCGCGTAACCGTGATCCGATATCTTCATCTGCACGGAGTAATGATCATGAATCTCCGGCAGCATGGGAATCCCTTTCTCATCCAATATTTTCTGGATCCTGTCCATCATCTCCCAAATCTCAGGTTCCAGGAAAAAGCAGGTGGTATCGATCTTCTTGGTGGCAAAGGCAAAAGCATCAAGACGAAGCTGAGAAAGCCCGTGATCCATCAAAAACCGCAGCGTCCTTTCCACGTAATCCCATGTCACCTGTCTGCTCAGATCAAGATCCATCTGCTCATCGTCGAAGGTGCACCAGATCTTTTCCGTAGTGCCGTCCGCAAAGGTGATCACCTCACAGGGGGCACTAGGCTTTCTCTTGTTCAGAAGATCCACCTGCTCTCCGGTGGGTTCCCCACCCGGCCAGAAGTTCTGAAACCGAAGAAACATGTCCGCATAGGCGGAATCATCGTGCTTCTCGATAAAATCAAGAAACTCCGGACTTCTCCTGGACAGATGGTTGATCATAAAGTCAAACATCAACTCATAGTCCTTTGCAAGGGCCCGGATATCCTCCCAGTCCCCGAACTTCTCTTCCACTTTCGTGTAGTCCATAGGAGCAAACCCCCGGTCCCCTGAGGAAGGGAAGAAAGGCAGTATGTGGATGGATCCGATCTCTCTCTTGAAGTGAGTATCCACCATCTCTTTCAATTCTTTCAGATTCTTTCCAAAGCTGTCCGCATAAGTGATCAGCATTATTTTATTTTTCATGATTTCCTTTTTCCTTTCCGATTTCCTTTCCGGCATCAAGGAGCCGAAAGCGCACCCTTGACACCCTGTTCCCATATGCTCAAAAACACAGCTCCACTACACTGTTCTCTTCCAGGATCTTCACCCCATACAAGCCGTCTGCCATCGTCTCAAACTCCCATCCTTTACCGTTGACAAGCACCCGCTTTATCTGCTTTCCTGTCACGAAACCGAAGGTTCCGGACTCTGTTACAAGAACCCCTGCCGTGTCTTCTCTCTCCCACAGCCTGTCCATGCATCCGGGACCGATATATTTCTCCAGAATGCCGATAAACTGCACTGCTCTATCCGGAAGGAGCAGATACAATTCCGCTTCCCCGGGTTCCAGACTGACCGCGGTTTCACAGCCTTCCTCCAAACGGGTGATCCTCTGTTCGTTCCAGTGATAGACCAGCCATTTGTCTCCCGACAGCCCGGGAATATCCCTGACGCTCAGGACGCCCTCGCAGATAGCTTCCTCCTTGTGGACCGAGAAAGCTGCCACCACATAGTGCGCTCCGAAACGGTTCCAGATCTTTAACGGCTTCCTGTTTGTGAGAGGATCTGTCACCAGACAATCCACCGTGGGCATTCCCACGCCGTCGCAGCGGATCACACTGCCGTCTTTCCTGATCAGCGGCCATACCCAGGCCGGATCCGTCTCTCCCACCTTATCGCTGATATACACGGGACCGCCGCTGACTGCCCGCAGCATGGAATTGCAGCGGTTTTCCTTGTGATCCGTATAGAACATATCCCAGTCGCCCCAGTAGAACTGCCCCTGCAGCAGACTGTTATAGCCATTCTGGATCACATGTTCCCGGAAACCGTTCTTTTCATTAGGCACGAAGTCGTCACTGCTTCTGGAGACGGCGCTGGAAGGTCGGTTCCACATATCTTCACTGGCCATGCCCATACAGTTAATGATATGGTTCCCGAAATGAAGGGCTACAGAAGCGTTCAGCCCCTTCTGGATCTCCCGGCTGGCCTCCCCGTAAGTCTTCATGCCGCCGTAAGCCAGGGAGATGGCGCTCTGGCCGTCCACCTTCACGAAATCAATCCCGCAGTGATTCCGTAAATAATCGTGCCACCGGTCAAAAAATAGAAATGCACGCTCCGCCGACGGCGCCGGCAGAAGTCTTCCATCCGGAAGTTGGGACAGTCCTGACTGTAAGGCGGCATGTGCAGGCGTGCCCTCCCGGACCCCGTTCCAGTATCCCATGACCGCATGCCAGACCCCGACTTTCTCGACACCGTATCTCTCCTTCAGTTCCCGAACGCAACCGCGAAGCCCTTCCGGAAACTGACTCTTCCTTGCATCCAGATCCGTCAGAACCTGCTCTTCATAGTCTGCCGAAAGCCAGCCGTCGTCGATCAGCGCCCACTTTACCGGAACTTCCTTCTCCCGGAATTCCTGCATCTTATCCAAGATTCCCTGGTGGGATACCTGATGATAAAAGGCGTCCCAGCTGCACCAGCCAAAATACGCAAGCATCTCCGGATAGCTTCTGTTCTTTCTAAGCATGGACTCCTTGCCCTGATACCGTAAAGCTTCCTCCACTGCCCTTTCACAACAGCGATAGGGATCCTTCCCTGCGGCGATCACAAGACTGCTGTCCGAAAGGTGTTTCCTGTTCCCCGCTCCCGGAGCCATCCGGATCAGGAGACCGTCCCCGTCTTTCCCGCTCATATCCGTCCTGCAAACCTCTCCGCAGACCGAAAGCAGCACAAAGAAGACATCTTCTTTCTTGAAAAGTAAAAGCTGAGTTCTGTCCGGCGTTTCGGACAGCCGCTTCAGAAAGGCAGGCCTGATCCACCAGTCTTTATGCTGGTAGATGGCCATCGCCCCTTCAAAGTCCGGAACCCTGATCTCATAAGTCAGTCCCTCCTTTGCGTCATAGTACTTTTGCGGACCGAAACAGGGATTCTGCACATCGATCCGTCCCTCCGGACAGATCAACGCCGTATCTTCCTTACAATGCACTGTAAATTCTTCCGCTTTCCCCTCTTCCGTACAAGGAGAAAGCAGAAAAACCATTCCGCTGTCCCATACAATTTCTATATCTTCGCACTGAATCGTTGTTCTGCTTTGAAACATAATTATCTCCATTTCTGCGCTGCTTTTTGCGCATAAACGAGTTTGTGGCAAGCAACACGCAGACACAAATCTCGCGATTGAAAATTTTAATTTTCAATCTTATCTCCTGTCATTTAATTTTTCATAAAAACTTCATTTACCAGCTTATTGAAAAAGTTGTCCGCGACAACTTCCCCGGCTCCGATCACACCTGCGCTTTCTTTCAGGGAGGAGACCAGCAGCCTGTTCTCCCTTGCCCCCTTCACTTTCCTTTGGTCCGCTACATCCTTTACAATATCAAAATATCTGGGATACCTCTGGATCAATATTCCGCCCAGGATCACGATCTCCGGATCCAGAATATTGATCAGATTACTGATGGCGACTCCCAGATAGAACGCTGACTGATTCAGAATGGATATGGTCAGCATATCTTTCTTTTCCGCCATTTCAAACACATCCTCGATCACCAGGTCTTCCCGCTTCTTATATAGAGGATGCTTCTCTTCCTTATCCAGTCGTCTGCTCAGTTCCTTAATTACCGCAATTCCCGAACTTACCGCCTCCAGGCAGCCCCGGTTGCCGCAATTGCACAGGGCCCCGTTGATATCCACCGTAATATGGCCAAATTCGCCTGCAATGCCATTCGCGCCGATATTCAGTTTGCCGTCGATTATGAGTCCGCTGCCGATTCCCATATCTACATCCGTATATACCAGTGTGCTGCAGTCCCGGGCTTCCCCGCACCAGTATTCCCCGAAAGCGATCACATTGGTATCCTTATTCACAAAGACCGGAATTCCCGTATTCTTCTCCAGAATTTCCCGTAGGGGAAGATAGTTTAAGATCGGCATGTTGGGCGGTGTCAGTATGACCCCCTCCGCATAATCTACGGGCCCGGGAACACCCACTCCAATCCCAAGAATCTTACTATGCTCTATACCCGATCGTTCGATCACCCGTTCCACAGACCGGCTTAACATTTCCACGAATTCATTCTGCCCTGAAAATCCTCTGTCCATGGAAAGCTTCTCCATTGCGATCACCTGCCCCCGCAGATTCATGACCGCTACCCTGGTAACGAACTTGTTGATATGTATGCCGATACTGTAGCGGTAATTTTCATTGATGGCGTAAGAAAGCGCTCTCCTTCCGCCTGTTGACTCCAGCTGACCGCCTTTGATCAGATTCAGTTTCTCCAGTTCTTCCAGGATCTTCTTGATCGCCATAAAGGTCAGTCCCGTTGCGGAGGCAAGTCCCGCTTTCGTGGCCGTCCCATTTTTTCTGATATAGTTAAGCACCGATCTTCTGTTATAATTCTTAAGTTGTACCTGATTGTTCTGTTCCGCCATAATTTTCTCTTGTCCTTTTTATCCTTAAAAATATAAAAGTATTTGGCCTTATTATACTTCATATTCTGCGAAAAAAGGACAAAAAATGAAAATTTGGCCTTCGTCAACATGACTCCACTGTTACAGTTCACGGCTCAATGTCATTAGGTTAGCTGGATGCGCCTGTCATTTTATAGTTCTCCTTCAGACGCGCTTTCGCTCGATTCCAAACGCAACGGTACTAAATTCGTGAAAAACCTCATTAAGTACCGGCGTTTTACAACGGTCCTCAGGAGAAACATAAAATAGCAGACGCTGAGTACTGGCTTAACTAACTGACATCGACCGTGAATCGTAACACTCCATCTCCACTTCTATGCTGGCAATTTCCTGTCCGCTCAGTTTCCGGCTGTATGCATCCGGCTGACATCCTCCCGCAAACAGAGTGAAACGGCCCGGTTCATACACGGTTTCCCCTTTTTCGTCGATCATGGCAAAGCAGCTTCCCTCCACGGTAACGGAAATCTCCTGTTCCTCTCCCGGCTTTAAGGTGACCCGCTTCATGCCGCAGAGCTTATGGACCGGCACCCGCACGGAGGCTTCCTCGTCCCGCACATAGATCTGGACGACCTCATCGCCTTCCATGGCTCCCTTGTTCTTCACCTTGAGGCTTACCGTCACCGCTTCTCCCGGCCCAAACTTCGGCCTGTCTGTCTTCATTTCCGTAAAGGCAAAGGATGTGTAGCCAAGTCCATAGCCGAAAGGATAAAGGGGTTCCCCGCGGAAAAACTTATAGGTTCTGTTTTCCATGCTGTAATCTTCAAAATCCGGAAGCTCATTGGTATTCTTATAGAAAGTCACCGGAAGCTTGCCTGAAGGGGAATATTCCCCGAAGAGCAGATCGCTTACCGCCCTGCCGCCCATGGCTCCGGGATACCATGCCTGGATAATCGCATCCGCCTGACAGCCTTCCTCAAAGTCAATCGCGCTGCCCGTCATATTCACCAGAACGACAGGCGTTTTTCTGGCACAGACGGTTTTGATCAAATCTCTCTGACTCTGCGGGAGCAGCAGATCCTTCTTATCGCCGGTAAATCCTTCCCTGCCGGTGATCTCTTCCCCTTCTATCGTCTCGTCCATGCCCACCACCAGGATCACCACGTCGGCCAGATCCGTCAGCGCCTTGACTTCCGCCAGACAATCCCCGGAATACCCTGGATCCTCCAGCTTGTGCTCATACAGATGACAGCCTTTGGAATAATTTACTCTGACATCCGGCAGCGCTTCTCGGATTCCCTTAAGCACCGTATGATATTCATTGGCCGTCCCATGATAATTGCCGTTTAAAGGTGTCACCGAATCTGCATTGGGGCCGATCACCGCTACATTGTGCAGTTTCTCTTTCTTCAGAGGCAGAATACCGTTATTCTTCAACAGTACCAGCGATTTTCTTGCCGCCTCCAGATTCAACGCCCGGTGGGCTTCACAGTCGATCACCGTATAATCCAGCTCGTCAAAGGGCGTTTTTTCATCGAACATGCCCAGTTTCATTCTGGTCGTCATCAGCCTGACGCAGGAGCTGCGGATCTCTTCCTCCGTAATCTTATCTTCTTGCAGTGCTTTCAAGATATAAGCATAGGTATTACCACAATTCAGATCGCAGCCGTTCTTCAAGGCAAGCGCCACGGACTCCACTGGTGTAGCCGTAACACAGTGATGCAGATGGAAATCGGCTATAGCCCAGCAGTCAGAGGTAAAGTAACCGTCAAATCCCCACGCTTCCCGCAGTAGATCCACCATCAGTGTTTTACTGCCGCAGCAGGGTTCCCCATTGGTACGGTTATATGCACCCATAACCCCTTCCACTCCCGCATCCACCAGTTCCCTGAAAGCCGGCAGATAAGTTTCCGCCATATCCTGCATGGTCGCTTTCGCGTCAAACTCATGGCGCATCCCCTCCGGTCCGCTGTGGACTGCGAAGTGCTTGGCGCAGGCGGCGGTTTTCAGATACCGCTCATCCGTTCCCTGCAGCCCCCGCACATAAGCCGCACCCAGCTTTCCCGTAAGGTAAGGATCTTCACCGTAGGTCTCCTGCCCCCTTCCCCATCTGGGATCGCGAAAAATATTCACATTGGGACTCCAGAAAGTGATCCCTTTATAAATGCCGTAATCTTCATATTTCTGGAAGGTATTGTATTTGGCCCTTCCCTCCGTGCTGACCACATCAGCGATCCGTTCCAAAAGCGCTACGTCAAACGTGGATGCCATACCGATGGCCTGCGGAAATACGGTAGCCATACCGGAACGGGCCGCCCCGTGCAAGGCTTCATTCCACCAGTTGAAGCTCTGCACACCCAACCGCTCGATCTTCGCCGCCTCAAAGAGCATCTGGGAGGCGCATTCCTCCACAGTCATCCGATCCACCAGATCCTTTGCCCGTTCTTTAAAAGACAAAGTCTCATCCTGATATTTCTGCTTCATTCTATAGTTTCCTCCATTCCGAAACTTCCTGATCTTATCTCCCTATTCCTGTCATTTCGACTTCCGGTCATCCGCCCTTCTTTCCCCTCAGAATTCCCGGATCCCTCCCAGCAGTCTCGCCAGACAGATCGTCCGGGCAGCATTCTCCACCGCGTCCATCTTGTTAAAAGCCGTCTTCAGATCCTTCCCGCAGGTGATAATGCCATGATTCTGAAGGAAGATCACATCGCTGTCTTCCGCCGCCATTCTTACCTTGTCCGCCAGCTCTCCGGAGCCGGCCGGGGCATAGCCCGCCAGATTGATCCTGCCGATCACCGTCGGCACCTCGATAAGACAGTTGTTCGGAAGCGTCTGCCCACATACTGCAAAGGCAGTAGCCGCCGCCGGATGGCTGTGCACCACTGCTCCTATTTCCGGCCTGACAGTATAGATCCCGGCATGTAGTTTTGCTTCCCGGGAAGATTTTCCCATTCCGCTGATAACGGTTCCGTCCAGCTTCTGGCAGATCAAAAGCTCCGGCACAAGTTCCCTCTTATTCACGCCCGACGGCGTGATCAGCATGACATCCTCCGATACTCTGACACTGATATTGCCATCCGTACCACTGACCAGCCCTCTCTCATACAACAAGGCCCCAATCTCACAAAGCTGCTCCCGCAATTCTCCGTATTCCTGCATCATAAGCACATCCTCCTTTTCCATCAGGCGTCCGGGAAGAAATGTTCTTCCAACATGGCGCATAACGTATGATAGACCGGAAGATGATACTCCTGAATATCCGCCGTCACCTGAGCCGGAACGATCATGCAGACATCACTCAGTTCCTTTAGTTTACCGCCGTTTCTTCCCGTCATGGTGATGACCTTCATCCCCTTCGCCGCCGCCACTTTTGCCGCCAGAACCACATTCGCAGAGTTCCCCGAAGTGCTGAGTCCCAGGAATACATCTCCGCCTTGGCCATAACCGTAAACCTGTTGAGCGAACACCATCGCCGGATCCACATCGTTCAAAAATGCGGTGGAAAGAGCTCCGTGCTGTGTCAGCGCGATCGCCGGAAGCGCTCCCTGAAGCTTTTCGCCCTGTTCGCCAAACCGCTTCCTTTCCTCCTCCGGCAGCATCCGCTGTTTATAAAAGCCCTTCATCAGTTCCCCCACGATATGGTCGGAATCCGCCGCACTGCCGCCGTTTCCACAGACTAACAGCTTGCTGCCATTCTCATAACATTCTTCCAGTATTCTGTACGCCTGCTCTATCGCTCCCCGCATCTGCGCAAGCGCCGGATAACGCTCTATCAAATGTGTTAAATGATCCATTCTTTCCTCCATGCACGAATTTATTCAACCTGCTCTTCTCCCGCCTGTCTTCGCACTGCCTGCACCGCCTTTTCCAGGAAGGCCTCGCTGCCAAAACTTCCCGATTTCAGCACGAGATCGATATCTCCCAGCGCCGATCTTCCCCGCATCAGGGGAATTCCCGCTTCGATTTCTCTGATCATATCCATGCGGTAGATCTTAAGCGCCTCCGTTACCGCCGCAGAAGTATCGCCGCCCGCCACCACCAGCTTTCTGCAGCCGCTTTCTTCCATCACGCTGCGAGCGATCCGGCACATGACGCCGGAGATCCGTTTCCCCACTGCCTCATCGGATAGTCCGCATGCGGCGCCCCGCCTTTTGGTCTCCTCAACAGCTTCCGGTGCATTGGCAGTATGCAAAAGACAAATCCCCTTTTCCTGCATCTTCCCCATCGCCGCCTTAGTCCATGCCTGTATCATTTTCCCTAGTCCTTCTTCCGCACAGATCTCCTGCGTAGGAAATTCCAGCACCGGACAGCCCTTCTCCTTCATGTACCGGATCTGGGCGATACTCTGCTTTGTCAGAGAACCCGCTAAAAGCAGCGTCTGCTCTTCCCTGCCGCTCTGCCGGCGTGCGATCGCCCATGGCAGCTCTTCTCCGATGGCGGAACTGCCGCAGATATTCTTCTCTTCCGCCACCGCCAGTGCCGCCAGCCTTAGATCCTCCTGATCCCTGATATCGAAGATCACATAGGAGCACTGTTTTTTTAACCGCTCCTTCTTCTCCATTACATGGGCCAGCCCCTGGTCCAGATCCCGCCAGGTGATATGTCCTGCCGGACGCGCTGACTGTCTATGGAGAATCTCCTCCAGAGAAGATGTCGTCATCTTATGGATGGGGTCATTGCGAAACTGGGACTCCTCCAGCTTCCTGCCGTATACATAATGGATCCCATCCACCGTGGTCCTGCCGTTTTCCGGGAATCCCAGGATCACCATGGAACAGGAGATGCCCAGCACATCCTGCATCTCGTCAAATTCTGCGCCGATATTGCCCCGGAAGACGGAACAGGTCTTATTGTGATACATATCGCAGGGCAGCGTCATCAAAAGTTCCGTGGCCTTCCTCACCTTTTCCCTGGCATCCTCCGGTCTGTCCAGACGGCTGTCCGTATCGATGATGATCACCTCCAGCCCCTCTGCTTCCTCCCGCAGGTCACAGGCCTGCAAAAGCCCCAGCGGAAACACCGCCGCACGGTAACCGCCCTTATGAAACATAATGCCGATATCGTTTGCCCCGGTCACATCATCCGCGACCACACCGATTCTCTTTTTCCTATTCATACGCTCCTCTTCTTCGCCGGTTCTTTCCTGAACGGACGTTTTCCGGCGGCCGCTTTTTCTCTGTTATCCCTGCAGACTCTTTCCGGCACTGCGCACAAAGCAGGTGATCTTCTCCTCTACCACTTTCCGCACTTCCTCTGCCGCCACCGCAAGCGCGCTATGGTCCATCCGCCAAATCTCGGCGTTGGTCTTTCGCTGACAGCCAAGCGATCCCAAGAATGCCTGCTCCAGATCCGTGGCGATATTGATCTTGCTGACGCCTCCCCCGGGAACCGTAATAGCCTTCCACACCGTTTCCGCCGGCAGCCCGGAGCCGCCATGCAGCACAAGCGGAATCGCTGTCCTGCTGCGGATATCCTGCAGACGATTCAGATCGATCTGCGGATTCTTTACGGGATAGACGCCATGGGCTGTTCCGATGGAAACCGCCAGCGTATCCACACCGGTCCGTCTCACAAATTCCTCCGCCTCTGCGGGATCGGTGTAAAGACTCTCGTCATTGTCCGTCTCCACCTTATCGGCAGAGCCGATCTTCCCCAGCTCCGCTTCCACCGCCACACCCTTTGCATGGGCATAGTCCGTCACTTCTTTGGTGATACGGATATTTTCTTCAAATTCCTTCTGGGAAGCGTCGATCATTACCGAGGTAAATCCTGCGTCAATGGCATCCCGGATTATAGACAGCTCCTTTGTGTGGTCCAGATGCAGTACCGCTTCCACCTGATAACGGTCCGCCACCTGATAAAAGCGGTCCGCAAACTCTTTGGCACTAACCTGAAACCAGTTAAATTCATTGGCGGAAATCTGCACGATCACCGGTGAACCGGTATTCTCGGCTGCCTGCAGCACCGCATCGATCAGATAGGTATTCCTGGCGGAAAAGGAACCCACGCCATAGCCCCCCTGCTCTGCCCTCTTCAACATTTCTGTAATCGGTATGATTTTCATGATTTTCTCCATTTCTGCGCTGCTCTTGACTCGATCCGCCGAGTACGCGCACTGCTCCTGTATTTACAATTCTGCCAGTTCACTAAGCACCGCTTCCACGCCGCTGACCGGGCTGGTCAGATATCGCCTTTTCTCTTCCTCGGAAAGCCCTGCGATGGCCCTTGCCATAGAAGCCTGGGCCAGCACTACGATATCGTTACTCCGGGCCAGCTTTCCCAGTTCATTTCTTACCAGGGCGTCGTATTCCGCTTCCTTTCCCGCACCCAGCAGATTCCCGGCACCCTGGATCACAAGGCTTTCCACCGCAGGTTCTCTGCCGACCCCGGCCGCCTTTCTTCTGATCAGTTCCGTGGTCGGCGCAATAGTAGAACAAAGGGTGGCCGCCACGCCGATCCTCTCATATCCTGCCGCCGCCTCCGCCATTGGCCCGTCGATCCGATAAACCGGAAGATTGGTCACCGCTCCCGCTTCCTCCATCGCCCCGCCGATGGAGGAACATGCAGACAGCACGGCCTGAGCGCCCGACAGCTCCGCCATCCGAATCATGCAAATAAGACGTTCCCTGACTGCCTCCGTAATGCAGCCCGCCCGATTGATTTCCGGCAGCATGCTGTCATCCAACAGATTAATGACCTCCACCTCACTCGTGCGTTCCAAAACCAATGCCTTTATGGCCGGAACCGTAACTGGCGTGGTATGGATAATTGCCAGTTTTTTCATATTATCCTTCAACCTTCCTCTCTCTCAAACTCTGTCAGTTCCAGCAGATCTGTCTTCTGTATCCTGCTGCCGTCCCCGCTGATCTTATACGTTGCGATCTCGTAATGTCCCATGGTAATGGCATAAGCCTTTCCCCGGAAGAACAGCTGCGTTCTCGTATCCCTTCCTTCTGTTTCCAGAAGGCGCAGTACAAAGTCTCCGTCGTCCTCCGCCTTCTTGACCGGCATGATCGCCACATTCTCCGCCGCCACGCTTCCCAGGCAGAACCTACCCTCCACCTGTCTTCCTCTTCCCGAAGACGCATGGGAGCTGTCCCCCAGATAATCGTAACCGCCGCTTACCTTATCCGCTATGCGGTGCAGTTCTCTTGCCGGCAGAACGCCTCCATGCGGTTTTAACACCAGCCGGAAGGTCTGCGTGCCGATATCCGTATATTCGTAAGTCTCATGCTGATTCCACCAGTCAGGACTGTTACCCTGGGCGTAAATGGCGCTTCTGGCCACCGTGATCTGCACCCGCCCCTCTTCCATGTTAAAAGCGTATTTGCCGTCATTGGCAATGGCAAGACCGCATCCTGTCCTGCCGCTCACGTCAAGAAAACGCTGCATATTGTATTCCACGTTATCGCAGATGGTACGCGATACCATACCGTAGGCGGCTTCCGCCCGTGTCTCCACCGCCGCTTCCCCTACAGGGTAAGCGAACTTCATAAGGTGCCAGGTGTGGTTGAATCTAAGCCGATTCTCCACCCGCAGCTCCTTTTCCTTCTTACCCAGGGAGTACAGCTGCTCCAGCTTCGTATCCTCATAAGAAAGTCGGACCCGGATCACCTCCCGAATTTCCCCGCTTTCCACCTTTTCTATGGAGTCCAGACGAAAGTCCACGTGCAAATCCTCATACCGCCTGCCCTGAAGGCCGCCCCAGGCATCCCGCTCATCCAGATACAGCCGCAGGGAAGCAGGCGCTGTCAGGGCGTTATAGCCCGTCTCCTTGTCCACGAGCAGAGAAAGCATGCCCGTCTCCTTGTCAAACTCCGCCAGCAGACAGTCATTCTCCAACCTGAAAGCATCCGGATCAAGTATCTCCATGCGGGGCGTGGATTCCAGATCGGGTTCCTCCTTCAGCACCTGATACCGGGCAAACCCACAGGCAGGGATCGAAGCATGGAACACAAACCGCCGCCTGCCCCCTAAAGTCGTATGCCGCACCTTGGCATCGGTGTGAATCCTCTGGTAAGGCACCTCCCTGCCCTCAGGATCCAGTAACTTTAAAGGACTCTGACAGAACCACTCCAGTTCCACCTCCACATAATCCTCGTAAGGCATACTGCCCGTATGAAACAGGAACAGAGGAAATCCCCGGCCCCTTGTATCCTGGGCATTCACCATATGCTGTATGGCCAGCGCCTTGATCTCTCCCGCCCGGGCACAGACCCCGGAAATCTGCATGATGGCCTCATCCCTTGCGGATTTGATGACCGTGCCGCCCATGGTATCATGGAACTCGTTGAAGAGGATCACTTTCCAGAGGCGCTCCATTTCCTCTGTCTCTTTCATGAAAACACCGCCGCAGATATCGCTGGCCATACTCATCAGGATATCCGCTTCCATCAGCCTCTTTTCCGCCTGCCGGTTTTTCTGCTTGAACAGGGAATCAATGGAATAACACCCCTGATTGATCTGTTCAAAGGGACCCGTCAGCAACGGAAGCTGCTCCCCGTCGATATCCTGCAGAAATTCTCCGTAGCCTGCAAAGGCGAGTGTGACTTCCTCCATGGATTCCTGCAGAGCATGAATGGTGTTGATATTCTCGATGGTGGGACCACCGCCATGATTCCCCACCCCGTAACAGCATACCATCCGGTCATGATCCTTCGTCCTCTCTATGGTAAGTTCCACGTTTCGCACCGTCGGCTCATGAAACCAGGTGGTATACTCCGCAGGAAGGCAGATGGCATTCACCCGGCTGCCGTCACTGCTCTCCCATGTGAATACCGGCGTATCCAGTCTGGGCCGCATGAACACATAGGAATCCATGCCGCTTTTCTTCAGAATCTGCGGCAGAACAGGGTTATGCCCGAAACTGTCTACATTGGAGCCGATTCTCGCCATCTTCCCGAAACGACTTTGTAAGTACCGCTGTCCGTACAGACCGTGCCGCACGAAAGCCTCTCCGCATGGTAAAATACAGTCCGGCTCGATAAACCAGCCTCCCGTGATCTCCCAGCGGCCTTCCGCTACCCTCTGTCTGATCTCCTCGAACATTTCGGGCAAAATTCCTTCGATCCATTCAAAAAATGCAGTGGAGGTAGAGGTAAATTTAAAGTCCGCAAACTCCTTCATGCGCTCCAGCGCGGAGGCATATGTAGCCTTTACCTCCTGCATACCCTCCTCCCAGTTCCAGAACCAGACCGGATCGATATGGGAATTTCCGATCATATACAGTTTTTTCTTCTTCATCGACCAATCCTCCCGCGTCGCATCGGCGCCTCAATTGTAACGGTACGTTTCAAAAAATGTCTTGAACCAGGGATTATAGTAATTGGCAAAAGCCATCTTCGCCTCTTTCAATCTTGTGTCCGCATCCGCTATCAGTTGAGCATTCACATGTCCCATAGTGTAATAATCATAGTGCCTTGCCGTGATCTTATCCAGAGAGCCGCGCCATGCCGTCTCATCGGAGCCGATCTTCGCACTGTAGCCGCCCCAGAGAGTGTCCCCTGCAATCAGGAGACGATAACCGTCTCTTGTCACGTCAAAGCAAAGAGAACCCATGGTATGGCCCGGCGTATGCATCACTTCCAGCCGCAGTCCTTCCGCCTCATAAAGGTCTCCTTCCTTTAACAGACCGTCCACCTGACAGGGCGTCGAGCTGGTACCGTAAAGAATGGCAGCGGAAGTCATTTCCGAGTCTCCCTCCTCCACCTGCTTTACATCCGCCTCGTGGAGATACAGCTTTACACCGAATTCTTCTTTCCAGAGATGCGCCGCTCCCACATGGTCATAATGTCCGTGCGTGCCGAATATCTTCGTGATCTTTGCAGGATCCACCCCCACTCTGCGGACATTGTCTTTAATCTGTTCATACCCCTCAGGCGTGCCGCAGTCGATCAGGATATATTCTCCGTCTCCTTCCACCAGATATGCCGTAGCGTCAAAAGAGTGCGTCAGGCAGGGACCGCCCACCTGCCAGATTCCGTTTAATAATTTCATGTTTTCCTCCATTTCTGCGCTGCTTTTGTCTCAACAATGTTGAGACGTCGCATTAATCGACCATCTTGTATTCCTGTTTTCTGCACACGCATCGTCGTCAATGCAGTTTACATAACACAAAAATCAGTGCCGTTGCTGTACAGTTCTTCATAGGCTTTGATCCCCACGGACACAGCAGCATAGTCTCCGATCTGTTCCCCCAGAGAAGCCGGCAGGATTCGGCATACGCCTGCCGACGCCTTAAGCGCCTCCTCCTCGATGACCTCCATCATCCTCTTCTCCAGCGCTTCTTTCTGTCTGGCATAGATGCTGCCGATCACGATCCTCTCCGGATTTAAGATATCAATGAGCAGCGAAAGTCCTCTTCCCAGGAATTCCCCTACCGTGTCAAAGATTTCCGCCGCCAGCAAGTCCCCCTGTTCCATAGCCTCCGCAATGGATTTGGCGGAAACATCGGCAAGCTCCTCTTCCCTTTGGCAAAACAGCGGCGGATTTCCTTTATCCAAAGCTTCCCTGGCGCGTCTCCTGCCAAGATCGGCAATGCCTCCTCCACTGCAGAATCCTTCAAAGGAACCTCTTTTTCCATACCCCATCGGCCCATCCTTTTCCAGCCGGATATGGCCCACCTCTCCCGCCAGATTGTTGGTGCCGGAATACAGCCGCCCGTTCAGAATCAGACCCGCTCCCATACCCGTGCCAAACGTCAGGAAGATCATATTCTGACATCCTTTCCCTGCACCCATTCTCCACTCCGCCAGGGCGCAGGCATCTGCGTCGTTCTGGAGCATCACCGGCACCCCGAAAGCCTTCTTCAACGGTGTAAAGATATCCGCCCGCTCCCACTTCGGCAGATTAGGCGGGGATAGAATCAGCCCCTTCTCCGCATCAAGAGGCCCGCCGCAGGAAATGCCGATAGAGCATAGCCGCCAACTGGGATTCTCCTGTAATTTCAAACGGATTATCCTGACAAAGTCCTTTACCGCCCGGGCAAAGTCCTCCCTCTCTGTCTCCATCCTGATCTTATCAAGAAATGTGATCCCCTCCCTGCCAAAGCAGGCAAAAGAAATGGCGCACTTTGTTCCTCCTATATCAATACCGGTCACTACCTGCATCTTCTAATCCGCTCCTTTCAAAACCTCTATGTCAATACTTTCCTTGACATATTCAGCGCTTCCGCACTTATCCCGTCCCCGCTTCCTTCACACGCTATGCTCCTTGCTTCGCCCGGCAGCAGTGTGAGATAATTATCCGAAAAATACGACCGTCCCTCTTCCCTTTCACGGCTTACATAGACGAACAGAGCCGCCGTATCCCCCGTATTTTTCATCAAAAGCCTGCCTTTGTCTTTCCACGTAAAAGTAACGACCGCCTCCTCCAGATCCCACACCGGTGCAAAATCTTTCTCCTTCGTAAAAAGATATTCATTCTCCGCCAGAATCTCCCCTTGCTCCAGCAGGGAAAGCCGAAGCAGCATAAGCGGCGTACCGCTCTGCGACAGATGACAATTCAGCTCCAGGATCTTCTCCGCCGTCTCACGAAAAACGTCTCTTTCTGCTTCCTCTCTGAGCAGGATATTCCCCTGCATATCAAAGAGAACCGCCTGTATGCACACGCCTGCCTCGTCCTTTCCTTCCGGCCGGATTCCGCCCGCGAAGATCTCCGCCCAGAAACTCTCCCTGCCTGCCAGGGAAGGGGAGTCAAAGGCCGCCGTCACATGACAGGCGGCGTATGCCTTCTTCATGCCATAATAGGCAGGTTTTGGCCAGCCGTAATAATCCACCACCGAAGTACAGAAGAGATTTGGATAAGGTTCGTTGAACTGCCAGGGGAGAGAGGCGCTGTTTCGCATGGCCCTCCTGATATTGCACTCCACCGCATATTTCAAGCCTTCATACTGCATAAACTGGCTGGCCTTCCGTATCTGTTCTGCCTCCGTCAGACGGCCCCCGAAAGTCTCCTGCACCAGGGGCTCGTTGTTCCACCATGCTCCCCGATGGAAATAGACCTCATTGTCCTTGCCCGCCGGAAGCCGGTGTTCCTTTGCTACGCAGCGGTCCAAAACCCCTTCATTGGCCATCCCCTCCACCCCGAATTCCGAAGCCATCAGGGAAGTTCCGCTGTTGTATAAAAGGCAATGTCCGCCTAGACCCTGATGCTCCCAGGGGCCATGTGCATCAAACAGCCTATCCGGCGCTTTGCTTATATTCTCCATACTGTTTAGAAACAGGCCGCCAGAAGGAGACGTGGGCAGCCACTTCCGTTTGCCGTCCCACTGTTTCACCTGACGCTCCAACCGGGAGAGCAACGGGTCCGTACTGTCAAGAGGCATTCCTTTCTCATCCTGCAGTTCATTGCCGCCGCACCAGACGGCAAGAGCAGTGTGATTTCTCTTGGCCTTAATGATACTCTCCGCCTCCCGCTCCATCATCGCGCAGTAAGCTTCCTCCTCAGGCGTCTTATTGTCAATGCCGGAGCTGGACTGAATAAATTCCTGCCAGAGCAGAATGCCGTTCTCGGCACAAAGTTCATAGAACAGATCCGTTTCGATAAGGCCGCCGCCCCAGATCCGGAACAGATTCACGCCCGCTTCTTTTGCCAGACGGATCAGATGACGCAGCCTCTCTTCCCTCACGGTTCCGTACATGACATCCGCCGGCACCCAGTTATAGCCTTTTATGTAAAGCCGTCTGCCGTTCAGGCAAAGCGTAAAGCTTCCGTTTTCCGCCTGACAGCCTTCGTTTGGCACGAACCGGATATCCCGGATACCGTAACGAAATTCCCTGCTGTCAGAGACCTTTCCGTCCCGATCCAGCAAAAACAGCCTGCATTCATATTGAAATGGTTCTCCCGCCCCGTTGGTCCACCAGAGTCTGGGATCATCAATCTGCAAAAGGACTTCCCCTTTTCCTGCTGTTATCCCCGTCTCAAAGTCATGTGTTCCGAAGTTCCCCCTTAACAGACCTTCCGCCATGCCCTGAGTCCGGACTTCCATATGAATCTGTGCCGTCCGCCAGTCCTTTGAGAGTTCCGCGTAAACATACAGGTCCTCAAAGCGGTTTTCTCCCGTCCGTTCCAGATAAACATCCTGCCAGATCCCCTGGTGGATCATCCGGGGACAGAAATCCCACCAGTAGGTCATTCGGGATTTATGGGTGCGCACCAGACTTGTCTTACCCACCTGAGGCTGTTCAAACGGCGCAGGCTCCAGCACCACCGCCAGCAGATTCGTTCCGTCTTTCAGTTTTCCCGTTACGTCAAACCGGCAGGGTACATACATGCCCCGATGGCGTCCCAGAGAAAGACCGTTCAAAAAGACTTCCGCCTCATAATCGATCCCCGCAAAGCAAAGTTCTACATGCGCTTCTTCCCAGCCCTTTGGCATTGCAAATTCCTTCCGGTATACCCAGGTTCTGGAAGATACCCATTCCGTCAACCTGGAATTCAGCTCGAAGAAAGGATCCGGTACCCTGTCCGCCTGCCACATATCGTAAAGTACGCTGCCGGGCACCTTGGCCGGATACCACCATCGTACATCCTTTGTTTCCGGCATAACGGAATCCCGCCACACCCAGTCCATCCCTATAAATTCCTTAATCTTCCAATCGTCTCCATTCAAACAGATCCGGCTCATATTTCCCCTCTTTCAAAGAAACCTCTTACAAAGTACGCCGGAAAGCAAGTTGCTTTCCGGCGTATTTACGGTACTTCCATGTAATCCTTACCGGATTAGTCCATCACTACTTCCGGATACTTATCCTTGATCGCCGACTTGAAGTTTTCAATAATGGTGTCGTTGTCCTGACCGGCCTTTACGCCCTCGCCAGCTGCTTTGCCGAATTCATTGATGCTGGGACGCGTATATTTGCTCGGTGTGATGTCCGCGATCTTGTCGCAGATCTCACTGTAGGTCGCCAGAATATTCTGTCCGCCAAAATCTTCCGCACTAAAGCCTTCTGCCAGCTCGTCACATACCTTCTTACTTGCCGGAATCTGGTTATAGGATTCCAGATTGATCTTCTGGAACTCATCAGACGCCACAAACTTTAAGAACTCGCCTGCCACATCCTTCTTGTCGGAATTGTTGTATACACAGATACCAGTCGCACCTTCATAGGAAGCTAAGAACGGAGCCGCTACCCCTACATTACCCTTGTTCATCTCCCAGTCGGTGAAGAAATCCCAGCAGGGCATTACTCTGAACAGCAGTTTGCCTTCATTCCATGCTGCCGCCCATTCGGATCCCCAGGAGCCAAGTTCCGCATTTGCAGTACTGTCATACATCGTTCTCATCGCATCGATCAGATTGGTCCAGTCATCGCTGATCGTCATCTTGCCGTCAGCAGAGATCAAAGGATCGTTGGAGAACGCAACCACTTTAGGCATTTCACCCAGGTTAGGCCAAAGCTGCACGGCACCGCCGGAAGCCTCGTATACTTCTTCTCCCTTGGCAATTATGCTGTCCCAGTCGGAAAGCATTGCTGAGATCTCAGCCGGATCGCTGGTTCCCAGCCATTCCTCGCAGGCATCCTTCAAATACCAGATCGCAACAGGAGAGGACTGAAAGTTGAGGCACTTAAACGCGCCTGATGTATCCTTCATCTGCGCCACCTGGAAACCGTAGAAATCCTTAACGATCTCCTCGATGTTGATATAGGACAGGTCTGCGATCAGTTCGCTGTCCAAGAATTCATAGATATAGCCCTCTTCCAGATCGAATACATCAGGCACGTCCGTACCGCTCTGAAGCGCCGTTAAGATCTTTGTCTTGTATTCGTCACCGCCAAACACCTGAAGATTGATGTTTACATTGGGATATACCTTATTGAACTCATTCACCAGATTATTTGCACTGTCCGTATAGGTCCAGTATGTAAATTCTCCGGTAACGTCGGCAGGATCCGTCGCTTGTGCCGTCTCTGTATCTGCGGATTCCTCCGTCTCTGCAGCATCTTCCTGCGCAGGTTCCTCTGCCTCCGGCTCTGTCGTATCTGTTTCTGCCGCTTCTGTTCCCTCCGTTGGTGTCGTTGCCGGCTCAGAACCACAGCCGCCAAGTGTTGCCACTACCATAGCCGCACCTAATAAAATGGAAACAAGTTTCTTTTTCATGTTGCTTTTCCTCCTTAAAATTTTTATATTTATCAGCCCTTGCTGAGAAATAGCACTAACAGTTTTGTCCAAAGTCATACAAATCCGGTCTATGATCAGCCCTTGACCGCCGCGCCAATGGAGATTTTCTCCATAATGATCCTTGATGCGAAACAGAATACAATGACCATGGGAATGACAGACACCAGCATGCCCACATACTGCGCGCCGTAATCTGCATGAGTGGAATCCCGAACGGTCGCGATCATCAGCGGCAGCGTCATTTTCTTCTTATCATTCAGAATGATCAACGGCGTCAGATAACTGTTCCAGTTTCCGATAAAGGTCATAACACCCTGCGTCACCAGCGCCGGCACCATCAGTGGAATCACGATCCTATGGAAGATCTTCAGTTCCCCGCATCCGTCTACCACCGCCGCTTCCAAAAGTTCATTGGGCAGCCCGCCATCCAGATACTGCTTATAGAAGAATACGGCAAAGCAGTTGGCGATCGTCGGTACGATCAGAGTAAAATAACTGTTCAACAGATTCAACGCCTGAATCTCCTTATAAAAACCGATAATACCCAGCTGTCCCGGCAGCATCATGGCCACCATGACCACACCAAAGAGTACATTCTTGCCCTTGAATTCAAACTTGGAAAAGGCATATGCCGCCATGGCCGTAAAATAGTTCTGCACCGCCGTTACCGCGACAGCCAGGATCACGCTGTTAAAAATACCCCTGTAAAGTTCTATATTCTGCGTTAACCTGGCATAGTTGACCGCCAGCTGGTTTCCCGGAAGCACATTGATCTTCGCCACAATGTTATAATTGTCATGTGTCGCGGATATGATCATTACGAAAAAGGGATAGAAGGCCGTGACCGCAACCGCAATGGCAAAAAGGTACACCACGATCCGTGCCGCATATTTTTTCATCTTCGATGCCGTTAAAGCCTTGTCCGTCATTTTCCTGCCCCCTTTCTGCCTTTCTTCTCACCATAATCATCCTTCTTTTCCTTCGTTACCAGTAGTGAGAACACACTCGCTATGATGATGATCACAAAAATACCATATGCCACCGCAGCCGCGTAACCAAACTGGAACCGCTCAAAAGCAGAATCATATAAGTATTTCACCATAGTGACCGTAGCATCACCGGGCACGCTCTTAAATACCAGATGAGATTCATCGAACATCTGCAGACCACCGATGACGGAAGTTACCAGTACATAGATCAAGATCGGCCTCATGAGCGGTAACGTGATCCTGGTGATCTTCTGCCAGTTAGATGCCCCGTCCACCTCCGCCGCTTCCAACACATCATCGGAAATCGAGTTGATGCCCGCCGTAAAATAAATAATGTTAAAGCCGAAATTCTTCCAGCATATGGCGATGGCGATGACCATTCTGGCCAGCATCTGGTTATTCTGGAAATCTACTGCCTCCAGGCCCAGCATAGTTATGATATTGTTGACTGCACCGCCCGGATAAGAGAACATGGCTCCGAACAAAAGTCCGATCGTTACAGGCGTTACCAGATTCGGGAAGTAATAAATATTCCTCAAAAGGAATCTGCCTCTAAACCATTTGTTGCTCAAGATAAGCGCCAGGACAAAAGCAATGCTAAGCTGCGGGATGATGGACATGATCCAGATCAGCAGCGTATTGCCTATGGATTTAAAGAAGTACCCCGATTCAAAAAGTCTCTGATAGTTACGCATCCCTACAAAAGTAAACCTGCCTGAGAGCACATCCATATCGCAAAAGCTGAGCACAAAGGAATATAGGATCGGAAACAGGCTAAATATTAAAAAAACTATAAAAAATGGTGTTATGTAGAAGTATGCATACTTGTTTCTTTTTTGGGAATTCACGTTTTTCCCCCTTTCCAAAAACTGACATTTGTTGTTTTTGCATATTTTCCCCAACTTCTTAAACTTTTTTTATTATACATTCTATAGTTTCACTATGCAATAGGAAATTCAACTTTTTTTAATTTCTCCCCTCTTTTTGTCATTATAACCAAAATCTATCATGGATTCGACCGTGATTTGCACCTCGTTTTTGTATAAAATCACTATAATTCCATGACGGAATGGTCCACCATGCCCATCCCGTCCTCCCTCCCTCACAGACAAATACGTGATTATACTATAAAGATAGTAAACAAAAATTAACAACATACACTCCCTTAGCCTCTATCACTGAAAGGGAATCCCGCTGCAACACAAAAAAGCTGAGGCGTTGAATATCAACTTTGCCTCAGCTCCACATAACACATATCTTTCCGCATCTATCCATTTACTCTACATGAATTTCCTTGGCAATGACAGCCTTATCTGCGACACTACTGTTCATGCCTTCCTGCTCCATCTGTATCCAGTCATCAAAATTGTCAAAAATGAAGACATACAGCGTTTTAATATCTTTGCCCTGAACGGCAAATGTAGCTGCGCCTGCTATTTCCATACCCGGATAAAGCATTTCTCCATCCTGATCAAAACAGATCGTCTGGCAGGGTTCATAAGACCACCCAAGAAGTTCAAACATCTCCGCATCCGTCATATCAGGATCTTTGGAAAGCAGTTTTTCCCTCCTGTCATCCGTCAACTCTCTCTGCTCTCCTGGTGTTGTCGCATGGACGATTACCTGATACGGAGATACCACTACATCTTCAAGTGTAATATTCCCCTTTTTTTCACCCACTTCAATTGTCCTTACATCCGATCCGTTTACCTCAAACGGAACGACAATATTCCAACTGCCATCCGTCCAGTGAGATGCCGTTATCTCCTCGGCATCGAGCATCCTGTCATCATCATGACCAAGGCCGCTTACATTTAAGTTGAGTTCGCCGCTGCCTGTATGTTCCTTTGCAAGATCTATCTTCAGCATGCCCGCAAACGTGTGGCTGTCGACCGCCTCTCCCTCAAACCTGTTTTCCAGCCATTCTGGTGAACTTCCATCCACACTCCATGTTCCGTCTATATAGAATCCTGCGGCTGTCCGGTCATCTGCCACATTCATACCGGTATAATGTTTGGGAATGTGTGTGAAATCTGCATCTTCCGATTCAATATTTACCGTTAGGAATATGGAATATCCATCACAATAGACTTCTGATGCAGTGAGGGTGATTCCTTTGTCAGATACGGTATAATCCACTGTATCCAAACTGCCAGCATGGTCCTCATTTGTCAGGACTGTTCCCTTTTCCGTGTAATCTCCGGAATATATGACATCATCCTCGATCTTTTCAAAAATTTTCCCGACCAACGGGATTTTAGCCGCCAGCACAGGGTTGAAATATCCCAATCCGCAAACTCCGATGACCACGGCTGCCACTGCCGCAGCAGCACCTTTTCCTATTTTACCCAATTTATTCACTTTATCCTTCCTCCTTCTATGTATCCGGATTTCTCTGTCACTTATTTCAGGAGCAAGGGCCTGCTTTAAGATTTGATCCAATTTTTCATCTGTCATATCCTATCGCCTCCAATTTTTCCTTTAACTGTTTCTTTGCTTTCCGCATCCGGCTCTTGACGGTTCCTTCCGGTAATCCGAGAATTTCGGCCACCTCATTGATCTGCATATCCGCCGAATAATACAAATAGATCGGTATTCTGTACTTCTCAGGCAGAGAAGCAACAAATCTCTGAATCATATCCACCTCATTTTGCTGCAATACAATGTGTTCCGGTGATACCGCATTGTCCTGACCGGCAACTTCATATCCTTCCTCAGACATCTCATCCATGCTGTCGATCGGAACCAGCCTCATACGGTTTGCATATTTTTTCTTTTTATTCTTCCAAAGATAAATCGAAGTGGATAAAGCGTAACTCTTTGTATTCTGCGAAGAATCCAGTCTTTTCTTTTTCTCCAACAGTTTGAGCATCGTGTCCTGATACAGTTCGTCCCCGTCTTCCGCATCCCCGGCCGTCATCCGGCAAAACCGCAGAATATCCTTTCCAAACTTCAGGACAAACCGCTCGAATTCATCATGATTCATAGCAGCTATCCTCCTTCTTCTTCTTCCAAGTCGACTTGCAAAGATTTGCCCTTGCATATATATGTTGTCATGACACCGAAAAAAGTTTCCACCTGTGCGGTTGAATGCAGGAAACCACGCCGCCAAAAAGCGGCGTTACTTTATTATAAGGCACAGGATTTGACAATTACAAATACGCGGTACTATCTGCCGCAACTATCTATGCGTTAGTCAGAAACCTGATATAATGAGATTTGATTGTAACAAAATAGAAAGTTTTGGTACTAACGAACAGGAAGGAGGTTAAAAGTACAATTGATCGAAGAAATATATGCGCTGTATTCAAAGAAAGTTTTTTTGTTTTTATTGAGCAAGACAAATAATGAACATCTCGCAGAAGAGCTTACGCAGGAGACTTTTTTCCAGGCTGTTCAAAGCATTGACCGATTTAAAGGAAACAGCTCCATCTTGACCTGGCTGTGTGGAATCGCTAAAAATGTCTGGCTGAAATATTTAAGAAATCACCAGGAAACTTTGCCCATGGAATACGCTGATCTGGAAATAGCAGATTCACAAGATATAAATGTACAATGGGAGCAAAAAGAAATATTACAGTTGATCCATGCTATGAATGAGCCTCTACGTGAAGTAATGTATTTAAGGCTGATCAGCAACTTATCTTTTGCCGAAATCGGAGAGATAATCGGCAAAACGGAAAACTGGACAAGAGTCACTTTCTTTAGAGGAAAGCAGAAAATCGTAAAGGAGATTTTAAAAGATGAATAAGAACATTCCATGTTATATGATTTCGGATTTATTACCGCTCTATCAAGATGACCTGCTGTCAGAACAGACGAAAAAGGATGTTGATGATCACTTAAGCGAATGCCGGGATTGTAAAAAGAAGATGGATGCCGCGAAAATGCATATAGGCGTTCACACTACAAACACTGAACCGAAAACCGATCCCTTAAGAAAAGTAAGGTTTTATCAGAAAGCGCTGACTGTGTTAGGCGCCGTTATGACTTTTATATTGGGCGCAAGTTATCCCATTGCTGTATTAGGATTTACCGTTCTCGAACGTGGAGAAATAGCCCCTTTTCAAATTGAAAGAATCAAAGGTCTTTGGTATATATTCGCATTAAAGAGCTGCATCGCAGGCATCATAGTATGCGCCGCCTATTTCCTGCTAGTACTGCTTATCAGGAAAATGATCAGTAAGCATACCGCATAAAAATAGTTGTATACTCTATCCGGTAAAGATAAAATAGCAGAAATCCGTCCGGTCAACAGCAGAAAGGATTGAAAGTTCAACACATTAGTGTGATTTTCAATCCTTAATCCTCTGATCCCATGATTCCGATTCGCGGTTATTCTGCGACTCTCGTTGTCCACGTTATTGTATAGCCCTCAATCTCTTCTGCCTCACTAAACTTCTCTTCTCCCACGGTCCTCTCCAGTGCAGATTCCGTTACTGTCCGCGAAGTGTCCGTGATCAACCCTAAAAACATCTGGTCATACCTTGAAAAAGACATATTGACACTTTCACCGTTCTCGCCGATGACATCCACTGCGATCGTCGGATCGTTTCCGGAATATCCCTGGCAGTTGTACTCTACCCTGTCTACCGGGCAATCCATCAGCTTACATTCCTCTATTTTCGTTTGAGCAAGTTCTTCATATAGATGATAGTCCCTTTCCAGTGCTGCGTCATAATCAAGCGAGACATTTGCATCTAATCGTCTGTCGTGACAAGTAGTAAAAAGCTCACCTGTCACAGCGTCTATCATATATGTCCATTTTGTACTCTCAGGTTTCTGCTCTTTCTGGAACAAGACAACTCCTGACCAAAAGGCCCGGGGAAAAGTTACGGTGCCCGGATTATAGCTCATGTATACATAAGCGCCTTCCAGATTCAGCCCGTAAATATTCTTCAGATATTGATTCCCTGTTTCAGCCGCTTCTTCCATTGTCAGATCCGTATCCGTAGGCGTTCCGGTATTCAGACTGTCCATACTTACGGAATAATTTACTTTTTCGCCGACTTCCTTGGTTGTTTCAAGGTTCGGCACTACCGTCTCCAGGCTGTCCGAGACTTGATAACTGGTGGGAACCTTCTCCACCTTTCCATTGTTTGCCGCCAGCGCTATTTCTGCCGCCGCATTAAAGAGGATGATACCTGCACCAATAATGCCAAATGTTGCTGCTGTCAATTTTAATACGTTCTTTTTCATAGTGAAACTCCTTCCTGCTCTGTTTTGATAGATACACTATAAACCCTTTCCGTATCAAAACAATATCGATGTTATTACGGACTTGTAAAATAATCCGCATTTCATTTAAGAAGTTCTCCTTACACTGGAAAGGACAGTTTCACGATCGTTCCTACTCCCGGTTCAGAAATAAATGACATATCTGCATGATGAATCTGTACGATCCTTTCGCAGATAGCAAGTCCAAGTCCTGCCCCGCCTGCTGCGCGGCTTCGAGCTTTATCAACACGATAAAAAGCTTCTCTAATATGTGATATCTGCTCTATCTCCATACCGGTCCCATGATCTTCGACTTTAACTACAACGGCAGATTCCTCCGTATATGCATAGATGCGAATTTCATCTTCCTGTCGGCTTGCCTTTATAGCATTATCGATCAGGTTATTCGTTAATATCAGAAGCTGTTCCATATTTCCCCTGACTACGCAATTTGGGGATGAATCATAAGTCAGTCTTATCTTCCTTTCTGCTGCCCTCATATACATGATCTTTTCCGACTCAGCAAAAAGCTCTTTCACTGAACAATCACTATCTTTCATGTCATCCCTGCGAAGCAATGCCATATCAAGAAGCTGATACGCCATGTTTTGTAGCCTGCTGCACTCCGACATGATAAACTGCGTGCATTCATAGCGTTCTTCTTCTGACAAGAGCGCTTTTTGGATATATTCTGCATATCCATAAATCGCAGTCAACGGAATGCGTAGTTCATGGGAAAAGTTGTCTATAAACTGCTGTTTCTGCTCTGCGCCGTCCTCAAGCTGTCTGATCTGATTCTCTATCTGATCTGCCATAAGATTAAAGTTATGCGCCACACCGGAGATCTCGTCTTTTCCATGCACCGGAATCCTGCTGCCATAATTTCCATTTGCGATCTCTGCGGATGTACCGGAAATCTGCCTTAACGGCCGGAAAATGATATTCAGAAATTGAAACAGAAAAAAAGACATTATAAGTATTACCACTGCGCCTGTTAGAAAAAGAATGTTTTTCGTATGACGCCATGACGAAACGGTCTCGTCCAGATTTCCGATATACATGAGTCCGTAATCCTGCCACGGAGCCGGAAAGATTCCATAGACACACAGGACAGCATGGTTTCCATTTTCCATATAGACAAGCCTCTCCTGACTATATCCTGTATCCGGCGGACGGATCATGTCTGCCTTTGATGCAAACACGGGACTTTCATAGATCCATTCCCCTGCAAAAGACACTGCAAGTCCACTGCCCCTTCCCTGTAGATACCGCGAATACACACGCATCAAGTTGTCCATATTATCTTCCACATGATTCCTCCTCTGCTCCAATGCCTGCATATCTCCGATCAAAGAGGAGGCAATGACATAATGCTCTGCCAGGCATTTGTCCCGGACAGCGGAAAGTTTATCTTTCAGGATAACGATCGATACAATCAGGATCATCGAATTGAGAAACACGATAAAAAGGAGCAGCGCAACGAGAAAAATCTTCTTTTTCACCCATAGACCTCCAACCGATATCCCAGTTTGTATACTGTCCTGATCTGCTCCTCCAAGTGCAGTTTATGGCGCAGTCTCTGTATATGGACGTCCACGGTACGGGTACCTCCGTCAAAATCATATCCCCATACCATATCCAACAACTTTTCTCTGGAAAGAGCAATGTTCCGGTTTCTGATCAGCGCCTCCAACAATTCAAACTCTTTCGGTGTACATTCGACAACCGTGCCATTTAGATAAACTTGATGCCCTTCAAAATCGCATTTCAAGTCACCCATCACAAATTCTGACTCAACTTTTTTCGTCCGCCGCAGTACCGCTTCCACCCTCGCTGCCAGTTCCAGCATCTGGAACGGTTTTGTCAGATAATCATCTGCCCCCATAGCCAGTCCCTTCAGCTTGTCAACCAATTCACTTTTCGCTGTCAGGAAAATGGTCGGCGTTCCCAAGACTCTCTCAAACACCTGATACCCATCCAGTCCGGGCAGCATGATATCCAGCACGATCAAGTCATACTTTCCATTCTCCAGCAGAGAGACCGCAGATGTTCCATCGAAAGCCTGCGTGCAATGATGCCCTGTGAGGCTCAAATTTCTGCGTATCAACTCGTTAATGGATAATTCATCCTCTACAATCAATATTTCAGCCAATTTTACCTCCATTCCGAAGCGCTTTACTTCCTTTTCAAATAATAAAAAGTATATCTCAAAAATGTTTCTAAATTGTTAATTGTAGGATTTTCCCCTTTACACCATTTTTACGCCACCGCTTTACAACTTTATTATAGCACTTCACCCCTCACAAGCAAATTACTATCTTGTTTCCATCAGATCTCGCCGTTTTCTCTTGTCCTCACATTCCTCTCTTTGGGGCAAAGCGGATGCATGGGTGCCACCTGGAAGAATTGGCACGACTGACGCAGATTTTTATGGGATGTTGCGCTTCTGAAAAGCGGCCGGAGAAAGAAACGAAAAAAAGAAAACCGCTGTTGCATGGTATATGTATCCATGTAGCAACGGTTTTGTGCTGGTGGTATTTAGTTTAAGCGCGTGGCTTAATAAACTGGAATTTGCCAATGTTTTAATTTTTCTTCATGTCCAGCCTTTTTGCACTTTCCTCAGCCATGTCTGCTTCAATATCAAAGCCATTTTTACGAAGTTTCTCAGCAATTTCCTGATACAGCTTATATGCA
>ERZ779637.21-NODE-21-length-108662-cov-6.021509_pt1 | contig 108662 bp, 95 predicted proteins | sample MGYA00514196_ERZ779637 | MGnify/ENA primary metagenome ERZ779637 (study PRJEB29562, sample SAMEA4376700) | mouse gut metagenome | isolation source: Cecum | study: EMG produced TPA metagenomics assembly of the A DSS colitis mouse model was used to assess the...
AGGCATTATGCGGCCTGCAAGAATTTTTTTCTTATTCAACTGTCAAACTCCCGAGTTTAAGGATATTAATACGTTTATGGATGAACTGAAGAGTGTTTTGAACAAGGATGATTAAACATTTTCAGAAAAGGTATTGATTTTTTCTGCGGCTTTGTATACAATACAGAAGAATGATGAAGTTTATCATCATAACAATTTCATAAAGGAAAAAGAAAGGAACGAAACACATGAAAAGAAAAGGAATGAAATTACTCCTTTCAATAGTTGTGTTGACGACACTGACTATTGCACTGAGTGCTTGCTCAGGTGATAAGCAAGGTGAGGATTCCTCTCAGATTACCATTGGTATACCTCAGGATATGGAAGACAGTCTTGACCCCAACAAAGCGGTTGCGGCAGGAACAAAAGAGGTATATTTCAACATGTTTGAAGGTCTGTTGAAACCGGACAGCGATGGTAATTTAAACCCTGCTGTAGCAAGCGACTACAAAATTTCCGACGACCGGCTGACGTATACTTTTACGCTCCGGGACGGAATCAGGTTCCACGACGGAACAACCGTTACAGTAGAGGACATTAAGTTTTCCATTGATAAATGCGCCGATGCCAGTAACGGAGATCCCTTGGTACCGGCGTTTTCTAATGTTGAAAGCGTAAATATTGTGGATGAAAGTACGGTGGAAATCGTATTAAAAAGCGCGGATGCCGATTTCCTGGCAAACCTTGCGACTGTGGACGCCGCTATTACGCCTGCGTCCAACAACGATCCGGATCAGACTGCCATCGGCACCGGGCCTTACAAATTCGTTTCCCGCTCTCCCCAGGAGAACTTTATTCTTGAAAAGTTTGACGATTATTGGGGAGAACCGGCGAAGATCGAACAGGTTATACTGAAGGTCTGCGCCAATACCGATTCCATTGTAATGGATTTAAACGGCGGATCGGTGGACATGTTTGCACGTGTAACACCGGCTCAGGCCGGGCAGCTTAACGGTCAGTTTGAGGTTTTGGAAGGAACCATGAACCTGGTGCAGGCTATGTATCTGAATAACGCGGCGGAGCCTTTTGACGATGTACGCGTACGTCAGGCTTTATGCTATGCAGTGGATAAAGAAGAGATTCTTCTTATGGTATCCGACGGAAAAGGTACCCAGATCGGAAGCAGTATGTTCCCGGCATTTGGCAAGTATTATATGCCCGAGCTTAATGATGTGTATAAGAAAGATATAGAGAAAGCGAAAGAGCTTCTTGCAGATGCCGGATATCCGGACGGATTTTCCTTTACGGTGAAGGTTCCCTCCAATTATACGCAGCATGTGGATACGGCGCAGGTATTGGCCGAACAGTTAAAAGCGATTAATGTGGACGCGCAGATTGAATTGATTGAGTGGGACAGTTGGCTCAGCGATGTGTATGCGGACCGGAATTATGAAGCGACGGTTGTGGGCGTAGACGCGGCGTCTCTTACGGCAAGCGCATTACTGATGCGTTTTACCAGTACGGCGGGCAATAATTTTATTAATTTTAACAGTCCGGCTTACGATACGGCCTTTGCCAATGCGCAGGCAGCCTTGGAGGAAGCGGATCAGACAGAATACTATAAGGAATGCGAGCGGGTTTTGACAGAGGAAGCGGCGAACGTATATATACAGGATATTGCGGAGCTGGTAGCGCTGAATAAAAAATACGCGGGTTATGAATTTTATCCTTTATACGTGCAGGATTTTTCAAAACTGTATATTGTTGAAGAATGAGGGAACATAATAAGAAACAGGAATACCGGAGAAGAAAGGCGGCGTTATGAGAGGAAAAACGATTTTGAAAAAAACAGTTTCTACGATCATAACGCTTCTGGTCGTTTCTTTTCTGGTATTTCTTTCGTTTTCGGTGATACCGGGAGATCCGGCTGTTTCTCAGCTTGGAACGAATGCGACGCCGGAAAGGGTGGAGGCGCTTCGTGAAGAGATGGGGTTAAACCGTCCGTTTTTCCTCCGCTTCGGAGAGTGGCTGCTTTCTTTTGCCGGAGGCGACATGGGGATTTCCTACAGTTATAAAATACCGGTAAAGGAAATGATTTTGGATAAGCTGCCGATTACTTTTACCATGACGGTGATGGCATTTATATTGGTGGTGATAATCTCCGTTCCTGTTGGAATTTATGCCGCGAAACACCAGGGAGGCAGAACAGACCGGGCGGTGATTACCATTAATCAGGTATTTATGGCTGTCCCGCCGTTTTTTGCAGGAATTTTGATTACGGTATTGTTTGGCGTGGTTTTAAAGCTGTTTACTCCGGGTGGGTACGTATCTTATACGAAAAATTTTTGGGGTTTTGTGGGATATCTCTTTTTCCCCGCCCTTGCCATTGCGCTTCCCAAGGCGGCAATGACGGTAAAGCTTCTTCGGAGCTCCCTGCTTGAACAGGCGGAGCTTGATTACACAAGGACGGCGTACAGCCGCGGTAATACGACGAGGGACGTTCTTTACAGGCATGTGCTCCAAAATGCCATGATTCCCGTGATCACCTTTTTAGGAATGGCCCTGGCGGACATTTTTACGGGAAGTATCATTATTGAGCAGGTATTTAATATACCAGGCCTTGGAAGAATTCTTCTGACGTCTATTTCAAACAGAGATTATCCGGTGGTAATGGCAATTATTGTATGTCTTGCATTTGCGGTGATTGTGATTAATTTACTGGTGGATGTGATTTATCGTTTTGCGGACCCGAGAATCCGTAATGAAGATTAAGCGTGAACCTATGAAGAGAATAAGTAAAAACAGTAATTTTATAGCGGGAGCCGTTCTTACGGGATTGATTCTTTTGTTTATTATAATCGGTTGTATTCATACGCCTTACGATCCGGAAGCAATGGACGGCGCCGGCAGGTTTGCGGGAATATCCTGGCGGCATCCCATGGGATGCGATAATTTTGGCAGGGATATTTTAAGCCGTGTTATGACGGGAGCGGGAACAACGCTCGGAGTCGCTTTTGCCACCGTGGCAATCGGCGCTTTTTTCGGCGTTATATGGGGAGCCTTCGCCGGCTATTACGGTGGTTTGCTGGATGAGATATTTATGCGGGCGGCAGACGCCATGCTGGCGTTTCCCAGTATACTTCTCGCCCTTATGATTATCGGACTGTTCGGACCGGGAAAATATAACGTTATTCTGGCGCTTGGCATCGCTTTTGTGCCGAGTTTTGCCCGGATCGTGCGCAGTGAATTTATACGGTGCAAAAATATGGACTACGTACGGAGCGCAAGACTGATGGGGGCGGGAAATCTGCGTATCATGTTCGTGCATATTCTTCCCAACGCTTTTCCCGTAATTTTATCTTCCGTTTTGATCGGCTTTAACAATGCGGTGCTGGCGGAGGCAGGCATGAACTATCTGGGAATCGGCGTCATGCCGCCGGATGCAAGTCTGGGAAGAATGTTATCGGAAGCGCAGACCTATATTTTTTCTGCGCCGGGTTATGCAATTTTTCCGGGGATCGTGCTGATTCTTATGATTTTAGGCTTCAGTCTTCTGGGAGAAGGCGTCCGGGACAATTAGGAGACACGCGGATGGAAGAGAAAGAAATAATCCTTAAAGTACAGGATTTAAATATAGAATTTCATGATCATCTGATTCCGGAGACGGTAGTTTACGATTTTAACCTGACATTAAAAGCCGGAGAAATCGTAGGTTTGGTGGGAGAGTCAGGATCTGGTAAGTCTATGAGCGCTCTGGCGGTCGCAGGGCTTTTGCGTCGGCATGACATGAAAAAAACGGGACAGATTCTGTTTGACGGAGTGGATCTTTTAAACTGTGACAGAAAAGTTTTAAGGAAATTTCAGGGAAAAGAAATCGGGATGGTTTTTCAGGAGCCGATGACGTCCTTGAATCCGGTTAAAAAAATCGGATGGCAGGTGGAAGAAAGTCTTCGGATTCATACGCAGCTGAATAAGGAAGAACGGTATCGGAGAGTGATCGAAGCGTTAGAGAATGTGGAACTGCAGGACCCCGAACGTATTGTCCGGCAGTATCCTCATGAACTGTCCGGCGGGATGCGTCAGCGCGTTATGATTGCGGCGGCCATGATCTGTAAGCCCAGACTGCTCATTGCGGACGAGCCCACCACGGCGTTAGACGTTACGATTCAGGCGCAGATTGTAAAGCTTCTGAAACGGTTGAACCGGGAAGAGGGAACGGCGGTTCTTTTTATTTCCCATGATTTGAGTCTTGTAAAGCGGCTTTGCAGCAGGATTCTTGTTATGAAAAGCGGATATGTGGTAGAAAGCGGGGAAACGCAGCAGATTTTTTATCATCCCGGAGATGCTTATACAAAAAAATTGATCGAAGCGATCCCGGCATATGAAAAAAGGTGAGAAGGCATGAGCGGGCAGGAGAGGGAAAACTTTTTGCTGACTGTCAGGAATCTGAATGTTTTTTTTGACGGTAAAGCAAAAGGTCTATGGAAACAAAAAGAAAAAATACAGGTACTCCGGGATGTCAGTTTTTCAATGAAGCGGGGAGAAATTCTGGGTCTGGTGGGAGAAAGCGGCTGCGGTAAATCCACCCTTGCCAGAACGATCCTGCATATCATCCGGGATTATCAGGGAGAGATTTTCAGTAGCGCAGGATGCTCGCAGATGGTGTTTCAGGATCCTTTCGGTTCCTTAAATCCGGCCCGAAAAGTCGGCTGGATTCTGGAAGAGCCGTTAAAGAACAAAGGCGGAATGGAAAAAGATGAGCGCAGGCAAAAGGCGCTTCAAATGTTAAAGCGGGTGGGACTGGATGAAAAGTATGCGGACCGTTATCCGAGAGAGCTTTCCGGAGGACAGCGTCAGCGTGTTGCCATTGCGGCGGCCTTAATGCTGGAACCGGAGCTTTTAATTGCGGATGAACCCGTGTCCGCATTAGATGTTACGATTCAGGCGCAGATTCTGGAATTGCTTTTACAGCTTCATAAAGAAATGAACCTTTCCGTTCTTTTTATTTCCCATGATCTGCGGGTGGTATATCAGATCTGCGACCGCGTGATGATCATGCAAAAAGGGCATATTGTGGAACAGGGAGAAACCGGAGCGGTTTACGAAAATCCGCAGGCGGCGTATACAAAAGAGCTGTTGGCTGCGGCAGGATTTTCAGAAGATTAAAGGAAACACCTTGCAAAAGTGCAGGGTGTTTTGTTATGATGGAAAAGGTAATGAAACGGAAAGGTATGGAATTGTATGTTTGCATGTTTTTATCCGGACCAGGAAGCAGCTTCCGCGTATGTTATTCCTTATGAGGAATTATATAAACAGGGATACCGGGGCATTATTTTTGATATTGACAATACGCTGGTTCCTCACGGGGCGCCGGCAGACGAACGGTCTGTGCGTTTATTTGACCGTTTGCGTAAGATTGGTTACCGGACCATTCTTTTATCCAACAATAAAGAACCCCGGGTAAAAATGTTTCATGACGATGTAGGAGCGGATTATATATATAAAGCGGGAAAGCCGGCTGTGGCAGGATACCGCAGAGCTATGGAAAAAATGGGGACGGACAGGGAAAATACGTTTTTTGTGGGAGACCAGCTTTTTACCGATATCTGGGGAGCAAAAAGGGCGGGGCTGCGGACGTTTCTCACCAAACCTATTGATCCCGCGGAAGAAATACAGATTGTTCTGAAACGGTATCTGGAGAAACCGGTCTTATTTTTTTATCACAGAAAGTTAAAACGACAGAAAGAAGAGCGATAAAATGACAAACGGACAGACAAGAACCTGCGGACTGATCGGCAATCCGGTGGAGCATACCCTTTCACCGGTGATTCATAATACTTTGGCAAAAGATTTCGGACATAATCTGGTGTACGTGCCGTTCAAGGTAGAAGAGGGGCGTATCGGGGAAGCGGTAAAAGGCGCATTTGCGTTAAACATTCTGGGATGCAACGTAACGGTTCCCTATAAAACCGACGTTATTCCTTATCTTGTACAGATCGATTCCATGGCGGAAAAAATTGGAGCCGTCAATACCCTGGTTCGCCATCCGGAAGGTTTTAAGGGGTATAATACGGATTTGCCGGGACTTTACCGCGCTATGGTCAGCGACGGAGTTACAATCGAAGGACAGCAGGTATTGATCCTCGGCGCCGGCGGTGTGGCACGTGCGGCCGCCATACTGATGGCAGACAGGGGAGCGGCGCGTATCGTAATTCTCAACCGGACGGTAGAAAAGGCAAAAGCGCTTGCCGGCGAAGTGCGCGGCTTTTATCCGAATGTTTTGGTGGAGGCAGCGGGAACGGAAGATATTTCGGCTTTTCAGGAAGAGAAAGCTTATCTGGCCATTCAGGCGACGAACCTGGGAATGTATCCCCATACGGAAAGAACGCTTATTGAGCGGCCGGAATTCTACAGAGCCGTGCATACCGGTTACGATCTGATTTTTAATCCGGCAAAGACCCGTTTTATGCGGCTGGTTAAAGAGCAGGGAGGGAAAGCCTTTAACGGTCTCAAAATGCTTTTGTACCAGGGGATTATTGCCTATGAGCTATGGACGCAGGCACAGGTTTTGGACGAACAGGCGGAACGGATTTATCAGGAAATGAAACGGAATGGGTAAAAAGCGATGGAACGGAATACAAAACAAAATATTATTCTGACCGGATTTATGGGAAGCGGAAAGACAAGCGTGGGCATCTGTCTTTCTTACCGGTTAAGAAAAATACTGCTGGATACGGATAAAGAAATTGAACGCAGACAGGGCAAGACTGTGAGCGATATTTTTGCGCAGGACGGGGAAGAAGCTTTCCGGCGGATGGAAACGGAATATATAAAGGAACTTTTAAATGCAACCGAAAGCCGGATCGTGTCTACGGGGGGAGGTATGCCTGTCAGAGAAGAAAACAGGACCCTTCTTAAAAAACTCGGGACCGTAATTTATCTGGAGGCTTCGCCCGAAACCGTTTATGAACGGCTGAAGGAAGATACCACAAGACCGCTTTTGCAGAACGGTGACGCCGAAAAGAAAATTACGGGGCTGCTTGCAAAGAGACAGGATTTCTATAAATCCGGCGCGGATATGATAATCCGGACGGATGATAAGAGCATCGATGAAATTGCAGAAGAAATTATGGCCGGGCTGAAATAGGGGGCAGAATGGAGGCAGCATATGAAATTACTTGTTATTAACGGTCCCAATCTGAACTTTCTGGGGATTCGTGAGAAAAACGTATACGGAACGAAGAACTATGAGGATCTTATTCATATGATCGGAGAAAAGGCGGACGCCTGCGGCTGTGAAATCGAAGTATTTCAAAGCAACCATGAGGGCGCGATCATAGACCGGATTCAGGACGCGTATTTTGATAAAACGGAAGGGCTGGTTATTAATCCGGGCGCTTATACGCATTACAGTTACGCGATTCATGATGCGCTGGCGAGTATTAACATACCGAAAGTGGAGATCCATATTTCGGATATCATGAACCGGGAGGACTTCCGGAAGGTATCGGTTACGGCGCCTGCCTGCGACAGGCAGATTTACGGACAAGGACTGGAAGGCTACCTCCTTGCAATCGATGGCTGTCTGGAGCTTTTGGGCAAAGACGGAAAAAGTATGCCGGAAAGTATGTAAAAAAAATAAAAAGAGGTTGAAAAAGTGTAGTTTTTAGTATACACTATTAAAGAATTATAACGTGATAAAGTTTAGGAGGAAAAGTGAATATGATTTCTGCAGGTGATTTCAGGAATGGGGTTACGATTGAATTAGATAATAATATTTTCCAGATTATTGAATTTCAGCATGTAAAACCAGGTAAGGGAGCTGCTTTTGTCAGAACGAAACTGAAAAATATCAAGAGCGGCGGCGTTGTTGAGAAAACGTTCCGTCCCACCGAGAAATGTCCCCAGGCACGTATTGATAGAAAAGATATGCAGTATTTATATTCTGACGGCGATTTATTCTATTTTATGGACGTGGAGAATTATGAGCAGATTGCGTTAAATGCGGAGGCAATCGGTGACGCTCTTAAATTTGTAAAAGAGAATGAGATGTGTAAAGTATGTTCCCATAACGGGAGCGTATTCGCGGTAGAGCCGCCTTTGTTTGTAGAACTTGAGATTACAGATACCGAACCCGGATTCAAGGGAGACACCGCAACAGGCGCTTCCAAGCCGGCAGTCGTGGAGACCGGCGCTTCCGTGAACGTTCCGTTATTTGTAAATCAGGGAGACAAGATTAAGATTGACACCAGAACCGGTGAATATCTTTCCAGAGTATAAAACGATCTATCATGAAGCTTTTAAGACAATGGACAACCATCCATTGTCTTTTTTTATTTTCAGTGTGAAAGGAGAATTCAATTGGAGTTCAAACAATTCAGTAAAATAATTTACGAAAGAGTATCTGAATTTTACGGAGAGAGTGTAAAAGCCCAAATAGAGGAAGTGGAAAAAAATAACGGTGTCAAGCTGACCGGTCTGATCCTGTTTAATGAGCAGACCAATATTTCTCCTGCCGTCTATCTGGACGACTACTATAAAGAATACAGAAGGGGAAGAAAAGTCAGCGATATTGTTGTGGAAATTATCCGGATTTATAACCGGATCGATAACCGGGCTAAGATTGATATGGATTTTTTAAAAAGTTATGAAACGGTACAGGAGCGGGTCTGCTTTAAACTGGTGCACTTTGGCAGAAATGAAGCGCTGTTGCAGGAAATTCCTCATATTCCTTATCTGGATCTTGCCATTGTGTTTTATTTTGCATATGAAAGCGAAGCGTTGGGAAAAGGAAGCGTTTTAATCCGAAACAGTCATTTAACGGACTGGAACGTATCGGTACAGGAACTTTACCGGAACGCGGCGTCCAATACAAAAAGGCTGTTTCCCGTTAAAATTATGAATATTGACGAACTGGCAGCAGATCTGACAGGAGAAGAGAGGACGGTTGAAACAGACTGCTTTTCGCAGATTTTCCCGGAAAAAGAAGCGCTTCCCATGTACGTACTGACAAACCGGTCGAAACAGTTTGGCGCGGCGGGCATTTTGTACCAGGATCAGCTGAAGAAAATGGCGGAGCAGTTGAAAAACAATTTATTTGTACTTCCCAGTTCCATCCATGAAGTTATTTTACTGCCTGACCACGGCGAAAATCCCTGCAGCTTAAAATTTATGGTCCGGGAGGTAAACGAAACCCAGGTGGCGGAAGAAGAAATCCTATCCGATTCTGTTTATTATTATGATAGAGAGACGGATAAGGTCAGAATTTTATGCGATTAAACAAAAAAATCATTAAATTTTGTAAATTTGGTAAAATTTGAGAGAAAACATGACTAGACATCCGGTGTTAAGTATGTTATTATAAGCAAGGTGATGTAACAAATTTGTAATAACTCTTAGCACCTGTAGTCTAACGGATAGAACGAAGGCCTCCGACGCCTTTAATGCAGGTTCGATTCCTGTCGGGTGCATTTGTTGCATCACCTTTAATTTTGACAAAAAGGAATGGTGTTTTATGACGGATCATCGAAGAAGAAATACACCGGCCGGATATAGAAGCATGAAGGAAAGGGCGGAGGGTGTTTACAACAGCATATGGAAGCACAGTAAAATTGTTTTTCCGATTTTTTTAATCCTGTGCGTTGCGATTACCGTGGTGATAGCTTTGAACGCAGGACGTGCTAAGGACGTGGCGGCGGAAGAAGCCAGCGCCAATCCTGTGACGGTATCGGATTCCGATGCGGCCGAGCAGGGAATCGGCGTGACCGTTACGAATGAAGAGTTTAAGAATAACGCTTATCCCGAAGTGAACGCTTTGATTATGGATTATTACAATGCGGTTACCCAGGGAGATGTGGATAAGGTTTTAACACTGAGCAACAACGTATATGAGACGGAGAAGATTCGAATACGGGAGATCAGCAAATATATTGAGTCTTATCCCAGTGTGGAGATTTATACCAAGCCGGGTCCCATTGCGGATTCTTACCTTGCCTATGTGAATTATCAGGTGAAGTTTGCGGGATATGACAATCTGGCTCCGGGTATTCAGACTTTTTATATTTGTACGGCGCCGGACGGAACGCTTTATATGAATGAAGGATCGGTGGAAGAGTATATTACCGATTATATCCAGCAGATTAATATGCAGGACGATGTTGTGGAATTGTTTAATAAGGTTGCGGTAGAATATAACGACCTGATCGTGAATGATCCGAATCTGGGAGTATTTCTTCAGGAACTGAACGCCCAGATGGATATTCTGGTAGGGGAAGCGCTTGCCAATGCGGAGACGGAACAGCAGGCCGGGACAGTCTCGTCGGGCGAGGCGGCCGGCGACGAGAATACGCCGTCCGATATACCGCAGGAAGGCGAACCGCAGGATACGCAGCCGCCGCAGGGACCGGTTCAGGCCAGGGCATCGACTACCGTTAATGTCAGAAGCTCCGACAGCGAGACTGCGGATAAGTTAGGCAAGCTGAGCAGCGGGACTGAGATCGAAGTTCTCGAAGTACGGCCAAACGGCTGGAGTAAGTTTATGTACGAGGGCAAGGAAGCTTATGTTAAAACGGAGTATCTTGAGATGACACAAAGTTCTGCCGATGTTGAGGTGATCGGTACGGTAAAGGCTCTTGATAATGTCAATATCCGTTCACAGGCAAATGAAACGGCGTCCAAGCTGGGAATTATTTATCAGGGAGAGACACTGGATCTGATAGAAAAGCAAAGCGACGGCTGGAGTAAGGTAATATACGAAGGACAGATTGGTTATGTTAAGTCTGAATATGTAGAATAATAAAATGAAAAGCTCTGTTGCGGAAGGATGTAAATTTTTCTGTATACAGGGCTTTTGTAATCTTATATGGTAAGGAGGAAGAGTATGTTTGGAAAAATAAACGTAGGAATTATCGGGTGCGGAAGTATTGCGGGAGTGATGGCCGCTACGTTAAAGAGAATGAGCGGGGCCAAATGTTACGCCGTAGCATCCAGAAGTTTGGAGAAGGCGCAGGCTTTTGCACAAAACTGGGGAGCAAAATGCGCTTATGGAAGTTATGAAGAACTGGTGCAGGACAAAAAGGTAGATCTGGTGTATATTGCGACGCCACACTCGGAACACTATGCCAATACCATGCTGTGTATTAAAAACAGGAAGCCGGTTTTATGTGAAAAGGCGTTTATGGCCAATCAGAAACAGGCGAGAGAAGTTCTTGCTTTTGCAGAGTCGGAAAAGATTTTAGTAGCGGAAGCGATCTGGACAAGATATATGCCTATGTTAAAGACCATTAGGGAAGTTCTGACAAGCGGCGTGATCGGAGAGCCGGTAATGCTGACGGCCAATCTGGGGTATTATATGGAGGAAAAGGAACGATTAAACAATCCGCAGCTGGCAGGGGGAGCATTGCTTGACGTGGGTGTTTATGCGCTTAATTTTGCTTCTATGATTTTTGGGGATGAAATTGAAAAAATGACTTCAACCTGTACATATACGGCTTCCGGCATGGACAGACAGAGCAGTTTTACCCTGACCTATCAGGACGGAAAAATGGCGGTGTTAAATTGTACCATGAGCGGAATCAGCGACAGGCAGGGTGTGATTTACGGAACAAAAGGCTATGCCGTTATAGAAAATATCAATAATTTTGAATCCATGAGCGTTTATAACGGGGAATATAAAAAAGTAGGTTCCTATAAACGTGCAAAACAAATCAGCGGTTATGAATATGAAGTGGAAGCATGCATAAAAGCGTTAAAGGAGGGATGGCTGCAATGTCCCGATATGCCTCACGCGGAAACCATAAAAATGATGGAGTGGATGGATGAACTGCGCGGCGCGTGGGGAATTGTTTATCCCTTTGAAAAAGAAACGCAGGAGTATATGGAGATAGAGATCAAAGAGGAAGCGGACAAAGAATAAAAAACAGGTTTCTGTGAATACTGATAAAAAAAGTAAAGAAAGAGGTGCGGCCTTGAAGAAAGATGAAATCAGTATTTATCAGGAAATCCAGCGTAATGCGGAGATGGCAATTTCAGCGATTGACATAATCTCCGATAAAGTATATGACGATGATTTAGCCATGCAGATTGCCAGACAGTCTTTAAAATATTCCGATATCCGCAACCGTGCCATGGATAAGCTTTTACAGGGTAAGGCGGAGCCGAACCGGAAGAATCCGTTTTCGGAAATGATGTTAAAGGGAGGTATTCAGTATAATACCATGCTTAATACCAGTACCAGCCATATTGCGGAATTAATGATTCAGGGAAGCAGCCGGGGAATTGTGGATATGTGTAAAACATTGAACCGGTTTCCTGATTCCGGAGGACATGCCGTAGAAATGGCAAAAGAACTGATGGATTTTGAGGAAAAAAATATAGAACGTTTAAAAAAATATTTATAAACGGGATTGAAAATGCAATATTGTATACATTAATACTGTTATACAAATTGCACAAAAAAATGCCGAAAACTTTTATAATTTAATTAGATAAAGCGCATTGTGGTATGAGGAAAATCGTTATATAATACTACCTAGGGCAAGGGAGTCAACGGCATGGATGACGTACCGTCCATGTTGCTTTTGTGTGATACTAATTAAAGGAGGACATAAAGATGTCATATGTTGATGAGGTAATTGCGCAGGTGGTGGAAAAGAATCCTGCACAGCCTGAGTTTCATCAGGCGGTAAAAGAGGTGCTTGAATCCTTACGTCTTGTAGTTGAAGAGAACGAGGAGAAATTCAAAAAGGACGCACTTCTGGAGAGACTGGTTAATCCGGAAAGACAGTTGATTTTCCGTGTTCCCTGGGTTGACGATCAGGGACAGGTTCAGGTGAATACCGGATACCGCGTACAGTTTAACAGTGCAATCGGCCCTTATAAAGGAGGACTTCGTCTGCATCCCAGCGTAAATATCGGTATTATCAAATTCCTGGGCTTTGAGCAGATTTTTAAAAACTCCCTGACCGGACTTCCTATCGGCGGCGGCAAGGGCGGTTCCGATTTTGATCCCAAAGGCAAGTCGGATCGTGAGGTTATGGCGTTCTGCCAGAGTTTTATGACAGAACTTAACAAGTACATAGGCGCAGACACGGATGTTCCTGCAGGCGATATCGGAACGGGTGCAAGAGAGATCGGCTATATGTACGGACAGTATAAGAGAATCCGCGGCGTATATGAAGGCGTTCTTACAGGGAAGGGACTTTCTTACGGCGGTTCCCTTGCAAGAACAGAGGCAACAGGCTATGGTCTGTTATATCTTACGGCGGAGATGTTAAAATGCAACGGCCACGATATCAGCGGTAAGACCGTCGTTATTTCCGGTTCCGGCAATGTTGCGATTTATGCAACCCAGAAAGCGCAGCAGCTTGGCGCAAAGGTAGTTACCGTATCGGATTCCACCGGCTGGGTTTATGATCCGGAAGGCATTGACGTTGCCCTGTTAAAAGAGGTAAAAGAAGTAAAACGCGCAAGACTGACCGAGTATGCGGCAAACAGACCCAGCGCGCAGTATCATGAAGGCAGAGGCGTATGGAGCGTGAAATGCGACGTAGCGCTTCCCTGTGCAACCCAGAACGAGCTTTTAATTGACGACGCAAAGCAGCTGGTTGCTAACGGCTGTATCGCAGTGGCGGAGGGCGCCAATATGCCGACAACCATGGACGCTACGGAATATCTGCAGAAAAACGGCGTTATGTTCGCACCCGGCAAAGCGGCCAACGCAGGCGGCGTTGCTACTTCCGCACTGGAAATGAGCCAGAACAGCGAGCGTTTAAGCTGGACCTTTGAAGAGGTGGACAGCAAGCTGCAGAATATTATGGTGAATATTTTCCACAGCATGGACGATGCCGCGAAAAAATACGGCAAAGAAGGCAACTATGTTGTAGGCGCTAATATTGCCGGATTTATGAAGGTTGTAGACGCTATGACAGCGCAGGGAATTGTTTAATATTAATGTTGAATAAGCGGAAAAAATAATGGGAATGCCGGATTGGACTGAAAATGGTCTGAGTCCGGCATTTTCTGATTATAAGGTATGGTGTGACCGTTATTTAATTTGAAAAGGGCAGGAATATGTGTTACAATCATAATACTAATATGGGGGAATTACATAAATGAGGAAAAAGAAGGGAAAACAAAAGGTATTATTATATACTATCAGAAATCAGAAAAAATTAATAAGAAATGCTAAAAAAAGAGTGAAAAAAAGCGCGCCCGGATGTAGCGGGAATACTATAGTAGTAGATGATTTTTTAGGAAGCGATTATAACAGGGTAATAAGACACCTTAATAATAAGAATTTTCATCCGAAGAAAAAATTTCAGAGAGGGGAAGCGTATCAGAGAATTGAGATACCGGAAGTATTTTCAATATCTGAAAATGCGGAGGCGGCAATTGAATTATTGCGAAAAACGTACTCGCTTTGCAGTAACAGGAAAATCAGAGAAATTAAATTTGATCATTCTAATTGTAAGAGCCTGGGTTTGTCTGCAAGCACTATCATGGATATTATTGTTCTTGCGGTAAACAAATATCGTGAAAAATCAGGGGATCCAATAGATTTTTCAGGCGATTTGCCGCGCGATAGAAAAGCAAGAGATATATTGTTAGCAAGCGGACTTCCATATCATTTAAAGGCAGACAGCCTTATGCAGTTTGATAAAGACCACGTTGAAAGATTTGAAACGATTAAGGGGGTACACAGCATATCGGCTAATAAGGCGGATGAGACGGCTACGAAATTGACAATATATTTTAATAAGTGTCTTAAAACCCAGAATTTGGAACTAAATAATGAAGGAAAAAGAGTATTAGGAAGAATGTTAGGGGAAGTAATCAGCAATTGTGAAATTCACGGCGGAGATTCCTCTACGTGGTATACACAGGGGCATTATCAAATAAAAGAAGATAATTCATACGGTGAAATGCAGTTACTTTTTCTGAATTTGGGAGAAACTATTTACGAAGGCTTGAAGAATAAGTCTACCAGTGCGGAGACTAAACAGAAATTATGTTATATTATGAAAAAGCAAAGGCAATATATTAACAGCCGCTGGGATGAGGAAATGATATATACAGTGTTTGCTCTTCAGGAAGGAATAAGCCGATTACGTGATAAGAGAATTAACGGATATGAGGGTAGAGGTTCCGGGACAGTAAGCATGATTGAAATGTTTAATGACATTGGAGAAAGTCAAAGCGGTTTAAAGCCGCAAATGTCTATCGTGTCAGGCAGCACCCAGATAGTATTTACGGATAATTATAAAATGAAGCCGGTAATGTTTAAAAATGATGCGGTATTTGAAACGGGAGAAAAGCAAATAATTGCATTTAATGATAAAAACGATATATATGCGCCGGCAAATCCGAAAAATGTCATTAAAATGAATCAATATTTTCCGGGAACTGTAATATCGTTAAAGTTTTATTTGGATAGCCGGTATATTATCAGTAAAAAGAAAGAGGTCAGGTAAAAGTATGGAAAAAGAAATCAAAATATCAGCGTACAGAAATAACGGGGCGAAAATATTTACAGGACGTGACAAAGGAATAGAAGCGCGAGAGGCTCTTAATTTAAATAGTCTTGACGAAGAGACCGAAGTAGTCAGGGTCCTTATACCATCAGATACATGGGGAATCAATCCTTCTTTTTTTGGCGGAATGTTTGAAGGGAGTATAAAAAAATTAGGTACTAAATTTACGGAAAAATATCAATTTTGGTATTCAAATGCATATGAATTAAATGAAAGTATGAAAAGGGATATTTCTGATAATATTGCGTATGTCATTAGAAATATAAGTGTGGTGCAATGAGTTTCTGGAGTATATGCGGCGATTTATCCAATGTCGTTGCAACAGGTCTCGCAGCGCTGAGTATTGGTCTTACACTTGCAGACCGCAGGAAAGAGCGTAAGCATGAAAGGAACCGAAACATTGTTGAACAAAAGCTGCTTTGGTATAACGAAGTGGTTTTAAAAGATATTATTAAAAGTCTGAATGAGTTTGTAGATGGCGCCACAAGGCAGTTGGAGCACTGCAAAGAACATAGCGATAAAAATACAATTGAAAGCGATTTAAAAGAAATTTATAGTTCAATAAATGACCGGTATAAGTCTGTAGGAGAAAGAATATCCTTTTTAAGAACATTTTCCATGTTATTATACAGAGAATGTGACGATAAGCTGCAGGGGATATTTGACATGTATTCTGATATAATTAATGAAGCAATACAAAGGAAACATATTTTTTATATAAATATTTACGAAATTCAGAGAAACAAGCAGGCTATATTTGCCGCTTTATATAAATGGGCGAATGATTTCGTTGAATCGGAAGAATAATATATTAAACGTTAGAAAAACTGTACAGTCAGACCATATTTTCCCAGGTATAATTTAATAAACCAGTTACAACATAAAAATGTCCATTCACAACAAAAGGTGTTAACGGCATAACGAAACACACCGATATAATTTACAGCTAAGGACAGCGTTAGTATTTCAAAGGATTGAAGAAACAGGCTAGCGCTGTTTTTTGTGAAACAAATGTTAAACGAGGGGTAGTATGGTCAGGATTGCGGTTTATGGTAATGAAAAGGAAATTGGCCAATGCGTCAGGGAATTTCCGGTAAATCAGGACGAAAAATATGAATTGTCCGTTTTCAGGAGTCAGGAAGAACTGCTTGAAAATGCGGGGGAACAGGATATAATACTGTTAAAGGCGGAACGTATTTCCGGGCAGTCTGCAGAAACAGGAATTTCTCTTGCGGAAGAGATCCGGCAGCAGTGTGAAGACGATAACAAAAAACAGCCCATCCTGATTTTTACGGCAGACAGCGCCGAGTATGTGTTTGATGCGTTTGACGTGGATGCCTTTCATTATCTGGTGAGGCCCTTTTCAGAAAACAAAATCCGTCAGGTTTTGAGAAAAGCGATGGATATCGTTATGAAAGGCAGTAATTCCAGTCAATATCTGATTATCCGTGCCGACAATCACAGCTATAGAATTCCGGCGGGAACGATCTATTATATTGAAAGCGAGAACCGTAAAGTACGCGTTGTAACAGGTACGGAAAGCTATACTTACTATGCCAGACTCAGCGATCTGGAAGAGCAGCTGAGGGACAGCTTTTTCAGGATTCACAAAGGATATCTGGTAAATCTGAAATACATTCGGGAATTTGACAAAACGGATATAACGCTTATGAGCGGAGAACATTTACCGGTTTCCAAATATAAATATCAGGATTTCCTGAAAGCCTATTCAGGCCATAAAAAATCGACATTATCAAAAGAAAGAAGAGGTGGGAAAAAATGAAAATCGGAGGCGTATACAGTTCCAAAATTGCCAGAGCAAGGCTTATAAGCCAGGCGAGAATGAAATCGGCGGGAAGGGCGAAAAAGTTTTCCGGCAGCAGAATCAATACCGGATTATCTTCCGGTTCTTATATGGATCAGCTCCGGAAGGGGCTGACATCCAAAACGGGAAATACAGGCGCCGCTTTAAGTAACCTGCAAAAGAAAAGTAATTATACTTCCCTTATTAGCTCGGCGGAAAGTCTTAAGAAGCATGCGGATAAACTTCTTGACACAAAGGAAGAAGAAAGCCTGTTTACGGAAGAAAAGAAAGAGCAGGCGGTTAAAGAAATTAAAGGCTTTGTGGAAGACTATAACCGTATGGTAGAGCGTCTGCAGCGGGTTGGCACCACCGTATCCAGCCTGTACTTAAAACAGCTTCAGGGTCATGTAGCAGACAATAAGGATCTTTTGCGTGAGCTGGGAATCACCCAGAATACTACAGGCACTTTGAAGATTAATGAGGATAAGCTGAAGGAAGCGGATCCGGAAAAGTTAAAGAAGTTATTCGGCACTGACGGAGGCTTTGGAGACAAAATAAGTTCCTGGGCGGAAAAGATACAGGCCAACGCGGAAGCGAATCTGGCAGGTTACTATGGGAATGAGAATCTTTACGGGAATAATTATAATCGATACGGGACGAATATCAGCGGATACGGCGGGGGCTTTAATACCCGCGGTTAGGATCATACAAAAAGGCTGTGGAAAATATCCACAGCTTTTTTTATAAAATATTTATAGGATAATCATTGCAGGTTTCTTGACAAATTCCCTGAAAAGGACAAAAATGAAAATAGAATTTTAGCGGGAAGGATGTGTTGTATATGATTATGGATATGGACAGTGTTTTAAAACAGATGAACGACTTATTTGCCGCGTGTCAGATTGAGAGGATCGAATTGTTCCTGGAGGAAAATATCGAGCGTGCTTTTGCCATGGGCGACGGCAATGCGGCGATCCGGCTGATTAATGAGATGATGGGATATTTGCGGGATACAGGAAAGAACGATAAGGCGCTATATTACTGCGACAGGGCGCTGAATCTGGTAAAGCAGATGGGGATAGAAGGAACGCTGAATCACGGCATAACGCTTTTAAATGTGGCCAATGCATACCGCGCCGCGGGTAAGCTGCGGGAATCAATGGTGCAGTATCAGGCTGCCGAAAGGATTTTTGAAGGCAAGCTGCCGAAAGATGATATGCTTTATGCCAGCTTTTACAATAATCTGAGTCTGTTGTATCAGGAAATGGGCGAGTTTGAGAAAGCCTGCGCCTGTCTGGAGGAAGCCCTTGCAATCGTGCTTACGAAGGAGGATAAACGAATTGAGGCGGCTGTGACTTATACGAACCTTGCCGCATCCTTGATGCAGATTGGAAAAATGGGCGAGGCCGTTGAAAACCTAAAAAAAGCCTTTTCCATTTTTGATATGGACGAAGAAAAAGATTTTCACTATGGCGGCGCTCTTGCGGCCATGGCCCAGGCGCAGTATCTGATGGGAAATCTGGAAGCGTCGGAGGCGTATTACGGCATGGCGCTGCAGGAAGTGAAAAAGCATACGGGAGAAAGTCAGTCTTATGCCATTATTCTGCAAAACCTCAACGAAGTAAAGAGAGCGATGGAAAATCCGCCTCAGGTACAAAAACAGTATGCAAAGGGAATGGAGCTTTGTGAAGATTTTTACAGGGAATACGGCGCGCCCATGATTCACATGCATTTTCCGGAATATGAATCCATGATTGCCGTAGGACTGGCGGGAGAAGGATCGGAATGTTTCGGGTTTGACGATTCCGTATCGAGGGATCATGATTTTGGCCCCGGATTCTGTATGTGGCTGACGGATTCCGTTTATGACGAGATCGGGGAGCGCCTGCAGGAGGAATATGATAAATTGCCGACAACTTATATGGGAATTACCAGGCATAATACGAAAAAGGCCCAGAAGCGCGTAGGCGTTTTCCGAATCGGAGAATTCTATGAAAAACTTACCGGGAATCCTGATATTCCCTCTTCCCGAAATCAATGGCTGTTTGCCGAGGACTATCAGCTTGCGGCAGCCACCAACGGCAGGGTGTTCCGGGATGATCTGGGCGAATTTTCACGGATCCGGAGCGGTTTGTTAAAACATTATCCGGAAGAAGTGCGGGTGAAGAAAATAGCCAGAGAGGCGGCTCTGATGGCGCAGTCGGGGCAGTATAATTATTCCCGCATGTACGGAAGGGGCGAGCGGGTAACGGCGCAAATCGCTCTGTCGGAATTTATGAAGCATACCATGATGATGGTATATCTGTTGAATCACCGCTATGCTCCTTTTTATAAATGGATGCACAGGGGAATGGAAAAACTGGTAATTCTTCCGCAGATCGGAGAAATACTGAATCAGCTGGCGGGAATGTCCGTAGGAGACGAGAGGATTCCCGAGACGATTGAATTTATTGTAGCCCTGATTATACGGGAGATGAAAAAGCAGGGACTGACCAGTGGGGAAGACAATTATCTGGATCACCATACGGACAATATTTTAAGAAGTATTCCGCAGAAGGAGAAGGGAGAAGCGTCTTTTAAGTCCGCTTTGGTGAATGAACTGGTAAGCCTTGAATGGCAGGCCTTTGATAAGGTGGAGAATCTGGGAGGAAGAGCGGACTGCCAGGATAACTGGTCTACTTTTTCCATTATGCGAAAGAGCCAGTACTTTACATGGACCGAGCCTATGTTAAAGAGTTATATTCATGATTTTCATACGGCCAGCGACAGAGGCTGGAATCTGATTACGGAAAAATATGCGAGGATGATGGAAAGCACCGATCCGGAAAGGTATCGTTCCATAAAGGACCGGCTGCCTGTTATTCCGCCGGATAAGAAAGAAATCATAGAAGAGATTGTAAAAATCCAGGTAGGATGGATGGAAGATTTTGCGGCCCGCTACCCGAAAGCCGCGGGAAATGCAAGAAGTATCCATACCGAAGAGGATCATGCGTTCAATACATCTTACGAGACATATCTGCGGGGGGAGATCGGAACCTATTCCGATAATACGCTGGATCTGTACGGAAGATTTATTGCTGATTTATGTATCCGGGAAGAAAACCTGGCGGAGATGACCATGCGCAACACCGCTTTCTTGTACGGCTATGGTTCTTTGGAAGAACTGGAAGAAAAATTGTGACGGATGTATAGAATATGGAATTTGGTAAAGAATTTTAAGAGAAGAGGTGATAAAAGGAGGTTTATCATGGCAGTTTCTTTTAAAGAAAGCGAAACCAAAGACAATCTTATGCGGGCCTTTGCAGGAGAAAGCCAGGCAAGGAACCGGTATACATTTGCAGCGGGACAGGCAAAAAAGGAAAATCTTTACGTAGTGCAGGCTGTTTTTGAGTTTACTGCAAACCAGGAGAAAGAACACGCGGAAATTTTTTATAACCATCTTTCCGAACTGGCGGGAGAAACGATTCATATTGACGGCGGTTATCCCGTCGATATCACGCAAAGCGTCAGCGAGCTTTTAAGAAGGGCGCAGCATAATGAGTATGAAGAACATGATCCCATTTATAAGGCGTTTGGAGATAAAGCCATGGAGGAAGGATTTCCGGCAGTAGCTAACTCTTTTCACATGATTGCCGAGATTGAAAAGCTTCACGGAGACCGTTTCGGGAAGCTGGCAGAATGGATGGAGCAGAACCAGTTGTTTTTATCGGACGTGAAAACCGGCTGGATGTGTTTAAACTGCGGTTATGTATTTGAGGGAGAAAAAGTTCCTGAAGCGTGTCCGGTCTGCCAGCATGACAAAGGGTATTTTGTGAGGCTGGAATTTGCGCCTTTCACCGATCGTTCCTTTGGAACGGCATAACGGAAAAATTTACAAATAAGGATGCCTTCGGTTTTATGCCGGAGGCATTTTTACGATAAAAATTTAACCGTTTTTGCGAAATGTGTGTTAAAATGGATATCATGATATGGTAATACCGGCAAAAAAGATACAAAACCGATACAGATATGATTTAAAAAAGAATCGTACATATTTTATACGAGGGGGCAGACCATGATAAAGGTTTTAATTGTAGACGATGAAAAAGCGATTGCCAATCTGATCGATGTCAGTCTTACCCGGGCGGGATACCAGTGCGATTGCTGTTTTGACGGATTGACGGCAGCTGATAAGATTGAAAAAAACAGGTATGATATTATTCTTCTGGATATTATGCTTCCCAAAGTGGACGGTTATGAGCTGTTGGAATATATAAAAAACTATAACACGCCGGTGATTTTTTTAACCGCTAAAACTTCGGTGGAAGATAAGGTTAAGGGGCTCCGCATGGGGGCGGAGGATTATCTTGCAAAGCCTTTTGAGATTGTGGAATTAATTGCACGTATTGAAACGGTGCTCAGAAGATATCATAAAAATGAAGATAAACTGGAAATCGGCGGACTTACCATATGTCCGCTGTCTCATAGCGTTTCAAGGGACGGAGAGGAAATTAATCTGACGACAAAGGAGTATAATCTGCTGTTGTTTTTCATTCACAACCGGAATATTGCGCTGCTGCGGGAGGTTATTTATGAACGCGTATGGGAAAAAGAATATGAGGGCGACAGCCGTACCGTAGATCTGCATGTTCAGCGTATGAAAAAAAAGGTCGGATGGGAGGATAAAATCAAAACCATTTATAAAGTAGGATACCGATTGGAGATTTAAGACGGCATATGAGAATATCTACAAAAATTTTTATTTCTACCGTACTTGCCATGATAATCAGCTTCGGCATAGCCGGATTCGTTCTGCTTTCCGCTTTTTTTAAATCCGGATACGAACAGGCGGTGCGTGCGGCGATAGACAGCAACTGGCTGATTTTAAATTCTTTTACAAGCTATATGCGCAGTCAGACCGCGCCGGATACGGAGATTACGGATGAGATTATAAAAGAGAGCGTAGAGGCTGTAACAGATATGTTTACCGAGGACGGAATCCGTCTGCGTGTTTATGGTGAAGACGGAACGGTTTTTTATTCCAATATAGATATTCCATTTCAGGAAGAAGTCAGACAGCAGCTGACGGGAACGCAGATTGCCTGCTTATCGGTGGAGCAGGATAACCATCATTACATACAGGTTTCCAGCAGTATGACGGCGGAAGACAGACGGATTTATATGGACAGCTTTCAGGATGTGACGTATCTGTACCAGACCAGACAGAAGCAGCTGACGATTTATAACCGGGTGATTCTGGTTTTGTTTTTTGTATACAGTGTGATCAGCTTTGCCATGGCGCGTTTTCTGGTACATCCCATCCGGTCTATTTCCCGGACGGCTTCCAGAATCGCGGACGGAAATCTGGAATACCGGATCAGGTTAAAAAGCCAGGACGAGTTTGGCGAAATGGTATATAATTTTAATCGGATGGCGGACAGTCTGGCCGGAAAAATTGAAGAGCTGGAGGATGCGGCAAGGAAGCAGGAAGAATTTGTAGGGAATTTTACCCATGAATTGAAGACGCCGCTGACATCTATTATCGGCTATGCGGATCTGATGCGTTCCGACGAATCTATTTCGGAGATGAATCTGATGTGCGCCAATTATATATTCCAGGAGGGAAAACGTCTGGAATCCCTGTCCTTCAGACTGCTGGATTTGATTGTATTAAAAAAACAGGAGCTGCAGTTAAAAAGCGTCAGTGTGATTCCCCTGCTTAAAAGTATTCAGGCCACGGTTCTTCCTATTTTAACCAAGGAGCGCATACAGATTACCATGAAGGCCCAGAAGGGCAGGATCATGGCGGAACCGGAGCTTATTAAGACGGTGATTATGAACCTGATCGATAATGCGCGCAAGGCCATGAACGGCCATGGGAAAATTGTACTTTGGGGTACGATGGAGGCGGATTTTTATGTGATTACGGTGCAGGACAACGGAAAAGGGATTCCGAAAGCGCAGATTGATAAGATAACGGAGGCGTTTTATATGGTGGACAAATCCCGGAGCAGGGAGCAGGGGGGAGCCGGTCTTGGACTTGCCATCTGTCTGCAGATTGTTCAGCTGCATGAAGGAAGCATGCAGTTTGAAAGTGAAGAAGGGAAAGGAACCAGAGTCACGTTAAGATTAAGGTTGGCGGAGAAATTGGCATGAGATGGAAGAAAGTGAAAATGGCGGGAGTCTTACTGTTCTTTGCGGCTGTTGTAGCCGCCGGTTTCTTTTTACCGGGCATGGCGCTTAGGTGGCAGGATCAGAAGATGAAGAATCAGATAAAGTATGAAACGGTGGAAGAAGTGGTGCTGCAAAGCGGCGATCTGTTTCCGCTGGAAGAAAAACTTAAATTATTTTCGGGTTATGATTCAAATGCACAGGTGGCGCTTATAAGCAGTGCGGATACGGAGTCCTGGGAGCTGGAAGAAACGATGGATCAGGCGGCGTACACGGAATATGAAACGCTTAAAGACTTGGGAATTCTGCCATGGGACTGGCCCGAAGAAGAAGTCGGAAGGATCGGATATTTAAACAGGGAAAAATATTTTGTTTTTGATAAAAACAATCCGTCCAAATCCATGGTAGTATGGACGTATTTATTCCAGGCGGCTCCGGATAGGGAGATGTTGGTGGTTTTAAATGTGGAACAGGACAGTAAAAAGGCGTTGGGATTTATGCAGCAGGATATGGAATTAAGGATTGACAAGACAAGGTATAATTCTTATATTTCCGAAGATGCTATAAGAGATTTCGGCCAATATCTGGAAATGGACATTGCAGGTATGGAAAGACGGGATTTTTCCACAGGCGAACGGCAGTATACAAGTTATGAGAATAAAAACGGAGTAGTACAGGAAATTATAAATACAAAGTCGGAGCTGGAAGCTCACGAGACGGAATACGAGGCGGTTTACCCGGAGTCCATGGGAGAACCATGGCAGCAGAGGGAATATCGTGTTTTAATGCAGCCTCAGGAAGAAGACAGCGATGAGTCTGCGATAAATTACCGCATAGCCGTGAGCGGATACGGATGCATATTTGGGGAGGAGATAAGTATTATCTATTAAATTTGTGGTTGACATTTGCAGAAAAGTCTTATATACTTAACAAAGCTCAAAAAAGACAGCACTCTTCATGGCGAGTGTTGTTTTTTTTATGGAAGGCGTCCCCGTCCGGCGGGGATAAGGAAAGGCATGGTATAAAATGAAGTACAAAGAATCAGATTTAAATCCGGAATTATTACGTGCAATTGAAGAGATGGGATTTGAAGAGATGACGCCCATTCAGAAGGAAGCGATTCCGGTTTTGTTAGAGGGGAAGGACGTAATCGGGCAGGCACAGACCGGTACTGGAAAGACGGCGGCATTTGGTATTCCGCTGGTTTTGAGGATGAATCCGAAGGACAGAAGACTGCAGGGAGTGGTGCTTTGTCCGACGAGAGAACTTGCAATTCAGGCGGCCGACGAGATCCGGCGGTTTGCAAAATTTATGCAAGGAGTCCGTGTTCTGCCTGTTTACGGAGGACAGGAGATTTATAAGCAGATTAAGGCGTTAAAGGGCGGCGTACAGATTATTGTAGGAACGCCCGGAAGAGTTATGGATCATATGCGGCGGCGTACGATACGGATGGACGCAGTACGTATGGTAGTGCTGGATGAAGCAGATGAAATGCTGAATATGGGATTTCGGGAAGATATGGAGACGATCCTCAAAGAAATTGACGTGGATCATCAAACCGCTTTATTTTCGGCGACGATGCCTCAGCCTATTCTGGATATTACCGGCACATACCAGAAAGAAGACGCCGTTATGATCCGGGTGGTAAAGGAAGAACTTACAATTCCGCTGGTGGAGCAGACGTATTATTTTATACGTCGGCAGTATAAGGAGGAAGTGACGGCAAGGCTTCTGGAATATCACGCACTGCACCGTTCCCTGATTTTCTGCAATACGAAGAAAATGGTGGATGAGCTGGCTGATAATTTGAAAAAACGGGGATTTTCAGCGGAAGGACTGCACGGAGATTTATCGCAGCACCAAAGGGACGTGGTTATGAACCGTTTCCGCAGCGGCAGTCTGGAAGTCTTAATTGCAACGGACGTAGCGGCAAGAGGGATCGATGTGGATGACGTGGAAGCGGTTATTAATTACGATATTCCGCAGGACATCGAATATTATGTGCACCGGATCGGAAGAACCGGCCGTGCCGGGAAAGAGGGCAAGGCTTTTACACTTGTGTCCGGCAGAGAAATTTATAAGATCCGTGAGATCGAAAGAATCTGTAAGACAAAAATGAAGGAGGAAAGCGTTCCTGCCGCCGGAGCCATTACTTCCTTAAAGGCAGGTAAGATTTTGCAGGAGGCGGAAGCGTTGCTCGCAGATCAGAAGAGTCTTAAGAAAATGAAAAAAATTCTTGAGAAATACAGTGAAGAAGGCGGGTATGAGCTGCTTGATTTAGCGGCCGCATTGCTGCGGATACAGACTGGCGAGGAAAAAGAAGAAATTGAAGATTTGTGTGAACCGGTAAGGAGAAGAGAACGGGGACAAAAAGAGCGCTCCGGTATTCGCGGACGCAAAGGCGGAGAAAGCGACAGGAGACGGAAAGCGGTCGAACCGGGAGAGAAAAAGCACAATCAGGACAAACGGAAAAAGGCCGGAAAAGGTTTTATGATGGAAAAGCCGCAGCGTCCGGAGAAAGCAAAAAAAGCGGGTAAGGCAAAGGATGCCGGGAGTCTGTATTACTCTGCGCTGAGAAAGAAAGGGAAAGAAAAAAATCAAACGCAGCCGGTCACACAGCCGGGACGAAGCGGTTTTCGGAGAGAACGCTCCGGTATTTCGCGATAGTTTCAATTTTTTTATCAAGTGTGATTATTTTATAAACTATGGAATTTGTATGTTTTCAATTGTATGATAATGGAAAGGCCGTTTTGGGTATGGCCTTTTCATTTTTAATGTGCAGGGAGGTATAAAATGAACGGCAGAAAATCACAGTATCTGTTTCGGAAGTGCTTATCGCTGCTTCTTTTGCTGTCTTTAGTTATGAGCGGTTGTTCCAAAGGAAATACAAGTCCTACGGAGCCGGAGAAAGAAGCGAACACGGCAGAGGAAAATACGCTGGAAACGGATGTTAAAGAACAGGAAGACAATGATCCGGAAGACGTAGATAAAAGCGTTTATATGGATTCCACGCAGGATATCGAGACAAGAATAGAGGCTTTACTTGTGCAGATGACGCTGGAAGAAAAGGCGGCGCAGCTGGTGCAGCCGGAGCAGAACGTTCTTGCCCCGGAGGATGTGAAAAAGTACGGAATCGGTTCGGTGTTAAGCGGCGGCGGTTCGGCGCCGGCGGCGGGCAACGGCATTTTGGACTGGCAGAGCAGAATTAATGAACTGAAACAGGCGGCGCTTGACAGCCGTTTGGGGATTCCTCTGCTTTACGGCGTAGATGCCGTGCACGGAAACAATAACGTATATGGCGCCACTGTTTTTCCCCACAATATCGGTTTGGGGGCGGCCGGAAACGAAGAACTGCTTGTAAAAATCGGCAGGGCGACGGCAGAAGAAGTGCGCGCCTGCGGTATTCAGTGGACTTTTGCACCGACTCTCGGAAATGCGCAAAATGAGCGGTGGGGCAGGACTTATGAATGTTTCGGCGAGGATGCATCCTATACTGCCCGGATGGGAGCCGCTTATATCCGTGGATTTCAGGGGGAGAAAGGAAGCGGAGAGTATCTGAATGAGACGCATGTGCTTGCCTGTGCAAAACATTATATTGGCGAAGGCTATACGACAGATGGCGTTAATCAGGGGAATGTGGAAATGACGCCGGAGGAGTTTGACGCTCTTATGGAAAGCGGCCTGCTGGACCCCTATACGGCGGCGCTTGATGAAGGAGTCCGGACCGTAATGGTATCGTTTAACAGTGTAAACGGCGTAAAATGTCATGAAAACAGACATTTGATTCAGGAGGTTTTAAAGGATCAGCTGGGATTTACCGGTCTGGTAGTCAGCGATTATAACGGCGTTCAGCAAACCAGCGGGCTGACTTATAAAGATCAGATAAAGCTGGCGCTGGAGGCGGGCATCGATTTGTTTATGGAGCCAAGCGCATGGGAGGAGTGTATGAAGTCTGTCATCCGACTGGCGGAGGACGGAGAGATCAGTATGGATCGTCTGGATGATGCGGTGCGGCGGGTTCTGCGCGTTAAGTTTGAAGCAGGCTTGTTTGAGGAAGAGATCGGAGGAGATACGGAACAGGCTCTGCTTGAAAAATTCGGAGGAGAAGAACACCGGGCGGTTGCAAGAGAGGCTGTTCGGGAGTCTTTGGTTCTTTTAAAAAACGATCAGGTTGGAGAAACGGATGCTTTGACGGCTTTACGGGAGGCAAAAAACATTCAGGTGACCGGACAAAAGGCATATGATCTCGGTTCCCAGTGCGGCGGTTGGACTATCAGCTGGGAAGGCCATGCAGGCAGGATTACGCAGGGAACTACGATTATCGAAGGAATTGCCGAGATAACCGCGGATACGGGGATTACCCTTACACACAACGTGAACGGAGAGGTGGACGAGACAAAGGATGCGGTAATCGCGGTTTTCGGGGAAGGCCCCTATGTGGAAACAGGCGGTGACAGGACCGTAACCGGATTGAAAATTTCGGCGGATGACCAGACGCTTCTGGAAGGTCTGCGGGAATCTCTTGCAGCCAGGAAAGACGATATTCCGGCAGTCGCAGTTATTGTTGCGGGAAGACCGCTTCCCATTGCAGAATATCTGGATCTGTTTGACGCCGTGATAATGGCATGGCTTCCGGGAACGGAGGGCGCCGGCGTTGCGGATGTTTTATTCGGGGAGTATGATTTTACCGGAACGCTTCCGATGACATGGATGATCAGTCCCGAAGATATTCCTTTAAAAATGGAGGCCGCTTTAGACGGCAGTCCGCTGGATGAAGAAAAGGTACTGTATTTTGCCGGTTACGGACTGAATAAATCGGGCGCTGTGATATCTTTGATTAAGTAGAAAACCATAATATTTTTATACCGCTTGTTCCTGTCTCGCAAAAGGGCACAGGGACAGGCGGTATTTTTTAAGACAAATGATTGACCCTTAAGCACCCTGCGGGTATAATATAAATGTTGTCAACAGTTACGGACGAATGTACGGGAATGGAGATCGGCATGGAAGAGATCAGACTGAATAAATATCTGGCGGAATGTGGAATCTGTTCCAGGAGGGATGCGGACCGGCTGGTTATGGAAGGAAAAGTAACGGTAAACGGCAAGGCAGCCGTAAACGGACAGAAGGTTACCCCAAATGATGAGATCCGAGTGAATTCCAAGCCGGTAAAAAGAAATGATAAAAAGACGGTTTTGTGTTATTATAAACCTGTAGGCGTAACCTGTACAGAACGGGACGAACATGCCAAATATAAAATAACGGATGTTATAAAATATCCTGTCCGGATTACTTATGCGGGGAGACTGGATAAGGATTCGGAGGGACTTTTGATCCTTACGAATGACGGAGACCTGATCGACCGTATGATGCGGGGAGCCGGCCGCCATGAAAAGGAATATATCGTTAAGGTAAATAAAGAGATTACCGGGAATTTCCTGGAACGCATGAGCGCGGGTATTTATTTAAAGGATTTGGATACTACTACCAGAGAATGCAGGATAGAGAAAGAGGGAAAGTTTACCTTCCGGATTGTGCTGACTCAGGGCGTGAACCGGCAGATACGCAGGATGTGCCGGACGCTGGGCTATGAAGTACGGATGATAAAAAGAGTCAGGGTCGTGAATCTTACCCTGGATGGGTTAAAGCCGGGGCAGTACAGAGAAGTTAAAGGGGAAGCGTTGGAAACCTTATACCGGCTGACCGGTTTCGGACAGGGGAATCAGAAAGGTGAAAATCGGAATGAATGAACAGGAAAAGCTTATACGTATCAGGGATCTGGTTGAAAAACTGAACGAGGCTTCCAGAGCATACTATGCGCAGGACCGTGAGATAATGAGTAATCATGAATATGACACTCTTTATGATGAACTGGTCTGCCTGGAAAAAGAAACAGGTGTTATTTTGTCTAACAGTCCTACTGTTAACGTAGGATATGAAGCTGTAGATGAACTTCCTAAGGAACGTCATGAAAGCGCTATGCTTTCTCTGGGAAAAACGAAAAGCAGGGAGGAACTTCAGGACTGGCTGCAGGATCAGTCCGCAGTTTTAAGCTGGAAGCTGGATGGTTTGACCATTGTGCTGACATATCATGAAGGAAAACTTGCAAAAGCGGTAACCCGGGGAAACGGGGAAATCGGAGAAGTTATCACCAATAACGCCCGGACTTTCAAAAACCTTCCGCTGTCCATTGCCTTTAAGGGGCAGCTTGTACTCCGGGGAGAAGCCGTAATCGGATATGAGGATTTTGAGAAAATTAATCGGCAGATGCCGGAGACGGCGGAAAAATATAAAAACCCCAGAAATTTATGCAGCGGTTCGGTGCGTCAGCTGAATAATGAAATTACCGCAAAGAGAAATGTCCGTTTTTTTGCTTTTGCTCTGGTAAACGCGGAGGGTCTTGACTTTCACAATTCCAGATCGGCGCAGTTTGACTTTTTAAAAGAGCAGGGATTTGAGGTTGTAGAACACGAACTGGTAAACCGGGATACAATACTTTCGGCAGTGGAAAGCTTTGAAGAGAAAATTGAGACGTATGACATTCCTTCGGACGGCCTGGTTGTAAGCTATGAGGATCTTAAGTACAGCGCTTCTCTGGGAAGAACCGCCAAATTTCCGCGGGATTCCATTGCTTTTAAATGGGCGGATGAACTGCGGGAGACGACGTTAAAAGAAATAGTATGGAGCGCCAGCAGAACCGGCCTGATTAATCCGGTGGCCATTTTTGAGCCGGTGGAGCTGGAGGGAACCACGGTAAGCCGGGCCAGCGTACACAATATCAGTATTTTGCGTGGGCTGAAGCTGGGACTTGGAGACAGAATCACGGTTTATAAAGCGAATATGATTATTCCGCAGATACATGAGAATCTCACGGAAAGCGATTCGGTGGAGATTCCCGAAGCCTGTCCCGTCTGCGGCGGCAGAACGGAAATCAGGCAGGTGAACGACGTAAAGTCTCTATATTGTACCAATCCGGAGTGCGCGGCCAAAAAAATCAAGGCGTTTACTTTGTTTGTAAGCCGGGATGCGCTCAATATGGACGGCTTGTCGGAGGCCACCCTTGAAAAATTCCTTGACCGGGGATTTCTTCATGATTTTTCGGATTTGTTTCATTTGCAGAAATTTGAGGATGAGATTATACAGATGGAAGGTTTTGGAGAAAAATCCTTCCGGAATCTTATAGACAGTATCGATGCGGCGCGGGATACAACGCTTCCGAGACTGATTTACGGACTGGGAATTGCCAATATCGGCGTGGCCAATGCCAGGATGCTCTGCCGGTATTTTGACTATGACCTGGAACGAATGCGCTGCGCAGGCGCAGAAGAACTGAGTGCGGTCGAAGGAGTGGGAGAGGTTATTGCCGCGGCTTTCCGGGATTTTTTTGCCGCGGAAAAAAATCAAAAGGTTCTGGAGAGACTTTTACCGGAACTGCGCCTTGAGAAACCGGAGACGGACGGGAACGCGGAAAGCTTATCGGGAATGAATTTTGTGATTACGGGAAGCCTTGTGCATTTTCCGAACCGGGAGACCTTAAAGGAAATAATTGAAGCGAAGGGCGGTAAAGTAACGGGCAGCGTGACAGGAAAAACCCGTTGTCTGATTAATAATGACGTTACCTCCATGTCTTCTAAGAATAAAAAGGCGAAGGAACTTCAGATTCCGATTATAACGGAAGAAGATTTTATGAAAGAGTATCTAACGGAAAAAAATGAAAGTGGAGATTAGACCTATGCCAATTAAAACACAGCATGATTTACCCGCCAGGGAAATTCTGGAGAATGAAAATATTTTTGTGATGGATGAAAGCCGCGCCATTCACCAGGATGTAAGGCCGCTTCAGATCTGTATCCTGAATCTGATGCCGATTAAGCAGGACACGGAGCTGCAGCTTCTCAGGGCGCTTTCCAATACCCCTTTACAGGTGGACGTAACCTTTATGAAGATGAACAGCCACGTATCTTTAAATACGTCGGCTACGCATATTAACAAATTTTACGATACCTTTGACCGGCTTAAAGATAACAAGTACGACGGTATGATTATTACCGGCGCGCCCGTGGAACAGATTTCTTTTGAAGAAGTGGATTACTGGGAGGAGCTTTGCGAGATTATGGAGTGGACGAAAAGCCATGTGACCAGTACGCTTCATATCTGCTGGGGAGCGCAGGCAGGTCTGTATTATCATTACGGGCTGGATAAGGAAATGCTGCCCGAAAAACTTTTCGGCGTTTTTGCGCATAAAGTTGCCAACCGAAAGATTCCGCTGGTAAGAGGTTTTGACGATTATTTTATGGCGCCTCACTCCAGGCATACGAAAGTGTCCGCCGAATCCATACACAATTGCAAAGAACTTACGGTTCTGGCCGAATCGGAGACCGCGGGGGTTTTTCTTTGCATGGCAGGAGAGGGAAAGCATATTTTTGTTATGGGACATCCGGAGTACGACAGGGTAACGCTTCATAACGAGTACATACGGGATCTGGAAAAAGGTCTCCCGATTCATGTGCCCGTTAATTATTATCCTGACGACGATCATACGAAGAGGCCGAACCTGCAGTGGCGGGCCCATAGTAACGGGTTGTTTACGAACTGGCTCAATTATTATGTGTATCAGGTTACGCCGTATGAGTTGTAGCATATACCGCATAGTAACAGAAAACAAGAAGAGAGACTTATTATTGCTGCCTCTGTCCGGATAAAACAGATGTTCAATTTCACTGTTTGTCAGAAACCGTGTTGCGTAAGCAGCGTGGCATATAGGAAGGATTTTGATCAAGGGAAGATAGAAAAAGTATATTGTGAAAAAGCATTAGCATATGTAAAAGCATTTTTTTAATGAATGGGGATGAAATAATATAAATATGGAATTAAACAAACAAACCGCAGAACTGGCGCTGGAAAAAGCCTCCGAATCCAATCCCGGGGCATGGGTGGATCATTCCCGGTATGTAGCCGAGGCCTGTAAAAATATCGCTTGGCACTGCAAACATTTATCTGCCGGGCAGGCATACATTTTCGGACTGCTTCATGATATCGGGCGCTATGCCGGAGTGAGTTCGGAAAAGCATCTGATAGACGGATATCGTTACTGTATGGAGAGAGGATGGGAAAAAATGGCGCAGATCTGCATTTCCCATGCGTTTATGATACAGGATATTAATACTTCGATCGGTAAGTTTGATATGAACGATGAGGATTATCTGTTTATGAAAGAATTTGTCGAAAATGCTGTCTATGATGACTATGACCGTCTGGTACAGCTCTGTGACTCGCTGGCTCTTCCGACGGGATTCTGCCTTCTGGAAAAAAGGTTTGTGGACGTAACGCTCCGGTACGGTATCCACCCGGCGACAATCGGCAGATGGAAGAAAGTTCTGGAGATTAAAGAAATATTTGAAAAGGAAATTGGCCGTTCTGTTTATTCGCTGCTTCCGGGCGTTGTGGAAAACAGCTTCCGTTAGACAGGCAAAAAAGAACGGCAATGGATATTTAAATAACTGGAGGATACAACATATGAATCATCAAATCGGCGTGCCCTTGGAGGGACTTGCGGAATTAGGGCGGATTGCGGCGGCCCAGGGGGCAGTATTATTAAAAAATGAAGGACAGGCGCTTCCTCTTAAAAAACAGGAAAAGGTATCCGTTTTCGGCAGGATACAACTGGATTATTACCGCAGTGGAACCGGTTCGGGAGGCGCTGTCAATGTTGCTCATGCAACAAACCTTTTAGACAGCCTGCGGGAAGGAAAGCGGGTACAGGTAAACGAAAAGCTGGCCGGGATCTATGAGCGTTGGATTGCTGAACATCCTTTTGACAACGGAGGAGGCGGCTGGGCGGCTGAACCCTGGTGTCAGGAAGAAATGCCTCTTACGCCGGCGATTGTAAGGGAATCGGCGGCTGAATCGGAGAAGGCTCTGATTGTTTTGGGAAGAACCGCCGGGGAAGATCAGGATAACAGCTGCAAGCCGGGGAGCTATCTGCTGACGGATCCGGAAAACGATATGATCGATCAGGTTGTACAGAATTTTTCTTCTGTGATCGTAGTGCTTAACGTTGCCAATATTATTGATACGAGCTGGCTGGAAAAGCCGGAGTGGAGCGACAAAATCAAAGGACTGATCTATGTATGGCAGGGCGGTATGGAAGGAGGCCGTGCGGCGGCCGACGTTTTAACGGGCATTGTGACGCCGTGTGGAAAGTTATCTTCCACCGTTGCTTACCGTATTTCCGATTATCCTTCGGACGCTAATCATGGAGACCCGGTTAAGAATTATTATGAGGAAGATATCTACGTAGGATATCGTTATTTTGAAACCTTCTGCCCTCAAAAGGTACAGTTTCCCTTCGGATTCGGTCTTTCCTATACGGACTTTGCCATCGGGGCCGCAGAGGGGGAAATAGGTGAGGATTCTCTTGTACTGGAAGCGGAAGTGGAAAATACGGGAAGTCAGTATAACGGAAGAGAAGTCGTGCAGGTATACCTGGAAGCGCCGCAGGGACGGCTGGGAAGACCGGCCAGAGAACTGGTCGGATTCGCCAAGACGGGAGTTCTGGAATGCGGCGGCAGACAGAAGGTACAAATCACGGTTCCCTGGGAGCGTATCGCAGCTTATGACGACAGTGGAATTACGGGACATAAGTCCTGCTATGTGCTGGAGCCGGGAGAGTACCGTTTCCATTTGGGAAACAGCGTAAGAAATACGAAACCGGTAAGGATAGCGGGAAAAGAGTGCCTGCTGTTGGAAGAGACGAAAGTGCTTCGGGAGCTGGAAGAAGTCTGCGCACCGACAGAAACAATGCGCCGGATAAAACCCGGCGGAAAAAAAGAGGACGGCACTTTTGAGCTTACTTATGAGGAAGTTCCCCGGCAGACCGTTGATATGGAGAAACGGATTGAGCAGCGTCTGCCCGAAAACCTGGCCATAACCGGAAACAAAGGGATCACCCTGCAGGATGTGGCGGCAGGCAAAGCGTCCATGGAGGCGTTTATCGCACAGCTTACTAAAGAAGAACTGGCGGCAATTGTGCGGGGAGAAGGCATGTGCAGCATAAAGGTGACGCCGGGAACGGCGTCTGCCTTTGGGGGGATTACAGAAAGCCTGCTTGCTTATGGAATTCCGGCAGGCTGCTGTGCGGACGGTCCTTCCGGAATCCGCATGGATACGGGCGCGTATGCGACGCAGCTTCCCATCGGCACTCTGCTGGCGTGCACTTTTGACGTACCCATGGTTCGGATGCTGTTTACCTGGCAGGGAAAGGAACTGGTGCGTAATGAAGTGGATACGCTGTTAGGACCCGGAATCAACATTCAAAGACACCCTTTAAACGGAAGAAACTTTGAGTATTTTTCGGAAGATCCGCTTGTGACGGGCGCGTTTGCAGCCGCTATTACCGAGGGGATCGGCAGGAGCGGAGCAAAAGCTACAATTAAACATTATGCCTGCAATTCACAGGAAAGCCACCGATTTGTGATAAACGCGGTTGTGTCCGAACGGGCGCTGCGGCAGATTTATCTGAAAGGCTTTGAAACGGCGGTGCGGGAAGGAAAAGCGGCGTCCGTTATGACGGCTTATAATGCCATCAACGGCCACTGGTGCGCTTCCAATTATGATTTGAATACGACGATCTTAAGAAAAGAGTGGGGATTTACCGGGATCGTCATGACGGACTGGTGGGCAAGAATGAATGATGTGGTTTGCGGCGGTCCGGAGAGCAAAACCGATACAAGAGATATGATCCGTGCGCAGAACGATCTTTATATGGTAGTTCCCAACGATGGGGCGGAAGGAAACGTAAACAAAGATAACACGCTGGAATCCTTGGAAACGGGACGGCTTACCGTCGGAGAATTGCAGCGCAGCGCGGTTAATATCTGCCGGTTTCTGATGCGGGCTCCCGCGTTTTTGAGAAAACCGGAGTGGAAGCAGCGGCGGGGAGAAATAAAAAAATATGCAGCCAGAACAGAGGGCAGCGAGGATCGGCAGAGGGTTGGTATAACCGGAGTAAAAATTCATGTTTCTACGGAAGATACGGACAGGGTTTGCTTTGAAGTTCGGGAAGCCGGAACCTATCAGGTGATTAACAGTATTATGTCAAAAGAAAGCAGCGTGGCTCAGATGGTTTGCAAGGCAGAATTGAACGGGACGCCCCTGGTTACCTTCCAGACCAACGGCACCGGCGGACGTTTTATCCACCAGCAGCTTCTTCAGGTGGAACTGGAAAAAGGTTTTTATGAGCTGAAGCTGGAGTTTGTAAAACCGGGGATGGTGGTACAGAGTATGGATTTTGAAAAGGTATCGGCAAATTAATAAAAGCAGGATTTATGACGCTCAAGATGTCATGAATCCTGCTTTTTTGTTTAGGACTGGTGAAGATTTTTCTGCGCCGTGGAAAGCATCAGCTTGATCCTGTTTAACTGGTTTACTTCGCTGGCTCCCGGATCATAGTCGATGGCGACAATATTGGAAAGCGGATAATGTCTGCGCAGTTCCTTGATAACGCCTTTGCCCACCACATGGTTGGGAAGGCAGCCGAAGGGCTGTGTGCAGACGATATTATTAACGCCGCTGTGAATCAGTTCTATCATTTCTCCCGTTAAAAACCAGCCTTCGCCGGTCTGGTTGCCGATGGAGACAATTTCCTTCGCGTTGTTAACGGTATCCGTAATATGGGCGGGCGGCGTGAAGTGCCTGCTTTTTTTCAGTTCGGAGGAAGCCGCGCCGCGCAGCCTTTCAATGCCCCAGATTCCAAGTCTGGCAAAGGCGGCGGACTTTTTGCTCATGCCCAGATTTTCCGCTTTGTAAATCTGGTTGTAAAAGCAGTAGAGAAGAAAGTCGATCAGGTCGGGAACTACCGCTTCCGCACCTTCCGCCTCCAGCAGTTCCACAAGATGGTTGTTGCCGGCAGGGGAAAATTTTACAAGAATTTCGCCTACGATGCCTACGCGGGGTTTCCTTTCGTCCGTAATTTCTATTTGATCAAAATCTCTTACGATCTGTCGGCACATTTTATTAAATTTAAAGAAACTTAAGTGTCTGCCGGATACAAAATCCTGTACTTTTTCCACCCATTTACGATGCAGGGTATCCACGCTTCCGGGTACTTTTTCATAAGGGCGCATCCGGTAAACGCAGCGCATAAACAGATCTCCGAATATGGCCGCATAACCTGCGCGGATACCCATCTGCGCATTGACTTGGAAGCCGGGATTGGTTTCAATTCCGCCAAGATTCAGGGAAATGACGGGAATCTGTTCCATATCCGCTTTTTTCAGGGCGCGGCGGATAAAACCGATATAGTTGGTCGCCCGGCATCCGCCTCCTGTCTGGGTAATGATAATGGCCGTTTTGTTTAAGTCGTATTTCCCTGAAAGCAGCGCCTGCATAATCTGGCCCACAACTAAAAGTGAAGGATAGCAGGCGTCGTTATTTACGTATTTTAATCCCACGTCCACGGAGTGCTTATTGTCGTTATCGAGAACCACAAAATTATAACCGCAGGCATTAAACGCAGGTTCTAAAAGCTCAAAATGAATGGGAGACATCTGCGGACAGATAATGGTATAACTTTTTCGCATTTCCTCCGTAAATTTGACCTTTTCAATGGCGGAGGAACGAATCGTGCGCCGCTGGCCTTTCTGTTCTCTGACCCGCAGGGCGGAAAGCAGAGAGCGGATTCGGATTCTTGCGGCTCCAAGATTGTTCACTTCATCAATTTTCAGACAAGTGTAAATCTTATCAGAGCCGGATAGGATATCGTTTACCTGATCCGTAGTTACGGCGTCCAGGCCGCACCCGAAGGAATTCAGCTGGATTAAATCCAGATCTTCCCGTGTTTTGACAAAGCTTGCCGCGGCGTAAAGCCTGGAATGGTACATCCATTGGTCGGATACGATCAATGGGCGTTCCGGTTTGGCCAGGTGGGAGACACTGTCTTCCGTCAGCACGGCGATATCGTAGGAAGTAATCAGCTCCGGAATACCGTGATTGATCTCCGGGTCGATATGATAGGGACGCCCGGCGAGGACAATGCCGCGTTTATGATTTTCCTCCATATATTTCAGGACTTTTTCTCCCTGAAGCTGAATGTCTTGCCGTGAGGCGGCAAGCTCCGCCCACGCTTTTTTAACGGCGGCGGTAATTTCGGCGGCGGGCAGTTCCTTAAATTCCTTAATCAGGGCGTGGGTAATTGTGTCTACGTCCCTAAAGGACATAAAAGGATTGCAAAACCGGATTTCTCCCCGTCCGATTTCTTCTACGTTGTTTTTAATATTTTCCGAATAAGACGTAACGATAGGGCAGTTATAGTGATTGTTGGCGTCCTCAAATTCGTTTCGCTCATAAAACAGAGCAGGATAAAAAATGAAATCAACCTTTTCATGAATCAGCCAGCTGATGTGCCCGTGGGCCAGCTTGGCGGGATAACATTCGGATTCGCTGGGAATGGATTCAATGCCCAGTTCATAAATTTTATGGTTGGAACTGGGAGAAAGAATAACCCGGTATTGAAGCTCCGTAAAAAAGGTATACCAGAACGGATAATTTTCGTACATATTTAAGACTCTCGGAATTCCTACGGAGCCCCGTTTTGCCTGATCGGCAGGAAGCGGTTCATAGGAAAAGAGCCTTTTTAATTTGTATTCAAAGAGATTGGGAACGTGGTTTTCGTTTTTTGTTTTGCCAAGGCCCCGTTCGCATCGGTTGCCGGAAATATACTGGCGTCCGCCGGAAAAGCGGTTGATGGTAAGACGGCAGTTGTTGGTACAGCCCCTGCATTTTGCCATACTGGTGTCGAACTGCAGATGGTTGATCTGATCGATGGTAAGCATCGTAGTCCTGTAATCCTTTGTATAACGCTCCCTGGCAATCAACGCCGCGCCGAAAGCCCCCATGATTCCGGCGATATCCGGGCGGATGGCTTTGCAGTCCGCAATTTTTTCAAAGCTTCTGAGTACGGCGTTGTTATAGAAAGTGCCGCCCTGTACCACAATGTTTTTACCAAGTTCGGAAGCGTCGGAAACCTTGATCACCTTAAACAACGCGTTTTTAATGACGGAATAGGCGCGTCCTGCGGAAATATCGGCTACGGAAGCGCCTTCCTTCTGCGCCTGCTTTACCTTGGAATTCATAAATACCGTACAGCGTGTGCCAAGATCAATGGGATGGGGAGCAAAAAGCGCCGCGTCCGCAAAATCCTGTACGTCGTAATTTAAAGATTTGGCAAAAGTTTCGATAAAAGAACCGCAGCCGGAAGAACAGGCTTCATTCAGCTGTACGCTGTCAACGGTCTGATTTTTGATTTTAATGCATTTCATATCCTGCCCGCCGATATCCAGGATACAATCCACATTGGGATCGAAAAAGGCGGCGGCGTAGTAATGGGCAACGGTTTCAACTTCTCCGTCATCTAAAAGAAAAGCGGCTTTCATCAGGGCTTCCCCGTATCCGGTGGAACAGGAGCGGACAATTTTAACATCCTGGGGAAGAAGTGAGTATATTTCCTTTAAGGAACGGATCGCCGTCTTTAAAGGACTTCCGTCGTTATTGCTGTAAAAAGAATATAAAAGAGAGCCGTCCTCGCCTACAAGAGCCACCTTGGTGGTGGTGCTTCCGGCGTCGATACCCAGGTAAGCGTTGCCGCGGTATCCGCTTAAATCGGCGCCTTTTACCCGATGGCTGTTATGGCGTTCCCTGAATTCATTGTACTCTTCTTCGCCGGAAAACAGAGGTTCCATGCGCTCCACTTCAAATTCCATTTTGATATCGCCGCTTAATTTGGAAACCATTTCTTCCATAGTAAAGGCAACATTTTCCTTTGCATTCAGCGCGGAGCCGATGGCGGCAAAAAGATGGGAATTTTCCATATCAATGATGTGTTCGCTATCCAGTTTTAAGGTTCGGATAAAAGCCTGTTTTAATTCCGTAAGGAAGTGCAGGGGGCCGCCCAGAAAGGCTACGTGGCCGCGGATTGGTTTCCCGCAGGCCAGGCCGCTGATCGTCTGGTTGACAACCGCCTGAAAGATGGAGGCGGATAAATCTTCTTTTGTGGCTCCTTCGTTAATCAGGGGCTGGATATCGGTTTTGGCAAATACGCCGCATCTTGCGGCAATGGTATATAAAGAATGATATTGTTTTGCATATTCGTTCAGACCGGCGGCATCCGTCTGGAGAAGGGAAGCCATCTGGTCGATAAAAGAACCTGTACCGCCGGCACAGATTCCGTTCATGCGCTGTTCCACATTGCCGCCTTCAAAATAAATGATTTTGGCGTCTTCGCCGCCCAGTTCAATGGCAACGTCCGTTTTGGGCGCAAGCTCTTTTAGCGAGGTGGCCACGGCAATCACTTCCTGCACAAAAGGCACCTGCAGATGGTTTGCCAGAGTCAGTCCGCCGGACCCGGTAATCATGGGATGAACATGCAGATTCCCAAGAGCGTCGAAAGACTGCTGCAACAGTGTAAGCAGCGTTTCCCGGATATTGGCGTAATGTCTTTTGTAATCGGAAAACAACAATTTATGGTCTTCATCCAAAATTGCGATTTTAACGGTTGTAGACCCGATATCAATTCCCAGGGTATACCGCATAGTATTCATAGAATCGCTCCTTCTAAAATCGTAAGTTTCTTTGTAGACATTCTAAGACATTATACGACAGCAAAGTCAAAAATGCAATCAAAGCAAAAAAAGAAGTTGCTAAAAAAATCCTAAAGAGAAAAAGAAAACTTTCTTAATTTTGTTAAAACTTACTGTTTTACGCATCCTGACATTTACTTTCCGGGCATGGAATGGTAGAATAATACATGTGTTTACACAAAAGAAGACAAACCTATGGGTAATTTTATTATAGAGGAGCGCGTTTCATGAGTAAATTGGAGAGAAAGTTTGGAAAGTATGCAATCAGGAATTTATCCCTGGCGTTGGTGATGTGTTATGCGGCAGGATATGTGATTCAGTTAATTAACCCCGGTTTTGTGAACTGGCTTACGCTGAATCCGTATCTGATACTGCGGGGACAGATCTGGAGACTGTTTACCTGGATTCTGATTCCGCCGTCTACCGGAAATCTGTTTTTTTTGCTTATCATGTTGTTTTTCTACTATTCTATAGGAACGACGCTGGAACATGTATGGGGAACCTACCGGTATAATGTATATTTGTTTTCCGGGATGCTGTTCACGATTTTGGGAAGTTTTCTGTGTATGGCGCTTTGTTATCTGTTTTATGGGGAAGTGATCGGAAGCTTTGGCGCGGCGGCATTTTTTCAGAGCGGGGCGGCGTATTTTTCAACGTATTATGTGAATATGTCTATTTTCCTGGCGTATGCGGCTACATTTCCCGAGGCGCAGGTGCTTCTTATGTTCATTATTCCCATCAAAGTAAAATGGCTGGGTATCGTATATGCGGTTATGCTGCTGTTTGATTTTATTCAGGGAACGGGAGCCGCATCAATTGCGTCGCAGCTTGGATTTATTGATCTGTTCTACCGGGTTGCACTGGCGGCGTCGCTTTTCAATTTCGTTGTGTTTTTCTTTACTTCCAGAAGAAGAATCCATATGTCGCCAAGACAGGTGAAAAGGCGGCAGGAATTTAAGAGCCAGGTACGTAAGAATCCGGGAGTTACCAAGCATAAATGTGCGGTCTGCGGAAGGACGGACGAGAGTAATCCGGAACTGGAATTCCGGTTTTGCTCAAAATGTAACGGGAATTATGAATATTGCCAGGATCATTTATTTACCCATACACACGTTACGGGACATTTTGGCAATTAAGAAGGAGTTTGGAATGGAAATGGAAATTCGGTTTGCCGGGGCGCTTCAGGATATAAAGGAACTGGCAAAAAAACAGGGCGGAGTCATAGAAGAAGAGCAGATTAACGGAGCTTTTGAGGCAATCGGTTTTAAGCTTGACGAAGAAAAAAAGCCGTTGGTATACGATTATCTGAAAAAAAGCGGAATCGGAATCGGAGAAGCCGCAGATCCTGAGGATTATATGTCCGGAGAGGAAGCCGATTATTTAAAGCGGTATCTGGAAGAAACAGAGCAGCTTGCAAAGCTGACGGAAGGAGAGAAAGAGGCAGTTACCTTATCCGCCATGGCGGGAGATAGGGATGCGCAGAATAAACTGATCGAAATTTATCTGCCATATGTGGCGCAGATAGCGAAGCTGTACGCGGGGCAGGGCGTATATTTGGAGGATCTGATAGGAGAAGGCAATGTGGCGCTTGCCATGGGAGCCGGTATGCTTGGCTGCCTGGAAAAGCCATCCGAAGCGCAGGGGATGCTTGGCAGAATGATGATGGAAGCAATGGAGGCGTATATCAGGGAGAATGTCGACGCGTCGCGGATAGACCGGAAGCTGGTGGAAAAAGTTAATTATATTGCCGAGGCGGCCAGAGAACTTGCGGCGGATCTGGGCAGAAAAGTGACGCCGAACGAACTGGCGGAGGAAAAAGGGATTTCCGTCAAGTCGATTCTGGACGCGGTGCGAATCAGCGGAGATAAGATTGAAGATATAGGGAGTACAGTAAGCAATGGAACCGAATATTAAGACGTATGATGACTATAAATATGTATTGCAGGACGCGGGCACTTTAAGTCTGGGCGCAAAGTATTCTTATGCGGAGCTGATGCATGACGAGGATATACCGTTTAAGTTTAAGGTGATTGCGGAAAAGTACCTGGGCAGGGATCTGGAGCCTGAGACGACTCTGGAAAGCCAGATTTATTATCTGGCAGGAGAAGGCTTTGCGTATGAATGTTTCATTCAGTTAAAGACAAAGGTAAAGTTCAGTATGCTTAAGGAAAAAAGAGGACTGTTCGGTAAAGATACGAAAAGGTATGCAACACAGGTAATGCCTTTGAAAGAATTTGTTTTAAAGCAAACGGAATGGAAAAAGGAGCGGGAAGTATTCATTCAGGAAATCATACTTTCAAAGCTGGCGTTGATGACTTTTTCTGTGTAAATTGCTGTCAGAATGGGAACGGTGTTACTTTTCAAACCCACGCCAGATTTGGCATAATAATCTGCCGGTGTTATAGCATTATGCTTTGGCGCCGGCTTCTTCTTTTGCTCTGGGCGGACGCTTCCGTCCATATAATTTCGGTACTGGGGTGTGGATACCGTTTCAAAACCCATGTGCATAGAAAAGCCTCTTTATGAATGGACATCATTGAGCATTTGCCGCGGGGAGAATACATATCCTTAATCCTGTACTTTCTGCCTAAGCCTGGCGTGGGTGTAAAAAGTAACGGAACAGCAAAAAAAATGTCAAAAAAAATAAAAAAACAATTGCATTTTGTGTTTTTTTCTGTTATCATTAACTTGTGGTAAAGAAAATAGCAAATGGTGTCAGAACCACATAGCTCAGAAGAGTTATTGAATATTGGTAAAATTCCCCTTTTACACTGAACCGGTGAGAATATTTATATTCAAACCGGTTCTTTAATTTATATTATTACATTTTCTGCGTAGAGATGTTGCCAAAAAAATAACTAAAGCGTATTATCATTCTGCTTCATCAGAAATTCTTTGATAAAATTTCATAACAGTGGTAAGATAACATTAATATGAAAAATTTCGGAGGGTTTGGCACTATAAAAGTGGCGATGCTCCCATTGATACACCGGGCAGGAATGGAGGAACATAATGAAATTAGAAGAGTTAACTGCTTATGAGATATTGGAAAAAAGAGAGATTGCGGATCTGAATTCCATGAGCTATTTAATGCGTCATAAAAAAACGGGTGCAAGGCTTGCGCTTCTTTCCAACGAGGATGAGAACAAGGTGTTCTATATCGGTTTTCGGACGCCTCCTGCTGACAGTACCGGCGTACCGCATATTCTGGAACATTCCGTACTGGAAGGATCGCAGGATTTTCCGGTAAAGGATCCCTTTATCGAACTGGCAAAGGGAACGCTGAATACATTCCTGAATGCAATGACTTATCCTGATAAGACTATTTATCCGGTGGCAAGCTGTAACGATAAAGATTTTCAGAATCTGATGCATGTTTATCTGGATGCGGTATTTCATCCTTTCATATATAAACAGAAAAATATTTTTTTACAGGAAGGCTGGCATTATGAACTCAAGTCCGAAGAAGACGAGCTGACCATAAACGGCGTTGTTTACAATGAAATGAAAGGTGCGTTCTCTTCGGCAGACGACGTTTTGGAACGGGAAATATTGAATTCCCTGTATCCGGATACGGCTTATGGCTATGAGTCCGGCGGAGACCCGGACGTAATTCCTTCTTTGCGGTATGAAGATTTTCTGAACTTTCACCGCCGGTATTACCATCCGTCCAACAGCTATATTTACCTGTACGGCAATATGGATATGGCCGAAAAACTGGATTATATAGATAAAAAATATTTGTCGGATTTTGAATTTCTGCCGGTGGATTCCGTCATAGAAAAACAGAAGCCTTTTAACGAAATGCAGGTTGTTACGAAGGAATATCCGATTGGCGAGGAGGAGAGCGTTGAGGAGAATACGTATCTGTCTTTAAATTTCTCCGTAGGCGACAGCCTTGACAGAGAGCTTTATATTGCTTTTCAGATCCTGGATTATGCTTTATGTTCCGCACCGGGCGCCCCTCTGAAGGAAGCCCTGATTCATAAGGGCATAGGGAAAGACGTGTACAGCGCTTATGAAAACGGAATCTGTCAGCCTTATTTCAGCGTGATTTCCAAATGTGCGGGAGCGGACCAGCAGGAAGCGTTTTTATCGACGATTGAAGAGGTGTTGGCGAAACTGTCGCAGGAAGGTATCGGGGAAAAAGCGCTTACGGCGGGACTTAATTATTATGAGTTCAAATATAGGGAGGCGGATTTCGGCTCTTATCCGAAAGGACTGATGTACGGCCTGCAGGTATTGGACAGCTGGATTTATGACGATGCAAGACCGTTTATCCATATTGAGGCAAATGAAACCTTTGCAAACTTAAAGAAAAAGATTGGCAGCGGTTATTTTGAAGGACTGATCCGTACCATGCTGCTTGCAAATCCCCATAGAACGCTGGTGCGGCTGATTCCGAGACAGGGGCTTACCGCAGTCAGAGAGCAGGAGCAGCAAGACCGTCTTGCGCAGGTAAAAGCGCAGATGAGTAAGGAACAGCTTCAGGAAATCATACGGGAAACGGCAGAGCTTGAGCGGTGGCAGGAAGAGGAAGACCGGCCGGAAGATCTGGCTAAGATTCCCCTTCTGACAAGGGAAGACATAAAAAAAGAGGCGAATCATTTCTGCAATGACCTGAGGCAAGAAGAGGGTACAAAAGTACTGTTCCATCCTCTTTTTACCAATGGGATTGCTTATGTGCGGCTGGTTTTTGATTTAAAGGATATACCGGAAGAAGATTTTGCGTATATGGGTCTGTTTAAGGGCGTTTTGGGACTGCTTAATACGCAAAACTATTCTTACGGAGAATTATTTAATGAGATTAATATTGCTACGGGTGGGATGGCCTGCGTTAATAATGTTTATACCCAGGTCGAAGACCCCGGCCGGTATAAGGTTACGCTGGAGCTTAAAACGAAGGTTTTGTATGAGAATCTGAAGCAGGCGTTTGATCTGTTTTATGAAATCATGTTTACGTCTGTGTTTCAGGATAAAAAGAGGCTGAAAGAAATTATTTCGGAGGCAAGATCAAGGCTGCAGGGACAGATGATGAGCGCCGGTCATTCCGTAGCCGTGAACCGGGCGCTGTCTTACTTTTCGCCGGCGGCCGTATTAAATGAAGAATTAAGCGGGATCACCTTTTTTAAGAGAGTTGAGCAGTGGGAAGAAAACTTTGAGCAGGAAAGCGATAGAATCAGCACAAAACTGCAACAGCTCGCCAGGCAGATTTTCCGGAAAGAAAATCTGATGATCGACTATGCGGCGGAAGAAAAAGCTTATCCTTTGCTTCTGCCCTGTATCCGGGAGCTGAAAGAGAAACTTTATACCGGAACCGTGGCGAAGGGACAGTTTGAGCCTGTGCCCGTGAAACGGCAGGAGGGATTTAAAAGCTCTTCTCAGGTGCAATATGTGGCATATGCTGGTAATTACCGGAAAAAAGGATTTTCCTATACCGGCGCCCTGAAAGTTTTAAAGGTTATGATGGGATATGATTACCTTTGGAACCAGGTTCGCGTAAAGGGCGGCGCTTACGGCTGTATGTGCAATTTCGGAAAATCGGGTGACTGCTATTTTGTGTCATACAGAGATCCCAATTTAAAAAATACGTTGGACATATACCGGGAAGCCCCCGGTTATATCGCTGGATTTCAGGCGGATGAACGCACTATGACACAATTTATCATCGGCGCCGTCAGTGAGATGGATATGCCCATGAATCCTGCCGCAAAAGGATTATATTCCCTGAGCGGCTATATGACGGGCGTTACGGAAGAAATGCTGCAAAAGGAGAGAGACGAGGTCCTGTCCGCGGATGAAAAAGATTTGCAGCACTGTGCCGCGCTGCTGGCTGCAGCTTTGGAGGACGACTGTCTGTGTACAGTGGGAAATGCGGGGGAAATCGAGAGGGAAAAAGAATTGTTTGAAAGGGTAGTTCCGTTATTTAAATAAATTTCCATAATATTCTTCTTGTAAGCCGTATCTTAATCAGTAAACAAATTTTGTTTTTGACAACAGGGAGGGTAATAAAATGAAAAGGACAAAAAGAACAAAAAGAACAATTCTCAAAAAGAGCGCCTGCTGTGCCGGTATGTGCCTGCTGTTTGTAACATTGGGGGGATGCGGTTCAAGCGCCAAATTTGACGCCATGGAAACGACAAGTCCTTCTATTATGGAGGAGGCTAAAGACAGTTCTGCGGATTTTTCTTATGGGTACTATGAGAACGGCATGACGGACGAAGGAGAATATGCGGAGGAAGCGCCGGTGGAGCAGGAAGAAGCCACAGGCGCTGAGACGGGCGTTCCCGATACTACCAGAAAATTAATTAAAACGGTGGATATGAATGTGGAGACCCGGGATTTTGAGGGGCTGATCGGTCTTTTGGAAAAAAAGACCGGGGAACTGGGAGGATACATAGAGAATTCCAACGTCTATAACGGAAGCAGTTACCGGACCTATAAGGAAACACGTTATGCGTCTTTGGTTATCCGAATTCCGAAAAATGAACTGGACGGGTTTATTGAGGATGTAAAAGGCGCTTCCAATGTGGTTAACTGCAACCAGAGCGTACAGGATATAACCCTTACATACGTGGATCTGGAAAGCCACAAAAAAGCTCTTGAAACGGAACAGAATCGTTTGCTGGAGCTTTTGGAGATGGCAGGAACGGTGGAGGATATGATTACCGTTGAGAGCAGACTTTCGCAGGTACGCTACGAACTTGAAAGCATGACATCCAGACTGCGCTCCTATGACAATCAGATAGATTACAGCACCGTGCACATGGAGATCAGCGAAGTGGAAGAACTGACGCCGGTGAAAGAGGAGACATCATGGGAAAGAATGACCCACGGTTTTGCCGGCAGTGTAAAGGATGTGGGAAGAGACATCCGTGAATTTTTTATACGTCTGATTATTAACGTGCCTTATATTGTCGTATGGGTTATCATATTAGGCGCAGGCGCATTCCTTGTGATCGCACTGGCGAGACACAGCATGAAGAAGAAAGTAAAGAAAACACCCGTGGAAAAAGAGACGGAAGAATAAGAAAGGGACGGCTACATGAACCAGGCATACAAATGCGGGTTTGTCAATTTGATTGGCAGACCGAACGTGGGGAAATCCACATTGATGAACCGGCTGATCGGACAAAAAATCGCGATCACGTCAAAGAAACCGCAGACTACAAGAAACAGAATCCAGACGGTCTACACTTCACAGGAAGGACAGATAGTTTTTCTGGATACACCGGGAATTCACAAATCAAAAAACAAATTGGGCGATTATATGGTTCATGTAGCCGAACGGACCATTTCGGAGGTGGATGTGATTCTATGGCTGGTAGAGCCTACGGATTATATCGGGGCAGGTGAAAGACACATCATTGAAACCTTAAAAAAAGCCAGGACGCCGGTTATATTGGTTATCAATAAAATTGATAAAACGACAAAAGAAGAGTTGCTGCGTTTTATAGACATATACAGAAAAGAACTGGATTTTGCGGAGATCGTTCCGGTTTCCGCATTAAAAGGGGAGAATACCGCAGAATTAATCCGCTGTATTTTCCAATATCTTCCCTATGGGGAGGCTTTTTATGATGAAGATACCGTTACGGACCAGCCGGTGCGCCAGCTTGTGGCGGAGCTGATCCGGGAAAAAGCCCTCAGACTTCTGGAGGAAGAAATACCGCATGGGATCGCCGTCAGCGTAGAGCGCATGAAGTACCGCAAAGAGATCGTAGACATAGACGCCACGATTATCTGTGAGAGAGATTCCCATAAAGGAATTATAATCGGAAAAGGCGGACAGATGCTGAAAAAAATCGGTACCGCGGCGCGCCGGGACATCGAGAATCTTGTGGAAATGCAATGCAATCTGCAGCTTTGGGTTAAGGTAAAAAAGGATTGGCGTGACAGTGATTATCTGATGAAAAACTTTGGATATAATCAGAAGGATACCGAATAAAAAAAGGAAGAAAAGCGAACCCTAACAGTATCGAAAATACAAATGGGGGCGCAGGATGAAAGAATCAAATTACTGGAAACAATTTATAAGTACGGGAAGCATTAAAGATTACTTAAGCTATCGGTCCGCATGTGCGGAAAGCGAAAAAAGGGATTTGGGAGAGAACTCTTATGCGGGAGTTTGTGATCGTAACAGGGATGGTTTTGAAGGCGGAGCCTATCGGGGAATACGATAAGCGCGTTGTTATACTGACAGGAGAAAGAGGGAAGATTTCTGCCTTTGCAAAAGGAGCCAGACGGCCGGGAAGCCGTCTGATGGCAGCAACCAACCCTTTTTCTTTTGGGCAGTTTAAACTGTATGAGGGCAGAAGTTCCTATAATATTTCCGAAGCTTACATCCGAAATTATTTTGAGGAACTGCGTGAAGATTATGTGGGAGCCTATTACGGATTGTATTTTTTGGAAACAGCAGATTATTATACAAGAGAAAATAACGATGAAATTATGATGTTAAAGCTGTTATATCAATCTTTAAAAGCTTTGTTACATAAGAAACTCCCCAATGAACTGGTTCGGTGCGTGTTTGAATTAAAGGCGGTTGCCGTAAACGGAGAATTTCCGGGAGCGCCCTCGGGAGACAATTTTCAGGATTCCACTCTGTATGCGGTTGATTTTATTGGGAAAGCTCCTATAGAAAAGCTGTATACGTTTCTGGTATCGGAGGAAGTGCTGGAAGAATTGCAGCATATTGCGGCGGATTTCTGCCGCAGATTTATAGACAGAAAACTGAAAAGTCTTGAAATATTAGAAAGTCTTTGTTGAAAAACCAGTTTAAGTCAGATATAATAAAGTCTAGCCGCAAAGCAGGCGGTTTTTATAAGGAGACATACTATATGCGTAAATTATGGTTGGCATTGCTGACACTTTCCATGCTTTTTTCCATGGCGGGATGCGGACGGGAACAGGCCGCGCCGGTAGCCGGGGTGACGGTCGAAAAAGACGGAACAATCACTTCCGTGCTTATGGATTCTTTTGAAAAGGAGTTTTATGATCTGGAAGATCTCCGGGATATGATACAGCTGGAAGCTGCCACGCACAATCAGGAGAAGGGCGGAGAACGGATCAGACTGGAAAGTCTGGAAATGAACGGAAGCAATTGCGTTGCGGTCATGAAATACCAGTCCTTTGAAGATTATGCGGAATATAACGAAGTTCCGTTTTTTTCAGGAACCGTAGAAGAAGCCGAAGACGCGGGCATTAACCTTTCCGTTACGTGGCTGCAGGCAGGAGGCAATGCGTCCATGCAATGGAAGGAAATTGAGGCGGCTCAGGATTACCGTCTGGTTGTCTGGTACGGGGACATGCCGACGGCAGTGCCGGGCAAAATCCGTTATTATTCCGATAACCTGACGCTGGCGGACGCCAAAAAGGCCAAACCGGCACAGAGTGATACGGCGGAAGGGGAGTCAGGACCTTTTTACGTAATATACAAATAAATGAGGAAGAGGAGTTTTCATATGGAAAAGACAATGGACAAAATTGTTGCGTTAGCAAAGGCAAGAGGATTTGTATATCCCGGTTCCGAGATTTACGGCGGATTGGCGAACACCTGGGATTACGGGAATCTTGGCGTAGAACTTAAGAATAATGTTAAAAAGGCGTGGTGGCAGAAGTTCATTATGGAGAATCCCTATAATGTGGGCGTAGACTGCGCTATTTTAATGAATCCCCAGACCTGGGTTGCCAGCGGACATCTGGGAGGATTTTCCGATCCCCTGATGGACTGCCGGGAGTGCCATGAGCGTTTCCGCGCGGATAAGATTATTGAAGATTTTGCGGCCGAAAAAGGCATTGCTTTAGACGGAAGCATCGACGGCTGGACCCAGGAGAAAATGAAGCGGTTTATAGATGAACACCAGGTTCCCTGTCCTACCTGCGGCAAACATAATTTTACGGATATCCGCCAGTTTAATCTAATGTTTAAGACCTTCCAGGGAGTTACGGAAGACGCGAAAAATACCGTATATTTAAGACCGGAGACTGCGCAGGGAATTTTCGTTAATTTTAAAAACGTACAGAGAACCTCCCGTAAGAAGATTCCCTTCGGAATCGGCCAGATCGGGAAATCTTTCAGAAATGAGATTACACCTGGCAACTTTACGTTCCGCACCAGAGAATTTGAGCAGATGGAACTGGAATTTTTCTGCGAACCGGATACGGATCTGGAGTGGTTTGCTTACTGGAAGTCCTTCTGTATTAACTGGCTTAAGACACTTGGCATGAAAGAAGAAGAAATGCGCGTCAGGGACCATGATAAAGAAGAACTGTCGTTTTATTCCAAAGCGACTACGGACATCGAATTTTTATTCCCCTTCGGCTGGGGAGAGCTGTGGGGAATTGCAGACCGTACCGATTACGATCTGACGCAGCATCAGAATGTTTCCGGCGAAGATTTAAGTTATTTTGACGACGGAAAAAATGAACGATACGTTCCTTATGTAATTGAACCGTCTCTGGGAGCCGACCGGGTGGTGCTGGCGTTTCTTTGCGCGGCTTATGACGAAGAGGAGATCGGAGAAGGGGACGTTCGTACCGTTCTTCATTTCCATCCCGCGCTTGCTCCTGTTAAAATCGGGGTTCTGCCTCTTTCCAAAAAGTTAAACGAAGGGGCGGAGAAGATCTTTACGGAGTTATCCAAAAAATATAACTGTGAATTTGACGACAGAGGAAATATCGGAAAAAGATACCGCCGTCAGGATGAGATCGGCACGCCGTTTTGTATTACATATGATTTTGAATCGGAGAACGACGGCTGCGTAACGGTGCGTTTCCGTGATTCCATGGAGCAGGAGCGTGTGGAAATTGCAAAACTGGACGCATACTTCGCGGATAAATTTACTTTTTAATTGAGCTGGAGGAACTGCCATGAAACCGTATGGTGTGAATGAATTAAGAAAAATGTTTTTGGAATTCTTTGAGAGCAAGGAACATCTTGCCATGAAGAGTTTTTCGCTGGTGCCCCATAATGATAACAGCCTTTTGCTGATTAACTCCGGTATGGCGCCTTTGAAACCGTATTTTACCGGTCAGGAGATTCCGCCCAGAAGAAGGGTGACAACCTGCCAGAAGTGTGTCCGCACCGGCGATATTGAAAATGTGGGCAAGACGGCAAGACATCTGACCTTTTTTGAAATGCTCGGCAACTTTTCTTTCGGCGACTATTTTAAGCGGGAGGCGATTGCCTGGAGCTGGGAATTTTTAACGAAAGTTGTGGGGATGGAAGAAGAACGGCTTTATCCTTCCATTTACTGTGAGGACGAAGAGGCTTTTTCGATCTGGACGAATGAGATCGGCGTTCCGGCGGAAAAAATTACCCGTTTTTACCGGGACGAAAATGGCAAATGCGATAACTTCTGGGAACATGGCGCGGGTCCCTGCGGTCCCTGTTCCGAAATTTATTATGACAGAGGCGTAAAATACGGCTGCGGGAAGCCCGACTGCAAGGTGGGCTGTGACTGCGACCGTTTTATGGAAGTGTGGAATAACGTATTTACGCAGTTTGACGGAGACGGTTTCGGCCATTATACGGAATTGAAACAGAAAAACATTGATACAGGCATGGGACTGGAGCGCCTGGCCGTTGTCGTGCAGGATGTGGATTCCGTATTCGACGTGGATACCATGAAGGCCATCCGCGACCGGATTTGCGGGCTGGCAGGCGTGGAATATCAGGCGGATGAGGCGAAGGATGTATCCATCCGTTTGATTACGGATCATATACGGTCTTCGACTTTTATGATCAGCGACGGAATTATGCCGTCCAACGAAGGCAGGGGATACGTATTAAGACGATTGATCCGGCGCGCCGCAAGACATGGAAGACTTCTGGGAATTGAGGGCGGATTTCTTGCAAAACTGGCGGAAACGGTAATCAGCGAGTCAAAAGACGGATATCCGGAGCTGGAAGAAAAGAGAGATTTCATTTTAAATGTCCTGGCTCAGGAAGAAGACAAATTTGACAAGACCATAGACCAGGGACTTACCATCTTAAATGAGATGGAAGAGAAAATGGAAAAGCAGGGAAGCAGGGAGCTTTCCGGCGAAGATGCGTTTAAGTTGTATGATACGTACGGATTCCCTGCGGATCTGACACAGGAGATTCTGGCAGAAAAAGGATTTGCCTTTGATCAGGCGGGGTTTGACGCCGCTATGAAACAGCAGCGTGAAAAGGCAAGAAAAGCACGTAAGGCGACGAATTACATGGGAGCCGACGTGACGGTTTACGAATCCATCGATCCTTCCGTAACTACGGAGTTTGTAGGATATGACAGACTGGAACATACGTCCGTGATTACCGTTCTTACGACCGGGGAAGAGCTGGCGGACGCATTGACGGACGGACAGGCCGGTACGGTTTTTGTGGAGGAGACTCCCTTTTATGCCACGATGGGCGGACAGAATGCGGATGTGGGAGTGATTGTCTGCGGTGAGAATGAGTTTCGTGTAGAAGATACGGTGAAGCTGTTAGGCGGCAAGGTTGCTCATATAGGTAAGGTAACCAAAGGAATGTTTAAGGTAAAAGATACCGTAACGTTAAAGGTAGATGCGAAAAAGCGTCTTGCCACCTGTAAGAATCACAGTGCAACCCACCTTCTGCAAAAAGCGTTAAGGACCGTGCTGGGCACCCATGTGGAGCAGGCGGGTTCCTATGTGGACGGCGAAAGACTGCGTTTCGATTTCAGTCATTTCACTGCTGTGACGCCGGAAGAGCTGGTACGGGTGGAAAGCCTTGTAAACGAAAAAATCCAGGAGGCAATTCCTGTTACGACGCAGGTTATGGGTATTGAGGAAGCCAAAAAATCCGGCGCTATGGCGCTGTTCGGGGAAAAGTACGGAGAAAATGTCCGCGTTGTTTCCATGGGTGATTTTTCCACGGAACTTTGCGGCGGTACGCATGTGGGCAATACCGGCGCGATCACAACTTTTAAGATCCTTTCCGAGAGCGGTGTGGCTGCAGGCGTAAGAAGGATTGAAGCGCTGACCGGAAACGGTGTGTTTGCATATTATGAAAAGCTGGAAGAGGAGATCGGGCAGGTTTCCAGAATTATGAAGACCACGCCGGATTCGCTTACCGAGAAATGTGAACATCTGATGGCGGAACTGAAGGCGCTGCAAAGCGAGAACGAAGCTTTAAAGAGCAAAGCGGCAAAGGAAGCGCTGGGAGACGTCATGGACCAGGTCGCTTTGGTGAAAGGCGTGAAACTTCTGGCTGCCAGCGTAGACGGTGTGGATATGAACGGCCTGCGTGAATTGGGCGACCAGCTGAAAGATAAACTCGGCGAGGGCGTAGTGGTTCTTGCTTCCGGACAGGACGGTAAGGTCAATCTGGTTGCAATGGCTACGCAAGAAGCCATGAAAAAGGGCGCCCATGCCGGCAATCTGATTAAAGGAATCGCTTCCTTTGTGGGAGGCGGAGGCGGAGGCCGTCCGAATATGGCGCAGGCAGGAGGTAAAAATCCCGCCGGAATACCGGAAGCCATGAAAGAAGCGGCAGCGGTTTTGGAAGGTCAGCTTGTTTGACGGGTTTTTAGACCGGATACATCATAATCATCATGATTATGTGAAATTTTGTCAAAAGAAGAAAAAAGTAGATAAAAAACAGTTGACGAGCGATAATTTTATGATATAATAATACTTGTGCATGCGGTTTTTTACTGCTACGCATAATTAACCCAATCAGTCAAGTTACTTGGAAGGGACTGAAGGGAGGTCAGGTGTACATGTCAAACGTAATCGTAAAAGAGAACGAGACTTTGGATAGCGCTTTACGTCGTTTTAAAAGAAGCTGTGCTAAGGCAGGAATTCAGCAGGAGATTCGTAAGAGAGAGCATTACGAAAAGCCAAGCGTAAAACGTAAGAAAAAATCTGAAGCGGCAAGAAAACGTAAATATAACTAAACATAATAAAGTCCTTGGCCAGATGACCGGGGACTTTTTATGATTTATAAGGAGAAACATATATGTGGACGAAAGAATTTTTCGGAATGGATGTGTATCATATTGTTACGGCCTTTTTTGTCTATAGCGTTCTTGGATGGCTGGTGGAATCAATTTATATGTCCTTTTGCAACCGGAAATTAACGAACAGAGGTTTTGCAAAAGGTCCGTTTTGCCCGATTTATGGTTTTGGGGCCGTGATCGGTTATATTGTTTTGCATCCCTTAAAGGGTAACGTAGTCTTGTTATATTTTACGGGAGCGATTCTTGCCACCGTATTTGAATATCTGGTCGGCCTTGCCATGAAGAAAATTTTCGGCATTGTCTGGTGGGATTATAACAATAAGCCCTTCAATTATAAAGGGATGATTTGTCTGGAAAGTACGGTTGCATGGGGATTTTACGCGATTATTATTGTCTTTTTCCTGCACAAGGCAGTTCTTTCGCTGATTGACAGTCATCAGGTGCTGTTTAATCGGAATCTGATTCTGGTTTTATACGGCCTGGTTGCCGTCGATTATGTTTTTCAGATTTGCCGTGCGCTTAATATTGATCTTAAGGAAAAGATAGAAGATAAGTACATGGCGATTAAAGCCAGATGGTATTAAAGGTACGGTCATTTTAAGATATCTTAAAGAAGGGAAAGCAGTCGTGGGAAGCGGTTTCTTACGGCTTCTTTCCCTAAATTATTTAACATATTTATCCCCTTCGCAGTCATACTATAATAATAATAAAAATAGTTGTGGTGAGGGAACGGTGTGAAACGATTTGGGTTCAGGTATATCCGTGTTCTGCTGTGCATTGTACTTACAACCTTGATTCTGGCCGGAGATATTCTGCCGGTGAAAGCCGGGGTAGAGATCTCGGCGCCTTCCGCTATTCTGATCGAGGCGTCTACGGGGGAAGTGATTTATGAATTAAATTCTACGGAACGCAGGAGTCCCGCCAGTATTACAAAGATTATGAATTTACTGCTTATCTTTGAAAATCTGGACGAGGTATAAATTAAAATTGTATATTTGTTCGTAACAAGCGCATATGCGAAGTCCATGGGAGGCTCTCAGGTCTTTTTGGAGGAAGGAGAGACTCAGACGCTGGAGACTATGATTAAATGTATTGTGGTGGCTTCCGGGAATGACGCCAGTGTAGCGGTGGCGGAATATATTGCAGGAACGGAACAGGATTTCGTTGTAATGATGAATGAAAAAGCGGCTAAGCTTGGCATGAACGATACACATTTTGAGGATTGCAGCGGACTTACGGATTCGGATAACCACTATACTTCCGCAAAGGATATTGCGATTATGTCAAGGGAACTGACGACGAAATATCCGGCAATTTTTGATTATACGAAGATCTGGATGGAAGATATTACGCATACTACTGCAAAAGGGAGCAGCACGTTTACTCTGTCCAGTACCAATAAGCTGTTGAAACAGTACGAATGGACGACCGGCCTGAAAACGGGTTCTACAAGCAAAGCAAAATATTGTCTGTCCGCAACGGCAAGCAGAGACGGAATCGATTTGATTGCCGTGGTGATGGCGGCGCCTGATTATAAGGCGCGTTTTAAGGATGCGGTGACGCTTCTGAATTATGGTTACAGCGTCAGCCATATGTATGTGGATGAGAACCGTGACGTTTTGCCGCCGGTTGGGGTGAAAGGCGGAATCGGAGAACAGGCGGAAGTTGCTTATGAAGGCGCATTCCGTTATCTGGATATTCAGGGAAGGGACTTGTCCGCCGTGGAAAAAATCATCAGCCTGCCGGAGTGCGTGGAAGCGCCCGTAAAATGCGGAGACGCTGCAGGAGAAGCGATATATAAGCTGGCGGGTGAAAAAATCGGAAGCGTTCCGATATTATTTAAAGAAGATATAGGGAAAGCGGGATATAAAGATTATCTGAAGAAAACATTTTTTGAAATTCTCTTGTAGGAAACGTTCTGTTTCCCATACGGAATGTGGCGGAGAGATAAAGAAACGGCGTTAATGTAGAGGAAAAAAGATGAAATATTTATTGGCGGCAGTTCTGCTACTGGCATTATTTTTTATTGTAATTATGGTTTATGACGTAAACCGTTTTGTGATACCGCGTTATCAAATTACGTCGGCTAAGCTGAAGAAACCTTATCGTTTTGTGGTGTTGTCGGATCTGCATAACAAACAGTTCGGAAAAGATAACGAAAAGTTGGTTGCAGCCATAAAAAGGCAGTGTCCCGACGGGGTTTTTATAGCGGGAGATTTGATTACGGCGAAACCCGGACAGAAGACCGGACCTGCAATCCGGCTGCTTCGGAAAATTGCGGAAACATATCCGGTTTTTTACGGGCAGGGTAATCATGAATACCGTTTGGAGCTGTATCCCGATGTGTATGCGGATATGTATGACTCGTTCCGAAAGGGACTTGAAAGCTGTCATGTAGAGCCTATGAAGAACTGCCATGCGGGACTGCCTGAATACGGAATTACCGTATACGGAGTAGAAATTGAGCGCAGATTTTACCAGAGACTGAAAACAATGCCTATGGAAAAAGAGTATCTGAAAAGTCTTCTGGGAGATCCGGACCGGTCGCGCTTTAATATTTTAATCGCGCATAATCCGGAATATTTCAAAGAATATGAAGAATGGGGGGCGGATCTTGTTCTGTCCGGACATGTGCACGGCGGCGTTATGCGTCTTCCGTTTTTGGGAGGCGTGATTTCACCGTCGCTGCGTTTGTTTCCGCAATATGACGGCGGGTTTTTTGAAGGGAAAAGCGGACGAATGCTTTTAAGCAGAGGGCTGGGAACCCATACTCTGCCCATCCGGATTTTTAATCCCGGGGAACTCCTTGTAGTGGAATTGATTCCGGAGAAGTAACGACACAAGATGTAGTATATGAACTTATGTTCTGGTTGAAAATATAGTGTTTTTCCTGTAAAATAAATACGGCTTTTTGAATAACATAGAACCGGAACTTAATTGTAAAGAGGTATGACTATGTCTTTGTCGGTAAAACTGGAAGTGTTTGAGGGACCTTTGGATCTGCTCCTTCACCTGATCGATAAAAATAAAATTGATATCTATGATATTCCAATTACGGAAATAACGGAACAGTATCTGGATTATATCCGCCGGATGGAAAGAACGGATATGAATATTATGAGCGAATTTTTAGTGATGGCGGCGACGCTTTTGGATATCAAGTGCAAAATGCTTCTTCCCAAAGAGATTAATGAAGAGGGCGAGGAAGAAGACCCGAGAGCGGAGCTTGTTCAAAAGCTTCTGGAATATAAAATGTATAAATATATGTCTTATGAACTGCGCGACAGGCAGGTGGACGCGGAAAAAAATTATTTCAGGGAGCAGATGCTTCCGGGAGAAGTAGCAGCGTACAGACAGCCGGTGGATTATGAGGAATTGATTGGGGACATGAACCTGCACAGGCTTCATGAAATTTTTAAGTCGATGGTCAGGCGCCAGGTGGATAAGATCGATCCGATCCGAAGCAAATACGGAAACATTCAAAAGGACGAGATTGATCTGGACGCTAAAACGGTGTACATAGAGGATTATGTGAGAACACACAGAACGTTCAGCTTCCGCCGTTTGTTGGAAAAGCAGAGCAGCAAAATGGAGATTATTGTCACATTTCTTGTTATTCTTGAAATGATGAAAACCGGAAAAATCTGTATTGTTCAGGAAGATATTTTTGCGGATATTTTAATTACTTCCAATGAAGCCGCATAAGGAGCAGAACGCAGGAAGAGGGGAATGAGGTAAAAATATGGAAAGACAAAAAGCCGAGGCGGTCATTGAGGCAATTCTGTTTACCATGGGCGATTCCGTGGAAATCGGCAGGCTTGCGGATGTCATCGAAGAGGATAAAAAAACAACCAGGGAAATTCTTGCGGATATGAAAACGCGTTATGAACGGGAAGACCGCGGCATATCGATTATGGAACTGGAGGATAGTGTGCAGCTTTGCACGAAAGCAGAACTGTATGAGTATTTAATCAAAATTGCAAAGGCTCCCAGAAAGTTTGTTCTTACGGATACGGTCCTGGAAACCTTATCGATTGTGGCTTACAAACAGCCGGTTACGAGAGTGGAAATTGAGAGAATCAGAGGAGTAAGCTGTGATCATGCGATTAATAAGCTTTTGGAATATAATCTGATTATGGAGCTTGGGCGGCTGGATGCGCCGGGAAGGCCGCTGCTGTTCGGAACGACGGAGCAGTTTTTAAGAAGTTTCGGAGTGAAGTCTTTGGAAGAGCTTCCGGAGATGAATCCGGTACAGATCGAAGAATTTAAGCAGCAGGCGGAGCAGGAAGCGCAGCTGCAGCTGAACATTTGAAAGAAGAGTTTGAATCATGAAAGGTGCTTTTCCCTCATATATATATGTGAGGGAATTTTTTTGAGGGAAGAGCGCCGTGAAAAAAATACGAATATTTTTAAGACCCCAGATTTTTAAGCTATTATGTATGTGTTTTTCTTTGGCTATATTGATCGCTTTGTGCATGATGCCGGGCAGAATGGCGGAAGAGACAGGCGGCGGCACGGTTTATACCGTATCCCAGGGGGAAGCGCGAAAAGAGGATGTGTCGTTACAATTGTACGCACAGGCGGCGGTGCTGATGGATGCGGATTCCGGCAGGGTTCTGTATTCAAAAAACGGAGATGAAACGCTTCCCATGGCAAGCACAACGAAAATATTAACGTGTATTCTGGCATTGGAAAGGGGTAATCCGGAGGATGAGGTTACAGTGTCCGCCTATGCGTCCACAATGCCGAAGGTAAAGTTGTATGTACAGGAGGGAGAGCGTTACAGGCTGCAGGATTTGCTGTATTCATTGATGCTGGAGTCCCATAATGATTCGGCGGTGGCGATTGCGGAACATATCGGCGGCAGTGTGGAAGGTTTTGCGCAGATGATGAATGAAAAGGCACTGGAAATCGGCTGTGAAAGTTCTTTTTTCCTGACGCCCAACGGACTGGATGCCCAACTGAGCGAAAACGGAGCGTTCCATTCCACGACGGCTTCGGATCTGGCCAGGATTATGGCGTATTGTGTAAACGAATCGGAAAAGAAAGAGGAGTTCTTACAGATTACGCAGACCCAGGACTATGCGTTTACAAACAGTGAAGGACGCAGCTTTTCCTGCCATAATCATAATGCGCTTTTGACTATGATGGAAGGCTGCATTTCAGGGAAAACAGGTTTTACGAATAAAGCGGGGTATTGTTATGTGGGGGCGGTGAAGCGGGATGAGAGAACTTTTACCGTGGCGCTTTTAGCCTGTGGATGGCCGAATAACAAATCTTATAAATGGGCCGACTGCCGGACTCTTTTCGGGTATGGATTTGAAAAATACCAGTACCGCGACGTATATGAAAAGCAGGAGTTTGAAAAAATTCCGGTGACGGAGGGAATTCCCATGGAAAATGATCCTTTTCATGAAGCGTTTGTAGAGATCAGTCAGGGAGGCAGGGAAGAGGAACTTCGTTTTTTACTGAAGGATACGGATCAGGTGGAAATCCGGTGTTTCGTTCCGGAACGCCTGGAAGCGCCTGTCACAATGGGAACTGAAATAGGAAGCGTGGTCTATACCGTAAACGGTGAAGTCATGAAAACGTATCCTGTAATTACGATCGGAGAAGTCGCCAGACAGGACCAGGCATGGTTTACCAAATATATTATAGAAAAATTTCTTTTATGAAATATGTTGTGTTTTTGACTATAAAAAACGTGAAAATGTACTGTATTTTCGCGTTTTTTTCAATGCGTCAAAAAAGTGAAAAGAAAATAGAATTTTTACTAGGCGATTTGAATTCTTTATGCTATACTAATAAAGTATGCAAATTATGGAGATAGACTGCCCTTTTTGACATACTGCAAAGGGGCGGGTCTCATAAAATTGTTATCATTATTTAATATAAATGGAGGGCTGAATTAATGAGTACTACTTCACAAGCGAGTCAAAGAATTAACGCTTTACTCGATGAAAACAGTTTCGTTGAAATCGGTGCGCTTGTTACGGCAAGAGCGACGGATTTTAATCTGAAACAGACAGAAACTCCTTCTGACGGTGTAATCACCGGTTACGGAGTAATCGGCGGCAGTCTTGTGTATGTGTATAGCCAGGATGCGTCCGTATTGGGCGGTTCCGTAGGCGAAATGCATGCGAAGAAGATTGCAAACCTTTATGATCTGGCCATGAAGACAGGCGCGCCTGTAATCGGCTTGATCGATTCTGCCGGACTTAGATTACAGGAATCAACGGACGCTCTGAATGCATTTGGAGAGATTTACTTAAAGCAGGTGAACGCTTCCGGTGTAATTCCGCAGATTACAGCTATATTTGGAAGCTGCGGCGGCGGACTTGCCCTGATTCCCACTCTGACTGATTTTACTTTTATGGAAGAGAAAAATGCGAAGCTTTTCGTGAATGCACCCAATGCGTTGGACGGAAACGTAGTGACCAAATGTGATTCGGCAAGCGCGCAGTTCCAAAGCGCACAGAGCGGCATTGTGGATGCAGTGGCAGATGAGGCAGGGGTTCTGGCAGGAATCCGCCAGCTTGTTTCCATGCTTCCTTCCAACAACGAGGAAGATAATTCCTATGCGGAGTGTACGGACGATTTAAACCGTGCGTGTGCCGAACTGGCTAACTGCGCAGGGGATACGTCGATTGCTCTTTCCGCTATTTCAGATAATCATGTATTTTTTGAAGTAAAGGGCAGCTATGCGAAAGACATGGTTACCGGTTTTGTGAAACTCAACGGAGTAACCGTCGGCGCCGTGGCAAACCGTACGGAGGTATACGACGAGAACGGAGAAGTTACGGACAGATTCGACGCGGTATTATCTTGTAACGGATGTTATAAAGCAGCTGATTTTGTGAATTTCTGCGACGCTTTCGGTATTCCCGTTTTATCCCTGACCAATGTAAAAGGATATGAGGCTACCATAGGCAGCGAAAAGGGAATTGCAACGGCGGTTGCGAAGCTTACATATGCGTTTGCCAATGCAACGGTTCCCAAAGTCAATGTAATTATCGGCAAAGCTTACGGCAGCGCTTATGTTGCCATGAATTCCAAGGCAATCGGAGCCGATATTACCATGGCGTGGCCCGAGGCTGAAATCGGAGCTATGGACGCAGCGCTGGCAGCTAAGATTATGTATGAAGGCCAGGGCGCCGATGTGATCAATGAAAAAGCGGAAGAGTATGCGAAACTGCAGAATCATGTGGTAAGCGCCGCTAAGAGAGGATATGTGGACCAGATCGTGGAACCGGCAGACACCAGAAAGTACATTATAGGCGCTTTTGAGATGCTGTTCACAAAGAGCGAAGACCGTCCCGCAAAAAAACACGGAACAGTATAAGAAAGGGTGATACTTAATATGAAAAAAATTTGTGCAATGTTATGTATGATTACCTGTATCTTCGGTCTGACGGCTTGTGGAAATGACGGAGAAGTGAGCGAATCGACGAAAGTCAATCAAAGAGCGGCTGAGGTACTGGCAACCAATGTGCTTGCACCCATGTACAGCCAGTTTATGGTTGAAGGAGAGGCAGACGCATTTATAGAAGAATATACGGCCGATGAGGCTGCATATGTTATGGAAGCGGGCCTGTCGTCGGTAGCCATGCAGATTGGTCTGGAAAAGATCAGCTTTAACGGCGCCGGTGTGCTTGGTTCCGTTTCATCTTTCGGTTCCGGATACGATACAATTGGAGCGATTGTAGAGTACGGACAGGCTTCAAGCGTTGTGAAGGATGATGAAATTGTTGTTACCGTACCGGTAAAAGGTGAGAAAAAAAGCGGTTCGGTGGAAGTTATATTTACGAATGACCTGTTTCTGAAGGTGCAGGCATGTTCTCTGAATGCAGAAATGTCCACAGGGGAAATGATGCAGAAAGCGGCGCTGAATACGCTGCTTGGTATGGGAACCGTATTCTGCGTACTGGTGCTGATAATGGCGATCATTTACCTGTTTGGAATCATCCCCAAACTGCAGAAGAAAGCAGCTGATAAAGCCGCTAAGAAAGCGGCAGGAGACGGTCAGAGCAAAGCGCCTGTGGCAGCGCCGGTTGAGACTGTACAGGAAGAGCTTACGGACGACTTTGAATTGGTAGCCGTAATTGCAGCGGCAATCGCCGCAAGCGAGAAAGCGGCAGGTACGGACGGTTTCGTTGTACGATCCATCCGCAGAGCGAACAGACGTTAATAAAAATGGAGGAAATAAAAATGAAAAATTATACCATTACCGTAAATGGCAACGTATATGATGTTGTAGTAGAAGAAGGCGCATCAACAGGCGCGCCTGCAGTAGCGGCTCCCGCAGCTCCCAGGAAAGCTCCCGCGGCAGCGCCCGCTTCCGCAGCGGCTCCCAGGGCAGCCGGCGCAGCAGGAAGCGTTAAGGTAGAAGCAGGCGCGGCAGGCAAGATCTTTAAGATCGAGGCAAATGTAGGACAGGCAGTTAAGAAAGGCGATGCAGTCGTAATTCTGGAAGCAATGAAAATGGAGATCCCGGTTGTTGCTCCTCAGGATGGTACGGTAGCTAGTATCAATGTAGCGGTTGGAGACGCTGTTGAAGCGGGCGCGCTGCTTGCAACATTGAACTAATTATTACCATGGGATCGGACAATTGTCCGATCATGGGAGAAAACAACAGGAGGTCAGAAAATGGATTATATTTTTACAACACTGGACAACTTAATTCATCAGACAGCCTTCTTTAACCTGACGGTTGGTAACTTTGCGATGATTCTGGTTGCCTGTGTGTTCCTTTATCTTGCTATCGCAAAAGGGTTTGAGCCATTGCTTTTGACTCCGATAGCATTCGGTATGCTGCTTGTTAATATTTATCCGGACATTATGCTTCATGCGGAAGATGCGTCAAATGGCGTAGGCGGTTTACTGTATTATTTCTATATCCTGGATGAGTATGCAATCCTGCCTTCCCTGATTTTCATGGGCGTAGGCGCGATGACGGACTTCGGTCCCCTGATTGCCAATCCAAAGAGCTTTTTACTCGGCGCCGCCGCACAGTTCGGTATTTTTGCCGCTTATTTCGGCGCTATGTTTCTGGGATTCAATGATAAAGCGGCCGCGGCTATTTCCATTATCGGCGGCGCAGACGGTCCTACTTCCATTTTCCTTGCCGGAAAATTGGGACAGACCGGTTTGTTAGGCCCTATCGCCGTGGCGGCATATTCCTATATGTCACTGGTTCCCATTATTCAGCCGCCTATTATGAAGCTGCTTACAACCGAAAAAGAAAGAAAGATCAAAATGGAACAGCTTCGTCCCGTAACCAAGCTGGAGAAGATTCTGTTCCCCATCGTTGTTACGATTGTTGTATGTCTGATTCTTCCGACTACGGCGCCCCTTGTAGGTATGCTGATGTTAGGTAACCTGTTCCGTGAGTCAGGCGTAGTAAGACAGCTTACGGATACGGCGTCCAATGCATTGATGTACATTGTAGTTATCCTGCTTGGTACATCCGTAGGCGCAACCACCAGCGCAGAAGCCTTCCTGAACTGGGATACGATTAAGATCGTTATACTGGGTCTTGTTGCGTTTGCATTCGGAACGGCGGCAGGCGTTCTGTTCGGTAAACTGATGTGCGTTGCCACAAAGGGCAAGGTGAACCCGTTAATCGGTTCCGCAGGCGTATCCGCGGTGCCTATGGCGGCCAGGGTGTCACAGAAAGTCGGTGCGGAAGCGGATCCTACCAATTTCCTGTTGATGCATGCAATGGGACCGAACGTAGCGGGCGTTATCGGTACTGCCGTGGCAGCCGGTACATTTATGGCAATCTTTGGAGTATTTTAAGTAAGGGCGAAAACGCCTGATTTGAAAATAATAGGAGGAAAAAGGAAATGTCAGAACAGGTTAAGAAACCGATTGGAATCATGGAAACCGTTCTTCGTGACGCGCATCAGTCTTTGATTGCGACGAGAATGCCTACCGAAATGATGCTCCCGATCGTTGAAAAGATGGATAAAGTTGGTTACCATGCGGTAGAGTGCTGGGGTGGCGCAACTTTTGACGCTTCCCTTCGTTTCCTGAAAGAGGACCCGTGGGACAGATTAAGAAAGTTAAGAGACGGTTTTAAGAATACAAAACTGCAGATGTTGTTCAGAGGCCAGAACATTTTAGGTTACAGACCTTATGCGGATGATGTGGTAGATTACTTCGTGCAGAAGTCAATTTCCAACGGTATCGATATTATTCGTATTTTCGATTGTCTGAACGATCTTCGCAACTTACAGGAAGCGGTTAACGCAACCAATAAGTTTAAGGTACAGGAAGGCAGAGGCCATGCGCAGATTGCCCTTTCCTATACGTTAGGAGACGCTTATACCCTTGAATATTGGGTAGATATGGCGAAAAAGATTGAGGAGATGGGGGCGGATTCCATCTGTATCAAGGATATGGCAGGTCTGCTGGTTCCTTACAGGGCGGCCGAACTGATTAAAGCCATGAAAGAAGCTACGAAGCTTCCGATTCAGTTACACACGCATTACACTTCCGGCGTGGCAAGCATGACTTACCTGAAAGCCGTAGAAGCCGGCGCCGACGTAATCGATTGTGCTATTTCTCCTTTTGCAATGGGAACTTCACAGCCGGCAACGGAAGTTATGGTGGAGACCTTTAAAGGAACTCCCTATGATACTGGATATGATCAGAGTATTCTGGCTGAAATTGCCGATTACTTCAGACCTTACCGTGACGAGTGCTTAAAATCAGGACTCCTGAATCCGAAGGTTATGGGCGTTGATATTAAGACCCTGTTATATCAGGTACCCGGCGGCATGTTATCCAACATGGTGAGCCAGTTAAAAGAACAGAATGCGGAAGATAAATATTATGACGTATTAAATGAGATTCCCAAGGTTCGTAAGGATCTGGGCGAGCCTCCCCTTGTAACGCCTTCTTCCCAGATCGTTGGTACGCAGGCTGTGTTTAACGTACTGATGGGAGAACGTTATAAGATGGCTACGAAGGAGACAAAGGCAGTTCTGCGCGGCGAATACGGCCAGACTGTTAAGCCTATGAATCAGGAGATTATCAACAAGGTTATTCCCGGTGAGAAGAGAATCACCTGCCGCCCTGCCGATCTGATCGATAACGAGCTTGATAAGCTGGAAGGCGAAATGAAAGAATGGAAACAGCAGGATGAGGACGTATTGTCCTATGCATTATTCCCTCAGGTTGCTACGGACTTCTTTAAGTACCGTCAGGCACAGCAGGAAAAAGTGGATATGACCCAGGCTGACACAAAGAATGGAGCTTATCCGGTATAATTTTATGTAAAGACTGAAACACACCGGACTTTTACATCCGGTGTGTTTTTAAATAAAGGAGCAATGTTAGTGGTTATGTGCTGATATTTAGCCGGTTTGTAGATTGCCGCGTAACTAAAATTTTATTGATTTTTGGTATTTACAAAACTGGTAACCTTGCTGAATATTCTGAAAATATGTTCTTTGAAAAGCCTGTTTGCGCCATGGAAGCAAGACCATAGAAGGCAGGAGGGCCTCTGCCCGAGTGACTTCTGCTTTACTGGGCTTGCTGAAGTGTTTGGCGCAGCCAGGCTTTGAGGAGAACATATTTTCAGAATATTCTCACAGATTACCTTGTTTTGCAAAAACTAAAATGAAAAAGGAGACAACCATGTTAGAATTCAAATACGATACCCAGTTATTAATTGAAGGAGAAGACCTCGACGAGGATGTAATCAGCGATTATTTTACCGAAAACTTTAAGGGAGACTGCCTTTTAGCAGTGGGCGACGAGGAATTAATTAAAATTCATTTTCATACAAATGAACCATGGAAGGTATTGGAATATTGCGCTTCCCTGGGAGAAATCTATGATATTGTCATCGAAGATATGGACAGACAATCAAGAGGCCTGAAAGGATAATGTGAAAAACGGGAAGCCGAAAGAAAAGGAGAGCGTTATGACACCAAAACAGATCTATTATGAAAATGCAGCAAAAACCATTATTAAAAATCTTGAAAATAGGCAGATGGAAGGGTATTATTGCGCATCGTCACAACAGGCGGTGGAAAAAGCGCTTTCACTGATTCCTGCGGGGGCGTCCATCGGCTGGGGCGGTTCCATGACCTTGTCGGAAACGGGACTGTCAGATGCACTCAGGCGGGGGAATTATGTGATTTATGACCGGGATGCGGTTAAAAGCGGCGAAGAGCAAAAGAAGGTTTTTGCACAGATTTTTAGCAGCGATTATTTTCTTATGAGTACCAATGCAATTACCCTTGACGGAGAATTAATTAATGTTGACGGACGTGGCAATCGCGTGTCTTTTCTATGCTATGGACCGGAGCATGTGTTGATTGTGGCGGGTATGAACAAAGTGGTCAGTGATGTACAATGCGGTATTAAACGGGTTCATGATGTTGCTTCGCCTGCCAATACCGTGAGGCTGCATAAAGATACGCCGTGTTCCGTAACAGGAAGGTGTGCGGACTGTCTTTCGCCCGGCTGCATTTGTTCACAGACCGTGATAACGCGTTTTTCGATTGTGCCGGGCAGAATTAAGGTGATTTTGATTGGAGAAGAGTTAGGATATTAAGCGGCTTGACAAAGACTTGATTATTATTTAAAATAACAAGTGTTATAATTTTGCAAAAACTGATAAAAAGCGAGATTTTCCGGAATAAGAGGTAGGAATATGGCCAGAAAAGAATCCATTACCATAAATGACATCCTGGAGACTGCGTTTCAAATGACAAAAGAAGAAGGCTTTATGCAGGTGACGGCCCGTAAGGTAGCCGCCAGAGCGGGCTGTTCCACACAGCCTATTTTCCGTGTTTACAAAAATATGGAAGAGTTATGGCAGGCGGTGTATACAAGAGCGGTTTTGTATTTTCAGGAATATTTGAAAAGGGCGGAAAGCAGAAGCAAAACGCCTTTTGTAGATCTGGGTATGGCATATATTTCCTTTGCCATGGCGGAAAAGCATCTGTTCGAACTGCTGTTTGTATCTAAAGGCAGCGTACAGAAAGAGATGTACGAGGTGGTGAACGGAGCCGACGGCAATGTGGTTAAGGAAATCGCCAAAGCGGCCGCTCAGAACTGCAGGAATGCAGGCGATTTATTTATGAAACTGTGGATTTTCATACATGGAGCCGCCTGTATGAGTCTTACCGGAGACTATGATTTGAAAGAGGATGAGACGCTGCGTCTGTTAGAAGAGGCGTACCGGTCTTTTGCACAGTAAAAGGTTAGAATATATGGATAAAACGACAGACATTATTTCCAGAATCAATGAATTATATTCGAATATGAGTAAAGGGCATAAGCGTATTGCGCAGTTTATTATGGATCACTATGACCAGGCTGTTTTTATGACCGCAGCCAAATTGGGGGCGGAGCTTGGCATCAGTGAGTCTACCGTGGTTCGCTTTGCGTCGGGAATCGGATACGAAGGATATCCCGAATTTCAGAAGGCGCTGGAAGAATGGGTAAAGGGGCAGTTAAATGTCGTGCAGAAAATCGGTGTGAAATACGGCGGCAGCACCCAGTCGGAAATTTTAACCTCCGTGTTGACGGCGGATATTGAGAAAATTCAGGATACCATTGCCAATCTTGATCCCGTTGCTTTTGAAACGGCAGTGAATATCCTGCTTGGGGCGAAAGAAATTTACGTGGTGGGACTGCGAAGCTGCGAGCCTCTCGCGAGATTTCTTCACTTTTATCTGAATATGATCCGAGGAAACGTACACTTGTTAAGTACTACAAGCGTTACCGAAATGTTTGAACAAATGATACGTATTGACGAGGCGGATGCAATTATAGGAATCAGCTTTCCCAGATATTCCATGCGTACTTTAAAGGCCATGGAATTTGCGAATGACCGTAACGCGAAAGTAATTGCCGTTACGGATACCATTCATTCCCCCATGAACCTTTATTCTTCCTGCAATCTGTTTGCAAGAAGCGATATGGTATCCATCGTGGATTCACTGGTGGCTCCCTTAAGCCTGATTAACGCGCTGGTGGTCGCTTTATGCTTAAAACGTCCGGAAGACGTAAAGCATAACCTTGAAATGCTGGAGGAGACATGGAATAATTACCAGGTATATTTGAACGACGAAATTAACTTTATTGACGAACAGCCTATTTTGGATAATTCCTTAAAGAAGGATGAGAAGCGGAATGTATGACGTAATTGTGATCGGCTGCGGCGCAGCCGGTATGATGGCGGCTTTCGGTGCGGCCGAGGCAGGCAGAAAGACGCTGGTTTTGGAAAAAAACGAAAAAGCGGGAAAAAAGCTGTTTATTACAGGCAAGGGAAGATGCAATGTTACAAATGCCTGCGACAGAGATATCTTTTTTGAAAACATTATCAGCAACCCCAAGTTTCTGTATAGCGCATTTTACGGGTGGGATAACAGAAACGTGATGGATTTCTTTGAAAAAGCCGGGTGTCCTCTGAAAACGGAACGGGGAGAAAGGGTTTTTCCCGTATCGGATCATTCCTCCGATGTAATCGCGGCGCTTTTGCGGGAATTAAAAAAAGCGAAGGTTGAAATACGCTATAATACGGAAGTTAGGGAGCTTTGTCAGGAAGAGGGAAAAATAAAAGGTGTTTTACTAAAAGACGGGAATAAAATTCCGGCCGGCCGGGTGATAGTGGCGACCGGCGGTATGTCTTATGAATCCACAGGCTCCACCGGAGACGGTTACGCGTTTGCCGGTCAGGTGGGACATACCGTTACCCGCCTGGTTCCGGCCCTGGTTCCCTTTCATATCCGGGAAGAATGGTGCAGGGATTTAATGGGGCTTTCCCTGAAAAACGTGGCGGTCCGGTTAGCAGATGAAAAAAGGGAATATTACAGCGGGTTCGGCGAAATGCTTTTTACCCATTTCGGAGTCAGCGGACCGTTAATTCTGTCTGCCAGCAGTTTTTATGCAAAATATATTTACGGGAAAACTGCGGCGTTAACGATCGATCTGAAGCCGGCGCTTTCCACGGAACAGTTGGACAGGCGTCTGGTCAGGGATTTTGAAGCAAATAAGAACAAACAGTTTTCGAATGCGCTGGGCGGTTTGTTTCCGAACAGGCTGATACCAATAATGGTTCGTTTGTCCGGGATTCCGCCGGAGAAAAAGGTGCATGATGTTTCCAGAAAAGAGAGAGAGCAATTTGTGCACCGGATTAAAAATCTTTCTCTTACGGTAACGGGAACCGGAAGCTTTAAAGAAGCGATTATCACACAGGGGGGCGTTTCGGTAAAGGAGATCAATCCCTCTACCATGGAATCAAAAAAAGTGAAAGGCTTATATTTTGCGGGAGAAGTATTGGACCTGGACGCGCTGACCGGCGGATTTAACCTGCAGATCGCATGGTCCAGCGGATATCTTGCAGGCAGGTCAAAAGGAGAGGAAAGAAAATGAGTTATAATATTGCCATAGACGGGCCGGCGGGAGCCGGAAAAAGCACCATTGCCAAAAAAATCGCAAAAAAGAAAGGCATGATTTACGTGGATACGGGCTCTATGTACCGTGCAATGGCGCTTTATCTGATACGCCGGGGGATTAAGCCGGAAGAGGCGGAACAAATCGGGGAAGAATGTGAACATGCGGATATTACCATCCGTCATGAAAGCGGGGAGCAGGTCGTTTATTTAAACGGCGAGAATGTCAATCCGTATCTGCGGACGGAAGAAGTAGGGAATATGGCGTCGAGAAGCAGCGTCAACCCGAAGGTACGGCAAAAAATGGTATGTATTCAGAAAAAGCTTGCGGCCACCGCGGATGTCGTTATGGACGGCAGGGATATCGGCACCTGCGTATTGCCGGATGCCGACGTTAAAATTTATCTGACCGCCAGCAGTACGGTCCGTGCAAAGCGACGCTTTGAGGAATTGACGGCGAAAGGTGAAACGCCGGATTTTGACAGTATCAAAGCGGATATCATAGAACGCGACGAGAGAGATATGAAGCGGGAAATTTCACCCTTAAGACAGGCCGATGACGCGGTTCTTGTAGATACTTCCGAGCTGAGTATTGAGGAAGTGGTTGAAAAGATTTTAGAGATTACAGAGGAAAAGAGGTAATACGATGGAAGTAAGGCTGGCGGGCAAGGCTGGTTTCTGTTTCGGTGTGAAGCGGGCGGTGGATACGGTTTATGAACGGCTTGGGAAAAAGGGTCCGATTTATACATACGGTCCCATTATCCATAACGAAGAGGTGGTGAAAGAACTGGAACAAAAAGGCGTGCAGGTTCTTCATACGGCGGAGGACATAAAGGGCCTTCGGGAAGGAACCGTGATTATCCGTTCTCACGGCGTTACAAGACCGGTTTATGAACTGATAGAAAAACAGGGTCTGCAATGTGTGGACGCCACCTGTCCCTTTGTAAAACGGATTCACGGAATTGTGGAAAAGGAGAGCGGGGAAGGAAAAAGAATTGTGATTGCCGGCAATGCGTCTCACCCGGAAGTGGAAGGAATTGTCAGTTGGTGCAAAAACGGTGCGGATGTGATAGAAAACTTGGAGGAAGCGGAAAAATTCCTTGCAGGAGAGGGTGAAAATATCTGTATTGTAGCGCAAACGACATTTAACAACAACAAATTTCAAGATATAGTTGAAATTTTTAAAAAAAAAGGTTACAATGTTAATGTTGTGAACACTATCTGTAATGCAACGCAGGAGCGGCAGTCAGCGGCGGAAGAACTGGCGGCTGCGGCAGATGTAATGATTGTAATTGGTGGAAAGCACAGCTCCAACACCAGGAAACTTTACGATATCTGCTGTAAGGAATGTGCGCACACTTATTTTATACAAACACTGGATGACTTGCATTTAGAACTACCTAAATCTGTTCGGCTAGTGGGAATTACTGCAGGGGCTTCCACCCCAAATAATATTATTGAGGAGGTTCAAAATTATGTCAGAATTAACTTTTGAACAAATGTTGGAGGAATCATTTAAGACAATACATGCAGGAGAGGTAGTTGAAGGTACAGTCATCGATGTGAAACCGGATGAAATGGTTCTGAACATCGGATACAAGTCCGACGGAATCTTGACAAGATACGAGTATACCAATGAACCGAACGTTGACCTGACTGCCGTTGCAAAGGTCGGTGATTCCATGGAGGTAAAGGTATTAAAGGTAAACGACGGAGAGGGACAGGTTCTCCTGACCTACAAGCGTCTTGCGGCTGACAGGGGCAACAAGAGGATCGAAGAAGCCTTTAACAGCCAGGAAGTATTAAAGGCTACCGTGTCACAGGTGTTGGAGGGCGGATTAAGCGTGATTCTGGATGAAGTAAGAATCTTCATTCCCGCAAGTCTTGTTTCCGATACGTATGAGAAGGATCTTGGCAAATATGCAGGTCAGGAAATTGAATTTGTAATCAGCGAGTACAATCCCAAGAGAAGGAGATATATCGGCGACAGGAAACAGCTTGTTCTTGCGAAGAAGGCCGAACTTCAGAAGGAACTGTTTGAGAAGATTCACGAAGGCGATGTTGTGGAAGGAACCGTTAAGAATGTAACGGACTTCGGAGCATTTATCGATCTGGGCGGAGCGGACGGACTGCTTCACATTTCCGAGATGTCATGGGGAAGAGTTGAGAATCCTAAGAAGGTATTTAAAGTAGGCGATCCGGTTACCGTACTGATTAAAGAAATTAACGGCAGCAAGATTGCGCTTTCCATGAAATTTGAAGACCAGAATCCATGGAAAGAAGCGGCGGACAAATATGCGGTTGGCATGGAAGTGACAGGCGTTGTCGCAAGAATGACGGATTTCGGCGCATTTGTGGAATTGGAGCCGGGTATCGACGCACTGCTTCACGTTTCACAGATTTCCAGGGATCATATCGAAAAGCCTTCTGATATTTTAAAAATCGGCGAGAAAGTAACTGCTAAGGTTGTGGATCTGAACGAAGCCGATAAGAAGATCAGCTTAAGCGTTAAGGCTCTGCTTGCACCGGAAGCGTCTGAAGAAGCGGATGAGGCAGCTGAGTCCGATGTTGAATCCGCAGAATAAAAAGCGGACGATCGGGGCGGTGATTCATGAATTTTGATTATGAATATTTTAAAAAGGCTATTTTTGAAATGACCAAGGTCGATCTGAACGCCTATAAAGAAAAGCAGATGAAGCGGCGTATCGATACTTTGATCAGTAAAAACGGAATAGCGGGTTATAACGAGTATGTACAGACCCTGAAGTCAGATAAAGAAAGATTTGAGGAATTTGTCAATTATATAACGATTAACGTTTCGGAGTTTTACCGTAATCCGGATCAATGGAAGCTTTTAGATCAGGAGATTGTGCCGGAACTGCTCCGTAAGTATGGGCGGAATCTGAAGATATGGAGTGCCGCGTGTTCTACCGGAGACGAGCCTTATTCTCTGGTAATGGCATTATCAAGGCATATCCCCTTAAGCCAGATTAAAATTCAGGCTACGGATCTTGATAAACAGGTAATTCAAAAGGCCAAGGTGGGACTTTATTCCGAAAAAAGTATTGTTTCCGTGCCGAAAGATTTAAAAGATAAGTACTTTACCAAGGTTGGACCGTCTTATCAGATTTCAGATGAAATAAAAAAGAGAGTGGAATTTAAAGAACATAATCTGCTTCGGGATCCGTATCCGACAGGATACCATTTGATTGTATGCCGCAATGTTCTAATTTATTTTACGGAAGAGGCAAAATGCGATGTTTATCGCAAATTTCAAAAGGCGCTGGCGCCCGGCGGAATCTTGTTTATAGGCAGCACGGAACAGATTATTAATCACAAAGAGGTCGGGTACACAAGAAAGAATTCTTTTTATTACGAAAAGGCATAAAACAGACAGGCAGTTGTATGTAATGATACAACTGCCTGTTTATTATCTTTCCCATAGCATATCCAGCAAGTGTTTAGCATAAGCCGTAAAGAGCTCTCTGTTTTTTTTCGTTTCTTCCGTAACTTCAAAATAGAACAGTTTGGAGTTGTAGTCTTCTTTGAAGAAAGGTTCCACAAGAACCTTCCACTGCGGAAGATAAGTGGCGTATTTCCTGGTATAGCATGTCGCCGCGGTAGCCTGCATGCGGTGTCCTTTATCGACAAATGATGCGACGGACTTATGTAATGCGATATCCTCGGCGGGAAGATAGTAATAATCTTTGTAATTAGCGTAAAAATATTTCAGTTCCGCTTTATAAAGAGGAACTTTAATGATTCCCTCCGTATCCGAAGCGGAAAAATAACATCCTTCAAAGCGGTCGGAAACGGCGGCCGGAAGAGGGGTTGGAAGCGTTAAGTTCATGATCAGTTCCTGTCCCATAGAACCGTTCACATCCTTATAATAATTGGCCTGAACCTTTTTTACCCGGATCTTCTCATGAAATAAGTCGTGGTAGGCCAGAATGGGAAGGATGGAAAGCATTCCGCGCATATCGTCGGCGTTGTGGAGAAGAAGGAGTTTTTCGGAGTCGTCCGTAGGCGCCGCCGCGTAGTCGTGATAGACGCCAATCAGTTCTCCGCCGTTAAAGGTGTCGATTCGGTTGATTCCCAGAAACTGTTCCAGTGTTTGCTGTTTACAGTTGGGCAGACGCAGGAGCTGTTTGTAAGGTGCGGCGCGCCTGTAAAGGTCGATGCCCTCAAAGGGAGAAAAGTCCTGTGCTATATTGTACTGGGCACATTTTTGGAGGATAAACGGAAGGTCAAAGTTATTGCCGTTAAAATGGATTAAATGCGTGAATGGAGCGGCAAAGTCAAAGAAGGAGCAAAGCACCTCTTTTTCCTCTTCATAGGAAGCGGCAAGCCATTGGGTGAGCATCCAGACGGAGCCGTTATACCAGGCGCAGCCGATTAAATACAAAGAAGAGCTTTTTGCGGTGAAACCGGTGGTTTCTATATCCACAAAAAGGATTTTTTCAAGAGGAGCAATACGGTCTAAGGGATAAGTTACAATAAAATCGTTCAGTTCCTGTTCGATTGTTTTCATTGGCAGACACTCCTTTTTTGTTACTGTGTTTATCATATCATATTTTTGACCGGTTATGAATAAAAAATTTTCACAAATATTTAACGTGAATCAAAAAAATGGAGTAGTATTTTCCGTCGAAAAATAGTATATTGGTATAGTAGTGATTTAAGCTGAGGAAACTCTGTTTCAGATTAAAAAAATGAATGCAGGAGGAAGGCAGGGGAACTATGGCAAGATTAACTTTTATAGGTGGAATCCATCCATATGACGGTAAAAACCTGTCCAAAAACAAGAGGATACGGGACGTGCTTCCCAAAGGGGATCTGGTGTATCCCTTATCGCAGCATATCGGCGCACCGGCGGTTCCGATTGTAAAAAAGGGAGATCGTGTCCTGACCGGACAGAAAATCGCGGATGCGGCTGCATTTGTCTGCGCGCCCATTTATGCGACGGTTTCAGGAACGGTTAAGGCAATCGAACCAAGAAGGGTGGTAACCGGCGATAACGTGATGAGTATCGTTGTCGAAAACGATGGAAAGTACGAGGAAACGGACCCGCTTCCCGTAAAAGAGCTTTCCGCATATACGAAGGAAGAAATTATAGAGCGGGTAAAGGAAGCTGGCGTCGTGGGGATGGGAGGCGCGGGTTTTCCCACCTTTATCAAGCTTTCTCCCAAGAATCCGGAAAAAATAGAATATTGTATTGTAAACGGCGCAGAGTGTGAGCCGTATCTTACTTCCGATTACCGGAGGATGTTAGAGGAACCCGAGAAGGTTCTTGACGGTCTGCGCATCATGCTGAAGCTTTTTGACAAAGCCCAGGGAATTATTGCAATTGAAGACAATAAACCGGAGTGTATTGAGCTTTTCAGAAAACTGACGAGGAATGAAACGCGGATCAGCGTAAAGGCGCTGAAAACAAAGTATCCGCAGGGGGCGGAGCGGCAGATTATTTATGCGACCACAGGCAGGGCGATCCATTCCGGTAAGCTTCCGGCGGATGCAGGCTGTATCGTTGATAATGTGGATACGGTAGTAGCCATATGCCATGCGGTTATGGAAGGCAAGCCTCTTATGGAGAGGATTGTGACGGTAACGGGCGACGCCATTGCAAAACCCAGGAATTTCAAAGTGCGGATCGGAACCAATTATCATGAATTGATTGAAGAGGCGGGCGGTTTTAAGGAACAGCCGGTTAAGGTCATATCCGGCGGGCCGATGATGGGATTCGGTATTTTTGATCTGGATGTTCCTACCACGAAGACGGCGTCGGCCCTTCTTTGCCTGACCAAGGACGATGTATCCGCCATGGAGCCTACGGCATGTATCAATTGCGGCAAGTGTGTGGAAGTATGTCCCGGAAGAGTCGTGCCGAAGCTCCTGGCGGATTACGCGGAAAATTACAGGGAAGAGGAATTCCTTAAAAATAATGGCATGGATTGCTGCGAATGTGGCTGCTGCAGTTACGTATGTCCTGCCAAAAGAACATTAACGCAGAGCATTAAGTCGATGAGAAAAATGATGCTGGCGAAGAAGAAAAAGTAGGAGGGAGAATCCATGAGTGATTTGATGAAGGTATCGTCCAATCCCCATATCCGGTCGCAATCCACTACCAGCAGCATTATGATGACGGTAATACTGGCGCTGCTTCCGGCTGCGGGGGTGGGAGTTTACAACTTTGGGCCGAAAGCGCTGATGCTGATTCTGATTACGGTCTTCAGTACGGTTCTGACGGAATTTTTATTTGGTTTACTGATTAAAAAGCAGACGGTGAGTGATCTTTCGGCAGTCGTTACCGGCTTGCTTCTGGCATTGAATCTGCCGGTGGGAGCGCCTTGGTGGATGGCGGTTTTAGGCGGCGTTTTTGCCATATTAGTCGTAAAATGCCTGTTTGGAGGATTGGGACAGAATTTTATGAATCCGGCTTTGGCGGCCAGATGTTTTCTGCTGATTTCTTTTCCCGCCATTATGACGGATTTTACCTGTGACGCCTATTCGGGGGCTACGCCTCTTGCTTTGCTGAAAGCCGGCGAAGATGTGGATATTATGAATATGGTCACCGGGCATACGGCCGGAACGATCGGTGAGACTTCCATGATTGCGCTGATTTTAGGCGCGTGTATACTGCTTGTTTTCGGAGTTATCGACTTAAAGGTTCCGGGTACATATCTTGTTACTTTTGTGATATTCCTGGGGATTTGCGGCGGACACGGGTTTAACCCGGCTTTTATCAGCGCGCATCTGGCGGGAGGCGGTCTGATGTTGGGCGCGTTCTTTATGGCAACCGATTATGTCACAAGACCGGTAACAAAACGGGGACAGTATGTATATGGTGCGATTCTTGGCGTGCTGACAGGAATTTTCCGTATTTTCGGGCCTTCGGCAGAAGGCGTTTCCTATGCGATTATTCTTTCCAATCTGTTAGTGCCATTGATTGAAAAATCGACGATGCCCAAAGCATTTGGAAAAGGAGGGGAACGTTCATGAGTGATGCGGCAGTGAAAAGACAGACGGCAAAAGGAAGCGGGAATGAAGCGGGAAGCATGCTTCATGATGCGCTGGTTCTTTTTATAATTACCCTGCTGGCCGGCGTGATTCTCGGATTTATTTACCAGATTACCAAGAATCCCATAGCGCTTCAGGAGGAGAAGAAAAAAACGGAAAGCTGCAAAGAGGTTTTTGTCGACGCCGTTTCTTTTGAGGAGTGCCCTGAATTTGACCTGGAGGAGGCTTCAAAGCACTTTGCACAGGCAGGGTATGGCGCGCAGAGTATGACGGACGTCGTGCGCGCGGCAAAGGGTGCGGACGGAGAAAACATCGGTTATGTTCTTACGATTACGACTTCGGAAGGGTACGGAGGCGATATTGTGTTTACCATGGGTATCCGGCTGGACGGCACTTTAAACGGTATTTCGCTGCTGTCTATTTCCGAAACACCGGGGCTTGGCATGAAGGCGGAAGAAGTGCTAAAGCCGCAGTTTGCAGATAAAAACGCGGCGCAGTTTGAGTATACGAAGTCCGGTGCAGTCAGCGACAGCCAGATCGATGCGATCAGCGGGGCGACCATAACCACAAACGCGATTACCAATGGAGTCAACGCGGGACTTGAGTATTTCAGAACGGTATTAAAGGAGGGACAGGGCAATGAATAAGGCAGGCGAGAGACTTGTAAACGGTCTGGTCAAAGAAAATCCCACCTTTGTGTTAATGCTGGGAATGTGTCCGACTCTTGCGGTTACGACCTCCGCCATGAACGGACTTGGCATGGGGCTTACCACCACGGTCGTGCTGGCGTTAAGTAATGTGATTATTTCCCTGCTTCGCGGGATTATTCCGGATAAGGTGAGAATTCCTGCGTTTATCGTAATCATCGCATCCTTTGTTACGATGGTGGAGCTTTTGCTGCAGGCTTATATTCCGGCGTTATACGACAGCCTGGGAATTTATATTCCGTTGATCGTTGTTAATTGCATTATTCTCGGCAGGGCGGAGGCGTACGCTTCCAAAAATCCTGTCGTGCCGTCTTTCTTTGACGGACTTGGCATGGGGCTTGGATTTTCCTTTGCGCTGACCTGTATAGGAGCGCTCCGGGAACTGCTTGGTTCGGGAAAAGTGTTTGATTTTCAGGTGATGCCGGACAGCTTTGTACCCGTTGGTATTTTTGTGCTGGCGCCGGGCGCTTTCTTTGTATTGGCGGCTCTGACCGCATTGCAGAATTTAATCAAAATACGCAGTGAAAAAGCCGGAAAAGACGCGTCCAAAATACAGTCGGGCTGCAGCGAAGACTGTATGAACTGCAGGGATACCGGCTGCAGCAGACGATTTTACGGTGAAAAGGAAGAGATGGAAATTATCGATTTAAGGAAAGAGGAGGATGAATGATCATGGAACAGGTAAAGGATTTGTTGATTATACTGATTAGTTCTTCTCTGGTAAGCAACGTGGTGTTAAGTCAGTTTTTGGGACTGTGCCCGTTCCTCGGCGTATCAAAAAAAACAAATACGGCGGCGGGAATGGGAGTTGCCGTTATTTTTGTTATTACGCTGGCAAGCGCAGTATCCGGCGTTATTTATCAATTTGTTTTACAGCCCCTTTCCATCACATACCTGCAGACTATTGTATTTATTCTGGTGATTGCGGCGCTGGTTCAATTTGTAGAAATGTTTCTTAAAAAGTTTATGCCGCCCCTTTATAAGGCGCTGGGGGTATACCTTCCTCTGATTACGACAAACTGTGCGGTTCTTGGCGTGGCATTAACGAATGTGCAGAAAAAGTACGGAATTCTTTCCGGCGTTGTAAACGGCTTTGCAACGGCGGCAGGATTTACGATTGCGATTATCATTCTTTCCGGAATCAGGGAAAAAATCGAATATAATAAAATTCCGGAACCGTTTAAGGGAATGCCTATAGTGCTTTTGACCGCCGGACTTATGGCGATTGCATTTTGCGGCTTTTCCGGATTATTGTAGGAGGTGGCCGTTATGGAAATAGTATTGGGAATTTTAAAGGCGGCCGGCATGGTCGGAGGCGTAGGTTTGTTTATCGGCGTGTTCCTGGGGATCGCCGCAATTAAATTTAAAGTAAAAACAGATGAAAAAGAAGAAGCCGTCTTGGGGCTTCTGCCGGGAAATAACTGCGGCGGGTGCGGGTTCGCCGGCTGTTCGGGGCTTGCGGCAGCCATAGCCAAAGGAGAGGCCGCAGTAAATGCCTGTCCCGTAGGAGGGCAGCCCGTAGCCGATAAAATTGCGGCGGTGATGGGCGTGGAAACCGAATCGGGAATCCGAAAAACAGCTTTTGTGCGGTGTCAGGGAGACTGCGATAAGACCACGCTGGATTATGAATATACGGGAATTGAGGACTGCCGGATGCTTTCTTTTGTTCCCAACGGAGGAGCCAAAACATGTAATTACGGATGTCTGGGATTTGGAAGCTGCGTAAAGGTCTGTCCCTTCGACGCGATTCATGTGGAAAACGGCGTAGCCGTGGTAGACAGGGAAAAATGCAAGGCCTGCGGCAAATGTATAGAGGTCTGTCCCAAGCATTTGATTGAACTGATTCCCTATGACAGTAAATATGTCGTAGCCTGCAGTTCCGAAGATAAAGGCCCTGTCACAATGAAGGGATGTACGGCAGGATGTATCGGCTGCAGTCTTTGTGTGAAGGCATGTCCGCAGGGGGCTGTGAAAGTGGAAGCGTTTCATGCGGCGATCGATCAGGAATCCTGTATCGGCTGCGGCGCCTGCGCGGAAAAGTGTCCCAAAAAGGCAATTGTGGAAGTGAGATAAGAGTAAAACGAAGAGGATGATTCCGATAATACAGCCGGAATCATCCTTTAATATGTTGTATGGATTTGTTTGTCGTAAGTGATAAATATTGCTTCTATATCGTTCAGAGTATTGATATAAGCCGCAGCATCCTCATACCCCATGGTAAAGCAGGCGGTGGAGAGCGCGTCGCCGGTCAGGGAAGATTCGGACAAAATCGTAACGGAAAAAAGATCGTTTTCAATAGGATAGCCGGTTGAAGTGTCCAGAATATGATGAAACAGTTTTCCTCCGTGTTCGAAGTACCGCTCATAAATACCGGAAGATACGACGGAACTGTTGCGGACGGGAAGTGTCAGTGCGGAAGTGCCGGTATCGGAAAAAGGTTCCTGAATTCCGATTGTAAAAGGCTTACCTCCCGGTTTGGAGCCGAGAGCCAGGACGTTCCCGCCCAGATTGATTAAGGCGCCGGTTACGCCTTCATTTTGTAAGTACTCTTTTATTTTATCGGCAATATAGCCTTTGGCAAGAAATCCCAGGTCCAGTACGGCGCAGGGGTCCGAGAGTGTGACCCTATTACCGGAAATCTGTACGCAGCGGTAATCTACATGAGACAAAGCCTCCTGAATAGAAAGTTCTTCGGGCGGCGCCCCTTCGTTTTCCCTGTGAAAGTCCCACAGCCGGCTGACTGCGCCGATGGTAGGATCCACTTTCCCGTCCGTTAAAGCCGCATACTGCAAAGCCGTTTCAAGAAGCAGGATTGTTTCGGAAGATACGGAAACGGGAGAGCCTTCGGCATGATTTATTTTGTATATATCCGAGCCTTCTTTTGTACGGCTTAATAAATCTTCATAGTATTGCGCCAATTCAAAACAGGAGTCTAAAAGCGTTTCGTCCGCAGGTGAATAAATGGTTATGGAAACGACGGTATCAAAATAAAAGCCGGTCCGGGTAACCGGTTTTGAGCGGCTTAAGTAACAGCCCGAAAAAGAGCCGGCAAAAAGAAAAAAAGACAATATGCCTGTAAAGAAACGTTTTGTTACGGATTTTCTCATAAATTACAGCCTTTTCTGTTTTTGCATATTATAGCACGCTTAAGGCGGCAGGTAAAGACTGCCAGCAAGGACCCGCTTTACAAAACGCGTCCGGTCGGATAAAATATAAGAATACTATGCGAAAGGCAGAGATAAACTATGAAACTGGATGATAATTACGATTATGAATTTGATTATGAGGAGCATACCGGAAGAATAAATATGGGCGTTATGGTGATTGTAGTGTCGGTGTTTATTCTGGCGATTCTGGTAGTAGTGGTATTAATAAATCAAAAGCCGTCAGGGAAAAAGGTTCCCGTCAGCCAGACCATAGAGGAGAGTGAGACAGAGGAAGTAGACGAGTTCGGGTATCCTGCCACCTCTCAGCTGATAGAAGAAAACGGTCTGACGCCGGAGGATCTGGATTTTTGGGATATGTACCCGGAAGAGGGAGAATCCATGGAACCGGATGTTCCGGGCGAAGATGAAAAAAAATTGAAGGATGCCGAAAAGAAAAAGGAAAGCGAAGAGGAGGAAACGGAAACAGAAGACGGAAAAGACCCCATGGACGACGGAAGGCATACGTTAATCGAATACCGGGACGGAACCAGGGAGTGGGTCGTAATCAGCCCTTATCTTTCCAAAAATACATATGATTTTACAAAGCTGGTAAGCAGTGACAACCAGATGAAATATGTGGAAGACGGGAAAAGCATATCCTTTATCGGTGTGGATATTTCCAGATATCAGGGAGAGGTTGATTTCTATCAGCTTAAAGATGCAGGGATTGATTTTGTAATGCTGCGGGTCGGCGCCAGAGGGTATAGCAGCGGGGAGATTATGATGGACGAAACCTTTGCCGACAACATTCAGAAGGCTTCGGAGGCGGGACTGGATATCGGCGTATATTTTTATTCACAGGCCGTTACCCAGGAAGAAGCCGTGGAGGAAGCCAATGTGGTTATCCAGAGTCTGGGAGAGTATAAGCTGCAATATCCGGTAGCTTTTGATATGGAATATGTAGAAAATGATACGGCACGAGTAGAAGCGTTGTCCCGGGTGGATAAAACAAATATTACTAAGGCGTTTCTTGATACGATTCAGGCGGCGGGATACAGGGCGATGATTTACGGTGATAAGGAGTGGCTGATTAAGAGGATTGACCTGTCGAAACTGAACGCTTATGACATTTGGCTTTCCCAGGATGCGGAGATCCCCGATTATCCTTACAAATTTGCCATGTGGCAGTATACCACGTCGGCGCAGGTTAACGGAATAGACGGCTATGCCAATCTGAATATCTGTTTTATTGATTATGCCGCAAGATAAACCCTTAAAAAGGTATGGTTCAGGAAGAACCATACCTTTTGATTTTTTCGGAGATATCCAGACAGGAATAAATGTCGGCGTAGATCTTTGCGGAAAGGTTCTCAATATAATTGGGCGTATAATTTTTCTGTACGCCGTTTCTTTTAAGAATATCGATAGCTTTGTTGTAGGCAATGGCCGCTTCCGTTACCGTCGGATAAATGCCGATCAGATAAATGCCGTTGATATGGATGGACGCTTTATAGAGAGTCCGATTATTTCTGGTAATACGGGTCACGCCGTGATACGTGTTGAAAATCTGAATGTTTTCGTAACGCAGATCAGTAAAGTCTCCGTTTACAAACCGGTAATCCCTGCCTTCCACCGCATAATTTTTGATTCCGTAACGGTTTTTAATGTTATACTGCATACCGTAATCCGCCACAAAAAAATGTCCCTTCCGCTGCATGATTTTATGTGAAGAATAGTAAAACAAATCTTCCAGATCAAACTTTAGGGTAAAATCGGATGAAAGATAGTATTCAAAATAATTTTTCCGGATATATATGGGATTGGAAAAATAAATACCGTTATCCCGTAGATTCATCAGAGATATCCGCTTTTCAAAAAGAAGCGCCTGTTCTCCCTGACAGGACTCCGTATTTAAGGCAGGATCGCGTAAAATGATACAGGCTTCCGAATAAGCCTGATGGGCGAGCTCCATGGTGGAATAACTGCCAAGGCTGATATGTTTGCCTTTATGCGTTAATGAGGCACGGAAATAAGGAGAGCCGTCTTGTTTCTTTGTCGAATAAACGCCGGGTAAGTTGGAATTTTTTGTCATATTAGCTCCTAAAACATAGAAATTGAATATCCTAAGTATAACATTCACGGTAAAAGAATACAAATTTAGAAATATTTTTTGCACCTTCTGTATAAAATATTAAGGAAGTATTAAGTTTGATAGAAACTTTTAAACGATTTGTTAAGTTAATATTGCGATAAGAGGTGTAAACAAATGTACAAAAAATATATAGCTTTCCTGTTGCTTTTTCAGGCCGCAGTGTTAGTAACATTTTTAAATGTAAAAGGAATCGAACTCAACCGCATTATAGCGGCGCCGGCTTTCCGGCTGACCCTGGAGCAGATGCAGGAGGAAAACTGTGTGGATTACATGGGGATTCTTACAAAGGCGGCATCCGGGCAGAGAGTCGTGGATTATGGGGTGCTGGAGAGAGAATTTCTGTATGAGGTCGATACGGAGGATTATGACGCCCTTTTGAGGATTGTGGAAGCAGAGGCGGGCTGCGAAGATGAAACAGGAAAACTTCTGGTGGCAAACGTTGTACTGAACCGGGTCAATAATGAAAGGTTTCCGGATACGATTCAGGAAGTTGTTTTACAGAAGGAAAAGGGCAAGACGCAGTTTTCGCCGGTAGCAAACGGCCGTTTTTATACGGTTGAGGTAAGCGAAGAAACCATCGGTGTGGTAAACCGGGCTTTGTGCGGCGAGGATGTGTCGCAGGGAGCGCTCTATTTTGCCGCCAGAAAATATGCTAACCCGGAACGGATGAAATGGTTTGACACACATCTTACTTTTTTGTTTGAATATGGCGGTCATGAGTTCTTTTCATAATGATATTTTAGGGAAAATGCATTGCGTCTGTGAAAAACTTATGCTATACTAAATAACCGATGACGTTAGATTTTACGAGGAGAAGCGGATATGGAAGTATTGTATGGGAGCACCAGAAGCAGCGCAGAACCGGTGAAGGCTTCGGAAGCCATTTTAAAAGGATTGTCGGATGACGGCGGTTTGTTTGTGCCGGATCATATACCTGCGTTGGATAAGAGTCTTTCCGAACTGGCAGGCATGGGATACCGGGAAGTGGCCTATGAGGTTATGAAGCTGTTTTTAACGGACTTTACGGAGGACGAGCTTAAAAACTGTATAGAGAAGGCTTATGACAGCAAGTTTGATACGGAGGCGGTTGCGCCCCTGACAGAAGCGGACGGCGCTTATTATCTGGAATTGTTCCATGGTTCCACCATTGCTTTCAAAGATATGGCTCTTTCTATTCTGCCGCATCTTCTGATTACTTCGGCCAGGAAAAACAAAGTGGAAAATGAAATTGTCATTCTCACCGCTACGTCAGGGGATACCGGAAAAGCGGCTCTGGCCGGCTTTGCAGATGTTAAGGGCACAAGGATTCTTGTGTTTTATCCCAAGAACGGCGTCAGTCCCATTCAGGAGAAGCAGATGGTGACACAGAAGGGGGCCAATACCCGCGTAGTAGGAATCCATGGTAATTTCGATGATGCCCAGACCGGCGTAAAGCAGCTGTTTTCAGATAAAGAACTGACAGCAGAGATGAACGCGAAGGGATTCCAGTTTTCTTCGGCCAATTCCATTAATATCGGACGGCTTGTACCGCAGATTGTTTATTATGTATATGCATACACCAGACTTCTTGCAGAAGGTAGGATTGCCGACGGAGAATCCATGAATGTTGTTGTTCCTACGGGTAATTTCGGGAATATTCTCGCCGCATTCTATGCTAAGAATATGGGGCTGCCGATTCATAAGCTGATCTGTGCTTCCAATGAAAATAAAGTGTTATATGACTTCTTTGCGACGGGAGAATATGACCGGAACCGCGAGTTTGTCCTTACCAGTTCGCCTTCCATGGATATTTTGATTTCCAGCAATCTGGAACGTCTCATTTACCGTATCGGCGGCTGCGATCCCACAAAGAACGCAAAGCTTATGGAGGCTTTGAGTAACGGCGGCAAATACCGGATAAATGATGACATGAAAGGGCAGTTACAGGATTTTTACGGGAATTATGCAACGGAAGAAGAAACGGCCGGTACGATCCGAAGACTGTATGAGACCTGCGGTTATGTAATTGATACCCATACTGCGGTAGCGGCATCCGTTTATGAAAAGTACCGGAAGGAAACGGAAGATCAGACTAAGACTGTCATTGCCTCCACGGCAAGTCCTTTCAAATTTACCAGAAGCGTTATGAATGCCATCGATGCGGAATCTGACAGCAAAGACGATTTTGAATTGGTGGACGAGCTTTCCCGTATTGCCAATGTGGCTGTGCCAAAGGCCATCGAGGAGATCCGCCATGCGGAGGTTCTTCATGATATTGTATGTGAGAAAGACGAAATGAAAGACGCTGTAAAGGCTTTTTTGGGATTATAAAAAGGAATGGCAAACCTGTAAGACAAAATGAATATAACAGATTGTACCGGGGGCAGATAAAATATCTGCCCCCGGCCAATTACGGAAAATTGCTGTTTTTAAGAATTTCGGTCCGCCATGTTTATGTAATCACGTTCCGGTGCAATCGGTTTATAAGCGGGACGGATAATCTTGCCGTTGTTGGCAAGCTCTTCCAGCCGGTGTGCGCTCCAGCCGACAATACGCGCGATGGCAAAGATCGGAGTGTACAGTTCCATAGGCAGTCCAAGCATATGATATACAAAACCGGAATAGAAGTCTACATTGATACTTACGCCCTTATACATCTGCCGTTCCGATTCGATGACCTTAGGCGCCAGTTTTTCTACCAGTGAGTACAGTGCAAATTCTTTTTCCAGTCCCTTTTCCCTGGAAAGCTTTTCCACAAAGGATTTAAAAATAACGGCACGGGGATCGGACTTGGAATAGATGGCGTGGCCTACTCCGTAAATCAGTCCCGCATGGTCAAATGCGTCTCTGTGCAGAAGCTTCTTCAGATATTCCCCGACTTCTCCTTCGTCCGTCCAGTCGGATACCTGGTCCTTTATATCTTCAAACATCTGAACAACTTTTATGTTGGCGCCGCCGTGTCGGGGGCCTTTTAAAGAACCGATTGCCGCGGCAATCGTAGAATAAGTATCCGTTAACGAGGAGGTTACGACGTGGGTGGTAAAGGAAGAGTTATTACCGCCGCCGTGCTCCATATGTAAAACCAATGCAATATCGAGAATTTTGGCCTCCAGAGGCGTATACTGGCTGTCGGCCCGCAGCAGGTGAAGAATATTTTCCGCCGCCGAAAGCTCCGGATTGGGCTGATGGATAAACAGGCTGTTGCCGTCGTGGTAATGGCTGTACGCCTGATAGCCGTATATGCACAGCTGCGGGAACAGACTGATTAACTGCAGGCACTGGCGCAAAACATTGGGAATTGACGTATCGTCGGCTCTGTCATCATAGGAGTACAGAGTAAGAACGCTTCTGGCCAGCGTATTCATCATGTCTTTGCTGGGAGCTTTCATAATGATATCCCGGACAAAGCTGGTCGGAAGAGAACGGTAGCCGGCGAGCATGCCGCGGAAAGTAGCAAGTTCTTTTTCATCAGGAAGTTTGTTGAACAAAAGCAGATACGTGATTTCTTCGAATCCGAAACGGTTTTCTTTTGAGAAACCGTCTACCAGATCTTTTACATTATATCCACGGTAAAAGAGCTGGCCGTGGGCGGGAACTTCGACGCCATCGACAACTTCTTTGGCGCGTACGTCGGAAATATAGGTGAGTCCCGCCAGAACGCCCTTTCCGTTCAGGTCGCGGAGACCTCTTTTGACTTCATATCTGGTAAAAAGTTCCGAGTCAATAATGCCTGCCTGTTCGCTCATCGCCGCAAGTTTTAGAATTTCGGGTGTAATTTCAGAATAACTGTTATGGTCCATATAACTGTCCCCTTTCTATATCAATATGTGCAATTGTTTTAAGGTAAGATCCGTTCAGAGTAATTATACAGGTTGGATAGAAGAATAGAATTTCATAGGTCAACACGTTAATTTGAAAAAACGGATATAGTCATATTAACATAAAAAGAAACCTCATGACAAGTAATTTTGTGAAGTTTTATAAAATTTAATATTTTAACTTAAATTTATCATATAATAAATTTTATGAAAAAAAGAAAAAGCAGGATAGGATGGATTTTTTTTCAGGATCGTATTACAATACAGACAGACAGGAGGTATTCATAATGAAAAATCAACGGATTCAGGAGCGGATTGAAAAGCTGCGCCGGAAAATGGAGGCTGAAAATATTCGTTTTTATATTGTGCCGACAGCCGATTATCATAATTCGGAATATGTGGACGATTATTTTAAGGTACGGGAATTTTTTTCAGGATTCACGGGGTCTAACGGAACACTGGTGGTTTCCGCAGAAGAAGCCGGACTGTGGACGGACGGCAGATATTTTATTCAGGCGGAAAAGGAATTGGAGGGTACGGGCATTACCCTGTTTCGGATGCAGGAAGAAGGGGTGCCTGAGATCTGGCAGTATCTGGAAGAAAAAACACAGGAAAGCGATCTGGTAGCTTTTGACGGCCGGGTGGTGGATACGGCGTTCGGAAAAAAGCTGGAAAAAAAACTGGAAGCTAAGGGCGTCAAACTTTATTATGAGGACGATCCCGCAGCCGGACTCTGGACAGACCGTCCCGGGCTGCCGGCGCATCCGGTTACGGTTCTTCCGGATGCGCTTTGCGGCGTTACAACAGAAGAAAAGCTTGCGGCAGTTCGTGAAAAAATGTGCAGGGAGGGTTGTTCTTACCTGCTTTTATCGAAATTGGATGATTTAATGTGGCTGTTAAATATCCGGGGAAGCGACGTGGAATGTAATCCGGTAGCGCTGTCTTATGGCTTAATAACCATGGACGAAATGTTTTATTTTATCGGCGGCCGGGCAGTTACTCCGCAGTTTCGCACATATGCGCAGGATCGGGGAATTATTTTGAAGGAATATGCGGATATTATTCCGTTTTTAAAAACTTTTTCCTACGAAGGAAGGGTTCTTGCTGACGAAAAAAACATCAGCTACCTGCTTTATAAAACCGTGTCCGAAAGGGCCGAAATCCTGAACCAGTCCAGTCCCACAGAATGGATGAAAGCAGTCAAGAATCCCGTGGAGCTGGACCGTATGCGGGAGATTTATTTAAAAGACAGCGTTGTGGTAACGAAGTTTATTTACTGGCTGAAGCAGAATGTGGGGCGTATGGAATTAACGGAGGTCAGCGCGGCAGATTATCTTGACGGGCTGCGGGCGCAGACGGAAGGCTTTCTTGATCTGTCGTTTCCCACAATCAGCGCTTATAAGGAAAACGCCGCTATGATGCACTATGAAGCCATGGAGGGAAGCTGCAAAAAACTGGCGCCGGAAGGCATGCTGTTAGTGGATTCGGGAGGCCAGTATCTTGGCGGCACGACGGACGTGACAAGGACGATTGTGCTGGGCGCAGTCAGTCAGGAGATCAAAAAACATTACAGCGCCGTTGCCGCCGGTATGCTGCAGCTTAGCCAGGCAAAATTTCTGTATGGCTGCACGGGACGGAATCTGGATATTCTGGCGCGGAAGCCGTTGTGGGATATGGGAATCGATTATAAATGCGGAACGGGACACGGGGTAGGCTATATTCTGAATGTACATGAAGGCCCCCAGGGAATCCGCTGGCGTTTTGCTCCGGGAAGCAGCGAGGCCGTTTTGGAAGCCGGTATGGACGTGACCAACGAACCGGGCGTCTATATAGAAGGAAGCCACGGAATCCGGATTGAAAATGTTATGGTAGTCCGTAACGGGGTTAAAAACGGGGACGGACAGTTTATGGAATTTGAAACGCTGACTTTCGTTCCCATAGACAGAGAGGCTTTAGACAAAGACAGTCTGAGAACAGAGGATATTGAGAGGATCAACGCTTACCATAAACAGGTTTATGATAAAATTTCCGCCTTTCTGACAGAGGAGGAGCGGACATGGCTTGGGGAGGCGACGGCGGCCTTATAAACGGGCGAAAAAATACCTATTAAATTTCTGTTAAATTATTGACTTTTAGAAATAGCTCTGAGATAATATGGAAGATGTACCGGATTTCGGTGCATGCAGAGCAATATACCGTGGAGGATTCTCCCGGAATTCTGCACGGAATAATACATAACAACTTAAGGAGGACGTAATATGTCAACAAAAGCTTATTATCCCATTTCCGAAATAGGCAAGGATAAAGTCGGTTTTTCCAAGACCCGTTCCATTATCGAAGCTGCTTTTTACGGAAATAACGTAGTTAAAGTTAACACTTTAAAAGAAGCTTACGAATTAGCGAAAAACTCACCCGGAACCATTGTTACGGATATGCCTGTAAAAGACGGAGAAACCTTTGGCCTTGAAAAGGACGCGAAAGTTTTACTGTTCAACGACGGCGCCGTAACCGGACGTTATGCGGCTGCACGCCGTATTAAGGGCGAACCGGGCGTTGATGAAGCGAAGCTTGATAAGGTCGTTATGGACGCCGTATACGAGACACGCTGGAAAACCATGTATCATGCGGAATGTTTTGTAGGCCTTGATCCCGAATTTATGGTAAAAGCGCACCTTCTTCTTCCGGAAGGGGAAGAGAACATTCTTTACAACTGGATGATTAACTTCCAGTATATGTCTGACGAATACGTTAAGATGTATAAGAATTCCAAGCCTGTGGGAGACGGCAATGAGCCTGACATTTACATTTTCTCCGATCCTCAGTGGGCTCCTCACGATGCTCCGGATGTGGATTACAGCTGCTTAAGCGATCCTCTTACCCTTTGCTATTTTGACACCAATCAGAACTGTGCTGCAATTCTCGGTATGAGATATTTCGGCGAGCATAAGAAGGGCACCCTGACTATGGCATGGGCGCTTGCCAACAGAAACGGTTACGCTGCCTGCCACGGCGGACAGAAGGAATATACGCTGGCTGACGGTTCCAAGTTCGTTGCTTCCGTATATGGTCTGTCAGGCTCCGGTAAATCAACTTTAACCCATGCAAAACATGGCGGCAAGTATCCGATTACCGTTCTTCATGACGATGCGTTCATTATCAATACCGATACCTGCGCTTCCGTAGCTTTAGAGCCGACTTATTTTGATAAGACAGCAGATTACCCTACGGGATGTCCTGATAATGAGTATCTGTTATCCGCTCAGAACTGTTCCGCAACGCTTGACGAGGACGGAAAGCTCCAGCTGGTAACGGAAGATATCAGAAACGGTAACGGACGTGCAATCAAGTCCAAATTATGGTCTCCGAACCGTGTGGATAAGATCGACGCTCCTGTTAACGCTATTTTCTGGATTATGAAAGACCCTACCATTCCTCCGGTAGTAAAACTGAAAGGTTCCGCACTTGCATCCGTTATGGGCGCAACGCTTGCTACTAAGACGTCTACCGCAGAGCGTGTTGCAGCGGGAACCGATTTGAACGCGCTTCGTATCGTGCCTTATGCTAACCCTTTCAGAACCTATCCACTGGTTAACGACTATGAGAAGTTTAAAAAGTTAGTGGAAGAGAAGAACGTAGACTGTTACATCGTAAATACCGGCGATTTCATGGGCAAGAAGGTTAAACCGGCAGATACCCTTGGAATTCTGGAGACGATTGTAGAAGGAAAAGCTACCTTTGAAAAGTGGGGCAACTTCTATGATATCGAGATTATGTACGACTGGTCCGGCAAGACCGGCGACGTAACGCCTGATCTTAACCATGCTGACTATAAGGCGCAGTTAAAGAATGCAATGCAGAATCGTGTAGACGCTGTAAAAGGCTTTGCCGAGAAGAAGGAAGGCTATGATAAGCTTCCCGATGAGGCTCTTGCAGCAGTTCAGAAGCTGGTTGACGCTTTAAATTAATGTAATCAGAACCGACGCTCTTGGGATTCCGGGGGCGCCGGTTTTTTTGATAAGGGGCGGGAATGTAAAAAACACTGCAAAATGAATTGGAAACTCTGCATTTTCAGGGAACTTTTCGAAGTTACCAGGAACGGAGTCTGAAACGGAGTGATAACAGTTTTAAAGATAACAAATTACATATTGTGGCGGCTTCGGGTTCAGGGAAAACGAATGGTCTTGTTCTCTGGAGGATATAATGACCGTAACCTGTGTTACGTATCAGGCGTTGTATCAGTATTTCCGTACCGATACGGCAAAGCTTCTGGCGTATGAGGAAGCCGACGTCACAGGGGAGAATCAGTGAGGTTGCGGCAGGGTTATGGGATACTTTGATTGAGCGTAGGGAATTGGCGGAGAATACGCAGATAACCGTTACGGAGCAGTCTTCGTATACGGTGGAGACGGCGCTGGAGAATGCTTCGGTACGTGAAAAAAATTATTATGCCGGCTGTATCCGGGAGATATGAATATTATAACGTACCGGAATCGCTCGGAAGGCAGAAGAGAGCTTCTGAAGGCACGTATGAGAAATTACGGTAATTACTGCAGGCAGGATGTTTCCCGTAAAAAATCGGTAAAAACAAAATGAGAATAAGAAATTCCTTGTTGTAATTTTATATAAGATTGGTTATAATATAAATAACCTGAAATGTTCGTTATTTCTTGCTATTTTGAACCTACAGTTACTTTAAACGGGATTCCTATATCTTCCTGTGGATGTCAGGCCTTCATTGCGCAGAGGAAGGCAGAAGCAGGTTTGCGGTCACCCACCTGGCAGTTTGCTAGGAGTCAAAATGCAGGAAACGGCATTTTGGGGATATACAGAAGAAAAAGGGCAGCCAGGCGGCTGCTCTTTTTTGGGAAAAGCATAAAAATGGCAGGGAAAGGAAGCTATATGAATAAATCGCAGCGAATGCAGTTTCAGGCGGTAGCGGTGCTTTTGGGAATCTTTTTTCTGTTCCTTCTGATTATTGCGGGAATTGTAATCGGAGTGGGAAAAAGAAGAGAACAGCCGGAAGGGGAATACATAAAAAAACAAAATGCGGATATTTTGCTTACGGCGGCAGAGATGACCGGCATTGGAAGCGGCATGGATCCGGAGGAGCCTTTCGTAACTTTTGCGCAGGCGCGTGAAAGTTTCGGAGTATTTACCGAACTCAGGGAACAAATTGCCCGGCTTGAGGAAGTTTATGAGGACCGGCACAGAATTTTGAGCAAAGACTGGTACGCTTTGTATGAAGAGGTTCTTAAAATAAAGGGACTTACGGAACGTATTACCCGGGTCGAATTAGTTCCTCTTGGTTTTGGAGAACAGGTAAAAAATGCGGCCGGAGAAACGCTGCCGGAATCTATGCTGGTAACAAAAGACAGCGCTTTTTCCTTTTTATCGGAAGATTTTAAGGAGTATCGGTTTATGACGGTTATTGCATACCAGAAGGATCAAACCCTGCTTACGGTATACAAGGGGACCGGTGCGGACTGCGCCATGCATAATGTATGGGTTATGGAGGCAGATCCGGCATATTTCATGTTTTTCTGGAATGATTATGAGATCCGGATTGACTACGGGGAGGATTTTGCAGCCCAGGCCGGGCAGATTATACCGGAAGGCGTACGGGAACAGATTGCGGACATAACCTTTCAGGATGGACGGATCGCATCGGTTACGGCTAAAATGGATAAGATAAACGGAAAGATTTTAAGTCTCAGTGAAGAAAACATAACATTGGAAGGAATCGGAACACTTTCTTTTTCCGAAGATTTGAAAATCTATCAGATTTACGATATGCTCGCTAAAAAGTATACCGGCGATTTGCGTATCGGATATGACTTTTCGGATTTTGTGATTTCGGACGGAAAGGTGGAAGCCTGTCTGATAACCCGTGACGAGGCTATGGAAAATATCCGCGTACTGATACACAATACCGATTATAACGGGAAATATCATGAGAAGGTTTCGGTTACGGCCGATACGGATTTTGTGATTCGGTACGGAACGTATGAGGCGCCCGGACAACAAAGCTTTAAGGCCGGCGAGAGTGTGGAGATTGATGCGGGAAGCGAATATTTTACCGGCGACAGGGTAGTGGTTGAACCGGCGGCTTTAACAGGAAAGATCAGCCTTCTTTCGGTAGGGAGAAGTCAGGGGATTCCCAGTTACAGGGGGCAGATTGAGATACGGAAAATGCCGGAAGGGCTGGTTGTTATCAATGAAGTGCTGCTGGAGGAATATCTGTACTGTGTAGTGCCCAGCGAAATGCCTTCCTCCTATCCTCTGGAAGCGTTAAAAGCGCAGGCGGTCTGCGCGAGAACCTATGCATACCGGCGAATGATGAAATCCGGGCTTCCGTCCTTTGGCGCCCATGTGGATGACAGTACTTCCTTCCAGGTTTATAATAATATCAAAGAAAATGTGGAGACGACTAAGGCGGTACGGGAAACAAAGGGGCAGCTTCTGTATGTGGGAGAAGATCTGGCGGAAGCCTATTATTATTCCACCTCCTGCGGTTTCGGAACGACGGCGGACGTCTGGAAAAACGCAGCGCCACAGCTTATATACCTACAGGCGAAGCGGATAGGAAGAATCGGAGCGGACGAGGCGTGTAACGGGGATACCCTGACGGATGAAGCCGTTTTCAGAGCTTATATTACGAACCTGCATGAGAGTGATTATGAGAGTACGGAAGGATGGTACCGGTGGACTTATACGGTGGATCAGCTTGACTGTGAGATTCTTAGGGGACGTATGCAAAAAAGGCAGCAAGCCGTGAAAAATCAAATTTTAAAGCAGGGAAGCGACGGTACGTTTTCCGATACCGGGATCGATTCTTTTAAAAAGGTGCTCGGTATTACCTGCAATAAAAGAGGTGAGGGCGGCGTTCTTGATGAAGTTTTAATTGAAACCGACAGCGGCATGTATCTGATTACGGGAGAATATAATATCCGGTATGTGCTGAATAACGGGGAAGCAAAGGTATGCAGGCAGGACGGCAGCGAAGTAAACAGTCCGTCTCTTTTGCCAAGTTCTTTTCTTGTGATTGATACGATAGAAGGAGAACAGGGAATAACCGGTTATACATTGACGGGAGGCGGTTTCGGCCACGGCGTAGGTATGTCCCAGAACGGTGCAAGGCATATGGCCAAGGACGGTATGGACGCATTGCAGATACTGGCATTTTTTTACGATGGAAGCCATGTGGCGGCAGTATATTAGTAAACGCAATATATGAGGTGAGGGAATGTTTCGGAAGCTGTTTCTGATTTACAAAGATCTGTCCAAGCAGATGTCCAAACAGAATATAAGCGCCTTTGCGGCAAGTTCGGCATTTTTTGTTTTTCTGTCGTTGATACCAATGCTGATTATGATCTGTACGATTATACCGTTTACACCCCTGACGGAAGAAAATCTTCTGACGGCTTTTACGGAGTATACGCCCAATGTATTTAATCCTCTTATCAGGGGAGTGATTTCACAGGTGTATGAAAAGTCTGCGGGGATTTTATCTCTGGCTGCATTGGTGACGGTATGGTCCGCGGGAAAAGGTGTGCTGGCTCTGATTCGAGGGCTGAATTCGGTAAATGGTGTGGTGGAAGAGCGAAATTATTTTCTACTGCGTTTAACGGCTTCCTTTTATACGGTACTGGTACTGGTAATGACCATTTTATCCCTGCTGCTGATGGTATTTGGCAATGTGATTCTTGCCTATATCGTTCGAAAAATTCCGCAGACGGCGTTGGTATTCCAAATGATAGGGCATTTCCGGTTTCTGGTAGTGTGGCTGATTTTGACGGTGCTTTTAACATTGATATATGCTTATATGCCAAGCAGGCGGCGGAAAATCCGGTATCAGATTCCGGGAGCCGCTTTTGCGGCGGTGCTCTGGAGCGTTTTTTCCTGGGGATTTTCCGTTTACGTGGATTTTTATAACGGTGTAAACGCATACGGAAGCCTGTCCATTATTATGCTTTTAATGCTTTGGCTGTATGAATGTATTTATATTGTTATGGTGGGCGCTTATCTGAACCGGTATTTCTCGCCGGCCTACCATGTAATGTATAAGAGAAGGAAAAAGAAAGCCAGAGAAAAACGGCAGGCGGCCATGATTTCAAGGACGGAAACGGAAGAAAAACCTTATACTTGACAAAACAGACATTCTACCATAAAATAAATAATTAATAAAGAGAAAAACTGTGAAGGTGTCAGTAGAGCATTATTTTCCAGCAGAGACGGGAAGTCACCGGCTGAAAGCTTCCCTTGGTTCAGATAATGTTTCCAAGTTCCCACCGGAGTTGCCCGGATGAACCTCTTTCGTATGAAGAGCGGTAGTTTGGGACGTTCGGCACGTTACGCCGTTAAGTGTCCGTTTTGACGGGAATGTGGGTGGTACCGCGGAGAGATTCGTCCCTTGCTTTATAGCAGGGGATTTTTTTGTACCGGCAAGAAAGAAATGGAGGAAGATGATGAAGGAAAAATTAGAGCAGATTAAGGCGAAAGCGCTGGCTCAAATCGAAAGCAGCGAGGCATTGGAAAAGCTGAATGATGTCCGGGTAAATATTCTGGGCAAAAAAGGAGAGTTGACGGCAGTATTAAAATCCATGAAGGATGTTGCGCCGCAGGACCGTCCCAAAGTGGGCCAGATGGTTAACGAGACCAGAGCGGAGATTGAAAAGGTTCTGGAAGCGGCGGTTAAGAAGATGGAGACGGCTGCCAGAGAGGCAAAGATGAAAGCGGAGGTAATCGACGTTACCCTTCCCGCAAAGAAGAACAATGTGGGGCATAAGCATCCCAATACCCTTGCCCTGGAAGAAGTGGAACGGATTTTTATCGGTATGGGCTATGAGGTTGTGGAAGGACCTGAAATTGATAAGGATTATTATGTATTTGAAGCATTAAATATCCCGGCGGACCACCCGGCGAAGGATGAACAGGATACCTTTTATATTAACGGAGATATTCTGCTTCGTACGCAGACTTCTTCCGTACAGGTGCATGAGATGGAAAAAGGGAAGCTGCCGATCCGCATGATTGCGCCTGGCCGTGTTTTCCGTTCCGACGAGGTGGATGCAACCCATTCCCCTTCCTTCCATCAGATCGAAGGACTGGTAATCGATAAAAATATCACTTTTGCGGATTTAAAAGGAACGCTTGCGGAATTTGCAAAAGAATTGTTCGGTGAGGATACAAAGGTAAAATTCCGTCCCCATCATTTTCCTTTTACGGAACCGAGCGCAGAAGTAGACGTTTCCTGCTTTAAGTGCGGCGGAAGCGGATGTCGTTTCTGTAAGGGTTCGGGCTGGATTGAAATTTTAGGCTGCGGTATGGTGCATCCCCATGTCCTTGAGATGAGCGGTATCGATCCGAAGGAATATACCGGATTTGCATTCGGCGTGGGACTTGAGCGGATTGCTCTTTTAAAATATGAAATCGACGATATGAGATTGTTATACGAAAATGATATTCGTTTCTTAAAACAGTTCTAAAGGAAGACGGAGGAATAAAATGAACACTGCATTATCATGGATTAAAGCGTATGTCCCGGAGCTTTCCTGTACGGATCAGGAGTACTGCGACGCAATGACTCTTACGGGAACCAAAGTGGAAGGCTTTGAAAGACTCGATAAAAACCTGGAAAAAATCGTAGTAGGACAAATTGAAAAAATTGAAAGACATCCGGATGCGGATAAATTAATTGTGTGCCAGGTCAATATCGGCAAGGAAGTTATACAGATCGTAACCGGGGCGCCGAATGTAAAAGAAGGCGATAAAGTACCCGTTGTTTTGGATGGGGGAAAGGTGGCCGGAGGCCATGACGGCGGTCCTCTGCCGGAGGGAGGAATACCCATTAAAGCCGGAAAACTGCGGGGAGTTCCTTCAAACGGAATGATGTGTTCCATTGAAGAGCTGGGCTCTGGCAGAGAAATGTATCCGGAGGCGCCGGAAAACGGTATTTATATTTTTGAGGAAGATGCGCCGGTGGGCGCCGATGCGGTAGAGCTTCTGGGTTTAAGAGATACGGTATTCGAATATGAGATCACCAGTAACAGGGTTGACTGCTACAGTGTTTTGGGGATTGCAAGAGAAGCGGCCGTTACCTTTGGAAAAACGTTTATTCCGCCTGTGGAAGAGGTAAAAGAAAGCGGAGGCAATGCGGCGGATTACATCAGCGTGGAGGTGGAGGATCCGGATCTTTGCAGCCGGTACTGTGCAAGAATCTGTACGAATATTAAGATCGGGCCTTCTCCGAAATGGATGCAGAGAAGGCTGGCCGCAAGCGGAATCCGTCCTATTAACAATCTGGTGGATATCACTAATTACGTGATGGAAGAATACGGACAGCCCATGCATGCCTATGATTACGATACGATTGCCGGAAAAAAGATTATTGTCAGAAGAGCCAAGGACGGAGATGTGTTTACCACCCTGGACGGACAGGAGAGAAAGCTGGATTCGGAAGTTCTGATGATCTGCGATGCCGAAAAAGAAGTGGGAATCGCAGGAATTATGGGCGGTGAGAATTCCATGATTACAGGTGATGTGAAAACGGTTCTTTTTGAGGCGGCTACCTTTAACGGCCCCAATATCCGTAAATCAGCCAAGAGAGTGGGACTTCGAACGGACGCATCCGGCATTTTTGAAAAAGGTCTTGATCCCTACAATGCGCAAGCCGCAATTAACCGCGCCTGCCAGTTGATCGTGGAGCTTGGCTGCGGCGAGGTGGTAAGCGGTATGGTAGACGTAAAAGAGCCGTTAAAGGAAAAGCGGAGAATTTCCTTTAATCCGGAACAGATTAACCGTTTACTTGGTATGGATGTATCCGAAGAACAAATGCTTGCAATTTTTGCGGCGGAAGAGATTGCTTTTGATAAAGAAACGAAGGAATTGGTTATTCCCACTTTCCGTCAGGATCTTGTGGGAGAAGCGGATATTGCGGAAGAAGTGGCAAGGTTTTACGGTTACGATAAAATTCCCACTACGCTGCCAAGCGGGGAAGCCACTACCGGAAAATTATCCTTTAAGCTGCGCATTGAGCAGAAGGCACGGGAAGTTGCGGAATTCTGCGGATTTTCCCAGGGTATGTGTTATTCCTTTGAAAGTCCCAAAGTATTTGACAAACTGTTGATTCCGGAGGGAGACGCGCTCAGGAACGCCATTACGATCTCCAATCCTTTGGGAGAAGATTTCTCAATTATGAGAACGCTGCCCTTAAACGGTATGCTGGTCAGTCTTGCAACCAATTATAACCGCCGCAACAAAGACGTAAGGCTTTATGAGCTTGGGAATATCTATATGCCGGAAAGCCTGCCTCTTACAAAGCTGCCGGATGAAAGAATGCAATTTACCCTTGGCATGTACGGCGAGGGCGATTTCTTCAGCATGAAAGGCGTTGTGGAAGAGTTTTTTGACAGTCTGGGTATGACAAAACGTGCGGAGTACGATCCGAAGGCAGGAAAGCCTTTCCTGCATCCGGGAAGACAGGCTGCCATCCGGTATGAAGGAAAGCTTCTTGGATATTTGGGAGAGGTTCATCCTCAGGTGCTTGACAATTATGACATAGGAACCAAGGCTTATGTGGCCGTATTGGAGATCCCGGAAGTGCTTCCCTTTGCTACCTTTGACAGGAAGTATGAAGGCATTGCAAAATATCCGGCGGTAACCAGGGATATCAGCATGACCGTTCCGAAGGAAGTGCTTGTAGGACAGCTGGAAGCGATGATCGGACAAAGAGGCGGTAAAATTCTGGAAGACTGCCAGCTGTTCGACGTTTATGAAGGCAGTCAGGTAAAAGAAGGCTGTAAGTCGGTTGCATTTTCCCTGACCTTCCGGGCAAAGGATAAAACGCTGGAGGAGAACGATATTACAGGCGCAATGAAAAAGATTTTAAACGGTCTGGAGCAGCTTGGCGCGGAACTCAGACAATAAAGAAGGAAAGAGGTGGCCGATATGGAAAAAAAGAATACATGGGAGACTTACAGCAATAAACAGTTAAAAGAACTGGAGCGTTTTTCCAAAGAGTATATGGAATTTTTAAATCAGGGAAAAACGGAACGGGAATGTATTGATGTAATTGTAAATCAGATTGAAGCGGACGGTTACGAGGAGCTTGAAAGCGTTATGAAGTCCGGAAGAACATTGCAGACCGGCGATAAGGTATATGCCGTCTGTATGAACAAATCCATCGTTATGTTTAAGCTTGGAGAAACCCCTATGACGGAGGGAATGAATATTCTTGGAGCGCATATTGATTCTCCCAGACTGGACGTAAAGCAGAATCCTCTGTACGAGGAGGGCGGTTTTGCTTATCTGGATACCCATTATTACGGAGGCGTAAAAAAATATCAGTGGGTGACTCTGCCCCTTGCCATTCACGGCGTGGTCGTCAAAAAGGACGGAACGACGGTTGAGGTCGTTATTGGGGAAGATCCGAAAGACCCGGTATTTTTCATTTCCGATCTTTTAATTCACCTGGCGCAGGAACAGCTGGAGAAAAAGGCCGCTAAAGTGATCGAAGGCGAGGCTTTGGATCTGATCGTGGGCAACAAGCCGATCAAAGTGGAGAAGAAGCAGAAAGGCGAAAAAGACAAGAAAGAAGCGTCTGTGAAGGATGCCGTAAAGGAAAGCGTTCTGCAGATTATCAAAGAGCAGTATGAGATCGACGAAGAAGATTTCATTTCCGCCGAGCTGGAGATTGTTCCGGCGGGAGCGGCAAGAGAGGCCGGCTTTGACCGCAGCATGATTCTGGCGTACGGACAGGACGACAGAGTGTGCGCGTTTTCTTCCCTGAAAGCAATGCTGGAAGCAGGAGACGTAAAACGTACGGCCTGCTGCGTTCTGGTGGATAAGGAAGAGATTGGAAGCGTCGGCGCTACGGGAATGCAGTCGAAATTTTTCGAGAATACGGTTGCAGAGGTTTTAAATCTGACCGGAGAATATAGCGAACTGAATGTGAGAAGGTGTCTGGCAAGATCCTGTATGCTTTCTTCCGATGTAAGCAGCGCTTTTGACCCTTCCTACGCGGGAAGTTTTGATAAGAAAAACGTGGCGTATCTGGGAGGCGGCATGGTGTTTAACAAGTTTACGGGTTCCCGGGGAAAAGGCGGTTCCAACGATGCCAATGCGGAATATTTGGGACACCTGCGCAGAATTTTTGATAAGAAAAAGGTTAATTTTCAGACGGCGGAGCTTGGAAAAGTGGATCTGGGGGGCGGCGGAACCATTGCGTATATTCTGGCGCTTTACGGTATGCAGGTGATTGACAGCGGCGTTGCGGTACTGAATATGCATGCGCCGTGGGAAGCTACCAGCAAAGCCGATGTATTTGAAGCGAAACGCGGGTATCTGGCATTTTTGGAATGTGCGGGAATGTAGACGGTTATGAAGAGTGCAGAGGAATTAAAAACTTCCGATTTCTATTTTGACCTGCCGCAGGAACTGATTGCGCAAGACCCGTTAAAGGATCGCAGCGCGTCAAGGCTTTTGGCGCTGAATAAGAAAACCGGTGAGACAAAACATCATGTTTTTAAAGAGATCCCGGATTTTTTAAATCCGGGAGACTGTCTGGTGTTGAATAATACAAAGGTTATACCGGCCAGGCTTTTGGGATGCCGGGAAGAGACGAAGGGGGCGGTCGAGGTTCTTCTTTTAAAACGTCATGAAAGAGACGTGTGGGAGACCCTTGTAAAGCCGGGAAAAAAGGCAAGGCCGGGAACAAGGCTGGAATTCGGGGACGGTTTGTTAAGGGCCGAGGTTATGGAGACATTGGAGGAAGGAAACCGCCTGGTTCGGTTTGAATATGAAGGAATCTTTGAAGAGATTCTGGACCGGCTGGGCGAAATGCCCCTGCCTCCTTATATTACCCATAAGCTTGAAGATAAAAACAGATATCAGACGGTTTATGCAAAATATGAAGGCAGCGCGGCGGCGCCTACTGCCGGACTGCATTTTACAGACGAAATTTTGCTGCAGCTTGAGAAAAAGGGCGTAAAGCTTTCGTATGTAACGCTGCATGTGGGGCTGGGAACCTTCCGGCCGGTAAAAGCGGAACATATTTTGGAGCATCATATGCATTCCGAATTTTATCAGGTTTCGGAAGAAGCCGCCCGGATCATTAACGAGACAAAAAGGGCGGGACACCGGGTGATTTGCGTGGGAACAACAAGCTGCCGGACGGTAGAGAGCGCATCCGATGAGAACGGTATCGTGCAGCCGGGATGCGGGGATACGGAAATCTTTATATATCCCGGATATAACTTTAAGGTTTTGGATGCATTGATTACCAATTTCCACCTGCCGGAGTCTACGCTGGTTATGCTGGTTTCGGCGCTGGCAGGCAGAGAACATGTTTTGCGGGCTTATGAAGAAGCGGTGCAGGAACGGTACAGATTCTTTAGTTTTGGGGATGCTATGCTTGTGATTTAACATCGTTTTTAGGCGGGCGAAGGGCTGCTTTTGCTACAGCAAATAGTCGTTATTCCTGTCGGCCACCTGCAGTGAAGCAAGGGTATACGTTGCATATCCTTCGACAACAAGCGGTTCTAATTTACACAGAGCTTCTGCTTCTTCATAGCTCTGTGTTTTAAAAATAACCATGCCTGCAACGCCGGGATAACCTTTTAACGGGCCGCAAAGTTCGATCTTTCCATCGGCATCCAAATGTTTCAGGTTTTCTACGTGTCTTGCAATTACGGCTTTTGTAACTTTATTATATGACTTTCCTCTTTTAATCATCATTACATACAGCCATTTGTCCATATTGTTACCTCCTTGGCGTAGATTTTAATCATTTTGGCAGTTGGTTTTTTAAAAATTATTTATAATTTGTATCGGACAAAATTGTTTGATTCTTTACAAAATTTGAAAAATGCGCTATGATAAATTCGGGTATGTAATTTAAAAATGTATTAAGAAACAGAAGGGAAGGTTGTCAGTTATTATGGAAGAGAGAAGAAAAAGTAAGAGAAGTGAGCTGAAGTCCAGCTTGATCATCAAGCGGCTTGACCAGAGTGATGAGCAGATTGGGATAGAGATTCTGGACGTATCTAAGACAGGAGTCGGGTTTAACTGTGATCAGAGGCTGATGATCGGTTCTGTTTATGAATCTTATCTTACTATATGGACCAAGGAAGTTCTTCACGCTTTCTTTCAAATAATAAGAATATAAAATATCGATGAATAAATTTACAATTAAGGAGAAATTTTTATCGGAATGCCTGAGATGGATGCGGCGAGGATTGAAGTTTATCAGACCGTTGAAGAGCATAAATAAAAGAAATAAGATCTCGGATTCAGGGAATTTGTGAATCTGAGATTTTTTTTATTTTAATGTAACATTTTCCCCTTTTTTTGACATGTATATTATGAAGAGAAATTCCTTTATGATCCTTTCCGATGCGTAGAGGGTATTTGTTAAGAAAGGGGATTAGAATAAATGGATCATAATAAGGATTATGAAATCAGACAGATATTAATTGCAGAATTATGTGGTCTGCGTGAAAATTACTACAGAGATTCGGAACTTTATAAAGAAGCGTCAAAGGTACTGAGGGATGTGAAACAAAATAACGTCGGCATTGGAGATATTTTGTGTAAGTATAAGGAGTTTTGGATGGAAAGCAGAATTTCTGTTCTTGATTTAATGACATTAAACTAAGGCATTAAGGAATCGGAAAGGATTAGATGTGAAAAGGAAGATTTATACCGTAATTTCAGTGATATTACTGGTAGTTCTCTATGCAGTGATATTTGGTTTTTCGGCACAGACAGGGGAAGAATCCGGGAGATTAAGTCATATGGTGTCGAAAAGGCTTGTACAACTGGCAGATTTTTTCGGTACAAAAGATTGGATGGAATGGGAGATCGATTCAAAGGCAGCTTTGATCGATCTGCTTGTCAGAAAAACAGCCCATTTTTCAGAATATGCCGTATTGGGCTTTCTGGAATATGGGCTGGCTGTGTTATGGATGAAGAAAGGAACCGGCAGGATTGTTTTAACTGCCGTTATTCTTTTTTTATCGGGCGCTTTGGATGAATTGCATCAGTTGTTTGTACCCGGCCGTTATGCATCTTTTTGGGACGTGCTGTTGGATACGGCGGGCGGATGCGCAGGGATGCTGCTATTTTCTTTCATATATCGTATAACCGTTGTCCGTAAGAAGGCGGCGGGCAAGTCCGACGGCTGACTCTTCATAAAATTCAATGCGCAGAGAACCTTCCTGTGCTTCTCTGTTGTGAGTAATACCGATATTCTTAATACTGATGTCATGACGCGCCAAAAGCGCTGCAATGGGAGCCAGCGCGCCGGGTTCGTCGGCAATATCCACATATAAGTCATATGCTTTTTTGATCGGGCCGCTGGATGCGTCAATGAACGAATCCCGGTAATTTCTCGCCATGGTAAAAAAGTTTTCCAGATAAGAAGAATCCCGGTTTTGTAAAGCGTTCCTGACGGCGGTTATGCCGGTGATAAAACTTTCCAGTAAACGTATAATATTATCGGCGTTGGAGGTGCAGATCTGCCGCCACATTTCCGGGGAAGAAGAGGCGATCCGCGTAATATCCTTAAAACCGCCGGCGGCGATCATTTTCATGATTTCTTCTTCCGAATCATTATCTTTTACCAGATTAACTAAAGAAGAGGCGATTACGTGCGGAAGATGACTGACCGCAGCCGTAACGAAATCGTGCCGCTGCGGATCGAGGATCAGCGGAATGGCGCCCATGGAGCATACAAGGTTTTTGAAATCATCAATTTTTTTCGGGTCACATTCTTCGGAGGGCGTCAGAATATAATATGCGTTTTCCAGAAGCCGGGCCCGGGAATTGATATAGCCTGTACGCTCGCTGCCTGCCATGGGATGCCCGCCGATAAACTGCGCCTGCAGTCCGGCTGCGGCAATTTCTTCGTGAATTCCGGTTTTTACGCTCCCTACATCGGTCAGGATACAGGAGGGAGATATACACTTTTTAATCTGCGGCAGGTTTCGGTTATTACTGCTGACCGGTGCGCACAGAAACAAAAAGTCACAGCGGGAAAAACTGCCGTCGATCCGGTCCGCAGCCAGATCGATAACGTTTTGTTCCCGTGCAAGCCGCAGAGCGGCCGTGTCGGGATCATACGCAATAAGGAATATGTTTTTACTGTGCTTTTCCCGCAGAGCGTGGGCAATGGAGCCGCCGATCAGTCCAAGACCGATAAAACCGCAAGTGAGTTTGTCCATAGTTAGATTCCTTTTTAATGGGAGTCGGCAGGATTAAAGCTTCGTCCGATCACATCGCAGAAGGGTTTTAATTCGCCGGTTAATTTTGCAAATTTTTCAAAAGTCAGAGACTGAGGACCGTCGGAGAGGGCGTGGGCGGGGTCGTTGTGAACTTCGATCATGAGACCGTCCGCATCGCACGCAACGGCGGCTTTGGCCATTGCGGGTACATATTTGTAGGAACCTGTGGAGTGAGAAGGATCTACAATGACCGGCAGATGTGTTTTTTCACGCATAACCGGAACGGCGCTTAAATCCAGTGTGTTGCGGGTAGCCGTTTCGTATGTGCGTATGCCGCGTTCGCAGAGTACCACATGGGGATTGCCTTCCGCAATAATATATTCGGCGGCGTTGAGCCATTCATCGATGGTTGCGCACAGGCCCCTCTTTAAAAGAACCGGGAGACCGGAACGTCCGGCTTCCTTTAACAGAATAAAGTTCTGCATATTTCTTGCGCCGATTTGAATCATATCCACGTATTTCACGGCGGCCTCTATGGCTTCCCGGCTGACTACCTCACAGATGGTGGAAAGTCCCGTTTCTTTTTTTGCGTTCTGCATAAATCGGAGCCCTTCTTCTTCCAGCCCCTGGAAAGAGTAGGGAGAAGTGCGGGGCTTATAGGCGCCGCCTCTTAAGATGGTTGCGCCGCTTTTTTTAACCTGTATGGCAATTTCCATAAGCTGTTCTTCCGTTTCAACGGCACAGGGACCGGCCATAATGGTCAGAATGCCGGGGCCTATGGAGGTGTTTCCGACGGAAACGGTGGTAGGCTCCGGGTGAAATTTACGGTTTGAAAGCTTATAACTCTCCGTAACCGGTACAATACGGTCCACGCCTTTGTATACAGTCAGATTTTCGGAGGAAATTTTGGATTTGTCACCGATAATTCCGATAATCGTAACTTCTTCGCCCTGGGATAAATGTACGGAAAGACCGTGGTCTTCGATATATTTTACGACCGCGCCGATTTCTTCCCGGACAGCCTGAGGTTTCATAACAATAATCATAGCTGTAAATCTCCTTATTCATATATTTGGTCAATTCATGGTTAGGGTTGCGTACAATGCCAATATATCACTTTAAAGTGCGAAAGTCAATAATAATATTTTAAGAAAATTTAAATGTGCAAAAAGCATAATAATGCTTGTAAAGCGCTTGAAAATTTAGTAAAATATACGCAAGGGAGATTTGAAAATTGCGGTAAAATTATCAAATTTACCAAAAATATCTGAAGTTGGAGGAATTGATATGAATGTTTATACAACTGACAAGATTCGAAATGTTGTTTTGTTAGGACACGGCGGAGCCGGTAAAACCAGTCTTGTGGAAGCAATGGCATATTTGTCCGGTATTACTTCCCGTATGGGAAAGGTTACCGATGGTAATACAGTCAGCGACTATGGCAAGGAAGAGCAGAAAAGACAGTTTTCCATTTCTACATCCGTGATTCCTATCGAATGGGAGGGGTATAAGATCAATGTATTGGACGCTCCCGGATATTTTGATTTTGTCGGAGAAGTAGAAGAAGCGGTCGGCGCGGCAGGAGCGGCGATTATCGTTGTAAACGGTAAATCCGGCGTGGAAGTCGGCACGATGAAGGCATGGGAATTATGTGAAAAATATAAGCTGCCCCGTTTTATTTACGTTACGAATATGGACGTGGATAATGCGTCTTTCCGGCAGGTTGTGGAAGATATGACGGAATCTTTCGGGAAAAAGATGGCGCCGTTCCATTTCCCGATCAGAGAGAATGAAAAGTTTGTAGGTTATGTGAACGTTATTACCGAGACCGGCAACCGCTGGCAGGGTAAAGACGTTGTTGAATGCGACGTACCTGATTACAGCAGAGAGAACCTGCAGTTATACCGGGATGTGCTGATGGAATCCGTAGCCGAGACAAGCGAAGAAATGATGGAACGTTACTTTAACGGTGAAACTTTCTCGGACGCGGAGATCCGTGCTGCGCTTCGTACCAATGTGTGCGACGGAAGCATTGTGCCCATGTCCATGGGTTCCAATACGCTCTGTCAGGGCGTCTTTACGCTGATTGACGATATTATTAAGTATTTGCCGAGCCCTGAGAACCGGGAAGTGGCCGGTATTAATATGAAGACCAACGAAATCTATCATGCGGATTATGATTTTTCCAAGACCAAATCGGCTTATATCTGGAAGACCATCGTTGATCCTTTCATCGGAAAGTATTCTTTGATCAAGGTGAATTCCGGCGTATTAAAGACGGATGATCTGATTTACAATCTGGATAAGGATATTGAGGAGAAAATCGGCAAGTTATACGTTTTGCAGGGAAATAAACCCATTGAGGTAAAGGAACTGCATGCCGGCGATATCGGCGCACTGGCAAAGCTTACCGGAGCAAGAACCGGTAATTCTCTGGCTACCAAAGCGATGCCGATAAAATATGGGCAGACAGAGTTGTCCGTACCGTATACATATTTACGGTATAAACCAAAGAATAAGGGAGACGTGGATAAAATTTCCCAGGCTCTGCAGAAGATGTCCCATGAGGATCAGACGTTAAAGATCGTCAACGATGCGGAAAATCGTCAGACGTTATTATATGGTATGGGAGACCAGCATCTGGAAATCGTTGTGAGCCGTCTTTTGAACGAGTATAAGGTTGAAGTAGAGCTGGCACAGCCTAAGATTGCTTATAAAGAGACTATTAAGAAAAATTCCGATGTGGAGTACAAATATAAGAAACAGTCCGGCGGACACGGTCAGTACGGCCACGTTAAGATGCGTTTTGAACCGTCCGGAGATCTTGAGAAGCCTTTTGAATTTGCGCAGGAGGTTGTAGGCGGAGCAGTGCCTAAGAATTATTTTCCGGCCGTGGAAAAAGGATTGCAGGAATCCGTTATCAAGGGACCTATGGCGGCTTATCCCGTTGTGGGCGTTAAGGCCGTATTATATGACGGTTCCTATCATCCGGTAGACTCTTCCGAGATGGCTTTCAAGATGGCGACGATCCAGGCGTTTAAAAAAGGTTTTATGGAGGCCCATCCGGTACTTCTTGAGCCGATCGCATCATTAAAAGTAACCGTACCGGACAGCTATACCGGTGACGTTATGGGCGATTTGAATAAGAGGAGAGGACGTGTGCTCGGAATGAATCCGGTTCAGGGTGGTAAGCAGATAATTGAAGCAGACATTCCCATGAGCGGTTTATTCGGATACTGCACGGATCTTCGGTCCATGACAGGCGGACGCGGCGAGTATGCTTATGAGTTTGCGCGTTATGAGCAGGCTCCCAGCGACGTACAGGAGAAAGAAGTTGCCGCGAGAGCAAATAAGGTTGCGGAGAACAGCGAAGAATAGGGATATTATTGGCAGCTTTGAATTGTATATTATCATGAAAATGAAAAGGGAACCGTGTTTGTGTGCGGTTCCCTTTTTGGTATCAGCAATTAAGAAAATTCTCTTCGTTAAGCAGCTCCTGCGGCATTTCGCACCGGCTGCTTTCCACGCGTTTTTTCAGAAGCTCCAGTTTGTGCAGCTGCTGCTTTTTACGCAGCTCATACCGTTCCGTCAAATCCCTGAAAATAGGATTTTCCGCTAAAGAGCTCCTGACGGATTTTGTAAACGGACAATAAGTAAACAATATGCTTCGGGCGATTTTGGTCAGTCTTGGCGATCCGGTTCCTTCAAACAAAATATAAGTTATATAATCTCTTACAAACATTTCCTTAAAATTGCCGCGCGCCTTTTGCAGTGACAGTTTGATTTTTTCTTTGGTTTCAACCGATAAATCATGATTCTTTTTATAAAATTGAATATAGTCGAAATATTCGCTTGTCAGGGAGTGCTCGGAAAGATCGTTCCAGCGGGCGCCCTGGATGCGCTTGCAGATTTCCCAACGGTATTCTCCCGTCAAACGTATAACGGCGGTGCGCAGATCATCCATATAAAAGAGCGGCAGCATCATACGGGCAGAGGTGGTCCGGCGGCGGCCTTCAATTTCCTGCCACATCACACCTCTGGTTCCGACGCACGGCATTAAAATGAAATCGGGCAAAGCTTCTGCGTGAAATAGTTCCCTGGGGATGCCCGCGTTTATATTGGTGTAAGTATATTCGCGGTAATAAGCGCCGAAATCCATAGATTTGACATATGCTACTTCAGACTGCAGAGCCTGACCGGTAACAAGTGAAGCGTCCGGCGCCTTTAATACATTGTGGTCGGAAAAAACGGGACAGAAGGAAGCGATCCGTCCGCTGGTCATTTTGTTTACCTGGGGAAACATATTTTCTAATTCGTATTCCACCTTTTTCTTCGTGTCGGAGGTTAATTCACGTTCGTCAGACGCGCTGATTGTACCGGCTGTTTTCAGATTGTGCAGATACCGTGTATAGTCTTCGTCAAATTCATTGCGGCTCGGTTCCCTCCGGCCTTCTAAAATGGCAATGAGCCAGTCAAAGAGGGTAAAAGTGTGCGGGAAGGATTGACTGGCAAGCTGATTGGCAAGCTGTGCCAGACAGGCGGTGTTTTTTGTCCCCGCAAGCGTTTCGTCCACGTATCCGAAATAGAGAAACATACGAACCGGCAGGGGGATGGCAGAATCTTTTACCGCTTGAAAGAAAATAAGATGGTAAAGTTTATTAAACTGTGCCGTAATCTGCCGTCTGGTATAACGGGAATCGTCGTCCGAAGCGTTTCTGTCCGTCATATTCCGATATTTTTCAATTAAGTCTTTGAAAACGGAACACAAAGAATCTTCCGCGCCGGAATAAGTTAAAATTGACTGTAAAGAATCTGTCAGCTGCTCCGGGATAGAAGAATACTCGGGAATAACGGATTCCTTTTCGGAAGAATCCGCCTGCTTTGTCTTAAACAGTATTTTGGAACGGGACGTCCATTTTTTGTACAGGATTTTGAATTCCTCCAGGGACTTGGCAGAGGTAATAAGCTTTATAAAATCTGCGCTGAGAGAAGCAATGGGCGCGATTTCTTTTTCTGCCAGCGCTTCCAGATCACTGTTGACCGATAAGTGGCGTTCAATATCTAGATAATAGGCGCTTGTGTGTTCAGATAAAGGATGTACTTCCGTACACGGAGGCCGTGCCGGTACAGGTCGCGGTGCCTGT